>Ga0208938_1000049_pt1 | contig 120685 bp, 117 predicted proteins | sample AD_UKC125_MetaG_FD_184434 | JGI IMG/M metagenome (GOLD analysis project Ga0208938, IMG submission 184434) | Active sludge microbial communities of municipal wastewater-treating anaerobic digesters from USA - AD_UKC125_MetaG (SPAdes) (version 2) | ecosystem: Engineered > Bioreactor > Anaerobic...
CGCCACCCGCTACGACAAAACCGCCCGCAACTACCGGAGCGGGATCCTGCTGGCCTCGATCGTTCTGTTCTGGTTATGAACGATTACCAGACACGCCCTAGTCGTTGCGCTCTTCTTCGCGTTGATCGTGCTGGAGAAGCGGGAGTTGTTCGCAGCTCTCAAGGCACTGGGAACCCCTACGCGCAAATTGGGTGCCGGGGTCGTGGTGCAAGCGTTGATCGCCTCCGCGATCGGCGTCGTGATCGGCGCGCTCGCCTCCCGTGTTCTGGGTGCTGTCGTGCCCGAGGAAGTGCCCACCCTTTTCCGAACCGAAACCCTTGTGACCATCGCCATCTTCACCCTGGTGGCCGGTGTGGTGGGAGCTGCGTTCTCCCTGCGCCGGATCGCCCGGATCGACCCTGCAACCGCCATCGGAGGAACCCTGTGAACGACGATTTTGTGCCGGCCCACCCGCAGGATCCGGGTCTGGACCCGAGCGCCGACGCCGCGAGCCATGCTGAAGCGATCCTGCATGTCGATGCCGTGAGCAAGATTTACAGTTCCGGCGATACCGAGGTCCGGGCTGTGGACACGGCCACGATGGCCGTGGATCAGGGTGAGTTCGTGGCGCTGCTGGGGCCGTCCGGTTCGGGTAAGACGACCTTGATCTCGATGATCGGGGGGCTGCTGGCTCCTACGTCGGGATCGATCAATCTTGCCGGGACGGACGTCGCCACCTTGAGCACTCGCGAGCTGACGAAGTTCCGGGCGGAGCGGGTGGGTTTTGTGTTCCAGAGCGCTAACCTCGTGCCCTTTCTCAACGCCCGCGAGAACCTGCTTTACGTATCAACGCTGCAGAAGCGAATCTCGCGCAAGGAAGCACACGCCCGCGCCGACCAGCTCCTTGAGGAACTCGGGCTCGCCGCCCGCGCGAAAAACGTCCCGGAGCAGTTGTCCGGGGGAGAGCGGCAGCGGGTGGCGATCGGCCGTGCGCTGATGAACGATCCTGATCTGATTCTTGTGGACGAGCCGACTGCGGCCTTGGACACTCAACTCGGCCGGCAGGTCGTGCAGTTGCTCGCCCGCGAGATCAAGCAGCGTGGAAAGACCGGCATCATGGTCACCCACGATCTGCGCATGGTCGAGTACACCGACCGGGTCTTTGAGATTCTGGACGGCAAACTGACCCATGTGGAGCAGCCGACGGCACTGGCCCACTGACGACGGCTCAGACCTGCTTGCCGTCGCGGATCTTGGCGGCCACCGGATCGGGGACGACGGCGTCGGGGTCACGCATGCCGCCCATGGCGTCGCGCACACTGACCAAGGACGCGTACAGCGGGGGACACGTGGGACAGCCGGCCAGATGGCGTTCGACCGCAGCAGCCGTTCCTGCCGGAAGCTCACCGTCGAGGTAGGCGCTGACGTGCTGACGTGCATCCCAGCACCGCAGGGGCACCCCAGAGGTGGCAACCCGGCGTTCGTGGCCTTGCGCCATGGCCGACACCATCATCATCCGGCCGCGGCGAAGACGTTGTTTTGTCGCCGGCAGGCCGAGGTCCATGACCTCGGCGATCTCGCGGGCGGTCCAACCCTGCGCATCGTGCAGGACGACGACGCTGCGGTAGGCGTAAGGCAGTCGAACCAGGGCATCGCGGACCTCCTCGGTGGTCTCCGCCCGGGCCACGACGATGTCGGCGTCGACGGTGTAGTCGTCGTCATGCCAGCGCTGCTCCACCTCCACGGCGATGTCCTCACTGGGGTCCTCTCGCTGGCGACGGTAGTAATCGATGGTCGTGTTGTGGGCGATGCGGAATAGCCATGACCGCAGAGCACCGGCATCCTGCAGGCTTTCTGCCTTCTCCAAGGCCCGGGCGAGGGTCTCCTGGACGATGTCGTCGGCGGTGGCGGTGTCGCGGGTGATGGCGCGCACATACCGCCTCAGGGCTGGAATCTGCTCGGGCAACTGATCGCGAACGTCCACGTGGTGAGGTTACCGGTGGCCTTTGGCCCACATGAGCGCGCCGCCCATCCCTCTTGGGTCTGGGCGGCGCATCACGTTCGGGCAGCTACTTCGCAGCGGGCACCTTGCACGTCGACATTCCGAACACCCGGTAGATCGGGCAGAAGCCCACGGCGGCGGTGACCAGCATGATGGCGCCGACCACGGCGAGGATGATCCCGCCGACGCTGCCCAGGCCCACCGCGAAAGCGGCGACGAAGGCGGCCACGGCGATGACGACGCGGATGATGCGGTCGATGTTGGATTCGTTGGTGATCATTTCGTCCTCCTGTATTAGGTCCGTTACACCGTGCAGGACGCAGCAGGACCCAAAAAGGATACAAACGAGTTCTTGGCACAGCGCCTGAGATCAGAAACGGCCAAGCGGGCATTGCCGGGCGCTCAGACGGAGTTGAATGGCTGATATGTACGACGTCGCGGTGATTGGGTCGGGATTCGGGGGCAGCGTCGCGGCCTTGCGCGCAGCGCAGGCAGGTAAGCGGGTGGTCGTCCTGGAACAGGGCAGGCGGTTGTCGCCCGCGGACCTGCAAGCGGGGGCGGCCAAGCCGATGGCCCTGTTGTGGGAGCCGGCGCTGGGATTGCGTGGCTACTTCCGGCAGAAGGTGTTGCGCCACGTCATGGTCGTCGGGGGTGTCGGCGTCGGCGGCGGTTCGATCGTCTATGCCGCTGTGTTGCTCAAACCCTCCGAGTTCAGTGGCGCCTGGACACGCACGGGGGTCGATTGGGCCACGGAACTGGCGCCGCACTACGAGCGGGCCGCGTTGATGTTGGGCAGGGAGGTCAACCCGCAGTGGGGTGTGCAGGACGACTGGCTGCAGGCCGCCTCGCAACAACTGGGCGCCGGGGACACCTTCGGCAAGACCCCTCAGGGCATCCGCTTCGCCGATTGCGTGGCCTGTGGGCAGTGCATCACGGGCTGTCCGCACGGGGCGAAGGAGTTCCGCTACCTGCCCGAGGCCGAGGCTTTGGGTGCCGAGGTGCGGCCCGTGACAAAGGCCGAGATCTTGGTTCCGTTGGCTGATGGCTGGCGGGTGGTCACGCGTAACCCGTTCAGCGGGGCGGTGTCCAGTGTCGAGGCCCGCGAGGTCGTGCTGGCAGCGGGGGTCCTCGGAACCGTCGAGTTGTTGCTGGCTTGCCGCGACAAGTGGGCGACGTTGCCGGACCTGCCTGCCAGCCTGGGGCGCAAGGTCCGCACCAACTCCGAGGCGTTCGCGGCGATCCTGCACCCAGCGGGCACGGATGTCACCGAAGGCGCAACGATTTCGAGCGACTTCTACCCGGATCCGAAGACCCATGTCACCAACAACCGGTTCCCCGCCTCCTACGGCTTCATGCGCTACTACTTGGCGCCGGTGCCCGGCGAGGGAGCCTCCCGGCGACGCGCAACTCTTACGTCGTTGCTGCGTGATCCCCGCGGTTTCACGGCCAACCTGTGGACCCGGGACTGGCACAAGCGGGTGACGATTCTGACCGTGATGCAGAACGCGGACAACGAACTGGCGCTGGAGTGGCGGGGCGGCCGGATGCGCTCCCTGGTGCCCGCCGGAGTGGATCCCGTGCCGGTGTCCTTGCCGCAGGCCGACGCCGCCGGACGCGCGGTTGCCCAGGTGAGTGGCGGACGGGCGTACACCACCGTTCTGGAGAGTGTGTTCGGAATCGGGGCGACGGCGCACATTCTCGGCGGTGCGGTTCTTGGCGAGGTCGTGGATGCGCAGCAGCGCGTGCCGGCTTATCCGGGTCTGCGCATCATGGACGGCTCCGTTGTACCCGAGAACATCGGGGTGAACCCGTCGTGGACGATCACGGCGCTGGCCGAGCGGGCCTGCGCGAAGTGGCTGGGATAGGACTGGAATAGGCGAAGTCTAGTTCTTGTTATGATGAGTGAGGAAGGGAGCAACCATGGCATTCTCAAAGTGGGCCAAGCAAGCGAGCAAACTAGCGGCCCAGCACTCCGACAAGATCAACTCTGGCATTGACAAGGCTGCTTCGTCGGCCAAGCAGAAGCAGCCGACGAAGAGCAGTTACATCGACAAGGCGGCGGGTTACGCCAAGAAGGGTCTGGACAAGGCCAAGTAGACCTGCTTCGTGTCCCAATGATCACTACGCTGAGGTTCCCGCCACAGCAGAGGAGTACATATGGGTATCGAGGACATGGCCAACCAGGCCAAGGATCTCGCGGTGGATAACGCCGACAAGGTCAAAGAAGGTGTCGACATGGTCGCGGAAAAGGTCAAGGGCATGGTTCCGGGCGAGCACGCTGACAAGGTCGACCAGGCCGTCGACGCGGTCAAGGGCCTCGTGGACAAGGCCGGTGGCGCGACGTCGCCAGAAGCCTGATCACGGATTGCGAGGAGGGCCGGTTCCCATAGGGACCGGCCCTCTTTTGCGTGATGCCAGAGTCACCAACCAACTGGTCTAGGGCGCGGGCCAAACGCGTCGGTGAGTGACGCGTTTGGCCCGCGCTCTCGAGCGTGAGTGGGTTTCATGGGGAAAGAAGGGCCAGGGTGGACTTTAGGCTTGGTACAGGTCGCGCGCGCCGGCCTCCCGTCGAGCGCGGGGACGAACGCCTGGGCACGGGACGAACGCCGGGCCCATGCCGCGGCCCGAATCAGGTGTGGCGGGGCAGCACCAATGTCGGCACAGTCGCCGCACGCAGAATCTTGAATGTCATGTCCCCAAGGAACACGCGCCGAAGCAGCCCACCTCCGGCCGAGGCGAGGACCAGCAGGTCCCCGGGCTCCCAGTCCTCGCGATTGAGGGCTTCGGCAGGCGAATCGCCAACCAACACGTCGGTGGAGATCTCCACCCCGTCGGTGTCGAGGGTGGCCAATGCTTGCGCCTGGTAGTCCCGCAGCAACTCCAGCGATCCCGTGAGCACACCCCCCTCTGCATCAGCTCCCAGGTCAGAGCCGAACACCCGATGTCGCACCAGGATCGTCATCACGTCCATGGGCAGGGCGGCCGCACGGGCGAGTTCGAGCCCGCGGGTAAGAGCGAGACGACCCTCATCGCCCTGTGCGAAGGCAACCATCACCCGGCGCAGAGTCGGCAGGGCGTGGCGGGCGTACCCGGACGGCACCAATACCAGCGGTACCGCGATGTGGTGCAGGAGCTGGTTGCTGGTGCTGCCCATCGTAAAGCGTCCCAGCGACCCTCCGGGCCCGCTGCCCACGACCACGAGATCGGCGCCGGTGCCCTCGGCGATCTCCGACAGGCCCACGCCGATCGAGCGGTGTTGATGCACCATGGCCTGCGCGGTGATGTCATGGTCGTGCTGCAGGATCTGCGCGCACCTCTCCACGAGGGCGGCTTGTTCCTCGCCAGCGCCGGTCTGGGCCAGCCGGCCCCGATGGTCATTGACGTATTCCCCGGCTTCCGGGCTTACCGTCACCACGGCCACTTCGGCGGAGTACGTGGCTGCCAGCGTTGCTCCGAAGGCCACAGCATCCGGAGACGTCGCGTCGTCTGCGACACCGATGAGGATTTTCATAATCAACCTCCGAGGGAGGGCGGAGCGCTGTGCAAAGCAGCGCCTGTGCCGCTACCGTAACGCCGGTAGCGGCGCGCATGCCGGACATGAGGAGCAGGAGCAGCAGATGGCCACCAAACAGCCGATGCTCAAATCGATGATGCGGGTGAAGAACCCGGATCACATCGTCGGTGAAGCCGATCATGGCGGCCTCAAGCGCAGCATGGGCCTGTTCGCTCTGCTCATGTTCAGCGTCGGCAGCATCATCGGCACCGGAATCTTCGTCATTCTCGGCGAGGCCATCCCCAAGGCCGGACCGGCCGTCATCGTCTCCTTCATCCTGGCAGCGGTCGTCTGCGCATTTTCTGCACTGTCCTATGCCGAACTCGCCGGGACCATTCCCGTCTCCGGCTCCTCGTACTCCTACGCCTACGCCACCCTGGGCGAGATCATCGCCTGGGTCTGTGGGTGGTGCCTCATGCTCGAGTACGGTGTCGCGGTGGCCGCGGTGGCGGTGGGCTGGGGGCAGTATCTCAACGAATTCCTCGCCACGTTCGGCATCGCGATTCCGCCCGAGTTCGCCAATCCCCCCGGCGAGGCGGGTGGGGTGTTCAACATTCCAGCCGTCTTCGTGGTGATCGCGTGTATGTTCCTGCTGCTGCGCGGTGTCAGTGAGTCCGCCACGTTGAACAACATCATGGTCGTGCTGAAGCTCGTGATCCTGCTCTTCTTCTGCGCCGTGGCCTTCACCGCTTTCGACGGCAGCAACTTCGCCCCCTTCGCTCCGCTCGGGATCGCCGGTATCGGCGCCGCCGCCGGGCAGGTCTTCTTCTCCTATATCGGCTTCGACGCCGCCTCCACCGCAGGGGAGGAAGCGAAGAACCCGAAGCGCGACCTGCCGATCGCGATCATCGGTTCCCTCATCGTGGTGACGATCATGTACCTGCTGGTCACGGTGGCGGCGATCGGCGCCAACGGCGGCCAGCCCAGCGACTTCGAGGGCCAGAGCAGTGAAGCCGTGTTGGCCCGCATCGCCAATGATGTGACCGGCAGCACCTGGGCCGGGACGCTGATCGCCCTCGGAGCGGTCGTCTCGATCTTCTCGGTGGTGCTGGTGACGATGTACGGCCAGACCCGCATCCTGTTCGCCATGGGTCGCGATGGCCTGCTGCCCAGGGTGTTCACGAAGGTGAATCCCCGCACTCAGACACCGGTGAACAACACGATCATCGTGGCAGTCGTCATCAGCGTGCTGGCAGCCCTCATCCCACTCGGGCAACTGGCCGAGGCCACGTCGATCGGCACCCTGTTCGCGTTCATGATCGTCAACGCCGGCGTCATCAGCCTGCGGCGCAGCCGACCGACCATGGACCGGTCGTTCAAAACCCCCTTGTATCCGTTGACCCCGATCCTGGGCATGATCGGCTGCCTGTACCTGATCGCTTCCCTGGCGTGGATCACCTGGCTCGTGTTCGCCATCTGGTTGGCCGTGGGTCTGATCATCTACTTCGGATACGGTCACCGGAAGGCCCGGCTGGCCCAGGGCGATGACGACTGGACCCCGGATCCCGAGCCGCCGCTGGTCCACGGGGAGTGACATGAAGATCCTGGTCGGGGTGATCTCCGAATACAGCGCCGATGACGCCATGGCATTGGCGGCGGTCCTGCAACGGGCGTTCGGCGCGGAGGTGGTGCTCGGCACGATCTACGCGCACTCCGCCGATACCGCTGGCACGCGGACTGTCAACGCGGAATGGGTGCAGTACCTGAAGGACGACGCTGTGGATGTCCTGCAGGAGGCGGCCGACGACGCCCCGAAGTCGGGCCTGGTGGAGTTCCAGACGGCCATGCACGGGCACCGGTCCAGTGGGGTCGGCCTGGTCGAACTGGCTGAGCAGATCCACGCCGATCTCATCGTGATCGGCAGTGCCCCCGGGTCGGCGAAGGGCAGATTCCTCATCGGCTCGACAGCCGATCAACTGCTGCATGGATCGCATGTTCCGCTGGCCCTCGCCCCGGCGGGTTATCGGCGCGTGCGGCCGGAATCTCTCGGGCGGATGGTGGTGGCGTTCCAGGACACAGCGGAGTCCCGGCGGGCCCTGCAGTGGGCTGCCGAACACGCCAACGGCCGCACCCTGACCGCGCTGACGGTCTTGATGAGGCATCGGGTCATGGGCAGCCAACTCTCTTTCGACAGCGAGAACCTGGTTGTGCAGCAGGCCCGTGAGGACGCCCAAGCAGCCCTCGACGAGGCGCTGGCGCAGATGGGCGCCGACGCCCAGTCCCTGATCACGGTCGGCGATGACACGCAGGCCGCGCTCCAGCGTGTGGACTGGCTCGGCGATGAACTGCTCATCCTCGCCTCGGCCCGCGGCGGTGTGCTGCGCCGGGTCTTCCTCGGTGACATGACGTACAAACTGGTGCGGGCCACCCCGGTGCCGGCAGTGGTCCTGCCGCGCCACACCTGAGCGCCTCGACCTCTATGCAGGCTGTCATCACGGGTGCACACGGCTTCATCGGCCGGGCGTTGCTGGCCGCTCTGCCCGGTGCCGTGGGTATCGACATGGCAGACGGTGACATCGCCGAGCCGGGACCGTGGCAAGACAGGGTGCGCGGCGATGTGGTGATCCACACCGCAGCTGCGGTGGGCATGCCGCGGCAGGCCGGCCATTTCTGGCGGGTCAACGTCCTAGGGACTCGTAATGTCCTGCAGGCAGCCATCGCCAACGGTGTGCCGCGGATCGTGCTCTTCTCCAGTGTCACGGTCTTCGGCAACGAGTTCCCCGACCAGGTCGGCGAGGACTACCCCACCCGACCCACCGCCGTGCCGTATGCAGACTCCAAGATCGCCGCCGAACATCTGTGCCTGATCACCCCCGGCATCGAGGTGGTGATCGTGCGCCCAGGGGATGTCTACGGTCCGGGCAGCCGGCCCTGGACCCTCCTGCCTGTGCAGATGATCCGTAGCCGGCAGGTCGCAGTGCCCACCACCGGGGTCCACAGTCCCGTCCACGTCGATGACGTCGTGGCCGGGACCGTGGCGGCAGCTCGCTCCCGTGACGCGGCCGGAGAGGTCATCACGCTGTCCGGCGGTGTCGGGGTTCCGACCGCGGCCTACTTCGACCACTATGCGCGCATGTTGGGGCGGCGCCGGGTGCCCCGGGTGCCGCGGTCGCTGATGCTGAGGGCCACTGCCGCGGCCAACCGGGTGGGCCTGCTGCCCGAGTTGAGCCCTGCCGGGGTCAGGTATCTCGCCGACCGACGAGGCACGTACAGCATCGCTAAGGCTGAGCGACTGCTGGGTTGGCGGCCGCAGGTGGCGCTCGACGAGGGGATGGCCCGGACGCAGCAGTGGCTGGCGGACGAGGGCCTGCTGACCAGCTGACCGCTTCGCGCCATGTCGCCCGTCCCGGGGGAGGCGTTGCACCACACGGTCTGCAAGGATCGCTGCATGATCGGTGTGCGTGAGACCGACCGGGAACTCTACGATGCCATCGCGGAGGCCGGGACGCCCAAGGTCGATGCCACCCTGCGGGTTGTCAGCCGGGCAGCGAACTACTCGCGGCTCTGGATGGGTGCTGCTGGCCTGCTTGCCGCTTTCGGAGGCCCGACCGGCCGTCGCGCGGCGGTCACCGGGCTGGTGAGTATCGGACTGACCTCAGCGGTGGTCAACCAGGGGTTCAAGCGCATGTTCCGTCGCGATCGTCCGACCCGGCTCGAGCAGGATCTGAACCGGCACGTGCGGATGCCGGAGTCCACCTCCTTCCCGTCCGGGCATTCAGCAAGCGCGTTCGCCTTCGCCCAAGGGGTGTCCGCGACCATGCCCTGGACGGGTCTGGGTCTGCGGGGCCTGGCCACGGTTGTGGCGTACTCGCGGGTGCATACCGGCGTGCACTACCCGTTGGATGTGGTGGCCGGAGCGATGATCGGCACCGGCATCGGCCAGTTGACGGCAGAAGGTGTGGACAAGGTCTGGCGATGAGTCAGGTCTCCTTCGCCAGCCGCCGGCGTCTGGCGGCACTGGGTGCGTTGGCGGCGGCGGCGATCGGGGTCCTGGCGATGATCCGGGGCATCACGGAGAACCCGATCGCCATCCTGGTGTCGGTGCTGGCGCTGCTGGCCGCCATCGGCATGGGCTGGGTGACACTTACTCGTAGCGGCGAGGACCGCACGCGGGCGGCCTGGCTCACGTTCGCCCTGCTCGCGGCGGCCTTCGTGGCCGCTGTCGGCGCCCACGACGAAGGCTGGATCATCATCTTGGGGGGTCTGAGCATCGCCGCCTCCCTGCCGTTGGGTCGCTACGCGCTGGGCCGCGACCGCCGCTCGCTGCACGAGCTGGCCCGCCCCGGCGAGGTGGTGGCGGCAGCACTCAAGCCCGTGCTGCTGATCAACCCTCGTTCCGGTGACGGCAAGGCTCAGCGGATCGATCTCATCGCCCGGGCGCAGGCCCGGGGCATCGAGTGCCGCCGGTTCGGAGACGACGTTCCGCTGCGGGATCTGGCCGAGCAGGCGGTCCGCGAGGGTGCCGATGTCATCGGTGTGGCCGGCGGGGATGGCTCCCAGGCCGTCGTCGCTGACGTCGTGCGCCTGGCGGGGGTGGCGATGGTCGTGATTCCGACGGGCACCCGCAATCACTTCGCGATGGATCTCGGGCTGGATCGCAGCGACCCCGCCGCCTGCCTCGATGCGTTCGGCCCGGCGCGCGAGAAGGTCGTGGACATGGGCCAGGTGAACGGCAGAGCGTTCATCAACAACGTGTCGATGGGGATCTACGGCTCCGTGGTGCAGCGCGCCACCTACCGTGAGCGCAAGTTGGAGACGGCCATGGAAGAGTTACCCACTCTGGTGGCCGACCCGCCGCAGTTGACGTTCACCGGCCCCGATGGTCAGCAGCACAGCACCGTGCACGTGGTCATGGTGAGCAACAACCCCTATCTGCTGGAGGTGCGGGGGGCAGGTGGACGACCGCGGCTGAACACCGGCGAGTTGGGTGTCATCACCGCCGAGTTGAGCAGCGCCGCCGGTGTGACCGAGATGTTCGCGCGGGCGGCACTGGGTGCCATGGCCTCGTCACCGGGCTTCAACGCCTGGACCGCGCCCACCTTCGAGGTGGATTCGCAGACCACGATCGCCGCCGGCGTCGACGGCGAGGCTGTGGAGGTCACCGCGCCCGCGGTATTCCAGATCCTGCCCGCTGCTCTGCGGGTCCGGATCCCGCTGACCGCCATCGGCCGGTCCCCGGCGGCGTTCGTGGTGGACTTCCGCGCGGCGTTCGCCGAGTTGTTCCGCCGGGCGTTCCTACCCGTCCAGGATTGGCAGCCCTTGCCCCGCCGGTGAAGTGCCCAGTTCCGGGAGGGTGTGACGCCCGCAGGATGAATGGGCGTGGCTGTCCCGGCTGATTGGCGCGGTCGTCGCCACGTCCCGCTACCCTCGGCACGTGACCGAGCAACAACTGCGTTCTCCCCGGCACGTCCTGCGAGCAGGCGTGCCTCTCGCGTTAGGCGCCGTGGCGGCGGTGATCGCCATTCTCGCCCTCTACATGTGGATCCCGGAGCCGACGGGCGAGGACCCGCCCTGGCTCGTCTTCGCCGCCATCGTCCTGGTGACGATCGTCTACTGCATCGCCGGGGTCTGGGCGCTCTTCCGCATCCAGAAGTCCCGGCACCCGGCAGCCACCGGGATCACGATGCTCGCCGTGATGGTGACTGCGATCATCGCGATCTTCGCCTTGGCATATCTGTCGTTGAGCATCGACAATCCGGCCAACTTCAACGTGCCGTTGGACAAGATCAGCGCTCTCTACTTCACGATGACGATCCTGACGACGGTGGGCTTCGGTGACATCCATGCCCAGACCCATCCGGCCATGATCGCTGTGATGGTGCAGATGGTGCTCAGCCTCACTCTGGTCACAACCCTGGCGAAGGTGCTGATGGAGACCTCCCGGCGGGTGACCCGAAAGCGGATGGCCACGGCAGCCGAACATCTGCCGGCTCAGGCGGACTGATCGCCGATCTCGCCGCGGCGCAGTGCGTCCGCGACCTCTTCGACCTTGGCCCAGATGATGGCGCGCACCTCGGGGCTACTCATCTCGCCGAGGTGGGTGATCCGGCCCTCGATGTGCCCGTCGACCTCGTACTCCGGACAGACGGCCAAGTGGCGCCGGTACTCCGATTCGGTGGCGATCAAGTAGTTCTCCACGCCGGGGACGTCGATGTGCGCAACGGTGTAGGGCGTCATGAACAGTTCGTGGGTGCTGTAGATGTTCGTCACCCGCTCTGCGATGACGGGCAGATCGGCGTGCAACTGCTCCAAAAAGGGCGACCCGGCGGCCATGTCAGCCAGCGCCGGCGTGATGTCGCGGGGAAGCCAGCGCAGCGACCGGCTCACCGCCCGGGCGCTGACCGAGCCACCGTAGGGAGCCCCGACACTGACCACATGCAGAACCTGGTGCGGATGATCCACGGCGTAGCGCAGACATGCGATCGCCCCTTGTGAGTGCCCGACGAGAACCACGGGGTCATCGGGGTCCCGTCCCTGCTTCTCGAGGCCGCGGACGATGTCTTTGGCGATGTGCTCCTGGGAGGCCGCCATGGGCAACGCCACCCCGAAGTTGGCAAGCGTGATCAAGAACGCGTTCGGATGGCGTTGCAGGACGCGTCTCATCATCAACGTGGCGGCGACACCGCGGATGGCGGTCCCGGCCACGATCGGCACGGCTACGGGCACGATTCCTCCACCCGCTCACGCTACCGGCTCAGCGCACGCCTACGGGTATCTGGTGGCGATTTCGGCGGCGATGTCGCCGCGGTCACGGCCTTCGACGTCGATGATCCAGTCCGCTGTGCGCTCGTAGAAGGGCAACCGTGCCCGCATCAGGGCGGCGGCGCCGCGGCGGGCATCGAGGGTCGGCCGGGTCGGGTCATCGCGGACCTTGGCTGCCAGCCGGTCGATGTTTCCGGTCAGGAAGATCACTTCGCCGCGGGCTTTGAGCAGATCGACTTTGCGGGTGCTGTACACCTCGGTGCCGTCCTGCAGATCCACGACGATGCCGCCACCGGCGTCGATGATCAGCCCGTCGAGGTGGGCGAGTTTGGTCAGGACCTGGTACTCGGCGTCGCGGAAGGCCGGCCAGCCGTGCGCCGCGACGAAGTGGGCAACCGTGGCGCCCGTCTCATACTCAACCAGCAGATCCGTGGACATGACCGGCCGTTTGACCTGGAACGACAATCGGCGAGCGATGTTGGTCTTGCCGACGCCGCGCATCCCGATCAGCACGATGTTCATGGGCTCAGCCTGCCAGGATCACCGCACGCTCAGCCGCACGGACACCTGTTGGGTTTGCCCGGCCGGCATCCGGTAGGCAGGCAGTAGTGCCGCGACCCCCGGCAGATCGCCGCCCACCCCGCGCTGCTGGCGATCGATGTTCATTGTGACGCGCTGGGTGAACGCCAGCTCGTGGATGTGCTCCGCGGTGTCGAGCGCTTCCTGGGTGTACGGCCAGGCGCTGAACCCGAGCAGGTCACCGGTCACGTCTTCAGCCCGCAGGGTGCCGAAACTGCCCGTTGCCTCGAGCCATCTCACCCGGGTGCGGTTGCCATTCTCCTGCGGCCGCATGTAGTGATGGTGGAGTTCAGCGATCGGCAGGTCATGGATCTGCGTCCACGCCCCACGATTGCGGTCGATGTAGTTCTCATGCGGCCCCTTGCCATACCAGCGGACCCGCTGTACGTCGGGCAGTTCACAGGTGAATCCGAGGCGCAGCATGTCCTTACGCGGCGTGAGACGGTGGGTGGCGGTGACGCTGCCGTCACCATGGATGTCGTAGGTCAGCAGACCCGCCGTGAACAGGCGACTGCTCAGCAGGAAGACCAGCCGCACCGAGTCGCCTCGCTTGCCCGACGTCCACCGGCGGACCGTGACGCTGGGATCCTGCCACGCTCTTGATACCAGCACCTTCTGCAAGCGGGAGTCGAAGTTGCCGTAACCCCGGTCGTTGTCGGTCAGCGCCCGCCAGTAATTGCGCCGCACCGGCCCCGCCAGCACCTCGCGGTCGTTGTGCAGCCAGGACCGGATGGTGCCATTGGCTGGGTCGATCGACAGGTGTGTGGGCCCCGCCACGACGGCGATCTCGTTGCTGCCCGCCTGCAGCCACACCTCACCACCCGCGTGCGGTCTGTCTGGGAGCGCCCGAGCCACCTCGAACTCGTCGAAGGCCACGATGGTGCCGGACTGATCGCGGAAACTGAACCGCACAACGACGTCCCCGGCCCCGGGTACGGTCGCCGGGACAGCCCATTCGGCACTGCCCCAGGGTGGCACCTCGACTGGGGCCAGGACCTCGTGGTGGGTGCACTCACCGTCCACGAACACCTCTACCTCGGGGGTGAACTGGTCGGCGTCGGTAAAGCTGTGGCGGTTGGTCAGCCGGTAGCTCCCCGACGTCGGGTCGACTGCCTCGACCACCAGGTTCCGATAGGCCCAGAACACCTCGCGGGCCGACGGGTGCTCATGCCGGTCGCCGGTGAGTATGCCGTTGGCGCAGAAGTACCGGTGGCTCGGCTTGTCACCGAAGTCACCGCCGTAGAGCAGCTTCCCGTCGTGCCGGATCGCTTGATCGATGTAGTCCCAGATGAAACCCCCGGCCATGTTGTCGTACTGGTAGAAGACGTCGAGGTACTCCGCCAGATTGCCCAGGCTGTTCTCCATGGCGTGGGCGTACTCGCATAACATCACCGGCCGCCCTGCCAGGAGTTCCGGGGGCACGGGTTTGTCGTCGGTGAGGAACCGGTTGGTCACTTTGGAGGTGAGCGCGGGTTTGAGCCCCTCCCGGCGGCCTAGGGCCGCCATCTGCTCCGCCGTGGCATACATCCGGGAGACCACGTCGCTGACGCCGCGCTGGTGATCGCCCTCGTAGTGGAAGGGCCGGGAGGTGTCCAACTCCAGCGCGGCCGTTCGCAGGGCGGCGAAGTTGCCGCCACCGGGCCCGCCAAGACCCGCCTCGTTGCCCAGCGACCACATGATGATGCTGGGATGGTTGCGGTCGGCCAGCACCATCCGGCGCATCCGGTCCACGACCGCTGCGGTCCACCGCGGATCGTCGCCGGGGACGTTCTTGCGGCGCACACCGTGCGTCTCGAGGTCGCACTCGTCGATCACGTACAGGCCGAGCTCGTCACAGAGATCGTAGAAGATCTGCGGGTTCGGGTAGTGCGAGCAGCGGATGGCGTTGATGTTCAGGGATTTGGCCTTGACCAGGTCCTCCCGGTAGCGGTATTGCGGCACCACCCAGGCGGTATCCGGGTCGTAGTCGTGCCGGTTGACCCCTTTGAGCATGACCCGCACCCCGTTGACGAGCAGTTGCTCGTTACGGATCTCGACGCTCCGGATCCCGGCGCGGGCCGTCTTCACATGACCTGGGATCCGCGCGGCCACCTCGTACAGATCCGGGGTCTCCGCCGTCCAGGTCACAGCGTCCGGCACGTCGATCCGGTGAGTGAACGGCGCGGTCAGCTCGGCCACCGGCTCCCAATCCCCGCCTGGCCGCCTGAGGAGCAGTTCCACGCTGTCCACGTCGCGCACGGCCACGTCCACCTGCAGCCAGCCGTCCGTGTAGGGGGCGGGTAGGCCCGGCGTCACTACGAGGTCGAGGATCGCCGAGTGCGGCTCACTGTGCAGGTAGACGGGCCGGAAGATCCCGGCCAGCGACCACATGTCCTGGTTCTCCAGGTAGGTGCCGTCGGTGAACCGGTAGACCACGGCGGTGATGGTGTTCTGCCCGGCGTGGATCACGTCGGAGATGTCGAACTCCGCGGGCAGGAAGGAGCCCTGGGTGTAGCCCACGAACTGCGCGTTGACGAACAGCGCCAGGCCAGCCTTCACACCTTCGAACATGATCAGGGTGCGCCGGTCGAGCCAGGTCTGCGGTATCTCGACCGTGCGTGTCAGCACCCCGATCTCGTTGCGTGACTCGTCGATGGACGGGATGTCGGTCTTGCCGATGCCGGGCGGATAGGTGTTGGCCAGGTAGTAGGGGGTCCCGAAACCCTGCAATTGCCACAGTCCGGGGACGGTGAGTTCGGCGTGGCTGGCGCCACTCTCGCCGAGGTGTGTGGGATCCAGGCCGCTGATCCCGATGTGGTGGTCGAAGCGCCACGTTCCAGCCAGATCGATCCGCCAGTCGGCCGAAGCCCGTAGCGAGTCGGTGCCGCACACCACCGCGCGACCCGGCAGGCGGTTGATATCGAAGACTGCGGGGTCCGTGTAGACGCGGTCGCTGAAGTGCACTTCTGGCCTCCTGTGATCTTCCTCATGGTATGCACGCCCGCATTGATGGAATCTTGTCTACATGGACAGTGCGCATCGGGTCGTCATCATCGGATCGGGATTCGGCGGCCTCTTCGCCGCGAAGAAACTCAAGCGGGCCGATTGTGAGGTGACGCTGATCAGCCGCCGCCCCGGTCATGTGTTCCAGCCTCTGCTGTACCAAGTCGCCACGGGCATCCTCTCGCAGGGCGAGATCGCCCCGGCCACCCGGGAGATCCTGCGCGGACACCGCAACACGACGACCCTGCTCGGCGATGTGACCGCCATCGACCTCACGACGCGGACCGTCACCAGCCACCTCGGTACCGAAGTCACCGTCACGCCCTACGACTCGCTGATCCTGGCGGCAGGAGCACAGACCGGCTACTTCGGCAATGACCACTTCGAGCCCTTCGCGCCGGGCCTGAAGGGCATTGACGATGCTCTGGAACTGCGAGCACGGATCTTCGGCGCCTTCGAGATGGCCGAGCTGCAGGCCACCCCTGAGTTGGCGAAGCCGTGGCTGCGGTTCGTCGTCGTGGGAGGCGGGCCGACCGGGGTGGAGATTGCGGGACAGATCATCGAGTTGTCCCGGCGCACGCTGAAGAAGGACTTCCGCCGGATCGATCCCCGGCAGGCCGAGGTGATCCTGCTCGAGGGTGGCGACGGGGTGCTTGCGGCGTTCGGGCCGAAGCAGTCGCTGAAGGCCGGCGAGCAGTTGCGCAAGATGGGGATCGACGTGCGGACGCAGGCGTTCGTGAAGGACGTCGACGGGCACGGCGTCACGGTTGCCTCCCAGGATGGGACCGAGGAGTACATCGCCTCGAACTGCGTGATCTGGGGTGCTGGGGTGGAGGCCTCGCCGCTGGGGCGGCAGGTCGCCGAGCAGTCTGGTGCCGGAGTCGATCGCGGGGGCCGGGTGGAGGTGCTGGACGATCTCACGCTGCCGGGCCATCCCGAGGTGTTCGTCGTGGGAGACATGATCGCGCTGAATCAGTTGCCGGGGGTGGCCCAGGTGGCCATTCAGGGCGGCAAGTACGCGGCGAAGACCATCCGGGGCCGGCTGGAGGGCAAGCCCCATCCGGGTCCGTTCCAGTACTTCGACAAGGGGAGTATGGCCACCATCTCCCGGTTCCGGGCGGTCGCCAACGTGGGACGGCTCGAGTTGCGCGGGTTCCTGGCCTGGCTGGCTTGGCTGTTCATCCACATCCTGTACCTCGTGGGCTTCCAGCAGAAGATCAGCACGCTCGGCCACTGGGCCGTCGCCTTCTTGGGTCGGGCCCGAGCCGAGCGGACGTTCACGGTGGAGCAGTCCCGCGGGGCGTTGACCAACAGCCGAGGGCCCCGGGACCGCACAAAGGCTGCCGGTGGGACTCGGTCGGAACTGCCCCGTGAGGATGCGGCCTGATCAGCGCACAGTCTCGATGCCGCGTCGGGCGAGTTCGTCCGCGCGCTCATTCTCGGGGTGGCCGTTGTGTCCCTTCACCCATTCCCAGCGCACGTCATGGCTTTGGACCGCGGCCTCCAGACGCTGCCACAGATCGACGTTCTTCACCGGCTGTCTTGACGACGTCTTCCATCCCCGGGACTTCCACCCGGGAACCCATTCGGTGATTCCTTTGAGGACGTATGTGGAGTCCGTGGTGATGACGACCTCGGCATGGCGGGTCAGAGCCTCGAGTGCCGAGATGGCGGCCATCAACTCCATCCGGTTGTTCGTCGTCTGGGGCTCGCCGCCGAAGAGTTCCTTCTCGTGGTCGCCGTAGCGCAACACCACTCCCCAACCCCCAGGACCCGGATTGCCAGAGCAGGCCCCGTCGGTGAAGGCGTGCACCGTCACGCGAGCACCTTGAGAATGACATCGATCCCGTGGTCGAGATCCTCCTGCGAGATGGTCAACGGCGGGGCAAGGCGCAGGGTGGTCGCGTGGGTGTCCTTCACGATGACGCCCTGCGTCATGGCAATCTCGCAGCGCGGCCGGACCGGTGCGAACTCGTCGTGCACCTGGACACCTGCCCAGAGGCCACGCCCACGCACCTGCGCCACGGTCGACGGCGCCTCCTCCCGCAGTCGCCGCAGCATGTGCTCGCCCAACTGCGCACTGCGCTGCTGGTACTCGCCCGTGGCCAGCATCGCGATAACCTCCCGTGCGACGGCCAGGGCCAGCGGGTTGCCGCCGAACGTTGAGCCGTGCTCGCCAGGCCGCAGGACCCCTAGGACGTCATCGCGAGAGACGACGGCAGAGATGGGCACAATGCCCCCGCCGAGGGCCTTGCCCAGCAGGACGACGTCGGGTCGGACCTGCTCGTGGTCCACGGCCAGGGTCGTTCCCGCTCGTCCGAGCCCGGACTGAATCTCGTCGGCGATGAACAGCACGTTGGCCGCCCGGCAAGCGTCAGCGGCCGCCGGCAGGTAACCCTCGGGAGGCACGATGATTCCGGCCTCGCCCTGGATCGGCTCCACCAGGAAGGCGACAACGTGCGGGTCCTGCAACTGCTCCTGCAGCGCGTCAAGATCGCCGAAGTCCACCGCCCGGAAGCCAGGCGTGTACGGTCCGAAATCGTCGCGGGCCACAGGGTCGTCCGAGAACGAGATGATCGTGGTCGTGCGGCCGTGGAAGTTCTGGCGTGCGACCAGCACGACGGCCTGGTCGGCTGGTACCCCTTTGACGCGGTACCCCCACGCGCGGGCGGTCTTGATCGCCGACTCCACGGCCTCAGCGCCAGTGTTCATCGGCAGGGCGCGATCCATCCCCAGCAGGTCGGTGAGTTCGGCGCAGAACGGTCCAAGTTCATCGGAGTGGATGGCGCGTGACGTCAGAGTCAGGACGTCGAGTTGTCGATGTGCGGCGGCGACCAGACGGGGGTGGCGATGGCCGAAGTTCAGCGCCGAGTAGGCGCTGAGGAAGTCGAGGTACCGCTTACCCTCCACGTCAGTGACCCATGCCCCCTCGCCGGAGTGAATGACGACCGGTAAGGGGTGGTAGTTGCGGGCACCTGAGCGTTCTTCCAGGTCGATGTATGAGCCGCTGTCCATACGCTCCACGGTACTCCCGGGGTTGCCAGTTCGAGGGGCCGCAGACGGGTGCTGATCGCCCCGCCTGGTCCGAGCGATCTCGTTGGTGCTGCCCGCGTGTGCGGGTATCCCGGTTCTACGGGTCGTCGGGTGGGTTGGTGTATCGCTTGCCGCGGGGGCTGATCCAGATGGTGGTGCCGTCGGGCTGGCGTTCGACCCGCCATTTGCCATGGGTTTTGAGGCGGTGATGGTAGCGGCACAGGGCCTGCAGGTTGTCCGCGTCGGTGGCACCTGCGGGCCAGGGCACGATGTGGTCCAGATCGCAGTGTCGGGCTGGGCGGCGGCAGCCGGGGAACCGGCAGCGCCGGTCCCGGGTGCGTACGTACCGGCGCATCTTCAACGTGGGCTGGTAGCCGGCGCACAGTTGCGGCAGGGTCAGCCGGATGATCGCCGACGGCACCTCCAGACGGCGCAACAACTCATCCGCATGACCGTCAGCGATCGGGCCGTACCCCTCGATCTCCGCCCCCTCATCGGTCATGATCACCGCGATCGGGACCTGCTCAGCCGCGGTGACCCCGGTGAGCAGTTCGATGAACATGTCGGCCTGGATGGCATCCCGGTTGCCCTGGATGTTGTTTGACCGGACCCGGATCGACTCCATACAGGCGGTGGCCTGCTCCGCGGTGAGGTAGGCGGACAGGGTGGCCATGCCGTCCGGCTCCGGGATCAACGTCACCTTGCGTGACTTGCGGGCCTTCTTCCGGCGGCGTTCGGCAGCGTCGGCGTCGATCCGGTCGACCTGGCGGGTCAGCCACGGCCGCACCTGGCCGCGGGTGCGGGTGGCGGCATAGTCGATGGCCCGCTCTGCCAGCGCCTGCCGGTCGGCCGGGGACAGCTCACACGTGGCCCGGGCGATCTCCCGCACCTTCACCAAATCCAGCCGCCCATCAGCCAAGGCGGTCAGCAGCACAGGCAGGTCCCGCACCACATCCACCGCCACATCCACCATCGTCGAGGCGAACCCCGGCGTCCACACCATCGCGCACGCCACCTCCGGCGGGGTCGGATCAACCACCACCCCATCCGGATCCGCTCCCAGCTCCGATTCCACGAACACCTGATGGAAGGACCGTAGTTGTTGGGCGTGGCAGAACCCGATCACCGCCTCAGCGGCCTTCGCGACCTCCAACGGATCCCCCGAGGAGCGCATTGCCTCCCACGCATCGACCACCGACTCGTTCATGCCCACACCGTACGAGGGACCTACGACAAACTCTCCTGACCAGGGATTTGGCTGTGGATTCACGGATCGAACGACCGGCAGACCCACCTGCTCAGCAGGCGCTAGGGCGAGCGCCCCACCACAGATTGGTAGGCATCCGCGTACCTACCCGCCATGACATCCACGGTGTAGCTCTTCGCGACCTCCTGCCTGGCGGCGGAACCGATGCCATGATCGTCACGCAGCAACGAGCGGACGGCGGCGGTCATGGCGGCCACGTCGCGCGGTGGGACCAGCATCCCGGTGCTGCCGTTGTCGATGACATCCCCGGCGGCACCCACCCGAGTCGCCACCACTGGGAGACCGGCCGCCATCGCTTCGAGGATCGTCATCGGCATCCCCTCTCGCAGGGATGGCTGGACGAGCACGTCCAGGCTGGCGTACACCGCCGGCATGTCCTCGCGGAAGCCCAGGAAGTGCACGTTGGGGCCGGCCGCCGCCTCGAGGGCACCACGCAGCGGGCCGTCACCGACCACCACGAACGTCGCCTCCGGAATGGCGGCAGCCACCGCGAGGAAGTCCTCGGGTGCCTTCTCCGGCGACAGGCGGGCGACCATCCCGACCAGCGGCCCGGGCAGGTCCAGACTCGGTATCACGCCGGTGAAATCACGTGGATCGACGCCATTGGGAATCGTGGTCGCTGACACCCCGTACACAGTGCGAAGACTGTCCCGCGCTTCGTTGGATACCGCGTAGACGGCGTCCATACGGCGCAGGGTCGGGCGGTCGAACCGGTTCTGCGGACCTGTGTCGAAGCGATGATTGGTGGCCACGATCGGCACCCCGAACCGGGTGGCCAGGAAGCCGTACAGATTCGCCTTGAAGCCGTGCACGTGCAGCACGTCGGCACGCACCTCACTGATGTCCTTGCGCAGGTGGAGCACCGTGGCCGGATCGAAGCGTCCGCCACATCGCAAGAGCCTCACCGGCACTGCGTACCGCCGGGCGTAGTCGGCCACCTCCAGGTTGCGGGCGTGGCGGTTGTCGAACACCGCCAACGTCGCCGACACCCCATGCTGCGGTAAGGCCTCGCACAGGCCGACCACCATCTTCTCGGCGCCGTACACCCCGCTGCTCGAGATCAGATGCAGTACACGCACAGCCCCAGCCTAGGCTGAGTGTCCATGGTCCGAAGTATGGCGAAGGCTGCTGCGCAGAGGCTGTATGCCCGGTGGGCTTCTCTGCCGCTGACCGAGGCGGTACTGCTGGAGTCCTTCGAGGGAGCCCAGAGGGGCGGCGATCCCGGCACCATTGCCCGTTATCTGCTGGCGAACACCGATCTGCCGCTGATCTGGGCGCTGCGCGAACCGGCGCCGCAGTCGCCGCGCGTGCGTGTGGTCCGTTACCGGTCCGCCGCCTACTTCAAGGCGCTGGCCACGACCAAGTACCTTGTGAACAACGTGACCTTTCCGGCCCTCTTCGTCAAACGACACGATCAGGTGTACCTGAACACCTGGCACGGCACGCCGCTGAAGCGCATGGGCCGTGACGTCGCCGGTCCTTACAGCCACATTGCGAACACCATCGCCAACTTCGAGGCGGCCGACCTCTTGTTGTCCAGCGGGGAGTACATGACCTCGAGGATGTACGCCGGCGCCTTTGGGATCAGTGAATCGGTGGTGGAGACCGGCACGCCGCGTGTCGACCAGCAGTTCGGCCAGGTCAAGGACCTGGTGCTCTACGCGCCCACCTGGCAGGAGGCCTCGTACACCCAAGCGGTCGCGGACACCGATGCCCTCGTGCGGAGGATGGCGGCCATGGCTGAGGCCGGGCCAGTGGGGTTACGCGTGCACGGCAAGATTGCCGCAGCAGTGGCAGCCGATCCGCGGCTGCAGCACTACCTGTTGGCCGGTGACACCAACGAGCTTCTCGGCCGCTCCCGGGTCGTCATCACGGACTACTCCAGCGTGGCGTTCGATGCCCTTGCCACCGGCTCACAGGTGCTCTTCTACACTCCCGATCCCTACCCGCGGGGGGTGTACCTCGATGACCATGACCTGCCCGGACCGCGCACCGATTCGTTGTCACGATTGGTGGAGTGGATAGCGAACCCACCCGAGCGAGATGGCGAGGCTCTCCGGCGGCGTTTCACGCCGTTCGAGGACGGCAAAGCGACGCAGCGCGTCGTGGAGTTGTTGCTGTCTCACTGAGGCGCCGCGGGTAGCGTCGGGGCATGGACTCCCTACAGCGCTGGCACGAGGTGGTGCGCACCCGCAACCCCGCGATGCTCAATCAGATCCTCGCCGACGACGCGGTGTTCCACTCGCCGATCGTCTTCCGGCCGCAACAGGGTAAAGACCTGGTCGCGCTCTACCTCACCGGCGCGATGCACGTCATCGCCACCGAGAGCTTCCGCTACGTGCGGGAGGTGGTGGACGGCCGGAACGCGGTGCTGGAGTTCGAGACCGAGATCGACGGCATCCACGTGAATGGGGTGGACATGATCACGTGGAACGAGCAGGGCCAGATCACCGACTTCAAGGTCATGCTGCGGCCGTTGAAGGCGATCATGATCGTGCAGCAGCGCATGGCCGAACTCTTGGAGCGGCTGGCGTGAGGGCGTTCGTCCGGCAGCCCAGCCCGCGCCTGGCCGAGGGGCTGCTCACCCATCTGGACCGAACCCCAGTCGATGTCGACCTGGCCCGCAGACAGTGGGATGGGTACGTCGGTGCATTGCAGTCAGCGGGCTGGGAGACCATCGAGGTGCCGGCCGCCCCGGACCACCCGGACAGCGTGTTCGTCGAGGACGTGATGGTCTGGTGGCAGGGGAGCGCAGTCGTCACATTCCCCGGGGCAGTTCAGCGTCGTGGCGAACTGCTCGGAGCCGAGGCCGCCTTGCGCGATCTCGGTGCCGACGTCCTTCACATCGAGCCTCCGGACACCCTCGACGGCGGTGATGTGCTGAAGATTGGGGAGCGCTTCTACGTGGGTGTCGGTGGCCGGACCACGCTGGGGGGATGTGATCAGTTGGCCGCGCTGCTGCGAGTCGAGGTCATCCCGGTGGCCACGACCAAGGTGCTGCACTTGAAGTCAGCGGTGACGGCACTGCCCGATGGCACGGCGGTGGGGTACTTGCCCCTAGTGGATGACGCGACCGCTTTCGAGACGTTTCTCGCGGTTCCCGAGCCGGGTGCCGAGGTGGTGGTCATCGATGACCAGACGGTCCTGATGGCCACGTCCGCCCCCCGCACCCGGGAGATCTTCGAGCAGCGCGGTCTTCGCGTCATCGCCGTGGACATCAGCGAGTTCGAGAAGCTCGAGGGCTGCGTGACCTGCCTGTCCGTGCGCCTGCGCTGACGTCAGGGCACCCGAACCACACCCACGAGGCCAGGCGCGACCGGTGGCATCGGCGCCATCCGGACATCCCGAACGTCCGCGGTGTCCAGACCCGCATCGGTGAGGATCTGCCGGGTGTCCCGGTCGCAGCGGCAGCCACCGGCCACGCGCGGCCAGACCGGTGCCGCCACCCGCTGGAACCGGCGCATCCAGGACCCCTCAGCTGCTTTGACGTGTTCGAGGACGGCGATCGATCCCCCGGGACGCAGCACCCGCAACGCTTCTTGCACGGTCTGCTGGGGATCATCGACCGTGCACAGCACGTAGGCGAACAGCACCCCGTCGACGCTGTCGTCTGGCAGGGGCAGGTCCTCGCCGACGGCGTCGAGCACCTCCACCGGCATGGGCGCCCGAGCCACTGCGTCGGCTGCGGCCCGGCGCATCGAGGCGCTTGGCTCGACGGCCACGACCGAGGTGACCCCTGCGGGCAGATGGTGCAGATCCTCGGCGGGACCCAGCCCGACCACAAGCACCCGGCCGGACAACGCCGAACTCACCTGGGTCCGCCAGTGGCCGATCGCGCCGGAGTCCTCCGCCCGGGCGATGAGGCGGTAGATCTGGGTGAATAGCGGGTGGTCGTGGGCCATGGCTTCACGTTACGTCCCCACCTCGTCGTACGGTCGGAGAGTGCGATTCCTGACGCAACCGGCTTACGACCTGACCTACGACGATGTCTTCCTGGTGCCGAACCGATCCTCGTTGAACAGCCGTCATGACGTGGACCTCACCGCTCCGGACGGGACCGGGCTGACGATTCCGGTGGTGGCCGCGAACATGACGGCGGTGAGTGGGCGCCGGATGGCCGAGACGATTGCCCGGCGCGGGGGCGTGGCGGTGATTCCGCAGGACATCCCGACCGAGGTGGTGGCAGACGTCGTGCAGTGGGTCAAGGGGCGGCACGTGGTCTTTGAGACCGCTGTGACGCTCACTCCGACCGAAACCACGGGCATGGCCCTGTCCGTGATCCCGAAGCGCAATCACGGTGCCGCGATCGTCGTGGATGACGGGACCCCGGTGGGGGTCGTCACCGAGGGGGATTGTCAGCGGGCGGACCGCTTCACGCAGGTGCATCAGGTGATGAGCGCCGACGTCTTCGCGTTGCCCGACACCGTCACGCCGCGAGAGGCCTTTGATCTCCTGCACGCTGAGAACCGCCGGTTCGCGCCCGTGGTGGACGGCGACGGCCGGCTGGTCGGGATCATGACGCGTGACGGGGCGCTGCGGTCCACGATGTACACCCCCGCGCTGGATGCGCAGGGTCAGTTGCGGATCGGCGCGGCGGTGGGCATCAACGGCGACGTCACCCAGCGGGCGAAGGATCTCGTGGGCGCAGGCATCGACGTACTGGTCGTGGACACTGCACACGGGCATCAGGACAAGATGCTCGACGTGTTGGCCGGGATCGGTGCGCAGCCCGTCCCGATCGTGGCCGGCAATGTGGTCACGGCGGCCGGTACCGAGGACCTCATCGAGGCCGGCGCGGACATCGTGAAGGTCGGAGTGGGCCCGGGCGCGATGTGCACGACGCGGATGCGCACCGGGGTGGGCCGGCCGCAGTTCAGCGCCGTGCTCGAGTGCGCGGCGGCCGCCGCGGCCCTCGGCAAACACGTATGGGCCGACGGCGGGGTCCGGCACCCTCGCGACGTCGCTTTGGCACTGGCCGCCGGAGCCAGCGCGGTGATGATCGGTTCCTGGTTCGCCGGTACCCATGAGTCCCCCGGCGATGTGCAGTTGAGCCCGGATGGCCGCCCGTACAAGGAGAGTTTCGGAATGGCCTCGGCCCGCGCGGTGAGTAATCGCACCGCTACTGACAGCCCGTTCGCCCGGGCGCGCAAGGCGCTTTATGAAGAGGGCATCTCCAGCTCGCGCATGTTCCTGCGCCCGGACTCCCCGGGGGTGGAGCGGCTGCTCGACGAGATCATCGCCGGAGTTCGCAGTTCGTTCACGTATGCCGGGGCGGCCAGTGTCGAGCAATTCGCGCAGCGCGCCGTGGTGGGGATCCAAAGCGCGGCGGGCTACGCGGAGGGCCGGCCGCTCGAGTCGTCGTGGTAAGGGGTAACAGAGCTCGATGAGCCAACTGCCGTGAACGCGCTTCCGGCCCCTCAGATCAGGCGTTTGTGCAGGTAGAGCATGGCCGCGCCGACCAAGACCGCGTCCCGCCCCTGCCCGGAGAGCCGCACATGGGGCTGCTGGGCGGGTGGGAGGCGCTGCGCGAGCGCCTCGACGATGAGGTCGCGAACCTGACTGGCGCAGGCATCGGGCAGCAGCGCCAGCACGATCTCCTGCAGCTCGACGGCCGCGCAGATCGGGGCCATGGTCGCCGCGACTGAGGCAGCGACGTACTCGAGCACGGCCGGACTGTCGTCGTCATACAACTGCTCAACGGTGGCGAACAGGCAGCGCGCGCCACAGTCGGCGCACAACGGTCCGGCGTCATTCACGATCACATGCGCGATGTCCCCCGCGGGGCGGGTGGTGCCGGTCAGCAGAGTCCCCCCGATCAGCAGCCCCATCGCCACCCCGCGCATCACCAGGGTGGCCTGGGCGGACAGCCCCTCTTGGCTCTGCCGCAGATCCGCCACGGTAATGGCATCCGTGGCGTTGACGGGCCAGACATCCATCCGCAGCATCCGGCGCAACCTGTCCATCACGGAGACGTCCAGGCCGCCGGTCGGATCTCGCTGCCACGCCCCGCGCGGGTCGATGAAGCCGTGCACGGCGATCGCCGCGCCGATCAGCGAATGCCGGGGGATCGTGGCGGCGAAATCGGCGACGCACTTCAGCACGTCCTCCTCGCTGTCGACGCTGGTGTGCATCCGGCGGCCCACCTCACCGCCGGGCGAGACGGTGGCCAGGGTGACGTCATCCACCCGCCGCAGGTCGACCACCAGCGTGACCCCCGTCTCCCGGGCAATCTCCAGCAGGGTGCCGGGAGCCCCACCGCTGGACACCCGGTCGCCTTCCATGAGGACCCCGCTGGCCAGCAGTTCGTTGGCGATGACCGATACGGTCGGCCTGCTCATGCCGGTGCTGCGCGACAGTTCCGCACGGGTGGCCGGACCCCTGGTGATGATGTTGTGCAGGATGCGGTTTCGGTTGACCCGCCGCAGGTCGTGGAGGTCGCCGGGCATCCCGTAAGTCAGGAACGGCGTCTGCTCCTGCCTGCTCAACGTCTACTCCTCGCGGTGCGCTCCGGCTACGGTGGGGTCGTGCGGTTCGAATTCTCCTTTGAGAAGAAGTATCTCCCAGCGCTGGCCGCTATTGGGGTGTCTCCACTCACGGCCAAGGTTGATCTTAGTGAGAAGACCCTCGATGCCCGGTTCGGGCCTTGGCGATGTCGCACATCCGTACGCAACATCAAATGTGTGCAACGTACCGGTCCGTACACGGCGCTGCGCTCGATCGGAGCGCGCGGTTCGTTCGCCGACAAGGGTGCCACCTTCGGCACCACCACCGCCGGGGGAGTGTGCGTGGAGTTCAAGCAGCCCGTGAAGATCCTGGACCCATCCGGGATCATCCTGCACCCGGGGATCACCCTGACGGTGGCAGACCTCGACGGCTTCGAGCAGGCCGTCCGGGATGTGGCGGGACTTGACTGACGCCGGCGTGTCCTAGCCTTTGACCGCGGCGGCCAGCGCATCCGCGCGGTGGGTGCTCTCCCAGGTGAACTCGGGCAGTTCACGCCCGAAGTGCCCGTAGGCCGCGGTCTGCGCGTAGATCGGGCGCAGCAGGTCGAGTTCGGCCACGATGGCTGCCGGCCGCAGGTCGAACACACTGGTGACTGCGTCCTGGATCTGCTCGTCCGGCACGGTGCCGGTTCCGAAGGTCTGCACGAACAGGCCGACCGGATGGGACACGCCGATCGCGTATGCGACCTGCACCTCACACTTGCTGGCCAACCCAGCGGCTACGACATTCTTGGCGACCCAGCGCATCGCGTAGGCGGCCGACCGGTCCACCTTGGACGGATCCTTGCCGGAGAACGCGCCACCACCGTGCCGGGCCATCCCGCCGTACGTATCCACGATGATCTTGCGCCCGGTGAGGCCCGCGTCACCCTGCGGGCCACCGATCTCGAAGATCCCCGTCGGGTTGACCAGCAGGCGGAAACCGTCATGGTCAAGCGCGAGGTCCGCCAGCACGGGCTCGACGACATGCTCGCGGATGTCCGGGGTCAGCATGTTCTCGAGATCGATGCGGGGGGCGTGCTGGGTACTCAGGACGACCGTGTCGAGGCGGACGGGGCGGTCACCGTCGTACTCGATCGTCACCTGCGTCTTGCCGTCGGGCCGCAGGTACGGCAGCGTCGTGTTCTTGCGCACCTCGGTCAAGCGCGCCGCCAACCGGTGGGCCAGTGAGATCGGCAGCGGCATCAACTCAGGGGTGTCGTCGCAGGCGTACCCGAACATCAGCCCCTGGTCGCCCGCGCCCTGGGCGTCCAGCGGATCAGCGCTGTTGCCGACCCGCTCCTCGAAGGCGTCGTCCACCCCAGCCGCGATGTCCGGTGACTGCTTTCCGATGGCGATCGAGACCCCACAGGACTTCCCGTCGAAGCCCTTCTCCGACGAGTCGTAGCCGATGTTCAGGACGGTCTCGCGCACCAGTTCCGGGATATCCACCCACGTGGAGGTCGTGACCTCACCGCCCACCACGCACAGACCGGTGGTGAGGAACGTCTCGACAGCCACCCGGCTCTTCGGATCGTCCTTGAGCATGGCGTCCAGGATCGTGTCGGAGATCTGGTCTGCCATCTTGTCCGGATGGCCCTCGGTGACCGACTCGGACGTGAACAAGCGGTGTGACATTGGTTTCCCCTCTGAGTGTCGCTCAGTAACGGTAGTACTCGGGCTTGTACGGGCCTGCCACCGGCACGCCGAGGTAATCCGCCTGCTCACTGGTGAGCTCGGTCAGACCAACGCCCAGAGCGCTCAGGTGCAGGCGAGCCACCTCTTCGTCGAGGTGCTTGGGAAGCATGTAGACGCCGACCGGGTACTCGGCGGTCTTGGTGTACAGCTCGATCTGTGCCAGCACCTGGTTGGTGAAGGAGTTGCTCATCACAAAACTCGGGTGGCCGGTGGCGTTGCCGAGGTTGAGCAGCCGGCCCTCCGACAGCACGATGATCGAGGTGCCGTCGGCGAAGGTCCACTCGTGCACCTGCGGCTTGATCTCCTTGACCGTCACCTCGTCGATCTGGGCCAGGCCGGCCATGTCGATCTCGTTGTCGAAGTGCCCGATGTTGCCCAGGATCGCCTTGTCCTTCATTCGGGTCATCTGCTCAGCCGTGACGACGTTCAGGCAGCCGGTGGCCGTGATGACCAGGTCCGCGATGTCGAGGACGTCGTCCAGGGTGGCAACCTGGTAGCCGTCCATGGCCGCCTGCAGTGCGCAAATGGGGTCCACCTCGGTGACGATGACCCGAGCGCCCTGGCCCCGCAGGCTCTCCGCGCACCCCTTGCCCACGTCGCCGTACCCGCACACCACAGCGACTTTGCCCCCGATGAGGACGTCGGTCGCCCGGTTGATGCCGTCGACCAGTGAGTGCCGGCAGCCGTACTTGTTGTCGAACTTGCTCTTGGTGACCGAGTCGTTGACGTTGATGGCCGGGAACAGCAGGCTGCCCTCGCGCATCATGTCGTAGAGGCGGTGTACGCCCGTGGTGGTCTCCTCGGTGACGCCCTTGATCTGATTGGCGATGTCGGTCCACATGTGCGGGTTCTCCGCGAGCGTGGCCGCCAGGACCTTGAGCACCTCGTCGAACTCGCCGCCGTCGCCGGTCGGCTCGGGGACCTCGCCCTCCTTCTCGAACTCCACGCCCTTATGGATCAACAGTGTCGCGTCACCACCGTCGTCGAGGATCATGTTGGGACCCTCGCCCTCGGGCCACGTCAGAGCCTGCAGGGTGCACCACCAGTACTCCTCGAGGGTCTCGCCCTTCCACGCGAAGACCGGGGCGCCCTGCGGGTGGTCGGGAGTCCCGTGCGGACCCACAGCGATCGCGGCGGCAGCCTCGTCCTGCGTGGAGAAGATGTTGCAGGAGGCCCAGCGGACCTCCGCGCCGAGTTCCACCAGCGTCTCGATGAGGACGGCCGTCTGTACTGTCATGTGCAGCGATCCGGTGATTCTCGCCCCAGCCAGCGGCTTGGATGCGCCGTATTGGGCCCGCATCGCCATCAGACCGGGCATCTCGTGCTCGGCCAGCCGAATCTGGTCACGGCCGGCATCGGCCAGGGAGAGGTCAGCAACCTTGAAGTCCATTGCGCCATTCTCTCAGGTTGAGCGGCGCGCGCCCACCGCCACCCTGATCCCGTAGCAAGGGCTTCCACGGGCACGTGCTGCGAGCGCGTTTCCGCCACTTGGTTCACTTTCCGCCATGAGCCTCATGACGGGGAGTGAACCAACTGTCGTCAACTGCCCCCAGTGGTGGTCCGGCAGGCATCCAATCGTCGCGCTGGCACCCCGGTACCATTGACAAGACAAGAAAAGGAGTTCACCCGTGGCATTGGTCGTGCAGAAGTACGGAGGGTCCTCTGTCGCCGACGCCGCGAGTATCAAGCGGGTCGCGCAGCGGATCGTCGACGCCCAGCGTGCCGGCAACCAGGTGACCGTCGTCGTGTCTGCCATGGGCGACACCACCGACGAACTCCTCGATCTCGCCCAGCAGGTCAGCCCGGACCCGCCCGCCCGCGAGCTCGACATGCTGCTGACCGCCGGCGAGCGGATGTCCATGGCGGTGCTGGCGATGGCCATCTCCGACCTCGGAGCGGAGGCGCGCTCCTATACCGGCAGTCAGGCCGGTCTGATCACCGACCGCTACCACGGGCAAGCCCGGATCATCGATGTCACACCGGGCCGGATCCAGGCCGCTCTGGACGAGGGTGCGATCCCGATCGTCGCCGGTTTCCAGGGCGTGGCCCAGGACACGAAAGACATCACCACCCTGGGCCGGGGCGGTTCGGACACCACTGCGGTCGCTCTGGCCGCGGCCCTGGACGCCGACATCTGCGAGATCTACACCGACGTGGATGGGGTCTTCAGCGCGGATCCCCGCATCGTGCCCGCGGCGCGGCAGGTGCCGTTCATCACCTACGAGGAGATGCTCGAACTCGCCGCCCACGGTGCGAAGGTTCTGCATCTGCGCTGCGTGGAGTACGCCCGCCGCTTCAACGTCCCGTTGCGGGTGCGGTCCAGTTTCACCGACAAGCCGGGCACGCTGATTGTTCACGACCTTGAGGAGAGCACGATGGAGCAGCCGATCATCTCGGGTGTGAGCCAGGACTTGTCCGAAGCCAAGATCACCGTCACCAACGTCCCGGACCGGCCCGGCATGGCAGCGCTGGTGTTCGAGACGTTGGCCGCGATCGGGGTGAACCTCGACATGATTGTGCAGAACGTCTCCGCCGATGGGATCACAGACATCACGTTCACGCTGCCGACTGCGGATGCCGAGAAGGCCACGGAGGCATTGCAGCTGCGAGGAGACGAGATCGGTTTCGGCGCGCTGTACACCGACCTGGAGATCGCCAAGGTTTCGTTGGTGGGCGCCGGTATGCGCTCGCACCCAGGCGTCTCGGCGACCTTTTTCCGGACGCTGGCGGAAGCCGGGGTGAACGTGGAGATGATCTCGACGTCGGAGATCCGCATTTCGGTGGTGACCCGCAAGGACTCAGCGGCGGCTGCTGTGAAGGCGCTGCACACGGCCTTCGGCCTGGACGCTGAGGGCGAGGCTGTCGTCTACGCCGGGACCGGCCGGTAGGCACACCGGCCTATCCCTTGAGGTCCCGTGGAGTGGCCACATCTGGTTGAGGAATTCATTCGGGAGCTCATTCCCAACCAGCGACGCGCCGGCAACAGGACATTCCCGACACAGATCGCGGCGTGTCTGCCCACATCTGGTTGATCTTGGTCCGGCGCCAACCAGATGTGGAGGCGAACCCGTCGAAGCCGGTGACGGACATCCCAGGCCCCCGATCCTTTGGCGCGGGCTCAGCCGCTGGCATACTTGCGGCTCGTCCTCAGTAAGAGACTTTGCGGTTGCATGCCGCGGGAATCGCCCAAATGGCTCATCTCCCGGATCGCATCTACACATCTGGTTGAGAAACGTCAGGTCGTGGCCATTCTCAACCAGTGACACGCTGCCGTATGGACATATGGGACACGTTTCGCGGCGTGTCTCTACACATCTGGTTGATCTTGTTGGGGCGCCAACCAGATGTGTAGATGAGCCGTCGACCACCGCCACCGTGGACCGCAGGCTCAGCCGCCGGCGAAGGGTGGCAGAACATCCACCACCGCGCCGTCGGGCACCTCGTCGTCGGGACCGAGCCGCAGCCCGTCCGACACCACCGAACAGACCTCAAGCACCGTCGCGAAACGTGGTCCCACCTCGCGCAACTGCGGCACGACCGGCCCGGCGTGGATGGTCAGCTCAGAGGCCCCGGCGGCCTCCCGCGCCGCAGCGAACAGCCGGACCGTGACCGCCATGTCAGCCCCCGATCGCGGACATCGGCCGGGGCGGCTGCAGGAAGACCGGGTCGTCGATGCCGTGTCCCGCGCGTTTGTTCGCTACGCCCTGCGCCATCAGGGTGGCCAGCATCTCGTCGCTGGCACCCGATCGCAGCGGCGTGCGCAGATCTGTCTCACCGTGGGCGAACAGGCAGTTTCGCCATTGACCATCGGCGGTCAACCGCAGCCGGTTGCAGGTCCCGCAGAACGGCCGCGTGACACTGGCGATGACCCCCACGGTCGCCAACCCGCCGTTGACGTCCCACAGCCGCGCAGGGGCGGGGGAGTCATCCGCGATCGGGGTCAGCCCGAAACCTGCGCCCTGCAAAGACGTCAGAATCTCGTCGGCGGTCACCATCTCGTCCCTACGCCAGCCGTGCTGCGGGTCCAGCGGCATCTGCTCGATGAACCGCAGCCGTACCCCTTCGCTGATGGCCCAGCGCAGCAACGCCGGCGCTTCCTGGTCGTTGACCCCCCGCAGCAGCACCGTGTTCACCTTCACCGGTTCGAGCCCTGCGACCTGGGCGGCGCGAATGCCCGCCAGGGTGTCGACCAGCCGGTCGCGGTGGGTGAGTTCTTTGAAGGTGTCCCGATCCAGGGTGTCCAGGCTGACATTGACCCGCTGCAGGCCGGCATCGCGCAGCGGCGCAGCCAGCGACGGCAGCCGCAGACCGTTGGTCGTCATGCTCACCTCGACACCGAGCGCGGCGATCCGGGCGACCACGTCCACGACGTCCGGGCGCAGCAGCGGCTCGCCGCCGGTCAGCCGGACGCTGTCCACCCCGCAGCCCACGGCCACCTGCACGACCCGCACAAGCTCGTCGGTCGTGAGCATCTGCACGCCCGGCAGCCAGGGCATGCCCTCAGCTGGCATGCAGTACGTGCAGCGCAGGGAACACCGATCCGTCAGCGACACGCGCAGGTCGGTGTGGACCCGTCCGAAGGAATCCTCTAAGCGCAATTGACCCACTCCTGTGATCCGTCAGCGAAGCGCTGCAGTTTCCATACCGGCAGCCTTTCCTTGACCGCGTCCACCAGCCAGGCGCAGGCGCTGAAGGCCTCCCCGCGATGGGCGGCCGACACGGTGGCCACGAATGCAAGGTCCCCGATGCTCAGGTCACCGACGCGGTGCAGCGAGGCGGCAGCGATCACGCCGGGGCGCTGTCGCGCCTCGGATATCACCTCGCGCATGATCAGGTCGGCTTCGGGGTGTCCCTCATAGGTCAGGCTGAGAACGGCGCGGTCATGATCGTGATCCCGGACCCGGCCCTCGAAGGTGACGACTGCGCCGGCGTCGGCCCGGTGGACCTCGGCCTCAACCTCGGCGGCGGTGATCGGGGTGCTGCGCACCAGACCTCGGTGGTCAGCGCCGGCGATCACCTGATGAGCGTGCTGCACGAGCGGCGCCAGCACGGCGAGGGCATCCTTCACAGCTGCGTGGCTGCCGGGGACGGCAACGACCAGGGTCGCTCCCATGCTGCCCGCGCAGGCGCGGCTGAGATCCGCCAACGGCGTCTGGGTGCGGCCGCGGGCGCGAAACGCCTCCCCGAAGCCGGGCAGTTCCCGGTCAATCACGGCCAGCACCGCGTCCGGAGTCACATCGCGGGGGCCCAGACCGGTGCCCCCGGTACAGACCACCACGTCAGCGCTCGCAGATCTGATGGCGGCGCTGATCGCGGTGACGTCATCGGGCACGACCTGCACCTGCCCCACCTCAAGGCCGATATCCCGCAAACCGTCTGCGAGGACCGGCCCGGTGGTGTCGGTGGTGGTCCCGGCTGCGGCTGAGTCGGAACAGACGACGACGTGGCCCCTCATCGCTGCCAGTCCCCGCTCTTGCCGCCCGTCTTACTGAGCACCTGCACCCCGTCGATCGTGGCGGCCGGGTCGAGCGCCTTGGTCATGTCGATGATCGTGAGACAGGCAACGCAGACGGCGGTCAGCGCTTCCATCTCGACGCCGGTCCGGTCGGCTGTTTTCACAGTTGCGGTGACCTCCACGACGCCGTCGCCCACGACCAGGTCCAGCGTGACGCCGTGCACAGCGATCGGGTGGCACATCGGGATCAGATCCGGTGTCCGCTTGGCGCCCATGATGCCGGCGATCCGGGCAGTGGCCAGCACGTCGCCCTTGGCGACCGTGCCGTCAGCGATCGCGACGGCGGCGGTGGTGAGAACGCGGCCGGTCGCCGTGGCCGTGCGCACGCTGACGTCCTTGCTGGCGACGTCCACCATGCGGGCCTGGCCGCGGCCGTCTATGTGGCTCAGTTCCATGCTTTCGAGGCTAACCCGATTCGCGGTGGCAGCCGCACCGGATCGAACTGGCAGACTGCCCCGGTGGAGAACTGGACCGCGATCGTGCTGACTGGAGGTCGCAGCCGACGCCTGGGCACCGACAAGGCCACGGTCGTGGTCGCTGGGCTGCGGATGATCGACCGCGTGGTCGCACAGTTGCCCGCAGTGCCGATCGTGGTCGTTGGTCCCGATCCCGGCATCCCCGGGGTAACGGTCACGCGTGAGGATCCCCCCGGGGGCGGGCCAGCGGCGGCCCTCGCCGCGGGGCTGCGTCATGCAAGGACCCCGTGGGTGGCTGTCATCGCCGCCGACATGCCCTTCGCTGTGCCCATGCTGCTGTCGTTGCCCCGCACCGGCCAGGCGGTGGTACCGACCGCCGATGGGCATCCCCAACCGCTGTGCGCCTGGTACCGCACGAGCGCTTTGCGCGGCCTGGGACCTGGCGTCAGCCTGCGGACGGTCCTGGGCGATCTCGACGTCCACTACGTCGAGGTGGCGGCCCGCACCATCGCCGACATCGATACCCCTGCTGACCTGCGAGCCGTGGAAACGGCGCTGACCATAATGGGCGGCATGGACAAATGGGTGACGGCAGTCAAGGCTGAACTGGGTCTGACCGCGGACGTGGACGTGGCACTGATCCTCGATGTGGCCAAGGACGCCGCGCACAGCGTGCAGCGACCCGCGGCCCCCGTGTCCACCTACCTGCTGGGCCTGGCGGTGGGGGAAGGGGCAGATCCCGCCGAGGCGGCCGCCGCGATCGGAAGGCTGGCCCAGTCCTGGTCCGCCGATGCGTGAGCCCGACTGGTACACCGCCCGCGCCGCAGCCGTCGCAGATGCCCTGGCGTCGCTCAGCGTCGCTGTGGCCGACGCTGAGGGCCGCACCCTCGCCGCTCCCGCGGTAGCCCGCAGCGACCTGCCGGCCTTCGACACCTCGGCCATGGACGGGTGGGCTGTCGCCGGGCCCGGTCCGTGGGAGGTCGTGGGTGAGGTGCTCGCCGGCGGCGCGCCCGCCATGAGTCTGCAAGCGGGCCAGGCTGTGGTCATCGCCACGGGAGCGGCGGTACCAACCGGCACCACCGCGATTCTTCGCACCGAGCACGCGGTCACCACCGCGCCGCTGACCGGGCAGGCCAGGTCTGATGACATCCGCCCGGCCGGACAGGAATGCCGCGCCGGCGAGGAACTCGCCGCCGCCGGGGCGGTCGTGTCGCCAGCCATGATCGGGCTGTTGTGCGCCGCCGGACTGGACACGGTCTCTGTGCGCCGGATCCCCACGGTCGCCGTGGTGCTGTTCGGGGATGAACTGGTGGAATCGGGGGTGGCCGGCCCTGGGCAGGTGCGCGACGCACTCGGTCCACAACTGCCGGGCTGGTTGCGTCGGCTGGGTGCCGAGGTCGTTTCCGTGACCCGCGCTGAGGACACGCTGGCGGCCCATGTCGCCCGGATCCGCGAGGCCCGTGCCGACATCGTCGTCACCACGGGAGGGACCGCGGCTGGACCGGTCGACCATCTGCACACCGCGGTGGCGCAGCTGGGTGGGCAGTGGGTCGTGGACTCCGTGGCGGTCCGCCCGGGCCATCCGATGGCCCTGGCCCGGCTGGGCGAGCGCTGGCTACTCGCGTTGCCGGGCAACCCGCAAAGCGCCATCGTCGCCCTCCTGTCTTTGGGTAAACCACTCGTGGAATCGATGTTGGGCCGGTGGGATCCGAGGCTGCCGGTCGTCACGCTGGGGGCCGCGGCCGAAGCGCCAGCGCACGAGCACCGCCTACTGGCCTGTCGGCTCTCGGAACAGGCCCACCCCGTAGCCCATCTGGGGTCTGCGATGTTACGCGGGCTGGCGGCCGCCGACGGGTTCGCTGTCCTCCCGCCCGGGGGTGCGAACGCTGGCGATGAGGTCGCCTGGCTTCGGCTGCCCTGAGCCACGTGGCGCGCCGGCCAGATCTGCCGGCACGCCATGTCAGTCGCCCTAGCTGGGCTTCTCCGCGCCGGGACGGGCGTAGAACCACCACGTGATGCCCGCGCCGATCACGCAGGTGAACGTCCCCAGCCAGTACAGCAACTGCGTGTTGCCCGTGGCGAACATGACACCGAAGACGAACGGTCCGAACGCGGCGATGGCCGCCGTCCAGCCGATGACGCCACCTGCCTGCCGCGGCTCGAAGATCATGGGCATCTGCTTGAAGGTGCTCGCGTTGCCCACCCCTGTGAAGAAGAAGATCGCCAACATGCCCCACAGGAACTTGGGGAACTGGTCCACGCTGGTCGGGGAGAGCTGGAACGAGGTGTAGAGCGCCGATAGCCCGATGCCGATCACTGCCACCAGCGTGACCTTCGCGCCACCCAACCGGTCCGCGATCGGGCCTGCCAGCACGCGGGCCGCGGAGCCGATCAGTGCGCCGAGGAACGCGTAGGACACGGCCACGATGCCTTGCGTGCCGAACGGCGTCCCATACAGGTTCTTGATCAACAGCGCGAACTGCGCGGCCAGGCCGGAGAAGGTACCGAAGGTGATGATGTACAGCAGCGTCATGAGCCAGGTGTGCTTGTTGCTGAAGATGTCGAGCTGATCCTTGACGCCGCGGGCCTGCACCGGCACCGACTTCAGCATCGTGTAGGCGAGGATGACGCCGAGGATGACGAACGGCACCCAGATATAGCCGGCGTTCTGGTACCAGACCTGCTTCTCGATGCCCTTGTCCGGATTGCTGAAGGCCTGTGCACCACCGATCAGACCGAAACCGATGATCCATGGCGTGACGAACTGCACCAGTGAGACGCCGAAGTTGCCGATGCCGGCCTGGACACCCAGCGCCGTGCCCTGCTTCGCCTTGGGGAAGAAGTACGAGGTGCTGGGCATGAAGCCGCTGAAGACGCCACCGCCGATACCGGCCAGCGCGGCCAGCACGAGCAGCACCGTGAATGACGTATCGGGGTTCTGTACCGCGAGCGCCCAGCCGACCAGCGGGATGAGCAGCAACACCGTGCTCATCCACACCAGCTTGCGGGTGCCCAAGATCGGGGGCAGGAACATCCAGACCAGCCGCAGTGACCCGCCGGCCAGGCCCGGCATCGCGGTCAGCCAGTACAGCTGGCTCTGGCTCAGCTCGAATCCGATGTAGTTCAGCTGCGGGGCGATGGCCGAGACGAGGAACCACGTGACGAACGCCAGCGTGAGGTTGAAGGTGGTGATCCACAGCGTCTTCCAGGCGCGTCCGGAGTCCCAATTCGTGGCCGGATCCCACTCCTGGAGCCAGTCGCCCCCGCGCTTGGGGGCCGGTGCTACGGACGTACTCATGCGTTTACTCCTGTCAGATGGTGATGATCATGCTCGAACTTGTTGGCCAGGTCAGGGCTCGCACGGTGCAGCATCCTTACCACTGTCAGATGCATCCATACGGCGGCGATCAGGGTCACCAGGAACAGCACCCCGAAGGTGGCTTGCGGTGCTCCCGCCCACGCGGTGGCGTAGGCGAACATGGGGGGCAGGAAGAAGCCGCCGAGGGCGCCGATCGAACCCACCAGGCCGCCGACGGCTCCCACGTCGTGGGGGAAGTACTCGGGGATGTGCTTGAAGACCGCGGCCTTGCCGATCCCCATGGCACAGCCGGTGACGAAGACCAGCGCAGTGAACAGGCCAACGCCGACGGTCCAGGGCAGTACCTCGGCGGTCTCGCCATTGGCCTTCTGGATCACGATGTGTCCGTAGGGCATCATCAGGATGCCGGTGGTGACCAGCATGATCCCGAACGTGGTGTATATGACCTTGCGGGCACCGATGCGGTCAGATATCCAGCCGCCCACAGGGCGCAGCAGGGAGGCTGGGAAGATGAACAGCGCCGTGAGCAGCGCCGCGTGCATGAGGTCGATGCCGTAGACGTCGACGTAGTATTTCGGCAGCCAGGCCGCCAGCGCGACGTACGCGCCGAATACGACGACGTAGTAGAGACTGAAACGCCACACCCGCATCTGCTTCAGGGGTGTGAGCATTGATCCCAGCGAACGGCCCTGGCCTGGAACGAGGTCGTGGCGCGGCGACGCGAACCAGGTGACGGCGGCCATGATCAGCAGCAGCACCATGTACAGGAACGCCACGAATCGCCAGCCGCCCGGGACTAGTCCGCCGAGTAGGCCCGCGGCTGGTACCGCGGTGATGAGTGCGGGGCCGATGAACTTGGTCACCGAGGCGCCCACGTTGCCCGCCCCGAAGATGCCCAGCGCCAGGCCCTGATGCTCGCGCGGCCACCAAGCGCTCACCCAGGCGATGCCGACGCTGAATGCGTTTCCAGCCAGACCCACGAGGAATGCATAGAGCAGCAGTTGGGGGTAACTGTTCGCCGTCGACACGAGAAATGCGGGAATGGCGGTGGCTGCGAGCATGACCGTCAGGACCAGGCGTCCACCGCGCCGGTCCGTGATGATGCCTGCCGGCAGCCGCCAGATGGCACCGTTGAGGACCGCGACCGCGATGATCCACGACAGCTGCACATCGGTGAGGCCGAACTCCTTGCGGATGGGGATGCCCAGCACCCCGAACATCAGCCACACGGCGAACATCAATGTGAATCCGACAGTGGAAATCACCAGTACCCTTACGGCGCCCGGCCGCAGGTCGTGCTTGCTGGACCTCTCCGGTGGCGCCTCAATCACGGTCATTCCGAGCCCTCCTCATTTTCCACTGACTGAGATATTAACACTGTGTAAAAATAAAGCAACGGTGGAATATGGTAGAACTGTGATTATGAATCGCTCAGCTGCCGACACCATAGGGCGCACACTGGCTCGACTTGGACAGATGACGGTGCGCCAGACCACCGATGCCGACACCAGCCGCGAGAACATTGCCCGCCTGATCGGGGAGGCAGCTGGCCCGTTGTCCGTGGAGGACATCAGCACGCTGACAGGACTGCACGTCAACACGATTCGCACCCACCTCGAGGTGCTGCGAGCGGCCGGCCGGATCACCCGCGGCCGTGGCGTGAGCGACGGCCGTGGCCGGCCCCGATGGCTGTACGCCCCCACTGCGAACTCCGACCCTTACCGGGAGTTGTCGCAGGAACTCGTGGACGCCCTCGCCGACGCCGATCCAGCCACCGCGGAGGAGGCCGCCAACCGCTGGCGCAGCGCAGATCAGGTGAGTCGGCGGCCCGCGGCCACCGCGGACGAGGCGGTCACGGTGGCGGCAGCCTCGCTGGAACAACTCGGCTTCGGCGTGGAGGTGTCTCCGGTTGGCGACACGGTCTACCTCTCCGGATGTCCCTATGCCGGGCTCGTGGCCGAACACCCGGTCATCTGCGACATTCACGCCAGCGCTCTCGAGCAGGTCCTGGCCGGCACTGAGCAGGACATCGCGCTCGAGAGCTTGGACGTATATCCCAAACCCGGTGTGTGCGTGGCACATCTGCTTCGTGGCGACACGGAACCAGCCCGCGTGGTGCGTGGAAAGAGGAGGAGTTCATGACCACCAGTCCCACCGACGAGTTCCTGGTCAAGGCCGGGAGATTCTTCACTCGCGGCGAGGTGTCCGATGATCTGCGCACCGTGACCAAACACGGCGGCCGGGAGGGCGACATCTTCTATCGCGACCGGTGGAGCCACGACAAGGTGGTGCGCTCCACTCATGGCGTGAACTGCACCGGGTCGTGCTCCTGGAAGGTCTACGTCAAGGACGGCATCATCACCTGGGAGACCCAGCAGACCGACTATCCCAGCGTCGGCCCGGACTCCCCGGAGTACGAGCCCCGCGGCTGCCCGCGCGGCGCTGCGTTCTCCTGGTACACATACTCCCCGACCCGTATCCGCTACCCCTATGTGCGCGGGGTGCTGCTGGAGGCCTACCGCACGGCGAAGCTGGATCATCCCGATCCCGTGGACGCCTGGGCGGCCGTCGTCGGCGATGAGCGCACCCGGCTGGCCTACCAGAGTGCGCGCGGCAAGGGTGGTCTCGTGCGGTCGCACTGGGCCGAGGTGAACGAGATGATCGCCGCCGCCCACGTGCACACCGTCAAGGAACACGGCCCGGACCGGATCTTCGGCTTCTCGCCGATCCCGGCCATGTCGATGGCCTCACACGCGGCGGGCAGCCGCTTCATCAGCCTCATGGGTGGGGCGATGCTCAGTTTCTACGACTGGTACTGCGACCTGCCGGTGGCCAGCCCGCAGGTCTTCGGTGACCAGACCGACGTCCCGGAGAGTGCCGACTGGTGGAACGCCAGTTACCTCATCATGTGGGGGGCGAACTTGCCCGTCACCCGGACACCGGACGCACACTTCATGGCCGAGGCCCGCTACCGCGGGCAGAAGGTCGTCACGGTCAGCCCGGACTACGCCGACAACGCCAAGTTCGCCGACGAGTGGCTCAACCCGCACCCAGGCACCGATGGTGCATTGGGCATGGCCATGGGGCACGTGATCCTCAAGGAGTTCTACATCGACCGGCAGGTGCCCCGGTTCGTTGACTACGTGAAGCAGTACTCCGACCTGCCGTTCCTGGTGACACTGAAGGAGAAGGACGGGGCGTATGTCCCCGACAAGTTCCTCACCGCCGCGGACCTCGGCGACACCGCTGAAGGGGCGGCGTTCAAGACCGTTCTGGTCGATGGCCCGACCGGGCGTGCCGTCGTCCCGAACGGGTCGCTGGGATTCCGGTACGCCGAATCCGGCAAGGGCAAGTGGAACCTCGACCTCGAGGGTGTCGACCCGGCCCTGTCGCTGTACGGAGCCGGAGGCTCGACCAACGCCGAGTTGCTCATGCCCCGCTTCGACGTGCGGCAGGAGGAGTCCGAGGGTGGTGGGGTGCATCACCGCGGCGTCCCGACTGTCCCGATCCAGACGGTGGGTGGCGAGCGTTTGGCCACCACCGTGTTCGACCTGATGCTGGCCCAGTATGGCGTCGGCCGCGAGGGCCTGCCGGGGGAGTGGCCGACCGGCTACGACGATCCGGCGCCCTACACGCCCTCCTGGCAGGAGGAGATCACCGGAGTGCCTGCCGCCCAGGCGATCCGGATCGGCCGCGAGTTCGCGGCGAACGCTGAAGAGTCCGGCGGGCGGTCGATGATCGTGCTCGGGGCGGGCACCAACCACTGGTTCCACTCCGACACCATTTACCGCACCTTCCTGGCCATGATCACCCTGACTGGTTGTCAGGGGATCAACGGTGGCGGCTGGGCGCACTACGTCGGACAGGAGAAATGCCGTCCGGTGACCGGGTGGGCGAACCTGGCCTTCGCCATGGACTGGCAGCGGCCGGCCCGGCAAATGATCGGCACGGCCTTCTGGTACGTGCAGACCGATCAATGGCGCTACGACAACCTCGGCGCGGATCTGCTGGCGACGCCGCTGGGCGAGGGGCGCTTCACCGACGCCACCATGATGGACACCCTCGTGCAGTCCGCGCGATCGGGGTGGATGCCGTCATTCCCGAGCCTGAACCGCAACCCGCTGCAGATCGTGCGGGAGGCCCGCGAGGCGGGAGTGGAACCGGCCGACTACGTCAAGGAGCAGTTGCTGTCCGGGGAGCTGAAGTTCGCCGTGGAGGATCCCGACGCTCCGGAGAACTGGCCACGGGTCCTGACGATCTGGCGGGCGAACCTGCTGGGTTCGTCGAGCAAGGGCAACGAGTACTTCCTCAAGCACCTGTTGGGGACCTCGAACGCCGTGCGGGCGCAGGAGACAGACGCCCATCCGCATTCGGTGACGTGGCGCGAAGAGGCGCCTGCCGGCAAACTCGACCTGCTGGTCAGCGTCGACTTCCGGATGACGTCCACCGGCCTGTTCGGGGACATCCTGCTGCCGGCGGCGACGTGGTACGAGAAGCACGACCTGAACAGCACCGACATGCACCCTTACGTGCACGCCTTCACTCCGGCGATCGACCCGCCCTGGGAGACGAAGAGTGACTACGACATCTTCGGCGATCTGGGCCGCGCGGTCTCCGTGCTGGCCAAGGACCACCTGGGGACCGTCGAGGATCTGATGACGATCCCGCTGCTGCACGACACCCCCGACGAGTTGGCAGTGCCTGGTGGCGTGGTGCGCGACTGGTCCAAGGCGGAGGTGGATCTGATCCCCGGTGTCACAGCGCCGAAGTTCATCCTGACCGAGCGCGACTACACCGCGATCGGCGCCAAGATGTCCGCCCTCGGTCCACTGCTGGAGACGATGGGCACGATGACCAAGGGCGTGAAGGTCAACACCGCACCCGAGTACGATCTGCTCAAGCGGCTCAACGGGGTCATCCCCGATGGGCCGGCGGCGGGTCGCCCGGCCCTGGTGACCGCTGCGCAGGCCTGTGAGGCGATCCTCACCCTGTCCGGTACCACCAACGGCCGCGTCGCGGTCGAAGGCTTCCGCAATGTCGAGGAGCGCACCGGCCAGCAACTGGCAGACCTGGCCCTGGACAACGAGGGCAAGCGCATCTCTTTCGCGGACACCCAGGCCAGGCCGGTGCCGGTCATCACCAGCCCCGAGTGGTCGGGCAGCGAGCACGGGGGCCGGCGGTACACCGCATTCACGATCAACGTGGAACGGCTCAAGCCGTGGCATACGCTGACCGGGCGCCAGCACCTGTTCCTCGATCACGACTGGATGACTGAGATCGGTGAGCAGTTGCCCACCTTCCGGCCGCCGCTGAACATGCACCGCCTGTACGGCGATCAGGGCACGGGCGCGGGCCGCGAGGTCACGGTGCGCTACCTGACGCCGCACTCGAAGTGGAGCATCCACTCTGAGTACCAGGACAACCTTTTCATGTTGTCGCTGTCGCGCGGCGGCCCGGACATCTGGATGAGTCCGCAGGACGCCGAGGCGATCGGGGTCAAGGACAACGAGTGGATCGAGGCGTACAACCGCAACGGTGTGGTCGTCGCCCGCGCGGTCGTGAGCCACCGGATGCCGCAAGGGACGGTGTACATGTACCACGCGAAGGATCGCGTCGTGGACGTGCCGCGCACCGAGACGTCCGGGCTACGTGGCGGGATCCACAACTCGCTGACCCGGCTGATGATCAAGCCCACACACATCGTCGGTGGGTACGCGCAGTTGTCGTTCTTCATGAATTACCTCGGTCCGACGGGCAACCAGCGCGACGAGGTGACCGTCATCCGCCGCCGCAGCCAGGAGGTGGAGTACTGATGTCCACTCGGAGAAGCCCACGCGGGGTGTCCCATCGCCGAGTGCGAGGTTGTTGCGGGGGTAGGTCAGCAACAACGTCGCAATCGGGCTGGTGCCATACCCAAGTCCACCCCTCACCAGAAGGAGCCCACGCATGAAGGTCATGGCCCAGATGGGCATGGTGATGAACCTCGATAAGTGCATCGGGTGCCACACCTGCTCGGTCACGTGCAAACAGGCGTGGACCAACCGCGCCGGCGTCGAGTACGTCTGGTTCAACAACGTGGAGACGCGGCCCGGGCAGGGTTACCCGCGCACCTACGAGGACCAAGAGGTCTGGAAGGGCGGCTGGGTACGCAGCCGCCGCGGCAAGCTCAAGCTGAAGGGTGGCAGCCGCTGGCACCGGCTGAGCACCATCTTCACCAACCCGAAGCTGCCGGAGCTCAAGGACTACTACGAGCCCTGGACTTACGAGTACGACACGCTGATCACCGCACCTCTGGGCGAACACACCCCGGTCGCGCAGCCCAAGTCGTTGATCACCGGCAAGCCGATGAAGATCCAGTGGTCGGCGAACTGGGACGACGATCTGGCCGGAGGTCCGGAACTCGCGGTGCACGACCCCGTTCTGAAGAAGATCAAAGGTGAGGTGGGAGACCGCGTCAAGCTCGAGTTCGAGCAGGCGTTCATGTTCTACCTGCCCCGCATCTGCGAACACTGCTTGAACCCCAGCTGTGTGGCCAGCTGTCCGTCGGGCGCGATGTACAAGCGCGCCGAGGACGGCATCGTGCTCGTCGACCAGGACGCGTGCCGCGGCTGGCGGATGTGCGTTACCGGTTGTCCCTACAAAAAGGTCTACTTCAACCACCGGACGGGCAAGGCTGAGAAGTGCACGATGTGTTACCCGCGCATCGAGGTGGGCCTGCCCACGGTGTGCTCGGAGACCTGTGTGGGGCGGCTGCGCTACATCGGCCTGTTCCTCTACGACGCCGACCGGGTGACGCAGGCTGCCTCGACGGAGAATGAGCAGGACCTTTACGAAGCGCAGCTCGACCTGCTGCTCGACCCCGATGACCCGGCCGTGGCAGCCCAGGCCCTGCGTGACGGCATCCCGGAGGACTGGCTGGAGGCGGCGCGGAAGTCGCCGGTGTACGCATTGGCCAAGAAGTACAGGGTGGCACTGCCGCTGCACCCGGAATACCGCACCATGCCGATGGTCTGGTACATCCCGCCGCTGAGCCCGGTGGTCGACGCCCTGCGGGAGACCGGCAACGACGGCGAGGATGCCGGGAACATCTTCGGAGCCATCGACTCCCTGCGGATCCCGATCGAGTACTTGGCCGAGTTGTTCACGGCCGGCGATGTGGTACCCGTGAAGAGGGTCCTCGGGACCCTGGGTGCGATGCGCGCGTTCATGCGCGACTCCAACCTGGGCAACCCCACCGATCCGAGCATCCCGGCGGCTGTCGGCTACACCGAGGAGGAGATGTTCGCCCTCTACCGGCTGCTGGCAATCGCGAAGTACGACGACCGTTACGTGATCCCCAAGGCGCACACCGAGACGGCGGAGAACCTCGAGGAACTGGCCTGCTCCCTCGACTATGCCGGTGGCAACGGGATGTACGAGCAGGGACCGTTCGGGGAGGCGTCGGGTAGGCCGTCACCGGTCGCGGTCGAAACCTTCCACGCCTTGGCGCAGCGCCAGACCACCGAAACCATCGTGGAACCGGATGCCCAGGCGAAGGTGAACCTGCTCAACTGGGACGGCCGCGGGGTGCCGCTGGGTATGCCGTCGTTCCCCCGGGCGCACGATCACACCGCCCCGGCCAGCGATGCGCCGGTGCGCGCAGACGATGCGGAGCACCAGCGATGATCGACCACGACAAAGCAGTGACGCGGTTGGCGGCGGCATGGCTGCTCTGGTATCCCGACGACGCGCTGTACGCACGGCTGCCGGACATCCGGATCGCCGTGGACGATCTCGGCAAAGGCCCGCGGGAGCCGCTGCAGGGGTTCCTCGGGTGGCTCAGCGAGACCGACCCGCTCGAGGCTGCGCGGGAATATGTCCAGACCTTCGACATGAAGCGCCGGGCGTGCCCGTATCTGACGTACTGGACGCACGGCGATACCCGCAACCGCGGCCTGGCGATCCTGCACTTCAAGCAGGCGTATCTCGCGGCGGGCTTCGACGCCGGCGACGCTGAGCTGGCAGACCACCTCGCCGTGGTGCTGGAGTTCGCGGCGATCGGGGACCGGCTCACCGGTGATGCCCTGCTGGCCGAGCACGTCGGTCCCATCGGGCTGCTGAAGTCGGCCCTGGAGAACATCGGCTCGCCGTACGCGCTGGTTGTGCAAGCGGTCGAGACGACGTTGCCGGAGGTCACGCCGGAGATCGCAGAGCGGATGGCAGCCATCGCGACTGCTGGGCCCCCGCAGGAACTCGTGGGCCTGGAGCCCTACACCATCGGAATGCAAGGAGTGCGCAGATGACCACCGCCGACATCCTCCTGTGGGCCGTGCTGCCCTACGTGACGATCGCGACGTTCGTCGTGGGACTGGTGTGGCGCTACCGCTACGACCGTTTCGGGTGGACGACCCGCTCGAGCCAGTTGTATGAGAAGCCCCTGATCAGGATCGCCTCGCCGATCTTCCACTTCGGCATCCTGGCGGTGCTGATGGGACACGTGGTCGGGCTGCTGATCCCCAAGGCGTGGACCGACGGCATCGGGGTGTCGCAGTCCACGTACCACTTCTTCGCGGTCACCCTCGGCGCGGTTGCCGGGGCGGCCACCCTGTTCGGCATCGTCATGCTCATCTACCGCCGGCGCACGGTGGGTCCGGTCTTCGCCGCCACGACGAAGAACGACAAGGTGATGTACGTCTTCCTCACCGCGGCCATCGTGCTTGGCCTGCTCGCCACCATGAGCGGGGCCGGCCTGCTGGGGGAGGAGCACAACTACCGTGAGGACGTCTCGGTCTGGTTCCGGTCCATCTTCTACTTCGACCCGCAGACACAGCTGATGGCCGGTGCACCGCTGGCGTTCAAGGTGCACGCCGTGGCCGGGATGGCGTTGTTCATGGTCTGGCCATTCACGCGGCTGGTTCACGCGTTCAGCGCGCCGGTGGGCTACGTGTTCCGCCCCTACATCGTCTACCGCGATCGGGGGGAGCACCCAGCAGGCAACCGCCCGCCCCGCCGGGGTTGGGAAAAGGTGGGATGAAACGGGTCAAATGCCCGCAGGACGGGCGGTTGAGGCACGGTGTCCGCTGTGCCGGTGCCGTCCTCCCGGCTGTCGAACGGTCTGCAAGCACTGTTGGTGTAAAGCGGCTCATGGCGGTTAGTCGACTATGTGGTCGCTGCACCGGGAGCCAGCAGGAGCTGTGGCGGACTTCTGTGGTGGATGGCCCCGCCGGTACGTCGCGCTCGCGGACCGGCCGGGCCCCCGGGGCAGCGATCACTCAATGAGCAGTACGACCACCGTACGGCGGGTGCGCCTGCAGATCCCCAATCAGCACGGCGCTTGGGCCTTCCTGCTCATCCCGCTGATTCTGGGGTTCGTGGTCGCGGGCTGGTCGCTTCCGGCCGGGCTGTTCGCCGTGGCCTGGGTCCTCGCCTACCCAGCGAGCTATTACCTGGGTCGGGCCGTCGTGATCCGGTGGCGGCGTGGCTCCTGGTCGCGGCTGGCGAAGCGGGAGTTGCGCTACGCCGTCCCCTGGATCGTGTTGGCGGCCGTGCCGTCGCTGGCCCTGGTCATCCTGCGGCCGTGGTTGCTCATCGTGGGCGTCGTGCTCGGTGGCCTCTGGTTCGTCAGTGTCTGGCTGACGCGCACCGGCCATGAACGGGGGGCCAGCAACGACCTGCTCCTGGTCACCCAGGCCGCACTGGCCGTGCCCCTGCTGTGGGCGATCGGTCGCGATGAATGGCCCAGTCAGGACGCCTGGCTCGCGGCGTTCATCTGTCTGGTGTTCTTCACCGGGTCGGTAATTCATGTCAAATCCCTGATCCGGGAGGCCGACGATCCGCGCTGGGCGCGGTTCTCGCGTGTCTACCATGTGGCTGCGCTGGGTATAGGACTACTGTCACCGTGGTTGCTGCTGCCCTTCGGGGTGGCCGCACTGCGGGCGTTCCTGGTACCGGCGGGCAGCCGCCCGGCGGTGGTGGGGGCGGTTGAGATCGTGGTGTCCGTGCTCGTGATTGTGGGGACCACGCTTGCTTTGAGGTAGAGGAGACGGACATGCTGACGCTTGCGCAAGCCCAGTTGAAGAACGCACGGACCAACGGATCCGGGCGCAGCTCGGCCACTGTCTACAAGGGCAATCGCCTGGCACACACCGTCGTTGCGCTGACCGAAGGCACGCAACTGTCCGAACACGAGAACCCAGGAGAGGCCACCGCCCAGGTACTCCTGGGCCGGCTGGAACTGCACTCCGGGCGGGACACGTGGGAGTGTGTGGCCGGCAATCTGCTGGTGATCCCCCCGGCGGTGCACAATATTCGCGCGATCAACGACTGCGCATTCCTGCTCACCGTCGTGCGCGCCGACTGATCTTCTTGGTTGCGGTCACCACCTCCGGGTACGTGACGAGTACCTGAAATGGAGGTGGCGTGTGCGAGTCCCCAAGCAGCGAGGCCCGGTGAGCGGCTGGGTTTGCGCGGTGATGCGTGGGCACAACGGCCCGGTTCCGGCGCTCGCTGCCGGATCGGTCATCAACGACGCGGACGTGCAGTTGGCGTTGTGGATGATCTATGAGTTGCACTACCGGGGCTTCGACGACGTCCCCGACGACGTCGAATGGACTCTTTCGCTGATCCAGTTGCGCAGGGACATCGAGGTGCGGTTTGAGGCTGAGTTGCGCGCCGCCACAGCGCCCCTGCCAACCGTCGAGGAGGACCTCGGCCAGCAAGTCCTGGACATCGCCGAAGCGGACCGCGGCCCCAGTTTGGCCCTGTTCCTTCAGCGCGAGGCCGACGCAGGGCAGATGTGTGATTATCTGCGGGAACGCAGCATCACCCAGCTCAAGGAGTCGGACCCGCACTCCTTCGTCCTGGGCCGGCTCGAGGGGTTGCCGAAGGTCGCCCTCGCTGAGTTGCAGTACGACGAGTACGGCGGCGGTCGCCTGGATCGGTTGCACGCGCGGCTGTATGCGCAGGCCCTGCAGGCCGCGGGGCTGGACCCGACATATGGCGCCTATATCGACCAGGTCAGCGCAGTGACTCTGGCCACCGCCAACGTGATGTCGATGTTCGCGATGAACCGCAGGTTCCGGGGAGCCTCGATGGGGCATCTCGCCGTGTTCGAGGCCACGAGTTCCGTGCCCTGCCGACGCATCGCCGCCGGACTGGACCGGCTGGGATTCCCCGCGGAAGTCGCGGTCTACTTCGAGGAACACATCGAGGCGGATGCGGTCCACGAGCAACTGGCGGCCCGCGACATCTGCGCACCGATGGCAGCCGATCACCCTCATCTGAGCCCCGACATCCTGTTCGGCGCTGCTGTCTGCCTGTACCTGGAAGGTCTGGCCGGCGCCGATCTGCTGACCCGTTGGCGCCCCGAGGCGCGGGTGGCCTCATGACGGCGCCCATCAGTGTGCGGCTGTGTCCCGACGGTCCCCTGCTCGTGCGCGGTGCGGATTCCGTGACCGACGACAGCGGCGTCGAGCATCTCGTGACCCGGCCAGTGGTCGCGCTGTGTACCTGTGGGAAGTCCCGGCGCAAACCGTGGTGCGACGCTACCCACAAGGCGATCCGCAAGCCATGACCGTCATGTTCGCGGGCCTGCGCATCGAGTACGACGAGTCCCTGTTGGTCCCCCGGGAATGGACCCGTGCCCAGTCGCGGTGGGCCTGGGAGCTGCTAGCTGATCTGCCTGCCGGGCCCGTGTTGGAGTTGTGCAGCGGTGCCGGCCATATCGGACTGCTGGCGACTGCGGGCACCGGTCGGCGACTGGTCTGCGTCGACACCAACCCCCGGGCGGCCGCCTACGCGCGGCGCAACGCCCAGGAGGCGGGAGTGACGATCGAGGCCAGGGTTGGGCGCGCCCGCGATGTCATCGGCACAGCAGAGCGCTTCCCGATGATCATCGCTGACCCGCCCTGGGTGACCAGCCGATCGACGGCCCTGTTCCCGGCTGACCCGCTGCATGCCATCGACGGTGGGGCCGATGGCCTGGCCGTGGTGCGGGAGTGTGTGGCCGCGATCACCGCGCATCTGGACGGGGTGGCATTGCTGCAACTGGCTCCGGGCGATGAGCAGGCCGACGCTGTTTGTAACATGCTCGCGGGCAGTCAGGTGAGAGCTGGTGAGTGCCGCCATTTTGAGCGCGGCACGTTGCTGCGCCTCGATACGCTCGACCCACATGCTGCGCAGAGCACCCTCTAGAATCCGTGGCATGAACTTCGAGAAGGTCGTGTTCGGCTTCTTCGTCGTTCTGGCGGCCACGCTGAATTTCGGCTTCTTCATAGGGCCCATCGACGACCCGCGCGTGCATAACGCGTTCGAGTTGTACTCGGCCGTCGTGATCAACCTGATCGCTCTGGTCATGAAGTTCGGGGACCGCACCCAGATCGGTGCGGTGCACCTGGCAACCAGCCTGGTCGCGTCGCTGCAGCTGGTCGCCGCCGGTGGACTGTGGGCGTTTTACAACAACATCTCCGAGGGGGCGGCGATGACTCCCGAGCAGATCTCCAGTGTCGTCTCGCTGTCCGGCGGAGCCCTGTTCGCCAATGTCATTTCCGTGACCTTGCTGGTGGTGGAGACCGTCTCCTTCCGGCGGCAGTAGATGTCGAGCCCCTCGCCCGTACGGCGGGTGTCTGCCGAGGGCCCGAGCACCACCGCGATCTTCCTGGTGCTGCGCAAGATGCGGGCACCGTTGATCGTGCTGATCAGCCTCTTCGCGATCAGCATTCTCGGCCTGACGATCGTGCCGGGACAGACGATCGAAGGTCAGGTCTGGCGGATGGACCCGTTCGAGGCCTTCTACTTCATGAGCTACACGGCGACCACGATCGGGTTCGGCGAGATCCCCTACCCCTTCAGCGCGGCGCAACGCGCCTGGGTAATCGTCACGATCTACCTGTCTGTCGTGGCCTGGGCATACGCGATCGGCTCCGTCCTGGCATTGCTGCAGGACCGTGGATTCCGGGAGGCGCTGGGCCTGCAGCGGTTCGAGCGGCAGGTCCGCCGGATGCGCGAACCGTTCCTGATCCTGTGCGGATTCGGCCAGGCCGGGGAAGTGGTCGCCCGGGCCCTGGACGCCACCGATCACCGGTTGGTCGTCGTCGACAGGGAGGGTACCCGCATCGAGGCGTTGGACCTGGCAGCGTTCCGCTCGGATGTGCCGGGGCTGTGCGGTGACGCCTCGGACCCCCATGAACTGCGCCGGGCCGGGCTGGATAGCCCGCATTGCGCCGGGGTCATCGCATTGACCAACGATGACCACGCGAACCTGGCGATCACGATGGCTACCGCCTTGCTGCGCCCGGAGCTGCCGGTGGTCTGCCGCACTTTGCAGGACGACCTCATCGACCGCATCAAGGCCTTCGGGGACCCCCTGATCGTGGATCCGTTCAACCTGTTCGGCGATGAACTGGTGGTGGCTCTGCGCGCTCCGGTGACCAACCGCTTGACCAGTTGGCTGACCAGCGATCAGGGCAGCCCGCTGCCGGTGCAGCTGGACATCCCACGCCATGGCCGGTGGGTGGTGGCCGGCTACGGACGGTTCGGCGGGCATCTGGCCGCCGACCTCGTCCGCAACGGCATCCCGGTCACCGTGATCGACAGCAAGGGCGGGACCGGTCAGGGCCTGGAGGTCATCACCGGGGATCCCACCTCGCCACAGGCGCTCGACGCTGCCGACCTCGACAACGCGGTGGCGTTCGCGGCGGCCACCGATCACGACATCACCAACCTGTCCCTGATCGTCTCGGCGACCAGCCGTAACCCCGGGCTGTTCACGGTGGCCCGGCACAACGACCCGACGAACGGGCCACTGTTCGACGCCCTGCACATCGACTCGGTGCTCATGCCGACCCGGCTGATCGCCCACGAGGTGCTGGCCCGGATCGGGGATCCGATGATGTGGCTGTTCGTGCAGAACGCCCAGCGCCGTGACGATGCCTGGGGTCAGCCCCTGCTGGATCGGCTGGTTGCGGTGTGTGGTGAACGCCGACCGGAGATCTGGACCGTCGAACTCACCGATCACGGGGCACCGTCCTTGATGGACCACATCGAGGCCGCTGACGTCACGGTCGCGCAGCTGCTCAAGGACCCTCAGGACCGGCAGCGGGACCTGGAGGCGGTCGTCCTGATGATCCGCCGCGGCCAGTCTGTGGTCATGGCGCCAGATGACACGCAGGTGCTGCAGGTCGGTGATCGCCTGCTCGTCGCGGGTAGAGGCTACGACCGGCGAAATCTCGACACGACGTTGTGTGTGCCGGCCGCCGCCGAGTACGTCATCACAGGTGCGCAGGTGGGTGCCTCCTGGATCTGGCGAACGCTGGCCGACCGATGAGTGTGCGGATCACGGGCCTGTTCAGCTACCCGCTGAAGTCCGGCGCGGCAGTGGCCCACACCGAGGCCGAGGTCGACGGTCGGGGTTTGGTGGGCGACCGGGAGTACATGGTCGTCGACGAGCAGGGCGTGTTCCTGACCCAGCGAGAGGCGCCGCTGCTGGCCCTGGTGCGACTGGCGTCCAATGAGGTGGTCGTGCCGGCCGGCCGGGCGCTGGTAGTGCCTGGGCGCGGGTGCCCGGTGACGGTGTGGGGGTACACCGGACCGGCTGTCGACTGTGGGGACAGCGCGGCCGAACTGCTCAGTGCTCATCTGGGGCGAGCCTGCCGGCTCGTGCGCACGCCGGCAGATCACGACCGGCGCAGCGACGACGGTCGCAGCGGCGTGGGTTTCGCCGACGGGTATCCGCTGCTGCTGATCAGTGAGGAGTCACTGGCCGATCTCAACGCCCGCCTGCCGGTGCCATTGCCGATGGACCGGTTTCGCCCCAACATCGTGGTGGCAGGTTGCGCCGCCTTCGCCGAGGACGGCTGGGAGTCGGTACTGCTCGGCGGAATCCCCGCAGAGGTGGTCAAACCGTGTCTGCGCTGCGCGATCACGCGGGTGGACCAGGAGACCGGAATCCGTGGCGACGGGGAACCGTTACGTACCCTCGGCACCTACCGCAAGGCCAAAGGCGGCGTGAGGTTCGGTCAGAACGTCGTGCACGGTGGGGTGGGGACGTTGCGGGTCGGCGACCGGGTCGAGGTCCTCAGTCTGCGGGCCAGCCCAACTGCACAAGCGTGAAGGGCTGCTGTGCGCCCCACGGTGTGGTGTGGATGCGCCGTTCCGCGCGTTCCAACCGGAGTTGCAGTACATCCGCGAGGTCGTCGGGGGTGTACCGCTGAACGGGGAACCCGCTGCAGGTCTCGGGGCCGTCGGGGGCGAAGGTGGCGATGATAGCGTGCCCGTCTCGGGCCAGTGAGGCGTGCAGATTCGCACGGTATCGGCTTTGATCAGCAGGGTCGACGAGGAAGTGGAAGGCCGCCCGGTCATGCCACAATGCGACGGGTACGTCGCTCACAAAGGACCGCACGTCGGCCACCACGATGTCGACACCTGCCCCAACGCGTTGCCGAGTGCGGTGCAGCGCAGCGATGGAGATGTCCACGGCCGTCAGGTTGCAGAAGCCCAGGGACAGCAGAGTGTCCACCATCATCGAGGACCCGGCGCCGATGTCCACGATCGGCGCCTCGGGCACCAGGTGCAGATCCCGGATGAAGTCGTCCCACACGGTGTGAGCCTCCTGCCACCAGGACACCGCATCCATCTCACGGGAGGTGTGAACACTCTCCCACTTCACTGCTTCGGACATGCCTGCCTCCTGCCCATAGTCTGCATTGCCAAACCATCACTGGTGGCAAGTCGCGCCGGTGAGGAGATTTTGCAGGTTCGCCTGATTCGTTCAAACGCGCCGTTTCGGATAGGGCGATTCTGCACGAGCGGGGCGCACTTGTGCAGTCAGCAGTGGCTCATCGGTCGGGATGTGCCATGGCGTCGACCACGGCGACCGAGGCCAGAATCAGCGCCACGTTCTGACCCGGCGCCACCTCGACACCGTACGTGTCAGCCACCCGCAGCCACCGCTTGGAGACCTCGGCCACCTTGTTGCCGTCCACCTCGAGGCTGTACTCGTGATCGACGATGTTGCCCTGGATCTTCATGTCGGGCCCGCCGTCGACCTCGACGTGCCAACGCTCCCGCAGGGGGCTGATGAGGGCTTTCTTGACCTTTGCCGACGGCCCAGCGCCAGATGATTCGATCTCCATCGTGTCGCGCACGTGCAGCATCTTCTGTTGGATCTTGTACAACTCGTTGCCGTTGGCATCCTCGAACTTCATGGTGTCGCGCACACGCAACGCCTTGCCGTCCACCTTGTAGCAGCGATTGCCGTGGTTGTCCTCGATCCAGAAGTCATCGCCGATGCTGAGCAACTTCTGGCGCATCTGGTAGAAGGTCTGGCCCTGGTTGTCCGCGCGGCGTTCTTGCACACGATCTCGTAAACCCATGGGGTTCAGTGTGGCTGAAAATCCTTGGCTACGTCTCCCCCCAAGGCGGGTGAGACTCACCGGCGGTGCGTCTACCGTAGGCCCATGGCGAAACCTCGGGTGACCGCGGCCGGTGGCTTCCCGGCGATCAAATATGTGCTGGGCAAGGCCTGGGCGACGGGTGACTTCACGGCGACCATGCAACGGATGCGCTCCAAGAACACGTGCAAGACCTGCGCACTCGGGATGGGCGGGCAGCAGGGCGGCATGGTCAACGAGGCCGGCCATTTCCCGGAGGTCTGCAAGAAGAGTGTGCAGGCGCAGGTCGCGGACATGCAACCGGCGATCCCCGAATCGTTCTTCGCCGCCAACGACCTAACGGCGCTGCGTCGGCTGAGTAGCCGGGAGGCGGAAAATCTGGGGCGGTTGGCGTATCCCATCGCCCTGCGCCCGGGAGATCGCCACTTCCGGCGGATCGGCTGGGATGAGGCGCTCGGGGCGGCCGGGTCGGCGCTGCGTGCCGCCGATCCGCGCCGCACCTTCTGGTACGCCAGCGGCCGCTCCGGCAACGAGAGCGCCTTCCTGATGCAGTTGGTGGCGCGCGCCTACGGTAGCCCGAACATCCATAACTGCTCCTTCTACTGCCACAACGCGTCCTCGGTCGCGCTTGCTGACATCTACGGCAGCGGGACGGCGTCGGTGACCCTGGACGATCTCGGTGCGGCGGACCTCGTGCTCCTGGCCGGCGCGAATCCGGCCAGCAACCATCCCCGGCTGATGACCCAACTGATCCACCTCCGCCGCCGCGGCGGCAAGGTCATTGTCATTAACCCAATCCGGGAATTGGGGTTGCAGCGCTTTCGGCTGCCCTCGGATGCCCGCAGCCTGGTGGCGGGATCGCAGGTCAGCGATATGTACCTGCAGCCACGGATCGGCGGTGACATCGCTGTGTTCACGGCTCTGCTCAAACTCGCACGCTGGGATGAGGGTTTCGTGGCCGCGCACACGTCGGGCGCCCAGGACGTGCGGGCCCATCTCGACGGCCTGGACCTTGACGTACTCGCGCGGGCGGCGGGTGTGGAGGTCGCCGACCTGACGGTGGCAGCTGACCTCCTCAACGCGGCTGGGAGCGGCATCTTCATGTGGTCCATGGGGCTGACCCATCATCAGCACGGCACCGACAACATCCGGGCGCTGGGCAATCTGGCGCTGGCCAGGGGTTTCCTCGGGCGGCCTGGTGCTGGGCTGATGCCGATCCGCGGTCACTCGAACGTGCAGGGGGTGGGATCGATGGGGGTGTCCCCCACGCTCAAGCGGGCATTCGCCGACGAGTTGGAGCGTCGCTTCGGCGTCACGGTGGAGTCGGGGCAGGACACCCACGCCAGTGTCGCCGCAGCCCACGCCGGCGACATCGACGCCGCGGTCCTCGTCGGCGGCAATCTGTGGGCCAGCAATCCGGATGCGGACTGGGCGGCGTCGGCCCTGCAGCGGATACCGGTCACTGTCAGTCTGACGACCAAACTCAACCCTGGCCACTTCCACGGCAACGGGGCGACGATGGTGATCCTGCCCGTGTTCGCCCGGGATGAGGAGCGGCAGGCCACCACGCAGGAATCCATGTTCAATTACGTGCGTCTGTCCTCCGGTGGGCAACCGTTCATCGACGGTGAGATGCGCTGCGAGACCGACATCCTGGCAGCACTTGCGGACAGGACAATGGGAAGTGACCGCTTCGACTGGGGGGTGCTGCGCGATCACCACAGCCTGCGCGAGGCGATCGCTGCGGTCGTGCCCGGTTACGCTCCGGTCGCCCGGATCGAGACCGACGGCGAATTCCAGATCACCGGCCGCACGTTCCACCAGCCGTCATTCGGCACCGACGACGGGCGTGGGCACTTCCACATCGTTGAGGTTCCGGAGCCCGTCGAGGGTTTCCAGCTCATGACCATCCGCTCGGAGGGACAGTTCAACTCCGTGGTCTACGACGAGGAGGACCTGTACCGGGGCAACACCCGCCGCGACGTGGTCATGATGAATGCCGTCGATGCCGCGCTGGCCGGGATCAGGGAGGGAGATCTGGTCGAGGTAAACAGTGCCATTGCCTCGATGACGGTACGTGCCGCCGTCATCGATATCGCGCGCGGCTGCCTGGCGATGTACTACCCGGAGGCGAATGCCCTGGTGGTGCCGACGCTGGATCCGGAGTCGCGCACGCCGGCGTTCAAGAGTGTCCCGGTGACGGTGCGGCGGGTGGGCTGAGCGATTGGGCAGTCGTTGCTGCGACACGCCGGGCTGGTTCAAGGGGTCCGTGCAACAGTCCAGCATTGAAGGTGGGTGTGTTGCATGGGGCATCGGATGGGGCGTTCGAGGATTCCTCGGGTGGTCGAGGATGTGTTCTGGCAGGAGCGGGGGCGGGGGGAACGGATTGAGCAAGCCGCGCTGATCGCGGGCGTGTCGCAGAGCACGGGGCGCACGTGGGTTCGTCAGCGTGGTGGGGTGAAACCTGTTCCTCATAGCAGTGGTAGAGATTTGACGTTTGCCCAGCGCATCGAGATTCAGGCCGGGATCGCCGCTGGCCGCAACAATGCCCAGATCGCCGAGTCGTTGGGGTGTCACCGAGCCACGGTGGGCAGGGAGTTGCGCCGTAACCGCCGTCCTGGTGATGTGGGCCCGGCCAACCAGCGCCGCGGCTACAAGGCCACGGTCGCCCAGCAGCGCGCCGATGAGCAGCGGGCGCGGCCCAAGGCACGCAAGTTGGACCGTAACGAGCCCTTGTACGACTATGTCCAGGAGAAGTTGTCCGCGAAGTGGAGTCCTGAGCAGATCAGCAACCGGTTACGGAAGTTTCATGGGAAGGACCCGCAGATGACGATCAGCCACGAGGCGATCTACCAGGCCCTGTACGTGCAGGGCGCCGGGGGGCTCACACGTGAGCTGAAGGCTCGGCTGCGCACCGGGCGGACCCTGCGCAAGCCCCACCGCAGCGGTACGAAACGTCCTGGCCGGCTCAAGGACATGACCATGATCGTGGACCGGCCCGTCGAAGCGTTAGGCCGGGCGGTGCCCGGGCATTGGGAAGGTGACCTGATCACCGGGGCGATGAACCAATCCGCGGTCGGGACGTTGGCTGACCGGTGCAGCCGGTACACGATGCTGCTGTACCTGCCCACCGACCACGGCGCGGAAGCGGTGCGCGACGAGATGATCGCCGCCATCGCCCGGATGCCCGCCCGGATTCGCAAGACCGTCACCTGGGACCAAGGCGCCGAGATGGCACACCATCTGGCGATCACCGCCACCAGCGCTGTGCAGGTGTACTTCTGCAACCCGCACAGCCCCTGGGAACGACCCACCAACGAGAACACCAACGGGCTACTACGAGAGTTCCTCCCCAAAGGCAGCGACCTGTCGCGCTACACCCGCGAGGAGCTCGACGAGATCGAAGACCTCATGAACAACCGACCCCGCAAAGCCCTAGACTGGCTCACACCAAACGAGCACCTCGCCGAGGTCCTCGAAGAAGACATCACTGTTGCAACGACCACGTGAATCCGCCCCGCGAGGAATCGCACCTTCTGCCCACTCGGGCGCCGAAACCTCAGCGAGCGGCCAGCAGCTCCGCGATCTGGATCGCGTTCAGTGCGGCACCCTTGCGCAGGTTGTCGTTGCTGACGAAGAACACCAGGCCGTTGTCGCCGTCCTGCCGGAAGCGACCCACATAGCTCGGGTCCTGCCCCGCCGCGTTCAACGGCGACGGCACCTCGCTGACCACGACGCCCGGGGCGTCCTGCAGCAGCTGACGGGCGCGGGCCACTGTGATCGGGCGGTCGAATTCCGCGGTGATGCTCAGGCTGTGCCCGGTGAAGACCGGCACCCGAACGCACGTGCCCGACACTCGCAGGTCCGGGATCTCGAGGATCTTGCGGCTTTCATTGCGCAACTTCTGTTCCTCGTCGGTCTCCCCGGAGCCGTCGTCGACGAAGCTGCCCGCCTGCGCCACCACGTTGAAGGCAATGGTCTGCGGGAACTTGGCGGCGTCTGGCAGAGCCACCGCCGCACCGTCGTAGGTCAGTTGGCTCAGGTCGTCCTTGACGCCGGCGTGCACCTGCTCGGCGAGCTCCTGCACTCCGGCCAGCCCGGCACCGGAGACGGCCTGGTAGGTGCTGACGATCAGGCGGTTGAGCCCGGCGTCGGCATGCAGCGGCTTGAGCACGGGCATGGCCGCCATAGTCGTGCAGTTCGGGTTGGCAACGATGCCCTTCGGGATCGAGTCCAGTGCTCCCGGGTTGACCTCGGCGACCACCAGCGGCACGTCGGGGTCCATGCGCCAGGCTGAGGAATTGTCGACGACGACCGCACCGGCAGCGGCGACCTTGGGCGCCAGAGCTTTGCTGGTCGCGCCACCGGCTGAGAACAACGCGATGTCGATCCCGGAGAAGTCGGCAGTGGCAGCGTCCTCGACCGTGACGTCTTTGCCAAGCCACGGCAGCGTTGTTCCCGCACTGCGCGCGGAGGCGAAGAAGCGGATCTCGTCGAGGGGGAAGTTGCGCTCGGCCAGCAGGGTGCGCATGACGCCGCCCACCTGGCCTGTTGCTCCGAAGACTCCAACAATCATGTTTCCAGGGTATCGGGCGCCCCTGCCGGGTCTGCTGTGTGCGAGGAGGAATCGTCGCTGGCGAACACCTGCACCACGAACAGGGCGAGGAGCAATCCGGCCGTGGTCCACAGGACGAGCTCCGGCGTCTTGTAGCGCTGCAGCATGATGAACAGCAACGCCACCAGGGACAGCCCGATGCGCAATCCCGTGGCCTGATTGGCCACCCAAGCCCGCGCACCGTGCATCTGCACCCCGATGGATGCCAGCCAGCGCTGGATCCCGGCTGCCGCCGCCACGGGAATCCGGCGGAAGCCACTGGCTACCTTGCCGTGGCTCATCAGCAGACCACCTAGGAAGAGCACCAGACCGGCCGCGGCCCCGGCCCACAGCGATTGCTTGAGGAAGACGGTGAACTGGTCGAAGAATGCCGTTGCCGCAGGGACGTTCACGCCGTCAGGCAGCGCGCCAAGGTAGGCGATCCGTGCCACGCCGACGCCGAGGGCTCCCACAGCCATCGCCAGCATCAATCCGAAGCCGAACCACGCTAAAGCCTTGCGCGGAGCATGACTGACGAAGACACCCACGATGGCCAGTGCGATCGCGATGAGTGGCAACCAGAAGCCGACTGCGTTGAGGACCGAGTAGCCGGCCTGCAGGGTGGCGGCGTTGGGCGCCTGGAAGAGCACGATCTGCGCGTCCGTGGTTGCGGGGATCTTCTCGGCGATGGTGAAGCCACGATCGATGAGGATCTGTTTCACCTGCCCGATCAGATTGCTCAGGTCCAAGACCACCTGGTTGTCCACGACCTGCACGGCGTTGCCAGTGTCCTGGCCGGTGAGGGCGTCGTTAAGGCGTTGGTGAACCAGGGTGTTCGCCTCGACCCAGGCCGCGGCGAACTGATCGGATTGGACGACCTTGTCCACGGCCTCGTTCGCGTATGACTCGATGCCGGAGTTGATGGGTCCGGTCAGCGCCTGCAGCGCTGCGGTCTGTTCGGGGGTGAGGTCCCTGTTGCCGGAGATCGTGGCGACGGCCTGACTGGTCAGTTCCGGCACGTTCACGTAGGTGAATATCTCTTGGGTGATGCGGTCGGCAACGGCCTGCTGAATGGCTGGGTCGTCGGCCAGTGGCGCGACGGTCTGCACGTAGCGTGTGGTGTCGGTGACCTCACCGCGGGCCCACACGGAAACGACGGACAGCGGCGCGAGGGCGCACGCGATCACGATGAGCACAGTGGACCAGAATGTCCGCACCCAGTGGCGCCGGGGGACTTCTTGCATTGTTGACATGGCGAACCTCCCACCCCACCATGTCCGCTTTGCCCGTCCGGCGGATCACCTGTGGCGGGGGATAACGCCCCGGCACGTCAGTTGGCTGCTCGCGCCCGCGGCACGTGCCCCGACCTCACGGATGCCGTACGACGAGGGTTCCCAGCAACTGTTCACGGCCGTTGAGCAGTACGGAGATCGTGTGCGGCCCCGGGTAGACCCGTCGGGTACTCAACTGCTCGAAGCTGACGGTCCGTCTGATCGTCGCGCTGGTGGTCAGTTCCCCGCCCTTGAACACTTTGCGCCGCGGTCCCTTAGTGCCTGCGAAGTCCACGATCACATCGACGAGCACGGGTCCGTTGGTGGTCACTTCGATCGCGAGTCGCAGTCTGTGCCCGATATCGATGCTGGCCGGGATGTCCGCCTCAGCCCTCGCACGGACCTCTCCGTACCCCAGAATCGCGAGGGCCTGGGGGTCACCGGCCTTGATCAGGGTGCGTAAGCCACGCCGCACGACCGGTCGGGGTGCCCATCGCGCCGCCACCTCGAGTGCCCTTTGCGGGTGGTCCTTCGAGATGTCATTGAGGTTGTTGCCGACACTGCGTACCACGTAGTCGCTGGGGTCGTCCTTGAGAAGGTCCAGGAGTTCAATGACAGGGTCGGGATCGTGTCGGAACTGCGGCAGTTGTGGCGCCCAGGGAAGACGCGGCCGGGTACCCTCGCTCACCAAACGGCGCACATGCTCGCTGGGGTCACCGGTCCACTCACGCAGGCGTTGCATGGTCTGCGGATAGGCGCTGATGAACGGACGGATGCAGAACTCCGCGGTGAACACCTGCGTGAGCTCGTACATCGCGGCCATGGACTGCTCGTAGGCCGGCAGGCCATATTCCTGGATGAAGAACGCGTGCGGGTTGTAGAAGAAGAAGCCGTCAGCTGCGGGGAAGGCGAGTTGCTCAATGGCTGCGGCCGGATCGGGGTCGAGGTGATCGCGCATCACCCGTGCCACATGCCGCGCCCGGTCCATGAGACCCAGCGGTTCGAACCCGATCAGACAGTCGGCAACGAATTCCTGCGGGTTCACCGGTAGCGTCTCGGCGATTCCGCGCAGGACGGACTCATTGAACATGTTCTTCAGGGGCTCGGCCATGATGGGCAAGCGTATTCGGCCGCGGTGGGTGCCATGTGGTCACTGGCGCCCCCGACTCCCACTCGCAATTGGGCACAAGGTGCGATTCCGCGCGGCGTGTCGCAGCAGCAAGTGCCCATTTGCGCACCGGCCGGCGCAGCCAGTGCCGTGGCTATGCTCACCGTCATGGACTGCATCTTCTGCGCGATCGTGGCCGGCGACCTGCCCGCCCTGCGAATCGCCGAGACCGAAACCGCTCTCGCTTTCATGGACATCAACCCGGCGACCCGCGGCCATGCGCTGGTCATCCCGAAGGCGCACTCCACGGACCTGCTGGAGATCGGCAAAGCCGACCTCGAACACTGCATGGTGCTGGCCCGCGACATCGCCGCACGGGCGATCGACCGGCTCGGCGCAGACGGCGTGAACATTCTCAACTCGTGTGGAGTGGCTGCCTGGCAGACCGTCTTCCACTTCCACATCCACGTGGTCCCGCGCTACCTCGGCCGGGACGGCCTGGAACTGCCGTGGGTGCCGACGGCCGGCGACTCTGAGGAGATCGCCGCGGCTGGCGCCCTGCTGAACGGCTGACTCAGCCCCAGTTGTCGGCCAGATCCTGGGCTTCCCTGCGTGAGGAAACCCCCAGTTTGCGGTAGATGGACCCGGTGTGACTCTTCACGGTCTCCCGCGACAGATACAGGGACCCGGCGATCTCGTTGAGTGTCATCCGGCTCTTCAACAACTCCCACACGCGCAATTCAGCCGGTGTCAACTGCGTGAGCGGTGTTTCCGCTGCGAACTGCAGCTGTGCCTTGACCGCCCACTGTCGGCACAGGCCGTCACCCTGGCACCAGGTGACGTAATCGTGGTACGCATCATGATCTCCGATCCGGACACTCGCGAACGCGAGCACGCCACCGGACAGGGATCGGTACCACTGAAGGATCGGCGCAATCTGGGCTCCCACTGTCTGCTGGCGATCGATTGCCTGTCGGATCTCAGCCGGACCACCCCGGTGGCAGGCCAGGGCCACCTCGGCCAGCAGCAGGACGCCGGTCGTGGTTCCCATCTGCCCCAGATCGTTGATCGTGAACTGCGTCCGCGCGTCATCGATAGACGCACACCCGGCTTGCTCGTCGCCTTGCACCAGTAGGAGTAGCCCCAACATGCACAGGGCTTCAACGCGCGTCGAGGGGGCGGCGGCGGTCGCCAGGGCCAACGCTTCGGACTCCTGCAACGTCTGGCGCGCCTGCGGCTGCCACGTGAGGGCTTGGTTCAAGCCCAGGATCAGCGTGCACAGTGGCATGAGAGGGTCGGTGGGATCCACGCAATCGCGGGCCACCTCAGCGAGCTTTAGGGCCTGCACGGGCCCCGTGACCCCGGCATGGCTGGTAGCCATGAACAAGGCCAAGTGGGCACCGATACTGAAGTCCGCGGGATGTTCCATCCAGTCGCCGGGCATCAGGAACTGCGTCTGTTCAGCGTGCCGGAGAACATTCCCGTAATCACCGGCGACCACGTTCGCCCACACGGCCGTCATACTCAGTTCGGGTTCGGCATCAATGGTGGCAGAGCTGATCCGGTTCAGCCAGCCCAGCACGGTTTGGGTCCGGCCCTGCAGCAGGGCCACCTGGCCTGCCGCCCAGACCACGTGACCCAGCGTGGGACCGTCACCGGAACTGATCGCATACGAGACCGCCGTGTCCAAGAGACCCTGACCCAGGTACCAGGTCGCGGCTGCCGCTTGCAGCTGCGCCAGCCGATATGGATCCGTTCGGCGCCACAGGTCGAGCACCGCATCCTGCATCAGCGGGTGATACCGGTACCAGCCGTGCTCGCCGGGCGCGATGAGCACTGTTGTGATCGCCTCGGACAGGAAACGAGCCGCTGTCGGTGACCCGGTCACCGCTGTGGCGAGGTCCACGTTGACCGTGCCCAACGCCGCCGTGCACATGACGAAGTCTCGAACTTCGGCGGCCATAGGAGCCAGCACCTCGGCCTCGATGAATTCCTCGACGTTGGTCAGGCTGCGCACCGAGGACGCCTGCGACAGCAGGAAGACGGCAACGGGCCAGCCCGCCGAGGCCTCGTGAATATCCTGACCCCCTGGGTCCTTGCGCCCGAAGCCTGCGACGGCTGCAGCCGTCTCAGATGCGCTGAACCTCAGATCGTCGGCGTACAATTCCCACGTCCGGCCCTGACCACGCCACAGCGGTAAGGGCACCACACTCATCGATCGCCCCGCGAATGCGACCTGGGAACCGATCGGCAGCGCATCCACCAGCGTCTTGATGACCCGGGTGGTGGCGGAACTGTCCAGGATGTGGACATCGTCGAACACCACGGTGACAGGGCTGTCGAGGCCGGACACGGCGCAAGCGAAGCTGGGCAGGACGTCGTGGGTGAAGGTCGGCTCATCGCCGGCAACCTGAGTCACTGGCACAAATCCGGTTACAGCATGCGCCAGGGCAGCACTGAGCGTGTTCACGAGCACGACCGGATCATTGTCAGATTCGTCCAAGGTCACCCAGGCCACGGGCCGGGCCGACCGGGAGGCCCACTGAATGGCCAGCGTGCTCTTCCCATAACCAGCGGGGGCGCAGAACGTGACCACTTCGCGGGTCGCCAGCCGTTCGTCGTCGATGAGCCGATGGCGGGTGATCTCGGTGTGCCGCACATGGGGTGGGCGCAACTTGGACAGTGGGGTGGTGCTGGCCACCACCTGTTCACGTTCCACCGCGGGAGCCTTCCTGTCGCCGACCGCGACAGTCTAGATCAAGATGTGTCAGATGGATCGGTGAGCGTGAGGTGGGGTCGATCCGCGATGACCTCCTCCTCGTCGGCCTCGGTGTAGTCCCCGTCGTACGGTGAGAAGTAGACCAAGGGGTATTTGCGCGAGTAGTTCTTCAGGAAACTCGTTACCAGCGCGGCGATGGGCAGCGACATGAAGGCCAACATCGGCCCGCCGATCGCACCGCCCGCGATGGCTGAGCCGAATGCCACACCACCATTGATCTCCATCGTCTTGGCGCTGATCTTGGGGCTCAGGAAGTAGTTCTCGATCTGCTGGTAGATCAGCGTCCAGATGAGCAGGATCACCGCCGCGCTCACCCCTTGGATCCCCAGGGTGAGCACGATCGGCACCGCCGCGCCGATGTAGGTCCCGATGGCCGGAATGAACTCCGCCACAAAGCCCTCGAACACCGACATGGGCAACGCGATCGTCCAGTCGACACCCACCAGCAGCATCACGAAGAAGAACAGACCACCGTTGATCACCATGAGCAGCAGCCGGGAGTACAGATATCCGCCCGTCTGTTCGATGGCCGTGTCCCACGCCCACCCGAAGCGCTGCTGGGTGGCCGGCGGGAACTTGCGCAGGATGGCTCGGCGGATCTGGGGGGCGTCCGCGGCGAAGTAGAACGCGAACATCGCGATTGTGAAGAACTGGAAGATCAGGCCGATGGTGTTGCCCGCGAAACCGAGGATGTCCTGGGCGTTCTCCTGCACCCAGTTCTTGATGTTCTCCTCAGCCGTCGCGAAAGCCGGATCCGTCTTCGACGTGGGGAAATCCGTCCCGAACTGCGAGTTGATCTGGGGGATGACGTTCTGGAGGCTGTCGGAGATCTGCCCCGCGACATTGACCAGCCCCGGAATCATGATGAACGTCAGCACGATCAGGAAGAGCCCCGAGATCAAGAAGACCAGTCCGGTGGCCGCACCACGGCGCATTCCGCGTTTCATGTGCAGGTGGTTCACCGCGGGCTCCATGGCGATGCCGAAGAAGGCGGCGATGAACAACATGCTGAGCAGACTGCGCGCTTTGCTGGCCAGAACCAGTACAGCCAGGGTGGCCAGGATCACGAACACGACGCGCCAGATGACCTTGCGGGTCATCGGCATCACCCAGGGCGGGGGTGCGGCCCCATCGGGTGCGGCGGGATGTTCGACTGCCAGTGGTTCGGGGGGTAGGGCATCGCCGAACGCACCCTCGCCCTGTTGCCTGCCTGGTCCCTGCTGTTCACTCATGAAGTCCTCCAGGTGATCGGTGCCGGGCTGCTGCGGCCTCCAGCGGTAGCTGGCAGCGACCACAATCCAGTGTGTGTCATCCAAACCCCCTGTTCCGGTGGTCGCGGGTAATGCGTCGCTCGCCAGCAAGTATGGACCTCGCAGCGCGTGCGTCGCGCCATTGACCGCAGGCGTTCGTCTTGTGCGCATCGGTTCGGCGTGGCGCGGCCGCGACTGACGGACGGCTGTACCGCCGACGATCGGCTTGTCGATCGACCAGGCCGCGAGCCGGTCTTCCGGGTTGTTGGTCTTCCCCGCGGCGTTTTGGCCCAACAAAGCCGGAAAAGGTTGCGGTATCGGGCGGTGGGGGCGGAACGGACGAACGGCTGTACCGCGGACGAACGGCTGCAGACCAGCGGCCATGACCGGGCGGTACCCGGGTTCTCGGGCCCGGTCTACATGTTCACACGGCTGCCTTTGCGACAGGCAGCACCCCTTCGGCGATGGCCTGGGTGAACGCCGCGTAATCGCGCAGGTTCTGACTGGCGTAGCGCATCGAGAACTCAGCGATCGCGTCATCGAGTTTGCTGGACACGCCTGCGTACGCCGAGATGGCCACGGCATCACCGGAGCGCGCATGCCCGCGTGCCAGCGTGCGGGCGCACATGTTGCCGTAGAAGCCCGCCTCCAGCGCAGTGCCCTGTTCGACGTTGGCCGAGCCCTTCCAGTCGCGCAACTGCCGCACGTAGTACTGCTTGGCGTTACGTCCGGTGGTCCACCCCAGGAAGATGTCGGTCTGCGCCTGGATCAGGCGTTGCCCCTCAACGACCCGACGGCCCTGATGGGAGTACTGGCTGGGCCGCAGGTGGTCCTCGAGTACGGACGGCACGGCTTCCTTGATCTGCAGGAACAGCGGGTCTTGGTCGTCGCGGCCTTCCAGCAGCATCACCCAGCACCGGGTGCCGACGCTGCCGACCCCGACCACCTTCAGGGCGACATCGACCATGGTGAAGCGGTTGAGGAGAACCTGCATGTGGTCAGGGGTGCTGTCGACGTACTCGCAGTAGGCGTGCGAGATGACCTCACGGATCTCGTCCTGGTCGAGGTGGGCCGGCATGTTCTGCAAAGGCACGAGCAGCGGAGGCTGGTAGCGAAGGCGTAAGGCGCCGGACTCGCGGGTCGCTAGCTTGCGCAGTGCTTGCAGGCTCGTCTTGCCGCGGGCCTGATTGCGGAACTGGTTGAGCCGTTTCGTGAGGTCCTTGTTTGTAACCTGCGGGCCACTGCCCAGCCTGTCCACATTCAGGTAGTCGTACCAGAGGTCCATGACGGGCATCTGCGCGAACTCGGTCATCGCTGCGCGGTAACGTGCCACGGCACTGACCGCGAGCTGCCGTTGCTGGGCGCGGGTGAACCCGAGGTGCTGGCCGGCGACCACCAGACTGGTGGTCAGCCGCTTCAGGTCCCACTCCCATGGCCCGGGTAGGGTCTCGTCGAAGTCGTTGGCGTCGAAGATGAGTTCCCGGCTCGGGGAGGCATACGCCCCGAAGTTGGACAGGTGGGCATCGCCCCCGGCCTGCACCCACAATCCGCTGTCAGTGGTGCCGCTGAGATCCTCGGCCATGATCGCCGCGGCGCCACGGTAGAAGGTGAACGGGGAGACGGCCATGCGGGCATGCCGGATGGGCACCAACTGCTGGAGTCGCTGCTGGTTCTGGGCCACCAGAATCTGGACGGGGTCGCGCCGGTCCGTGCGGGGCTCCCAGTCGGCGTGGCCGGAGCGCGAGATCCTGGCGCGGGCCTGCCGGCCCAGCTCCTTGCGGGACGTCACCGATGGCCGGTTCATGCGGACTCCTTGGGCGGGTTGGAAGTGGCCGTGGCGGATCCCAGGGGGAGGCCGACCGGCAGGGTCGATGACTGCGCTGCCCCGCGCAGCGTGGCCAGGAATCCGGTCATCGGCATGGACCGAAGTATGGCGGCGTGCGAGCGGGGGTTGCATCGCCCGTGTTGGGGGAGGAGTAGCGCAGGATGGGGCCTTACGATCACAAGCGAGGAAAGGAGAACGTATGACCGAGACCGACGACGTTCAAATGGGTCCGATCGACTACCTGGTCATCGAATACGCGAACAGCCAGCCGACCGGGGCGGCGCTGCCCCATCTCATCGACCTGGTCGACCGCGGCATCGTGCGCATTCTTGATGTGGCGATTCTGGCCAAGAGCACCGATGGTGACGTGGCAGTGCTGGGGATGGATCAACTCGCGCAAGCAGGGGAGCTTGCCGTGTTCGAGGGGGCCGCTACGGGAATGCTCGATGACGAGGATCTTGCCGAGGTCGGCGCCATCATGACTCCTGGCGCGATCGGGGCGGTGCTGGTCTACGAGAACACCTGGGCTGCGCCGTTCGCCACCGCACTGCGCAAGGCCGGCGCGCAGATGATCGCCAGCGGCCGGATTCCCGTCAACGCCCTGCTGGCCGCACTTGAGGAAGAGGAGAACGCCTGATGCCCGGTTTGCTTCGTGGAGTTGCCCGCACCGCAGTGATCGCCGGAACGGCCACCGCTGTATCCAACGGGGTATCGCGGCGCCAATACGGCCGCTGGGAACGCAAGGCGGAGGAGCAGCAGCAACAGCAACAACCGCAGCAGTACGCCCAGCCCGCGCCTGCCCCGGCACCCGCTGCCCCGGCGGCGCCGAGTATGGATGACAAGATCGAGCAGCTCAAACAACTAGGAGCGCTGCACGAGCAGGGCATTCTCACCGATGAGGAGTTCGCCGCGCAGAAGGCGAAGTTGCTCGGCTAGCCGGTCAGGGTGGGGGCCTTGCTGTGCAGGTGGGCCCAGTTGACATCCTGGGCCAGTTCCGCCTCCAGTTGGCCGAAACCACCCCGGACGCCGAACAGCCGTTTGGTCCATACGAGGTAGGCCAGGATCAGCAGGTTGAGGATCATCGCCACGATCTTCAGCACGCTGACCTTGTCGATGAGTTCAACGATCTCCAGTGGCAGGAAGGCGGCGGTGGCGACCACGGTCAGATACTCGGCCCAGCGTTTGCCGCGCCACAGGAAGATACACTCGACCGCTTCCAGGGCGGCGTAGGCCAATGCGACGAGGGCCAGGACCCACACGTGGTTGCCGTCCAGTGCGATCAGGTCGTTGAGCCAGCGGGAGGCCAGTTGCTGCCCGCTGCGGGTCTGATCCAGCACGGGTAGGACGAGTTGGGCGTCGCGCTGCAGGGCGGGCAACCCGACCTCGAGGAGTATGAGCAGCAGGCCCAGCAGCAGGAAGAACACCACGTGCAGTCCGCGTTCCAGGCTGATCGCACGGATCACTACGAGTTCGTCGAGGGCCTTGCCGCGCAGGGGGGTCGGGAGGTCTGCCGGGTCGCCCGTGACGCTCGGTACAGCCGTCCGGATCCAGGCATCGCAGCGCAGGCACCTGGCCAGTTGGGTCCCGTCCGGCAGGTCTTGGGCCAGCTCCCGGCCCGGGTAGCGGGCGGTGGCGGCGGGGGCGACATGCCCCTTCATGGAGCACCACCAGGCGTCGGTGTTCCAATGTCCAGGGGCGATGCGCACGCCCTCCAGGGTAGGTGCCATGGGCACACCGGGTGCACTGGCCTGCCCTAGGCTGAAACCGTGATCGTCGTGACCGAGCACCGTGCGGGCGAGGAGTTCCTCGAACCCGCTCGCGTGCTTCTCGAGGTGCTCTCCGGCACGCCGGGTTTTGTCCACGGACAGGTCGCCCGTAGCCCAGACGTCCCGGACACCTGGTTGTTGTTCACGGCCTGGCGTGATGTCGGGTCGATGCGAAGGGGGTTCGGCACCTTCGACGCCAAGGTTGCGGCAGCACCGGTGATGCTGTCGGCCGTCGACCGCGTGAGTGCTTTCGAGACCCTGGTAGAGGCGGCCCCGGGCACCCTGACGACTCACGGCAGCGACCTCGCCTGACGGTTACGCCGCCTGATCTGGTTGGGCACGGGCGTGGACGCGCAGGCTCGGCGTTTGGGCAGTTGTTGCTGCGACACGCCGGGGAAATTCGCACCTTCTGCCCAACGCTGCCGGGCTGACGGATCCGTTCGTCCGCCCAATTGGGAGGTCGGCACGCCATAACGGCGGCAATCACCCGGTGTTCTGCAGCCCGGCCGCCAGCCCGTTGACGGTCAGGAGCAGCAACCGCCGCCAGTCCTCCTGGTCACCGGCGCGCATCTGGGTCAACGCCCGTAACTGCAACTGCGACAGCGCGTCGACGTAGGGGGCGCGCAGCGCAATCGCCGAGCCCAGCACCTGCTTGTGCTCCAGCAGTTCGTCCTGATCCAGCACCGTCAGCACCTGCGAGATGGTCAGGTCCATCTCGCCCAGGATGCGGTCGGCGATGTCGGGCCGGCCGCCCAAGGCCAGGAAGTGGGCCGCCAGATCTCGGTGGCTCTTGGCCAGGCTCATCTCCGCGATGTCGATGAGCGAGGCGAACAGGGGCCAACCGGCGTACGCCTGCCGCAGCAGGTCCACGTCTGCCACCTCGGCCAGGGCCGTTCCGAGCCCGTACCACCCCGGGATGTTGGCGCGGGTCTGTGACCACGCGAAGACCCACGGGATGGCTCGCAGGTCCGACAGCTCCCGGCCCGCCGTGGCCGCACTGCGGCGAACCGGCCGCGAACCCATGCGCAGGTCGCCGATCTCCTCCAGCGGGCTCGCCTCGGCCAGGACATCGGCGAACCCCGGCATCTCGACCAGCTCCCGATACGACGCCCGAGAGGTTCGGGCGAGGTGTTGCCCCAGTTGCCCGAACCTGTCGGCGGCCACGGCGTTGCGCTGCTGAACTTTCGTCGTGCTCGCGAGGAGCACCGCCGTGGTGATGCGCTCGAGGTGTCGCTGGGCGATGGTCGGGTCGGCGTAGCGGGCGAACACCACCTCGCCCTGCTCGGTCACCTTCAACCGGCCATCCACCGACCCCGGCGGTTGTGCGGTGATCGCCCGGTGCAGGGGCCCGCCGCCACGGCCCAGCGAACCACCCCGGCCGTGGAACATCGTCAGTTCGATGTCGTGGGCGCGCGCCCAGGCGACCATTGCGGTCTGCGCCTGCGCCAACGTCAGGGTGGCCGCGGTTGGCCCGACATCCTTGGCTGAATCGGAGTAACCCAGCATGACCTCGACCTGCCGTCCGGTGCCCTCCAGCCAGTGGGTCGTGGACGACAACCCGAGCCATTCCTCCAGCACGGTGCCGGCGGCAGCGAGGTCGGCACCGGTTTCGAACAAGGGCACCACATCCAACCGCAGCGGCGCTTGCCCGACGGCGAGCCGAGCCAGGGCACGCACGGCGACCAGGTTGGCCGGCGAGTGGGAGAACGACACGATGTAGCGACCACAGCACCCGGACCCCCAGCGCTGCTGCAGCCAGGACATGACACGCAGCGTGTCGAGAACCTCCCGGGTCTTCGGCTCGCGGGCTTCCACATGAGTCGGCCAGCCCTGCGTGGCGAGGTGGTCCAGGTACGCCGCGTCGTCGGCGGCGTCGGGCGGGGCGTCGGGCAACTGCCCGATGAGGTCCGCCAGAGCTGCCCGGTGCACCTCGGAGTGCTGGCGGACTTCGAGCTCAGCCAGATGGAAGCCGAATGTCTGCGCGTACCAGATGACATGCTGCAGCTCACCGAACGCCGCCCGCCGGGCACCTGCCGAAGCCAGTGAGTCCTGCACCAGACGCAGGTCAGCGATCAGTTCCTCCACATCGCTGTAGGAATGCTCCGCACGGCCTGCGCGGGTGGCCCGCAGCCGCTGTGTGATCACCAGCATCTTCTGCCGGTGCGGTTCCCCGGGAGAGCCCGTACTGATCTCGGCGAACGCATCGGGCATCGCGACCGCATCGCGTTCCAGGGATTCGGTGAGCGCTCGCGAGCCGGGCGAGTCGGTGCGGTCGGCGGTCAGCGTGCGGCCCACCCGCTCGACGGAGACCTGTAAAGCGGTGAGCGCGTGCTCGGACTGCACAGCCACCGTCCGCCGGGTCACTTCAGCAGTCACGAAGGGGTTGCCGTCGCGGTCGCCACCGACCCAGGAGCCGAACCGCACGAACGCCGGCACCGGGCTCGGGACAGTTCCGCTGGCCTCACCGATCAAGGCTCGTTCGGTGGCCCGGTACAACCGCGGTACCGCGCGGATCAGCGTCTGGTCGAAGACCGTCATGATGGTGCGGACCTCGTCCAACGGTTCGGGCTGTGTCGTGCGCAACACAGAGGTGAGATGCAGCAGCTCGACCTCTTCGAGCAGCCGGCGACGGGCCACATCCTTGGCCTCCGGGCCGAGCCGCGGATTCTCCAGGCGCTGGAGTTGTTCGCTGACCCTGCGCAGCGCGGTGGCGATGGCCCGGCGCCTGGCTTCGGTGGGATGGGCCGTGAGGACGGGGTGGATCCGCAGGTGGTCCAGCATCTCCCGGACCCCCTCGGCCGCTGAGACAGCCGGCCAGAGATCGTCCCCAGCGTCAGCGTCCGGGCGGGCGTGGGGCAGATCGAGCAGTCGCACCCGGTGCCGCTCGTCGGCCAGATTGACCAGATGCAGGTGCACGGTCAGGGCGTTGGCGAGCCGGATCGCATCGTCGAGAGGCAGCGCGGCGAGGTCGACCTGGCGCCCGTCGTGCAGGGCCGCCACCTGTTCGGCGATCGCCTGCAATCCAGCTTCCTGGAGAACCTGCTCATGTGCGCCGGCCAGCAGGTGCAGTTCGCGAGTGAGTTCGTTCTCCACGCCATCAGTGTGACAGCCAGGATGGGAGGGGGCACTCAGCCGACGGCCAGCGCCTGATTGAGGTGCCGGGCCTCAAAAAGGCGGTCGAGTGCGCCATGGGCGAGACCGCGGACACCGGAATCGCCCTGCAGGTCACTCGCGGCGATGTGCAGATCGCGCATAGCCAACGGCAGCGACCGCGAGTAGATGCGCTCCCGGATCCCGGCCAGCAGATGTTCACCAGTGCTCGACAACTGGCCGGCGAGCACGATCACAGCCGGATTGAGCAGCCCCACCGCATCGGCGACCGTGGCACCCAGCGTGCGCCCGGCCTCGCGGACCAGCCGGGTGGCCACCGGATCGCCGTTCTGCACGGCCAGCACCACATCATCGACCGTGTGCACGTCACGGCCGGCTGCGGCCATGTCCCGCAGGATCGCCCAACCGCCGGCATAGGCCTCCACGCATCCCAACTGCCCGCACCGGCATAGCGGAGGCTCGCCGGCGCCTGCTATGTCGGCCCGGATGTGACCGATGTCGCCGGCCGCGCCCTGCGCCCCCCGCAGAGTCCTACCGGTCGCGATGATGCCGGCACCGATACCGGTACCTACCTTGATCAGTAGGAGATCATCGACAGCCGGGTAACTGGCCGCGCGCTCGCCAATCACCATGGCATTGACGTCGTTGTCGACGAAGATCAGTGGTCCGAACTGTGACAGGCGGGCTGGGATATTGGTGCCGTCCCACCCGGTCATGATGGGCGGGTTGACGACGGTGCCGGTCGCGAACTCCACCGGCCCGGGCACCGACACCCCCACTCCCCACAGCGGGAGCTCCTCGTCGCGCAGAGCCGTCAAACCGTCGCTGACCTGTTGCAGCACCACGTCCGGCCCCTCTGCGATCCGGATGGCATGATCAGTGCGCCGTAGGACGGTCCCCAGCAGGTCGGTCGCGGCCAGTCGCATTCCCGATGCACCGATGTCCGCCACCAGGATCTGTGCCCGGTTGGCGTTGAGCGCGAAACGCGCCGCCGGGCGGCCCCGGGCACTGGACGCGGTTCCCACCTCCACCAGTAGACCCGCCTCGACCGCGCGGTCCAATCGTTGATTGACGGTCACCCGCGCCCACCCGGTCCGCTGCCCGATGTCAGCGCGGCTCAGGGAGTCTGCCCCGCGTACCAGACGCACCAATCCGACAGTCCCCTCGTCGACGGCGAAAAGCTCGTCTGTCTCATTGGTCACGGGATGACTATAGCAAGATAACTGTCTATTGACATGCATCGAACTGAAGATTAATGTCTGGAATAAGCCAATAAGGAGGCAGTAAATGGTTAAGGGAAAACGTATGTGGGTGGGTAGCTTCGCGATTGCCGGCCTGCTACTCACCGGATGCAGTAGCTCCGGTGATGATGCGGGCACGGCGTCCGCGTCACCAGCAGAGTCCGCTGGAGGCGATGCCGCCAACATCGCAGCGGTCATCAAGGGATTGGACAACCCGTTCTTCCAGGCCATGGAGGATGGCATCAACGCATCGGCGCAGGAGTCCGGCGCACAGGTGACCGTTCAGGCTGCAACCAGCATCACCGACACCACCGGGCAGGCCGAGAAGCTGACCGCGATGGCGCAGCAGGACTTCAATTGCTTCGTGGTCAACCCGATCTCCGGCACCAACCTCGTGCAGGCGCTCGCGCCCGTCGCGGCCGCTGGCACACCGATCGTCAATATCGACAGCCCAATCGATGAGGCCGCTGCCAAGGAGGCCGACGTTGTCGCCAAGACCTACATCGGCACCAATAATGAAGCCGCGGGCGGTAAGGCCGGCGACTACATGGTCGAGACGATCAGCAGCGGTCAGGTCGCACTGATTGGCGGCATCGCCGGTGACGTGACCAGCCAGGCCCGCCTCGATGGCTTCACGGCCGCTGTGGACGGCAAGTTGGACATCGTGCAGACTACGTCCGCCGACTGGGAGCGCCAGAAGGCCCTGACGGCAGCCACCGACATCATGGCGGCCAACCCCGACCTCAAGGGCTTCTTCGCGGCCAATGACGACATGGGTCTGGGCATCGCGCGTGCGGTGGCAAATGTGGGCAAGACCAGCCAGATCGCGGTGATCAGCGTTGACGGCAACGAGGATGCGCTGAGGGCCGTGGACGCAGGTGACCTCACGGCCACAGTCGCGCAGTACCCCTATGAGATCGGTGCGCTCGGCGTGCAGGCGTGTGAAGCTGTGCTGGCCGGCCAGGAGATCCCCACCAATATCGAGTCACCCACGGCTCTGGTGACCAAGGACAACGCGCAGCAGGCCCTAGCAGCCTTCCCCGCGCCGTTCGAGGAGTACCAGAACCCGCTGTCCGGGAGCTGATCAATCATGTCCACCGTTTCCCCCGCGGTCACCGACGCTGGAGAGAGAGTCGGCCTTGGGAGCCGGCTCGCTTCGGCGCCGTGGCCTGAACTGGCAGCCCCACTGGGCCTGGTCGCCCTCATCATCGTCTTCGGTTTGCTCGATCCGACTTTTGTGTCGGGTGGCAACATCGAGGCGATGCTGCAGGCCAGCGCCATCCTGGTGGTCCTGGCAGTCGGCCAAACCTTCGTCGTCGCTACGGCCGGCATCGACCTGTCCATGGCATCTGTTATGACCTTGGGTGCCATTGTGTTGGGTCTGGTGTACACCGGCACTGACAACATCTGGTTGGCGATGGTCGCGGGTGTGGCCGCGGCGGGGGCGGTGGGCCTGATCAACGGGACCATCATCGCCAAAGGTCGGATCACCGACTTTATCGTCACCCTCGGGGCGCTGTCGGCGGCATCCGGTTTAGCACTGATCATTTCGGACGGCAAGCCCATCACTGTGCTCAACCGAGCAATGCTCAAGTTGGCGTCCAGCGGTATAGGTCCCTTGAATTGGTCAGTCATCATCGCGGCCGTCGTGGCGGTTGCGGCGCACTTCGCGCTCTTCAACAGCCGCTTCGGCCTCCACGTGCTGGCCACAGGCGGGTCCGAGGAGAGCGCGCGGGCAGTCGGAGTGCGCACTGCTCGGGTAAAGATCGCGGTGTACACCCTCAGCGGTGTCCTCGCTGGGGTTGGGGCGATCCTGCTGGTTGCGCGCGTCGGGGCCGCAGAGCCCGCGAGCAACACCAGCTTCCTGCTCAACTCGGTCGCCGCGGTGGTCCTGGGCGGTGTCAGTCTGTTCGGGGGGCGTGCGACCATCATCGGACCGGTGATGGGGGCGCTGCTCCTGACCGCCCTTGTCAATGGGCTGACCCTGCTTGGGCTGTCGCAGTTCTACCAACCGCTCGCCGTAGGCATCGTCGTGGTGCTGGCGGCCCTGCTCACGAGGTTCCAGAAATGACCGAGTCCGCGGCACTCGCCGCCTCCCACATCCGCAAGAGCTTCGGCAACGTGCACGCTCTCAAGGACGCATCCCTGACGATGATTCCTGGGGAGGTGACCGCCCTCATCGGCGACAACGGTGCTGGCAAGTCAACGCTGGTGCGCTGCATCTGCGGCATCCACAACCCCGATGCCGGGCAGGTCAGTGTCAATGGGGAACCGGTGCGGTTCAGCAATCCCGAGCAGGCCCGCAAGGCTGGCATCGAGACCGTGCATCAGAACCTGGCCCTGGTGGAGGACCTCACGGTCTGGCAGAACCTGTTCCTGAGCCGCGAGCTCACCTCCGGTTTCGGGCCGCTGCGGATGATGAACCGGCGGGCGATGACCAAGGAGGCGACCACGATGGTCTCCACCTTGGCCATCAACGTGCCCTCGGTGAAGTCCAGGGTGCGCCGGTTGTCCGGCGGGCAGCGGCAGGCCGTGGCCATTGCCCGGGCTGCCGGCTGGGGTTCGTCGATCGTCATCATGGACGAGCCGACCGCAGCACTGGGGGTTCAGGAGACCGCCAAGGTCGAGGAACTCATCCACGACCTCAAATCACGTGGCATTTCGATCATGCTCATCAGCCACAACTTCGACCAGGTCCTCCGGCTCTCCGACGCCGTCACCGTCATGCGCTCCGGGCGCACGGTGGCCTCGCGGCGCGCCGCGACCACTACTGGCGACGAGCTCGTCGGCCTCGTCACCGGCGCCATCCCCGCCGACCCCGACTACGTGAAGGGAGAATCCGCATGAACCCGTTGGGTCTGCATGCCCTCGTATGGACCGGTGAATGGACCCCCGAGTCTGCTCGCTATGCGATCGAACGGACGAAGGCCGTGGGCTTTGATCTCATCGAGATCCCCATCCTTGAGCCGGAGACCTTTGACATCGCGATGACCCGGCAACTTCTGGCGGACAACGGCCTGCTGGCCGCCTGTTCGCTCGGGTTGTCACCCGACACCGATGTGTCCAGTGCGGACCCCGCCATCGTGGCCCGCGGCCGTGACCGGCTGTCGGCGGCGATTGAGGTGGCTAGTGGCATCGGTGCGGGGAATCTATGTGGTGTGCTCTACTCGCAGTTGGCCAAGTACCCGGCACCGATCACGGCCCTCTCCCGACAGCATGTCGTCGAGAGTGTCGCCTGGCTGTCCGACCAGGTCGCCGCTGCTGAGCTGCCCACCTCCCTGGAGGTCGTCAACCGGTATGAGACCAACGTCGTCAACACCGTCGCCGACATGCTGACGCTGCTCGACGAGGCCGGTGCCGACATCACGGTGCACCTGGACACCTACCACGCCAACATTGAGGAGAACGGCTTCATCGAGCCGGTGCAGACTGCTGGACAACGCCTCGGCTATGTCCACGTCGGGGAGTCGCACCGCGGCTACCTCGGGACCGGGACCATCGACTTCCCGACGTTCTTCGCGGCCCTGCGCGAGTCCGGCTACACCGGGCCGGTGACCTTCGAATCGTTCTCCTCGGCGGTCGTGCACCCGGAACTGAGCAACATCCTGTCCGTGTGGCGCAACTTGTGGGACGACAGCGAGAACCTCGCCGAACACGCCTACGGGTACATGGCGGAGCATCTGCGGTAATGAGCGATCTCTACCTGGGCATCGACCTCGGCACGAGCGGCGTGAAAGTGGCCGCTGTGCGCGATGACGGTACGGTGGCGGCCCAGGCGGAGGCCTCCTATGCCGTCGAGCGACCCTGCCCGGGGTACGCCGAGATCGCACCACAGCAGTGGGACGACGCCCTGCGGACGGCGTTGACACCGCTGGCCGCTCTGCGGTTCGTCAGTGTCGGCATCGCGGGTCAGATGCATGGGCTGGTCCTCGTCGACGACGAGGGCACGCCCTGCCGGCCGGCGATGCTGTGGCCCGATCGCCGGGCGCAGAGCGAACTGACCGCCTGGCGCGCGTTGAGCAGCGCACGACGGCTGCGGCTGGCCAATCCGCTGGTCGCTGGTATGGCCGGGCCGATGCTGCGCTGGGTCCAGGCCAACGAGCCGGTCACGTGGCAGTGCGCGGCCGTCGCGCTGCAGCCCAAGGACTACGTCCGCTTCCGGCTCGGTGGTCCGCTGGTCGCCGAACGCAGTGACGCCTCGGCGACGCTGCTGTGGGACATCCCGGGGGACACCTGGGATCTTGATGTGGTGGCCGCCTTGGGCCTGCCCGCCGACCTGCTCCCCGATGTCGTCTCAAGCCACTGGGTGGTCGGCCAGGCCGCCCTGCCGGGTGACCCCGCCCTGGTGGCCGGAGCGGGTGACACGCCCGCGGCGCTGCTCGGGACCGGGGGACTGCTGCCGGGGCAGGTGCAGATCAATCTCGGGACCGGCGCCCAGATCCTGGTCGGAGTGGCTGATCCGCAACCGACCCCCGATCCGCTGACCCACCTGTACGCTGATGCGGCCAGCGGCTGGTACGGGATGGCAGCGATCCAGAACGCAGGCCTGGCCCTGAACAAGACCCGGGAGTGGCTCGGGTTGCAGTGGTCTGACTTCTTCGCCGCCGCCGAGTCCGTACCGACCGGTGCGGGGGGCGTTTGCGTGGTGCCGTTCCTGTCGGGGGAACGCGGGGGCGTTGCGCAACCCACGACCCGTGGTGCCTGGCTGGGTCTGTCCGATGCGACCACGCCGGCGCACCTGGCACGGGCCGCGATCGAGGGCATGCTGTTCACCGTGCGCCAGGGGGTGGAATTGCTGGCCGGCGACCAGCAGCAGGTCCGGGTGTCCGGCGGCGGAGTCCGGGAACCCTTTGTCGCCCAGATGCTGGCCGACGTGCTCGGGGCCACGATCAGCGTGGTGCCCGACCGCAGCGCGTCCGCGCTGGGGGCCGCGATGCTGGCGGCCACGGGTATCGGCCAGACCATCACGGTGGCGTCCGGGCAGCCGCTGTGCTTCGAACCCCGGCCGAATCCGGACCTGGAGGGGGCCTACCAGCGCTGGGTGCAGCGCCTGCCGGCCGGAGACATGTGACGCTACGCCTCCACGGGGGCGTCCCACAGCGGGTCGCTGTGCAACTCCACGTTGATCCACAAGGAACGACCCGGTTCTGACAGTTGGGTCAGCAACTCCCGGCGCACGACGTCGGCCTCGCCAACCCCCCACTCGTCGGCCACGAGGTAGTCGAGTTCCAGGTACAGTTTGCGGCCGAGTTTGCCGAGCCGGATGGTGGGTGCGGGCAGCCCGTGGGCGGCGCTCACGGCCAGTACTGCCTCCTCGATCGGCTCCCGTACCTCGGCCGCGGGTCGGCCCTCCAACAACTCGGTGTACATCTGCTTGATCATCCGCAGCGGTGTCGGCACGATGACTGCGCTCGCCAGCAGCACCAGGACGGGGTCGGCGAAGGCGGCCCACCCCGCGAACGTCGTCTGTTTGAGCAATAACGCCACGCCGAAACCCACCAGCATGCCTGCGCTCAGCACCCAGCCCGCCGCCCACTGGGAGGCCTCCGCCTGCACGAGTTCAGACTCCGCGGCCCGGGATCGCAGATACCACCAGAGGCCCACCGAACCAATCAGGCTCACCGCCGCGTAGCCCAGCGCGGAGCCGATCGCGGTTTCGCTGCCTCCCTCCAGGATGACACCGACGGCATCGAACGACGCGAATCCGAACGTGCCCAGCAGAACCATGCCTTGGATGCCCACCATCAAGGGGGCAAGGGCCTCGCGCCCGAACGGGTACTTGGGCGTGGGGCCCCCCTCCACCAGCCGCGCCGCATGCAGCGACAACAGACCGAGGCCGAGCCCGATCAGGGCGTAGGCGCCGTCCAGCAGGATGACCGACGACTCCGCTAGCCAGCCCCAGCCGATGCCGAGGACAGCGAACGCCACCGCGGCGGCGATTGAAACCCGCAGCATGCGGCGCTCTTCGCGCAGAGACTCAGCAGTGGTGGACACAGGGGTGATTCAAGCAGAGAAGCATCCGGTGAGTCTGCGGGGATCGAGCGCTACGCCCCGACGTCCGGGGCGGTCTCGCTGCGATGAGTCCAGGAGCGGCCATCCCACCACCGCTGATGCCCGGGAATCCAGGGGTCGTCGTACCAGCCGGGCGTCATGTTCCCAGTAACGCCCACGATCGCCGCCCAGGACCAGCGAACACGCCGCGCTTGACGAACTCTTGAGGCAATCATCGGGCCTGCCGGCTGGTGCAGGCCCCTTGTAGCCATAGGCACTCGGTGCTGTTCCGGGTGTCATCAAGGTGGGTGAGATATCGATCTCGACCCTCACCCCACTGGCGGCGTCTGGCACCCTGGGAGGGTGGGCCGGTCCACGACATCCCGCCGGATCTGGTTGATCCTGCTCTTCACGGGGTTGCTTCTGGCGCTACTGGTGCCTGCAGCCCGGCTCTACCTTGTGCCGGGCGTGGCAGTGCTGTCGGCCGCACTGGCGGTGCGGGGGCTGCGGGCCTGGCGCCCCCCGGCGGGGCGAGCGTGGTGGACGGTGACGGCGGGTGTCTGCCTGTTGGCGATCGGATATGTGATCAGTGCCGCGGACGCCGGACGATGGCCCGACTTGCGCAGGGAGTATCCGCAGCCCTACGACCTGATCTTTGTTGTCGGGTCCGGCGTCGTCATCGTCGGGGCCGTGCTGCTGTTGGGTCAGATCCACCCCTCCCATGACCGGGGCGACCTGCTGGATGCGCTCATGGTGGCTGTGGGTTGTGGCAGCTTGATCGTGCAACTCATGTTCGGCAGGCAACTGGCTCAGGGCCAGCCGATCGGGGTGCCGCCGGTCACCGCCGTGCTGTTCCCGCTGGCGTCCGTGGTGCTGCTGGCCGCGGTGGTACGTGCCCTGCTGACCGGCGGAGTGCGTAACTCGACCATGCTGCTGCTGACCGCGACGGTGCTGGCGGCAGTGGCATCTGACATTCCTCGGGCCCGGCAGGCCGCCGATGGGATGCTGGCCTACGATTCCATCCTGGCTGCACTCTCAGTGCTGAAGATGGCTCTTTTCGCTTCGGCGGTGATGTCCCCAGGCGTGGCCGACCCCCGGTTGTACGCACCCGCCCGGCCGACCCTGGGCAGCCGGGCACGATTACTCACGGTGGTGTGCCTGGCCTACATCGGACCCGCACTGCTGGGGATCGGGTGGTTGCTGGGGGACTCCGTGGACCCCCGGTTGCCCATGATCGCCACGGTGGTCATCCTTGTGCTCAGCGTCTTCCGGGTGGACGGGATTCTCCGGCGCATCGAACACGGTGCCACCCATGACTCGCTGACGGGTCTGCTCGATCGCGCCACCTTCCAGCAGACCCTGCTGTCGGTGGCCGGCCAGGGCCATGGCAGGTGGTACGTGGGGATTCTGGACGTCGACGAGTTCAAGCGGCTCAACGATACGTATGGCCATCTGGTCGGTGATCGCGTGCTGGAGATCTCTGCCCGCAGGTTGCGCTCAGCCCTCCGCGCCGATGACATCGTGGGGCGCTACGGTGGCGACGAGTTCGCGGTCGCCTTCGCCGCTGATATGCCGGCGGTGATCGCGGCTCGCCTCGCGGACACGCTGCAGCAGCCGGTCATCATCGCCGGCGAGCAGATCAGTGTGCGGGTCAGTGTGGGCATCTGCCGGCTGCGGGGATCTCCGGCCGATCCGGAGGGCGTCGTGGCGCAGGCGTTGGCGGGAGCGGACCGTGCCATGTACAGCGTCAAGGGCACCGATGCTGCTTTCGCGATCGCACAGGACTGAGGGTTTCGCCCGGTCAATCAGGCAGCCGCAGGATCCGCCGGCCCACGGCGAGCAGTTCCCGGTGCAGGGTGGGGTCATCGAGATCGGCCAGATCCGGATTGGCTCCGGCCATCAGCACCCCGGAGGCGAGGACCGCAAGCGCGACCTGGTCGGCGGCCGAGGGCGATGGCCCCAAGGCCACCTCCCGGAACTGCTCGGCGACCGACCTTAACGGTTCCGACGACTGCACGATCGCGGGTGTCTTGGGATCACCTTGCAGCACCGCCGCAGCCCGGCGATTCTCGAGGACCAGATCCACGAACCCGGCCAGTAACGTCTCCTGCCGTTTGCGAGGAGTGGGTGCGGCGCTGGCCCGTCGCAGGGTCTCCCGCAACTCGTGCAGCGGCTCCTCGACCAGCGCCAGCACGATGGCGTCCTTGGTGTGGAACTGGTAGTAGATGGCGGCTTTGGTCACGCCGATGTGATCAGCGATCATCTGCAAAGAGGTGCCGCTGATGCCGTTCTGCGAGAACAGTTCGAGGGCGGCATCGAGGACCCGCTGCCGAGCCTCCCCGCGGGCGGCAACAGGACGAGCCATCGAACCTCCTCGTGTGATCGACCTCTCACAGCATAGTTAGCCGGTCGTGTTGCTGACACTTAGCCGACCGTTTAACCTGAGGGAAGTTAGCCGTCCGGCAAGGTAGGGAGTCGACATGGGTCATCTCGCGAAGTGGGCAGTGCGCAGACCGGTCATCGCGATCATCTCGTTCCTGCTGGCGTTCTTCACGATCGCCGGTCTGGGGACCCGGTTCGCCGGAGACTTGAAGGACTCCTTTGAACTGCCCGGCACGGAGTCGCAGGTCGCCCAGAACATGCTGAGCCAGACCGCCGGGGCGGATGCGGCCTCCGGGGCCTCGGTGCGGGTCGTCTGGGGGGTGGACGAGGGGCAGGTCAGTGATGCCAGCATCAAGGAGTCGGTCGTGCCTGCGCTGCAACGGTTCGCCCAGCTGCCCGGTGTGGGATGTGTGACATCACCCTACGGTCAGACCTACGGAACGGATTGCCCGCAGCCCCCGCAGGCCAGCCCGTTCCCCCTGCCGGCGGACATCCAGGCCAGCATCGACAAGGCGATCGCAGCTGCCGCGAAGGCGACCTCCCCGATCAGCGAGAACGGCCGCGTGGCCTACGCCACGGTCACCTTCACCAGCAGTACGGATATCCCCACCGAGACCGCGAAGACGATCCTGGACGAGGTGGAGGCCATCAACGGCACCGACGGCATCGCCATGGGCGCCAGCGGCCAAGTCCTGACCCTGGCCAGCACCGAGCCTCCGAAATCCGAGGCGATCGGCATCCTCGTGGCCGTGATCATCATGCTGCTTGCGTTCGGGTCCCTGATCGCCGCGGGCCTGCCGATCGTCACCGCGATGTTCGGCCTCGGAGCCGGGCTGGCACTGGTGACGTTCACCGCCAACTTCTTCACGGTCGCCACCTTCGCCCCCACCCTGGCCGCGATGATCGGCCTCGGGGTCGGCATCGACTACGCCCTGTTCATCGTGAATCGCTTCCGGCAGGCCGTCCAAGCGGGACACAATCCCAAGGACGCCGCCTACGAGTCAGTGAACACCGCCGGGCGCGCGGTCCAGTTCGCGGGCACCGCGGTGATCATCGCGTTGCTCGGGCTGTTCGTGCTGGGCGTCAGCTTCTTCAACGGATTGGCGGTGGCCGCTTCTCTCACGGTGGCCATGGTCATGCTGTCTGCCGTGTGGTTCCTGCCCGCCCTGCTGAGCCTGCTCGGCGACAAGGCGCTGGCGATCAGGATGCCGTGGGCCCGCAAGACCAAAGCCTGGCACCCCGAAGGCGGCAAGTGGGCCCACTACGGCCGGGTGCTGCAGAGGCGACCGGCCGTGTACACGATCGGTGCCGCCCTGCTGGTCATGGTGATGGCCATCCCCTTCTTCGGAGTGCGGCTGGGCTTCCCCGACGACAGCGGCCAGCCGGTCGGCAGCCCCGCAAGGATCGCCTACGACCTGACCGCCGAAGGCTTCGGCCCGGGCGCCAACGGCCCCTTCTACGTGGCCGTACAACTGCCCTATGCCTTGGACGAGGACTCCCTGCGCAGCCTGATCCAGGACCTCAATGAGACCCCCGGGGTGGCCCGCACCATCCCGAACGAGGCCATGGTGCCGATCTCCGTGACGCAGCATCAGACCGTGGCAGCCATCCAGGTGATCCCGGAGACGGCGCCGCAGGACCCGGCCACCGAGGAGTTGCTGCAGCGCCTGCGCACCGAGACCATCCCGCAGGCCGAGCAGGGCACCACCATGCGGGCCTATGTCGGGGGGCAAGCGGCGGTCACAGCGGATTTCACGGCCGTCCTACGTGACGCCCTGCCCGTGTTCCTGGCAGTCGTGGTGGGGTTGGGTTTCGTGGCCCTGACCATCCTGTTCCGGTCGCTGATCGTGCCCCTGATCGGCGCGGTCACCAGCCTGCTCAGCCTGGGCGCCGCCCTCGGGGTCACCACCGCGGTCTTCCAATGGGGCTGGGGAGCCGACCTGCTGGGCCTGACCTCCACCGGACCGATCCTGCCGTTCCTGCCGATCATGGTCTTCGCGATCCTGTTCGGCCTGTCCATGGACTACCAAGTGTTCCTGGTCAGCCGCATGCACGAGGAATGGGGCCACACCAAGGACAACGCCCTGAGCGTGCGCCGCGGCCTGGCCGGATCCGGGCGCGTCGTCGCGATCGCCGCCGCCATCATGGCCAGCGTCTTCCTCGCCTTCATCCCCACCCCCGAGGACACCATCAAACTCTTCGGGGTGGGCCTGGCCACCGCCGTGCTGGTCGACGCCTTCATCATCCGCCTCGTGCTGGTGCCATCGCTGATCAGCTGGATCGGGCCGGCCACCTGGTGGCTACCCAAGTGGCTTGGCTTCCTGCCCGAGGTCCACATGGAAGCAGAAGGCTCCGACGACGAGATCGTCGACGACGACCCCGAACTGATCGCCGCCCATTAGGGGGTATTTGCGCCCATGTGATCAAGGCGGTGCGATCAGTTGCCGAAGCGCAGAGTGTGACCGTCTTAAGCAGAGTGCGCCGACATGCGCCGAACGCGATGCCTACGGGGGAGGCATTCACCATGGATCAGTTGCAGGTGATCGTCGATGCGGAACTGGATTCGCAAGTGCTCCTGGTGCCGCACGGTGACCAGTGGCATGTGAGTCATGCGAATCTGTCCGCGCGGTCCTTGCTGGGTCAGAATCTGCGCCTGCCCGCGGTGGGTGCCATCGTCGCCGGCTGCCGCAGTGTGTGGGATGACGGGGTGCCGATCAATCTGGCCGACGTGCACTGGCCCGGCGAGCAGCGGTGGTTCGACGTGCGCATCCGGGCGTTGTACGCACGGGTTTCCCTGACGTTGATCGACGTCACCCTGCAGCACCTGTCGCGAGAAGCGCTCATGGACAGCCAGTGTCGCTACCGGCTGCTGGCGGAGAACGCCGGGGATCTTGTGTTCAAAGTCAGCGGTGGGCGGCTGGAATGGATCTCGGCGTCGGTGCGGGACCTGCTCGGCTGGGATCAGACCGACGTGATCGGGCGCCGGGTGGACGAGTTCGTGCATCCCGATGACCAGGAGTGTGTCCGTTCCGCGTGCGAGCTGACGGGTGGTCCGATGATCTACGAGGCCCGCTTCCGGCATCGTGCCGGAACGTGGGTTGTGCTGTCGGTCGAGATGCGCCAGGCCGAGGACCTCGTCGGGTATGTGATCCGGGTGGGCAGTGCGCGCGCCCTGCAGGGCGCGGCCACGTGAGGCCGGGCCGTGAGTAGTCTGCTGTCGTGAAAGCCCGGCAGGCGGTCGTCCTCTGCGTAGCGTTTGTGGTGTCCGGCGGTCCTGCCATGGCACAGGATCGGGACACGTTGTACCAGGTGTCGACCCTCGGTGCGCTGCAGGTCGGCCTGTACCAGCCCGCGCTGAGCATCACCGACCTGCGCCGGCATGGTGACTTCGGCCTCGGCACGTATGAGGGTCTGGACGGCGAGATGATCGTTGACCGGGGCACCGTGTTCCAGGTTCCGTTCAGTGGCCGGGCGCGGGCCGCGCGGGGCCAGCAGAGCACTCCCTTCGCAGCGGTCACGTTCTTTGATGCCGACCAGCGCTTCAGGGTGCGCCGGTCGGTGGACCTGGCCGGTTTGGGAACAGCCGTGGATCGCCGGCTGGCATCTGCGAACTACTTCTATGCGATCCGGGTCACCGGCACGTTCGCCGCTCTGCAGACCCGCAGTGTGGCCAAGCAGACCAAGCCCTACCCCGCGTTGGCGACGGCGGTGGCCGGGCAGCGCACGTTCGACCTGCGAGATGTGCGGGGGACCCTGGTGGGTATTCGTTGCCCCGAGTATGTGGGATCGATGAATGTGCCTGGGTACCACTGGCACTTCATCACGAAGAACGGCAAGGCCGGCGGCCACGTCCTGCAGATGAGCGCCTCGGACTTGCAGGTGGTGACCGACGAAACGCGCACCTGGCACGTCGAACTGCCGAAGACCGCCGACTTCGGGGACGCCGGACTCGTGCCGGGCAGTTGAGGCGCGGGGAACCCATTCCTGCACCCGGCATCATCCCTGCGGAGTCGGCGCAATCGGGCGACTCGCTACGATGCAGGCGTGCGCAAACTCGTCCTGACCGTCATCGGCGACGATCGGGCGGGGTTGGTGGCGCGCCTGGCCGCGGTGATCGCCGACCATGACGGCAACTGGGAGCGCAGCCAGATGGCCGAGCTGGCGGGCAAGTTCGCGGGCATCGTGGTGGTGGCCGTGCCGCCGTCGCGCGCCGACGAGCTCGCGGTGGCCCTGAACGCGTTGGACGGTCTGCTCGACGTCGCAGCCTACGGCGGATCCGAGGCGGCGCCGGCAGGCGGGAGCTTCACCATCGATCTGCTCGGTAATGACCGGCCGGGTATCGTCCGGGAGGTGTCCTCGGTCCTGCTGCGTCATGGCCTGTCGATCCGGACCATGGACACGAGCACTCGGGAGGCGCCCATGGCCGGCGGGCAACTCTTCGAGGCGCACATCGTGGTGGGGGTGGGGCCGGACGGCGATCTGCGGGCTGTGCAGAAGGACCTGGAACGGCTGACGGCCGAACTGCTCGTCGACATCGACGTCTCCTAGGGGCCGGGCATGCCATGGACGATCCATGGTGACGGCCGAGCCGTGCGCCCCGGCGACATCGTCTGGCCCGGTGAACGGCTGACGTGGCCGCGCACGGTCGGCGTCGGAGTGCAGCATGTCGTCGCGATGTTCGGGGCAACGTTCCTCGTGCCCGTCATCACCGGCTTCCCGCCGACCACGACGCTGCTCTTCAGCGGTATCGGCACGCTTCTCTTCCTGACGATCACGGGCAATCGCCTGCCGAGCTACTTGGGCTCGTCCTTCGCGTTCATCGCGCCCATCACGGCTGCCAAGGTGGAGGGCGGGACGGGCAGTGCGTTGCTGGGTCTGGTGGTGACCGGGGCTTTGCTGGCCGTCGTGGGCGCGATGGTGATGTGGCGGGGCAAGGGTTGGATCGACGCGCTGATGCCGCCGGTGGTGTCCGGCACGATCGTGGCGCTGATCGGGCTCAACCTGGCACCAGCGGCGAAGAGCAACTTCGTTCAGCAGCCCCTGACGGCCACCATCACCCTTGCTGCGGTCGTGCTGGCGACGGTGCTGCTGCGCGGGCTGCTCGGCAGGTTGTCGATCTTCGTCGGTGTGGTGGTGGGGTACACCGTGGCCGCCGTTTCCGGTCAGGTGGACTTCTCGATCATCGATACCAGCGCCTGGTTCGGCGTCCCACCGTTGCAGGGCCCCTCGTTCACCGACCCAGCCGCCTGGGGCATGATCCCGGCATTCCTGCCGGTGGTCCTTGTCCTCGTCGCCGAGAACGTCGGTCATGTTCGTGGTGTGGCGCAGATGACCGACCCCCGTTTGACGGAGTTGACGGGCCGGGCGTTGTTCGCCGACGGCGCCGCCACCGTACTGGCCGGGTCGTTCGGCGGCTCCGGAACCACCACTTACGGCGAGAACATCGGCGTTATGGCGGCCACCCGCATCTATTCCACGGCCGCGTACTGGGTCGCGGGCATCGCGGCCATCTGCTTGGGGATGTCGCCGAAGATCGGGGCGGTAGTCAACACGATCCCCCCTGGCGTGATCGGCGGGGTGACGACCGCGCTGTACGGCCTGATCGCGGTCATCGGCTTCAAGATCTGGATCGACAACGACGTGGACTTCTCGCGGCCCGCCAACCAGTTCACGGCCGCGATCGCGCTGGTGATCGCGGTGGCCGACTTCACCTGGAGTTACTCCGTGATGACGTTCAACGGGATCGCGCTCGGCACGGTTGCGGCCATCGTGGTCTACCACGGGATGACTGCCCTGGGACGGTGGCGGGGCACGGATCCCGGCTGCTGAGTCTGGCCGGCGAGTGCCATCTCATGGCAGGCTCAGGTATGGCGTCCGCGGTCCTCGGCGAACTGCTCCGGTGGGAGGGCGCCGGTGGCACCTGGCGCATCCTGGCGGTGTCCGGGCTTGCCGTGGAGGTTGCGCTGTTGACCTGCAGCGGTGGGGAGGAGATGGCCCGCCTGCGCAGCGATGCAGAGGACTTCCGGACCTACGTCACCGCCGAACGTCCGGCTCAGTAGGACTCCCAGATGCTCGTCGCGATCCTTCCGAGGTCCTCGTTCGCGGCGAAGACCCCCTCGAGGTCATCGAACATCGATTGGTTGACGATGATCGCAATGGCCAGTTTCCGGCCGGATTTGGCAACGATGTAACCGCCGAGGGCCTTGGTCTCCAGGCGCAGCCGTTGGTTCAGCAGGTCCTGGTCGGCCAGGGTTCCGGTCTTGGCGAACACCTGGCCCTTGGCCGGGCTGTCGGTCTGCACGGTCGCCACGGAGCCGTCCACCCCCATGATCGGCATCGCGTCCTGCCACAGCTGGGCATCGGGGCGTCCGTTGAAGGTGACCATGAGATCAGTCACGGACGTGGCGGTCACGAAGTTGCCAGGCAGGCCCGAGCCGTCGACCAGGCTGGCGTTGCGGGGGTCCACGCCAGCTGCGGACAGCACGCGAGCCATCTCGGCGAGGCCGTCGTCACAGTCGCGACTGCCGACGGAGGCGGCGAGCAGGCACACCTGCGTCTGCGCCCCCCGGTTGTAGCTGACTTTGAGGATGTACGTGGCGTTCTCGGAAAGCGGCAGACCCTGCAGACTGGCCGCTACCGGCAGTGTCGCGACGCGCTTGCGGGCCCGCAGTTCCTGGCGGGGATTGGACGCAGTGGGCGCCGCCTCGACCGTTATGCCCGCTCGCTGCATGGCCTCGATGAAGGCGGTGCGGGCGAACCGGGGTGGATCGGTGAAGTGCTCCACCTTCAGTTGGGGATCACTGTCGGCGGCGATCGTCCCACGCAGCACTATGCGGCCGTATCGGGGGCTGGTGATCTCGATCCTGCCCTGTTCACCGGCCGCGATCGTGCGGACGCGATTGATCACCCGCCACGGTGCCACGTCCGGGCGCATCCGCACGCGGGCTGGGCCGCCGGGCTCGCCGGGTGTCGTGACGAGATCGATGAGGTTGTTGTTGATGATGATGGGGGAGACGGGCCCGTCGTTGAGTCCTAGGTCCTGCGTGCGCCACAGCCGATCGTCAACGATCACCTCCCCTGAAATGCGGTCGATCCCTGACTCCTTCACCTGCTGTGCCAGGTCATCGAGGCCGGCCAGCGGGTTGTTGTCAGCGATGGTGGCGCCGGGCAGCAGATTCGCGTCGTTGTGATCCATGTTGGTGAAGACGACGTCGCCGTCGGGACCGGTCTGGCCTCCCATCAGGATGTCACCCTGGGCCACCAGGATGAGGCTGCCGTTCAGCGTCCCGTCGTCGACGCGCCCCTGCCGCACGACCGGGGTCGTGATCCGCGAGTCCGGCCCGAACTTCAGCCAGGCGCTGCCGACGCTGTAGGTCTTGGTCACCGACGCCGGTTCCAGCAGCGCTGTCGAGTTCTCATCGACGAGCACCTCTGCGGACTCGGCGTCCTGCACGCGAACCGCCCAGGTGGCACCGGCGTAGGGTGGCGCGTTCATGATGTCGACGGCGGTCTGGTTCAACCCGGATACGTCCGACGCCGGCTGCGACGAGCCGCAGCCGGCGATGAGCAGGGTCGCTGCTGACAGGCCCAGCAAGGCTGCGCGCATGGTCTCCTCCGTGGGCCGTCCCCGTCCGCGCAGCCTAGCGCTCGGCAGCGATCAGTGCCTAATGGCAGAACTGACATTCAGGCAAGTAGGCACTACGCTCGGTCGGACAGATCATCGATCAGAGTGGGAGTCGCCATGGAGACCACTGCCCTACCCATCGCCCTCGGCCTGATCATGTTCGGCCTGGGGCTGAGTCTGACGACGAACGACTTCGCGCGGGTTGCACGCCACCCAAAAGCGGTGGCGATCGCATTGACCTGCCAGGTGCTTGTCCTGCCCCTGATCTGCTTCGGATTGATCGAGTTGTTCAACCTGCCGCCCATCCTTGCGGTCGGCATGATGCTGCTGGCGGCGTCGCCGGGCGGGACGACGGCCAATCTGTACAGTCACCTGTTCCGCGGTGACGTGGCCCTGAACATCAGCCTCACTGCCATCAACTCCGTGCTCTCGGTGTTCACGCTGCCGATCGTGGTGAACCTCGCGATCAACTACTTCGCCGCCGAGGGTGACCGGGTGGGTCTGCAGTTCCAGAAGACGTTGGAGGTCTTCGCCATCGTTCTCGTGCCGGTGTTCCTCGGGATGCTCGTGCGCCGCTGGCGTCCGGGATTCGCCCTGCGGATGGACAAGCCGGTGCGGATCGGATCCGCGGTGATCCTGGCCGTCGTGATCGTAGGGGCGGTGCTCAACAACCTGGAACTGCTGCGCGACAACTTCGCGTCGTTGGCGGGTATCACGTCGCTGTTCTGCATCCTGAGCCTGACGATCGGCTACGTCGTGCCGCGTCTATTCATGGTGACCGAGGGGGAGTCGATTGCCACAGCGTTCGAGGTGGGCATCCACAACGCCACGCTGGCCATCGTGGTCGCCCAGTCGGTGCTGCTGAGCACCGAGATGTCGCTGCCTGCCGCGATCTACGGCGTACTGATGTTCTTCATCGCGGCCGCGTTCGGTTTCGTGATCAAGCGGCGGGCGCCCGCCGCGGAGGCGGTTCCGGTCGCAGGGTGACGGACCACTTCGAGGGTTGGACGCTTCGGTACGGCGATCGATCGGCAAAACTCCGCACGCGGGCCGATTCGGTGCGGAGTTTTGCTGAAAATGATGCGGACAAAACATCCTATACCGGGCACGGAGTCAGCATTTCGCCGCAAGATCTGGATTTCTGGCCGGGAGCGTGCGGAGTTTTGCTGACATCGCCCGCGGATACCAGTCGGACGGCGTCCCTGATGATTGGCCACGGCACAGGTGGGGGCCGCCACCCGATGGTCACACTTGTCCTGAACTGCCTGACTGGCCCAGCCGCGCATTCAGGTAGTCGATCAACCGGTCGCTAGCGCTGTCGCTGCCCTGTTCATCCACCGGGATGTTCACCATGTCCTGTCCCCACGAGTTGATGGTGTCGCGCAGTTGTCGCAGGGCCTTCTCCCCGGTACGCGCGATCAGGCGGCGTTCGGCCCACTCCTGCTCACGCCGGCGCAGGGCGGACTCGATGCGATCGCGCTGATCAGCGGTGGCGGGCAGGTCGTAGGTCTTCTCCAACGCCTCGCGCAGGTCCGCACGGTAGTCATGGCCTTCTCGACGGAACTCCCCGGGCTTGGTGTCCATGCCGTTGACCAGGTCGACGAGGGCGATCACGAAACTGATGACGGGACGGAAAATCGTCTCCCGGGGTACCAGTGGCGGCCGGGTCGACGGCGTGCCCATCCACCATGGCCGGCGCACCACCATGTCGTAGGAGAACTTGTTGATGGGATCGTCGTCGTGGTTGAGCATGACATGGCGGCGCTCACCCTGGGTGAGTTCGGCGGACGACGCGACGTTGAGCAACCTGCCGTCGTGGGTCATCGTCTGCGGATCGGCCAGCCACTCCCCCCACAGCTCGGAGCGGAACGGCACGCCCAGGTACAGGCCGGAATCCAGGCCCACGGCATCGAACAGCGGGACCCCGTCCGGCCACCCGACGTCGGCGGCACACTGGGCGCCCAGGCTCTCTCCGAAGTTGACCAGCCGGGGCCGCACGGGTGGCAGCAGCTCGTCCAGCCGGCGATCGATAGCCTCAATGACGGCACACTGCAGCGCCGACCCCTCGCGGGTCTTGTTCAATGCCAGGGCGCTGGGGACGTAGGCGTACTGAGGTACCACCACTGCGCAGTCCCCGCGGGTGAGGTACTCCAACGCCTCAGCCATCACGTAATTGACGTAGCCGACGCCGGTCGGTGAGGCGATGCAGATCACGGCCCGGTTGATGCCGCCCGTCGCGATCAGCTCCCGCACGGTCAACTCCGCGCGCTCCTCGATGGTGCCTTCACGGGGGATGACGATCCGGACCGGCTCTTCGGCATTGCCGCCCATCACCGCTTCGATCTCGGCCGGGCTGAGGCGCATCAGCACAAACCTCCGGCCCTCCTTGCCGATCTCATCGAAGGCAACCTCGCTGGTGGGCCCACTGGACACGTACGGACAGGTTGGGGGATCGCTGTAGCCCGGCTCGATGACCTCCTGCTTCGCCTGGGTCATGCGCCGCACGTACCGCAGGCCACCCACACCGGCGGCCGCGAAACCGGTGAACATGACACCGTGGCCCAGGAAATCGCTGAACTCGCCGAGATCCCGGCGGGCCATCGCGTTGATCCCTTTAGTGACCCCGCGCGCCCCCGCCTGCTCGGTGATCGCCAGTGTGGTGAGCCCTGCAGCGGACCCGGCGACGGTGGCCGCGGCCACGGCTGCGGTACGGGCCCGGATGCTCAGCGCGGTCCCCTCCTTCGCCTTCTTCACTGCGACCAGTAAGTGGTCGTCGGCACCGTAGCGCCGCGCCCTGCGCATCCGGCGGGCCAGGGTGCCGCCAGCCATGATCATGCCCATGGCGAGGTCCAACGCCAAGGTGGTGGCCGGCGTGCGCCGGCGGTGGAACATCTCGTGGGCGATGATGTCGCTGACCGTGACCAGCCCGCCGGCCAGCCCGGACACCGAGAGCAGTTTCATCTCCGACCAGGCGATTCCTGCGAGCAGGTTCTCACCACTGCTGGGCAGTAACGCCTGCTCGGCGACCTTGCCGCCGGCAGCGGTGACGCCGGCGGCAACCAGCCGTGCCCGCACCCCCGGGCGATGGCCGGGGGTGCCCGCGGCCACACTCGAGACGGTCGCCCACGTGGTGGTGCCTAGGGCGTAGTAGGCGGTCGCGCTGACACCGGTGATGCCTGCCTGCTGGACGGCTGTGCGTGGCCGCAGCCCCCGGCCGTAACTGGCACCGGCGGCCCAGGCAGCGGTGATGACTCCGGTGCGCACCGCCTGGTCCGTGGTGAAGTGGCGCAGGGTGCCGCGCAGCAGATCCTTCAAAGGCATGACGTCATTGTGGCCGGTTTGGCGCGTGGTGTCCGACTGCGGGCATCAGGGGTCGGGCAGCGGGGTCCTAGACCTGCATTCCGCTGACCTTCATGGTCGGGCTGACCGTGTTCCCGGAGATGACCGGGTTCACCAGGGGGGCCTTGGCATTCTTGCTGCCGGCCCAGACGCCGTAGGCCATCAGTGCCGGGGACCGCGTGTCCCGCACGGCGTTGCCCGTGATGATGGTGTCGGTACCAGCGGTGATGGCGATCCCAGCGGCTTGGACGGTTCCACAGCCAGTTCCCCAGGAGGTGCCGCCCTTGCCGAAGGCGTTGGTGACGGAGTTGTCGGTGATGCGATCGGAGGTGCTAGCCAGGCCCGGTGCACAGTGGATGATGACGATGCCGCTGCGGCCGCTGCCGTTGATGACGTTGTTGGAGACCTCGTTGCCGCCACCAGGCACCGACCCGCGGGCGTCGGTGTCGTACACGATCCCGATCCCTTGGGAGACGGCGCTTGTGATTGTATTGCCGGTGATCCGGATGTTGGCCGGCATCGTGTTCGCGTCCGTGCCCGAGTACGACTTGTCGGACTTCGCGGTGATGCTGCCGTTGGTCAGGGTGTTGCCACTCACGAGCGCGCCCTGCACGGCCTCCAGGTAGATGTTGCGCTCCAGGCCGGGGGCAGCAGCCAAGACGTTGTCCGTCACGGTGAGGTCCCGGCTGCGCAGGAGGTCGATCGCGTTGCCGCGGGTACTCGCGTCGAAGGTGTTGCCGGTGATCGTCACATTGGCTGAACGACCCCCGCCGATGTTGTCCTCATTGCCCGAGGTGCCTGCGAGGGCGTCGAACTGGCTCTTTCGCACGGTCACGCCGCTGACCTGATGGATCCAGACTTTGAAGTAGTTGAGGTTGGTGAGACGGACGTTGCTGACAGTCCAGCCGTTGCCCAGTTTGATCCCGCCGCCGCTGTTGGTCGGCGGGGCGGTATTGCTGCTGCGATTGCCGTCCACAGTCAGGTTGCTGATCGTGACGTTGTCGCCGGCGGGCATCAGCACAAACCCGTAGGAGAAGGCACTCCACGCACCGGCGGCCAGCTGCAATGTGGTCTGGGCGGTCCCGACTCCGGCCAGGGTGACGTTGGCCGGAACCTTGAGGGGTTTGGTGATGGAGAAGACGCCGGCCCCGAGTTGCACGGTCGAACCGGGAGCAGCAGCGGTGAGGATCTTCTGCAGATCGGCGGTGCTGGTGGTGCTGGGGACGGTGTCATCGGCCGCGGCTGGGGTGAGGCCTGCGCCCAGTAGTCCGATCGTGATCGATGCCCCCAGGGTCGCCATCCACCGCATCGCAACCGCCTCCTCGAGAATTTGTGCTCCAAACAGGTGATCGGGTCTTGCGTGCACGACCTTTAGCCCCGATCAACGAAGTAGCCGAAGCCGTGCCACTAGGTTGATCCGTGTGGCGCGTGACAGGGCTGTGCTCGCAGTCGCCGGAGTGGTCGGTGCGGCCCTGCTCTTCAGTACCTCAGGCACGACTCAGGCGCTGCTCGCCCCTGAGGCCTGGCCGCCCAGCGTTGCGGCGGTCCGGCTGCTGGTGGGTGCGATGGGCATGGTCGCGTACGTCGCCTGGCGCGGGCTGGGACCGCAGTCATGGGTGCTGCTGCGGCGGCCGCTGGTCTGGCTGATGGCGGTCGGGGTGGCCGGGTACCAGGCATTCTTCTTCGTGGGGGTGCACGTGGCGGGGGTGGCGACCGGCACGCTGGTGGCGCTGGGTTCGGCCCCCTTCCTCGCGGGCCTGCTGGGCTGGGTGGTGGGCGAAGGTGCCCCGGGCTGGGTCTGGGCGGGGGCGACAGCCATCGGAATCGCCGGGCTGGTGCTGCTCACCGGCTCCAGTGACGCCGCCTTGGTGGGCGTACTCGCGGCGCTGGCCGCTGCCGCGTCCTATGCCATTTACACAGTGTTCGGGGCGCGCCTGGCCCGCACCGGGCATGACCCGAGTGCCGTGTTGGCGGCCGCTTTCACCCTTGGTGCGGTGATGCTCCTGCCCTTCCTCACGGCTGCCGGGTGGGTATTCAGCGGGCCCGGACTGGTGCTGGCGGGCTGGCTGGGGTTGGGAGCCACGACCCTTGCGTACCTGTTGTTCGGCCTCGGCCTGCCAGTGCTTCAGCCCGGCCACATCGCCACCTTGACCCTCGTGGAACCGGTCGGCGCGACGGTATGGGGGGTCGTTCTGCTGGGGGAACGGCTCAGCGCTACAGCATGGGCCGGGTGCGCCCTGATCCTGGCCGCCGTGGCGGTGGTGGGGGTGCGGGAACGATGAGGTGGGCGCTCGCGGTGCTGCTGACGGCAGGTTGTGCTTCGGTGGTCTCCGAGCCTGCGCCCGTGCCGCCCACGCCGAGCGCCGCGGTGCCGGCCCCGCAGGCCCCGGTAGGTGCCGATGCCCGGATCGCCCGCATCCCGGACCGGCAGTGGCAAGCGATGGTTCGCGCGGGCGTGGTGCGGCCGGGCTGTCCTCTGGCGCGCGCCGACCTGCGGCGGGTGGACGTCAACTTCCACACGTTCGACGGCGGGGTCAAACGTGGTGTGCTGGTGGTGAACCGGGATGTGTCCCGCGACGTCGCGGCGATCTTCACCGACATCTTCCGGGCGGGTTTCCCCATGAGGTCGATCCGCCCGATCGAGGAGTTCGGCGGTGACGACAACGCCAGCATGGCCGCCAACAACACCTCGGCGTACAACTGCCGCAACGCGGCACAGGCCAACAGCGGGGCGCTGGAGTCACCCCATGCCAACGGCCGGGCCGTGGATATCAACCCGGTCCAGAATCCCTGGCTGGACCCCCGGTGTGACTGCTTCCAGCCCTCCGCCAAGTACGCGGTGCGGACGCCCGGGAAGGGAAAGATCCTCGCGGGCGGGCCAGTGTGGCGGGCGTTCACCCGGCGAGGGTGGATCTGGCAGGATCTGGCCACGCCGGACTACCAGCACTTCGACACCGGGTATCCCTCCCGCCCCTGGTGACGCTCAGGGCACCAGCACGATCTTGCCGCGGACGTGCCCCTGCTCAAGTCGCCGGTAGGCAGTGGCCGCTGCATCGAAGGGGTACGTCTGCGCCACATCCACCCGCAGGTCGCCCTGATCGATCAGCTGTGCCAGCGTCTCCAGGCCGCTCGGGGACGGCCTGACGAACACGTACACCCCGCCGAGCGCGTGCACGCCCACGGCGTCGGCGATCGATCCGTACCGGCGGCCCGGCACCTGCTCCAAGGCACCCCCACCAATGAGATCGGCCACGACATCCACCCCTTCGGGAACTGCTTGCGCCACGGCGGACGCCAGCTCCGGGCCGTAGGCAAGAGGTTGCGCTCCCAGGGCCCGCAGATGTTCGTGGTTGCTCACCGACGCCGTGCCGATCACCCGGGCGCCCAGCGACACCGCGATCTGCACCGCGAACTGTCCCACCCCGCCCGACGCGTTGTGGATCAGCACCGTTTCGCCGGCAGTGACCTGCAGCGCGGTGAGCAATTGGTAGGCAGTCAGGCCGGCGAGCGGCACCGCCGCAGCCGTCGACAGGGCCACCGATTCGGGTGCCCGGGCCACCACTCGCGCCGGGAGCCGGACCATGTCTGCGGCTGTGCCGTGCCCGATCACGTCGAGCCGGCCATAGCCGAACACCCGATCGCCGCGCGCCACCTCCGTCACTGCTGGACCGACCGCCGTCACCTCGCCGGCCACATCCCAGGCCGGCACGATCGGGAAGTGATGATCGAAGGCTCCGGTCAGATAGCCCCGCATGACCTTCCAATCCACCGGGTTGATGCCTGCCCCGGCCACTTCGATCTCCACGCAGTCGGGTCCCAGGGGCAGCGGTTCTACCTCGCCGACCTGCAAGACATCGGGGCCGCCGTGCTGGGTGTAGAAGACGCTGCGAGTCACGGGCTCAGCCGATCAGCCGACGCGGCAGTTGTCAATGGTTCGCCCCGCGGACGTCACACCTGTCCGAAAGCGTAGGTTAAGGGCGTGTTTTCCTCGTTCATGGTGAACGTGCCGCCGCCAGTGCGCCTGTTCCTCGCTGTTGTCATCACCGTAGGCATCACCCTGTCCCTGGTCCGGATCCTGCACGGCCGGCTGGTGCTACTCAATGACAAGGACCGGCAGGACAAGGACGCGCGCAAGCAGCGTGAGGAAGCAGGGGAGACCGACCTGCCGGTGCTGCCGCCGGAGACCTACAACCTGTCGAACCGGGTACTGGGGCTCGTGAGCACCGGGTTCGTGTTCTTGCTGGCGTTCACTTTGGGCAACTTCTGGGGAAACACGGCCGACGGCAGGTCCGCCACGGAGGCGGAGGCCGCCGACCTGACCCGCGCGCTGGTGCTGGCCAATGCAGCGGATGGAGGGGAGCCGATCGTCGCCGCCCTGGAGGTCTACAGGGCGTCGGTGATAGGTGAGCAGTGGCCGTTGATGCAGAAGGCCGACGTCTCTGCGGCGTCGCGGATACAGGCTCAAGTCGGTCAGCAGCTGAGCTCCGCCCTGCTGCGTATGGAGCCGGAGTTGTCCAGGACGCCGGAGTGGCCGCAACTCGCGTCCGCCATCAACGACATGCTGACTCAATCGCGTGACCGGATCGATGCGGTCCCCAACCCGGCCGCTCCTGGAGTGCTGGCTCTGATCTTCGCGCTGGGGGTGACGAACCTGGCCCTGGCCGCGACCTTCCAGCCCGCCCGGCTGGGACCCAATCTCTTCTTGATGGGCGTGATGGCCACGATCACGGCGGTGATGCTGTTCGTGGTCGTCGAGGCGAGTAACCCGTTCGTGGGCGCGGTGGCGGTCACCCCGAACGGGTTCTGAGGGCTCGCATCTGCAGACAGGATGCCTGGGTCCACTGCTCACGACGTCCACATCTGGTTGGCGGGACGGCCAACACAGGAAATCTCAACCTACGACACACCCTTCGGTGTCCGACTAGCCGCATTTTGCACCGCGTGGCATATCCACGTTTGGTTGATCATGGTGGGTCGCCAACCAGATGTGGACGATTGTTCGCTGGCGCCTTGTGAGCGGCGCCGGGGTAGTGAGCGTTGGGGTGGCGGGAGCCGTCGGTCGGCCTGGGGGCCGACCTCCTCACAAATCCTGGCCAAAGCCCGACGCATGAAGAGAGGGACTCCCGAAAGCAGGGAGTCCCTCTCTTCATGCGTCGGGGTGGCGGGATTTGAACCCACGACCTCTTCGTCCCGAACGAAGCGCGCTACCAAGCTGCGCCACACCCCGCACTCCTGAGCAATGATACGCAGCGACTACGTCCCGCGCGGCAGCAGGTGCAGGATCGTGGCCTCCGGCGGGCAGGCCAGCCGAACCGGTGTGAACGGGTTGGTGCCCAGGCCAGCGCTGACGTGCAACGCCGCCTGACCATGCGAGGACAGGCCCTTCGCCTGCGAACGGTCTAGGTCGCAGTTGGTCACCAGGGCGCCCACCCCCGGCACACAGACCTGGCCACCATGGGTGTGCCCAGCGACGATCAGGTCGGCGCCGTCGTCGGACATCGGGTCCAGCACCCGTCGGTACGGGGCGTGCGTCACGGCCAGCGACAGTGCGGCGTCGGCGTCAAAGGCGCCGGCGACCTCGTCGTACCGGTCGAAGCGGATGTGCGGGTCGTTCACCCCGCGCATGTCGAACCGATTTCCCCGCACCACCGTCTGCGCCTGGGCGTTGTTCAGGTCTGTCCAGCCCGCGTTGCGCAACTCCGCCGTCAGGTCGTCGGTCGGCAGCCGCGCCGTACTCATGCGCAGGTCTCGCTTGGTGCGGAAGTACTTGAGCGGGTTGATGACCTTCGGGCTGTAGTAGTCGTTGGAACCGAAGACGAACACGCCCGGTGTTCCCTGCAGGGGCGCCAGGGCCTTGGCCACGAACGGGACGGAGTCCTGGTGGGCCAGCAGGTCCCCGGTGAGGATCACGAAGTCAGGTTCCTGCGCGGCCAAGCTGCGCACCCACGCCATCTTGTCGGCCTGTTTCGGCGTCATGTGCAGGTCGGACAGTTGCAACACCCGCACTGGCCGGGAACCCGCACGCAAGACCCGAACCTCAACCTGGCGCAGACGGAACTGGTGCGCCTCCCAAAGGGAGTACGCGAGGACAGCGGCCCCGACTCCGACGCCAGCGGCGCCCGTCTTCACTGCTGTGTGCATCCATCCATGGTCGCACGCCCGGAAAGTGAGGGGTCATGACTGCAAGTCCCATGGGAAGATGATCGGCATGGCATTGAAGGAGACCCTGCAGTCGGACCTGCAGGCAGCGATCAAGTCCCGTGACGAGCTCACGGCGGCGACTCTGCGGATGTCGCTGACCGCGATCACCAACGCGGAGGTGGCCGGCAAGCAGGCCACGCAACTCACCGACGATGAGGTGCTGCTGGTGCTCGACAAAGAGGCCAAGAAGCGCCGGGAGTCCGCCCTGGCCTACCGCGATGCGAACCGGCCGGAACTCGCAGAGCGCGAGGACGCCGAACTGGCCGTGCTGGCCACCTACCTGCCGCAACCCCTCACCGAGGACGAGGTCAGCGCCATCATCGACACCGCCATCGCCGAGGTCGCTGAATCCGGCAAGACCGGGATGGCCGCCATGGGCCCAGTGATGCAGAAGGTCACGGCGGCGACCCGGGGCCGGGCGGACGGCAAGACCGTCTCCGGCATCGTGCGCAGCCGCTTGGCCTGAGCGCTAGGGATTCACTCGCACTGTCTGCTCGATCACCGTCTCCCACGGCGTGGGTTTGAGGCCGAACGCCGACTGCGTGGGTGTGGAGTCCATGACGAAGGGTTGCTCGAACTCATAGAGCATCTCGACGAGTTCGCCCATTGCAGGGTTCACGAGCCCCATGGTCCGCAGGATCACCGGACCGACAGTGCGGACCTTCGGCACCCGGACCTCCAGCACGTCGGCAAGGTCGGCGACCACCTGCGCCTGGGTGCGTGGGGCATTGCTGGGCACATGCCAGGCGTGGCCGTAGGCACGGTCGTCGGCGGCGACCACAGCCAGCGTGGTGGCGACGTCGCCGGTGTAGGTCCAGGTGTGCGGCATGTCCAAGCGACCCAGGAGCGTCACGGACTTGCCCACCCGCAGGTTGCCCACCACGCGGGAACCGAAAGTGACCTGCTGGCCCGTCTCGCCGATGAAATCGCTGCCGCGCACCTCTACGGCACACACGTCACCGGCGGCATGTGCCTGCAGCGCGCGGTCCCACATCTGGGCGCGCACCTGACCCTTACGGGTAGTCGCCGCCAGGGGCAGATCCGGCGTGATCGTGCCCGCGACCGGTCCGTAGCCGTAGAGATTGCTCAAGGTGACGAGGACCTTGTCGCGGGCAACCTGTAGCAGGTTCTCGGCGATCGGGGGCCAGTCCTGCGGCCAGCGGTGATAGGCGGGATTCACGCAGTTGTAGATCACGTCCGAGCCAGCTGTTGCTGCGGTGAGTGCCGCGAGATCACTGGCGTCGGCAGAAATCCCGGCAGCGCCGGGAACGTGCTGTCCCCGCCGGCTGATCTGGCGTACCTGATGGCGGTCGGCGACGAGGAGATCAGCGAGTCGACTGCCGACTTGGCCGGCACCGACGATCGAATGAATGGCCATGGAAGTTCCTTTCGAGAGCAGTGCTCACAATATAGATCATCGCTCACGAGAATTCAAGAGCACTGCTCGCATATACTGGCGTCCATGGAGGTTTCCGGAATCCGTGCCCGCAATCGACAGGCGATCCTGGCCGCGATCACCGCCGCCGCGAAACAGCAGCTGCAGCAGGTCGGTCCGGAGGAGCTGTCCTTACGCGCGATCGCGCGGGAGTTGGGGATGGCGTCCAGCGCCGTGTACCGCTACGTGACTTCTCGCGACGAGCTGCTGACGATGCTGATCATCGACGGCTACAACGACCTGGCAGACGAGGTGCAGAGCAAGGTGGCGCGGGTCCGGGAACCGGCCAAGCGCTTCCGGGCGATCGGACTCGCTTGCCGGGAGTGGGCACTTGCTGATCCCCGTACGTTCGCCCTGATCTACGGCTCACCGGTTCTCGGCTACGCCGCGCCACAGGACACCATCGTGCCCGCCACCCGGATCCCAGTGCTGCTCGTGGAGGTACTGGTGGCCAACGGCCCCGTCCCGGCGAGCCCCGACTTCACCCCCCGGGTCGCGCGCAGCCTGCGACCCCTGCTCTCCGCCGCGCAGCAATGGACTGCGCCGCACGACCTCGACGAGGCCGGTCTGGCCGTGGGTCTGCTGGCCTGGACGCACATCATCGGCGCGATCTCCTTCGAACTCTTCGGCCACCGGCACAATGTGGTCGGCTCATCGCCGGCAGACCGGCGCACCTACTTCCAGTTCGAACTCGACACGCTGGCGCGCCTGCTTGGGCTGTGAGGCCCCTGCACCAAAGGTCAGGGCGTGGGCAGCGGCGTCGGGGTCGCCGGGGGAACGTACGAACTGCCACCACGCGCCGTTCCAAGGCCGAACAGCGTCTGCAGTTCGAACGAGGTCGCCGGGGTCTCGGCAAGGGCACCGAGCATCGCATCGCGCCAGATCGGCCCCGGCAGGCTGGAGCCGAAGACCTGACCGTAGTACGAGCCGTTGATGTAGACGTTCTTCATCGGGTACTGGAACCCGCCGCGAGGGTCACCGACCCAGACCGCTGCAGCCAGTTCGGGGGTGTAGCCCGCGAACCAGACAGCTGCCGAGGTGTCGGTGGTTCCGGTCTTACCCGTGGCATCGCGGCCCAGCGTCATCGCCGCGCCGGTGCGGCCACCGATCCCGCCGTCGACCACATGGGTCAGGATGGCGGTCACCGAGTCGGCGACCTCCCGGGAAACGGCCTCGGTGCACTGTGGTTCGACCTTGGCGACCACCTTCTTGCTCTCGTCGTTCTCATCGACGATGCGGGTGATCGCGTGCGGCTTGCAGTAGACACCGTGGTTGGCCATCGTGGCATAACTCGTGGCCAGCGCCAACGGCGAGACCTCGACCGATCCGAGGGTGAAGGACTGCACCTCCGGCAGTTCCCCGCCATTGGCCAGGGTCATGCCGGTGCGCTTGGCGATATCCACTGTCCGGCACAGTCCGGCCATCTGCTCCAGGCCCACGAAGTAGGTGTTCACCGAGAAGGCCGTGCCCTGCAGCATGTTGAACTGCCCAGAGGCCGTGGAGTTGCTCACGGTGTAGGGGCCGAAGTAGTTGTCGTAGCAGCCCCAGGGGCCGGCCGCGAACGTCTTGTCGTCACTGGAGTCGAGCACCTCGTAGGGGGAGATGCCGGCCTCCATTGCGGCTGCCAGGGTGAAGATCTTGAACGTCGATCCTGCCTGCATGCCAGTGGTGCCGCCGTCCTTGAGATCCACCGCGTAGTTGTACGTGGTGTTGCCCTTGCCCTTGGTGCCCCAGTAGCGGCTCTGCGCCAGCGCCACGACTTCGCCGGTCTCCGGGGTCACCATCGCGATCGCCGCAGCCTTGCCGCTAGCGTCCGTCGGCGGAATCCGGTTCATCACGGCATTTGTCGCAGCATCCTGAGCCGTCGGATCCATAGCTGTGTGGATGACGACGCCACCACGTTTGAGGAAGTCCTCGCGGTCCTGCTTGGTCTTGCCGTAGTTGGGGTCGTTCAGGATCGTCTTGACCGCGTAGTCGCAGTAGAAGGGGTAGGCGCTGGCCGCGCAGCCATTGCTGACCTTGCGGGGATCGAGCATGTCCGTGACCGGAGTGCCGACGGCCTTCTCGTACTGCTCCGGGGTGATGAAGTCCTGCTGCTCCATCTTGGTCAGCACCTCATCGCGCCGGGTGGTCGCCGCCCCCGGGTTGATCAACGGATCGTAACCGACCGGGGACTGCACCAGGCCGGCGAGCAGGGCGGCCTCGGCCGGGCTCATCTTCTTGGCGCTGTGGCCGAAGTACCGGCGGCTGGCCGCCTCGACCCCGTACGCGCCGGAGCCGAAGTAGACGATGTTCAGGTACCTGTTGAGGATCTCGTCCTTGCTCAGTTCCCGTTCGAGCTGGACGGCATAGCGGATCTCCTGCAGTTTGCGGGCATTGGTGCGCTCACGCGCCGCTGCTACGAGGTCCGGGGTGCGGGCGGCAGTCACCAGGACGTTACGCACGTACTGCATGGTGAGCGTCGAAGCACCCTGCTGCACGGAGCCGCTGGCCGTGTTCTCGAGCTGGGCGCGGATCAACCCTTGGATGTCAACGCCGTTGTGCTCGTAGAACCGCTCATCCTCGACGGCGACGATCGCCTTCTGCATGTACGGGGAGATCTGGTCGAGCGGGACCTCGAGCCGGTTCTCCTCGAATAGGGTCGCGATCTTGTTGCCGTCGGCGTCGAGCATGGTCGTGCGCACGGGCAGCGGCGGGGTGGCTAACTCGTTGGGCAGCGAGCCGATCTGCTCGGCGGCAACCTCGGAGGCTTTGCCGATCCCGGCGACGATGGGTACGGCCATGGCGGCCAAGATGGCGCCACCAACCACGCCCACGGCGCCTACACGTGCGATGCGGGCGATACCAGCGCCGGCGGACTTCTTCGGGGGTTCTTCTGACACGGCCATTAGATGTAAGGGTAAGTGACGTTGGTTCCGCCCGCCTTCAGCAGCCTCATTCCGGCAGGCAGGGCAGCCCGGAACCGTGATCCACTTCTCGGCGTCTGACTGGGGTCGCGTAGGTCACAGAAAGGTATACCCCCGGTGTCATCGGCGATCTCCGCCATACGCCATGCTGGATACCAGGACGTGCCATGGAGACATCCGCGACACGGCGATTAGTAAGTAGAAATAGTACTAAAGACCTAGGTTATGTAGTACGAATGGCCCTCATTCGTAGTCCACGGGTTGCTTAGAGTTACCAAAAGCTTTCGCCGGGTTAACCGAGACCGGACAAGGGGATGACGATAGTGCTCAACGTAGGTGCATGGAGCGCGCAGGCAGCATGCCGGGAGACCGATCCCGACGAGATGTTTGTCCAGGGGGCAGCGCAGAACCGTGTCAAGCAGATCTGTAATGGGTGTCCAGTGAAGATGGAGTGTCTGGCTGATGCACTGGACAACCGGATCGAGTTCGGTGTGTGGGGAGGCATGACCGAACGCGAACGGCGCGCCCTGTTGCGCAAGCGTCCGCACGTGGATTCCTGGACCGACCTGCTGCACACAGCAGCGGCCCAGCAGATTCCTGAGCAGATCGGCGTGCGGCACTCGGCCTTCGCCGGCATCTGAGCCCAAGACAAAGAACTGGGGCCACCCGCACACAGCGGGTGGCCCCAGTTCTCTTGTCTGGATCAGGCGTTCTTGGTGGCCGAGACGTCCAGCTGGATCTTGATCTTGTCGCTGACGAGCACGCCGCCGGCATCCAGCGGCACGTTCCAGGTCAGACCGAAGTCCTTGCGGCTGATCTCCGCCTCACCCTCGAAGCCGGCGCGGGTGTTCCCGAACGGGTCGGTGACGATGCCGTCGAGCTCCACCTCGACCTCGACCGAGCGGGTGACGCCCTTGATGGTCAGGTCGCCGACCAGCACGAACTCGTCGTCGTCACTCTGCTTGACCGAGGTGCTCGCGAAGGTCATGGCCGGGTTGTTCTCAACATCGAAGAAGTCGGGGCTGCGCAGGTGGGCGTCGCGGTCGGCGTTGCCGGTGTCCACGCTGGCCAGCTGGGCGGTGAGGCTGATGCTCGAGGCGGCGGGGTTGGCGCCATCCAGGGTCAGCGAGCCTTCGAAGTCGGTGAACGAGCCACGGACCTTGGTCACCATCGCGTGCCGGGCGACGAAGCCCAGGCGGGTGTGGGTCGGATCGATGGTCCAGGTGCCGGTGTACTGGGTGAGGTCGGCCATTGCTGTCTCCTAAGTGATTGAAAGTTCAACATTATTATTAGCCGAGCCTTCGGAGCATGTCAACAGGAACCGTGCGGAAGATCGAAAATGGCGCTTTGGGCTATGGTGTTCCGGGCGTGGCCATCAGTTGGCCGACCAGATCCAGGCCAGCGAGGTCGTGGACGTCATCGGCAAGGGCGATGACCTCGGTGATCGGCACCCGGGGGTGGGCGCCGGTGAAGGAACGGGTCAGTTGCGACTGGCGCTCGGCAGCCTCCATGCGGTCGGCATGCAAGCGCAGTAGTTCAGCGACCAGGATGTCGTCGTCGCCGAGCCGCTCGGCACCGGCCCGGGCTGTCGACGCCGTCAACTGGGGCAGTCGCACCTCCTGCACCCGGTTGAGCACCAGGCCCGCCAGGGGCATCCGCTCGGCCTCCAGACGCTGCACGAAGTAGCTGGCCTCGCGCAGGGCGTCCGACTCCGGAGCCGCCACCACCAGGAACCGGGTGTCGGGTGCCTGGAGCTGGGCGTAGGTCTGTTCGGCCCGTTCCCGGAATCCCCCGAACAGCGCATCGAAACTGGTCACGAAGAGCTGCACGTCCCGCAGGACCTGCGCTCCGAGGATCTTGCTCATCGCGCCGGTGAACAGGCTCAACGACGCGCTGAGCACCCGGGCGCTCATCCGGCCGGCACCGCGGGCCGGGGCCGCCAGCACCCGGATGAGCCGGCCGTCGAGGAATGAGCCGAGGCGTTTTGGGGCATCCAGGAAGTCCAGCGCCGATCGGGAGGGTGGGGTGTCAACGATGATCAGATCCCATACCCCGAGCTGGCGCAATTGACCGAGTTTCTCCATGGCCATGTATTCCTGCGTGCCGGCGAAGGAACTCGAGAGCGCTTGGTAGAAGGGGTTCTCCAGGATCGCTGCGGCGCGCTCCGGTTCGGCGTGGGCCTCGACGATCTCGTCGAAGGTCCGCTTCATGTCCAGCATCATGGCGCTCAGCGAACCGCCCTCGATGCCTGGTACCGGGCGTGGGGTGTTGTCCAGTTCGGTCAGACCCATACTCTGGGCCAGCCGGCGCGCCGGGTCGATCGTGAGCACGCAGACGGTGCGTCCGCGCTCGGCTGCCCGCAACGCCAGAGCTGCTGCGGTGGTCGTCTTGCCCACTCCGCCGGAACCGCAGCACACGATCACGCCCACCGCACGATCATCGAGCAACGCGTCGACATCCAAGTGAGCGCTCATGCCGGCAGTCCTTGGGCATGCAGGTCCGCGGCCAGGGCATACAGGGCGCCGAGGTTGACGCCACCGGCCAGCAGGGGGAGTTCAAGAATGGGCAACCCCGAGTCAACGAGGCGTTGCCGTTCAGTGTTCTGCAACTCGACCCGGGTGGCATGGTCGGCCGCCTCGTCCTCGAGGGCCTTGACCACCGCTGGGGCCGGGTCGATCCCGGCTCGTCGCAGGCCGGCCACGAGCACGTCGTCGGGCAGGGACCGGGCCGCGGCCAACGCCAGGTCAGCCGTGCGCAGCTCCGATTGGCGGGACTGGTTGATGATCACCGAGCCGAGCGGCAGACCGGCCGCTCGCAGTTCCGCGATGCCGTCCAGGGTCTCCTGCACCGGCATCTCCTCCAGCAGCGTCACCAAGTGCACAGCCGTGCGGGCCGATCGGATCACACCCATGACGGAGTCGGCCTGGGACCGGATCGGGCCGACCTTGGCCAGCCCGGCGATCTCGGTGTTCACGTTGAGGAAGCGAGTGATCCGGCCCGTGGGTGGTGCGTCCATCACGACCGCGTCGTACTCCGGGCGTCCGGTCTTCTCCCCGCGCTTGACGGCCTCGCTGGCCTTGCCCGTGAGCAGCACGTCGCGCAGGCCGGGAGCGATGGTCGTGGCGAAGTCGATGGCGCCCAGTTTGCGCAGTGCGTAGCCGCCCCGCTTCAGGCCGTAGAACATCTCCAGGTACTCCAGCAGAGCGGCCTCTGGATCGATCGGCAGGGCATACAGGATGCCGCCATCTTCGGCGACGGCGATCTTCGTCTCCCGGTAGGGCAGCGGCGCGGTGTCGAAGAGCTGGGCGATGCCCTGCCGGTTCTCGACCTCCAGCAGCAGGACACGTTTGCCGCCGCGGGCCAGGGCCAGCGCAAGGGCGGCCGCCACCGTCGTCTTGCCGGTGCCACCCTTGCCCGATACCACGTGGAGGCGTACACGCGACCAGTTCTGGGCACGATTGCTCACAAATTCCAGCCTAGGGGTGTTCATATGTGGAACGTGTGCCCGGATGTCGAACGCTGATCCCTGCCAGGTGAGGTGTCAGCGGCAGCCACGACAGGGCTGGATGCGCCGCAGGTCCGGGTGTCCTAGGGTCATGGCATGACTACCTGGGAGTACCTCACCGCGCCGCTGCTGATCCACAACACCAAGGCGATCCTGGACAACTTCGGGGCCGACGGCTGGGAGCTCGTTCAGGTCGTCCCCGGCCCCACGCCGGAGAACCTGGTGGCCTATTTCAAGCGGCCCCGGGCATGAGTGCCGGCCAGCGCCTGCACGACCTCGGCCTGGTCCTGCCCGAGGTGCCGGCGCCGGTCGCCGCGTACGTCCCGGCGGTGCGATCGGGCGCGATGATCTACACGTCCGGGCAACTGCCGTTCGTGGCGGGGGAGTTGCTGCACACTGGGCTCGTGGGTGCGCAGGTGAGCATTTCCGAGGCGGTTGCCTGCGCCCGGCAGTGTGCTCTGAACGCCCTGGCGGCCCTCGCCTCCCAAGCCGGGTCGCTGGACGGGATCAGGATCATCAAGATGGTGGGCTTCGTCGCCAGCGCCGACGGCTTCACCGCGCAGCCGCAGGTGATCAACGGAGCGTCGGAACTGATCGGAGCGGTGCTCGGGGACAACGGAATCCACGCTCGCTCCGCTGTCGGGGTCGCGCAGCTGCCGCTCGGCGCTCCGGTCGAGGTCGAGGTCATCGCCGAGGTGCTGTGATGCGGATGCCTGCGCAGTTGGTCGAGCGGGCCCGGGCGATCGTGTACGGCGGGGATTGGACCCCGCCGTCGGCCCGTCCGGCGTCGACGCTGGTCCTGCTGCGTGACGCGGATGGCTTGCAGGTCGCCCTGCTCCAGCGGGCCACGACGTTGGCCTTTGCAAGAGACATGTATGTGTTCCCCGGCGGTGCTCTTGACGCTGCCGACGCCGACCTCGGGGACCCCTGGCTGGTGGCCGCTATCCGGGAGACATTCGAGGAGTGCGGGGTGCTGCTCACCCGTCCCGCTCCGCCCGCAGAGGTGGCGGATCTGCGCGACCGTGACTTCGCGCAGGTGCTGGCCATGTGGGCCGCGGTCCCCGATGTGCAGGCCCTGCACCCCTTCGCCCATTGGGTGACCCCGGAGGTGGAGACCCGCCGGTACGACACCCGGTTCTATGCCGCCGCCCTGCCGGCCGGACAGGACCTCGCCAGCTTCACCACTGAGCATCAGAACGTGGGCTGGTACACCCCGGCCGGCGCCCAGGATCTGCCCATGCTGCCCCCGACGGCTGCGGTGCTGGCCGAACTGGCCCAGTTCGACACGGTGGCCGACGTGCTGGCCGTGCGCCGCGATCCGGTGCCGATCATGCCGCACCCCGTGGCGCGCGACGGCGACGTGGCTTGGATCCTGGTTGACGCCAGGACGGGGCGCCGGTTGTGAGTGGATTTGTGGCAATGCCCGGGACGATGGGGCCCTGGGCGGGCGGTGCGTTCGACGGGGCGGTCTGTGTGCTGGCCGGCAATCCCGGTCCCATGACCTTGGATGGCACGAACACGTGGCTGCTGGACGTGGATGCGGAGTCGGTGATCCTGGTGGATCCCGGACCCGATGACCCCGCACATCTGCAGGCGGTGCGCGCGGCCCTGGGTGACCGATGGGTCCGCGACATCGTGCTGACCCACGGCCACCTCGACCACAGTGCCGGCGCCAACCTGTTCGCCGAGGCCCTCCGGGCCGGGGTGCGCGCGCTGGACCCTCAGCCCGGCCACGACCGGCTGGCACCCGGTGAAGTCCTGGTCTACCCGCAGGCGCAGGTGCATGTGGTCAGCACCCCGGGGCACACCCATGACTCCGTGAGCCTGTACCTGCCGGTTGCGGGTGCGTTGCTCACCGGGGACACGATCCTGGGCCGCGGCACCACTGTGGTCGCCCATCCGGATGGCCGCTTGGCCGACTACTTGGAATCGTTGCAGCGGCTGCGGGATCTGGTGGCGCAGCGCCACGTCACAGCCGTCTGGCCCGGCCATGGGCCGGCGCTGCCCGACGCGGTAGCGGTGATCGACGCCTACCTCGAGCATCGGCAGCAACGCCTGGCCGAGGTTGCCGCGGCGGCCGCCGACCTGCCCCCCGGCCCCGCACTGGCCCGCGCTGTCGTCGAGCGGGTGTACGCCGACGTGCCGCAGGTGTTGTGGCCGGCGGCGGAACTGAGTGTGCGCGCCCAACTGCAGTACCTGGGGCATCTCTGACGAACGTCAGGTCGCGGGTTCGTCCACCCGCCGCCAGTACCAGATCGTGCAGGCAGCGCCTAGCGCCAGCGTGAGCCAGGTGAAGGTATTAGCGAACAGCAGGTTGTCGGTCTGCGGCTCGATCAGGCGTTGCGCGGTCTCGGAGGGTCGCACCACGCCATAGATCAGCGCCACCCCCAGCACCGCCGCGAGTCCCTGCAGCAGGGGGACCGGCCGATCAGGCAGCGCCGCCACCAGCAGCAACGGCAGGATCAGGATCCAGTGCGCCGTCCAGCTGATCGGTGACACCAGCAGGATGGCCGCCAGAACCAGCGCGTCGGTCAGGTGCGGGTACGTGCCGAAGAGGTGGTGAGCCATGACGAGCACGGCGATGGCTACGAGCCCGCCCACCGCCAGCCACCCCAGCCGGGCGATGTCCGGATCGGAGATCGCCCGCTGCAACATTCCGTTCAGCGACTGGTTGCTGATGTAGGAGACACCGACCCGGTCGGATTCCAGGAACGTGCCCGTCCAGTAGATCCAGGAGGCCTGCGGGAACACCAGCCACGCGATGATGCTGCAGACGATGAAGGTGCCGATCGTCCACAGCGCTGATCGGACGCGGCGGGTGACCAGGTAGTAGACAGCGATGAGCAAGGGGGTGAGTTTGACGGCCGCGGCGATCCCGGTGAGTACTCCCTGCGGCAGGCGGCCCGTGCGGTACGAAAGGTCCAGCACGAGGAACACAGCGAGCAGGATGTTGATCTGCCCGAAGTTGATGTTCGACTCCGTGGGTTCCATCATCAGGGTGAACGCGATGGTGATCGCATAGACCGGCAGGGTGTGGAAACGGTCGGCCGCGAAGTTCCACACACAGACCACCGCGAACACGATCACCGCCGCCAGGGTGATCGCGGTCCAGACGACCTGGGCGCTGACATCGGAGAGTACCGAGATGGGCGTCAGGAACAGGATCGCGAACGGCGGGTACAGCCACGGCAGCCCGACGCCGGTGTACACCTGCCCGTACAGATCGCCACCGTCCCAGGCGACGGCGGCCGCCTCTCGGTACACGTCGAGGTCGAGCAGATAGGCCGTGGAGGCCTTGGTCAGGTAGTGCCAGCACAGGGCGACGGCGACCCCGACGGCCACCCACCCGATCGCACGTCGGACCTCAGCGGGCACGTTTCTGCAGGCGATCGACGTCGATGAGGACGACCGAGCGCGACTCCAGCCGGATCCAGCCCCGGCTCGCGAAGTCGGCCAGGGCCTTGTTCACCGTCTCGCGGGAGGCGCCCACCAGCTGGGCCAACTCCTCCTGGGTCATGTCGTGGGTCACGTGCAGGCCATCGGGCATCTGCCGGCCGAACTTGTCCCCGAGCTCGAGCAGGATCTTGGCGATGCGGCCCGGCACGTCGGAGAAGACGAGGTCGGCCATGGCTTCGTTCGTGCGGCGCAGCCGCTGTGCCAGCGCCTGCAGCAGCGCCTCAGCGACCTCGGGACGTCCCGTGAGCCAGGGGCGCAGGGCGGAGTGGCCCACGGCGATGAGGGTGGCATCGGTCAGAGCAGTCGCCGTCGCGGTCCGCGGGCCGGGGTCGAACAGGCTCAGTTCGCCGAGCAGTTCCCCGGGCCCCAGGATGGCCAGCAGGCTCTCCCGGCCATCGGAGGCGGTGTGCCCGAGTTTCACCTTGCCCTCGGTGATGACGAACATGCGATCGCCGCGTTCGCCCTCCATGAAGAGGTCCTGCCCTTTGGACAACCGCACCTCCACAGTGGACGACTGCAGGGCGGCGGCAGCGTCGTCATCGAGGGCAGCGAACAGGGGGGCTTGGCGCAAGACGTCATCCACCCCCCTAGTTTGTCCCACAATCGCCGGGTGTGGCCCGGTAACGCTCAGACCGGCTTGCGCCGGGTCGGTAGCGCGGTCAGGGCCAGCGCCGGGTTGGCCCGATACCGGGCGATGAGTTCGGTGGTGACGGCATCGATCTGCTGGTGCAGGGCACGGCGGTTGCGGGACAGCGATGTCTCCATCTGCATCAACAGGGCCATGTAGGCATCGCGCTGCTGCTCATCATTAAGGTCCACCACTCGGCTCCACAGTTGCTGTGCCTCCGGCATGGTGGTGTCGATGTCGGCCGGGTGCAGTCCCAGCGCCTGCCAGCGACGAGGGGCGCTGGATGCGTCCTCCAGGACTTTGCGCACGTCGCCGGTGTCGGCGGAGTCAGCATCGTTGAGCATGTCCATGCGGGCCTGGAACAGACGTCGCCAGTAGGAGACCCGCCCTTCCTCATCCGTGAGGTGCTGCCGCAGGCGCCGCACATCATCGAGTGCGAGGTCGCGCAGTGAGGGGGGCGCGTCGTGCAGCGTGGTCATGGTGGAGATATCGGCCCCCGGTACGGCAGCCCTAACCGCCTGAACGGGTGATATGGCCCACGATGACCTTCGGCCGGCGGGCTGCTCGACGCCGCCCGGTGCACCCAACAGCCGCCGCGATTACCCTGGGGGGATGCCGAAACCCCCGCTTGCCCTCGTGCGACGAGCGCGTGCGGTGGATCGTTTGCTCGCCCAGACCTACCCCGACGCCCACTGCGAACTCGATTTTCGCAACCCTTACGAGTTACTCGTGGCCACGATTCTGAGTGCGCAATGTACTGATGAACGTGTCAATCAGGTGACACCCGGGCTGTTCGCCCGCTACCCCGACCCGCCCGCGCTGGCCGCCGCGGACCGCGCGGAGCTGGAGGAGTTGATCCGTTCCACCGGCTTCTTCCGCAACAAGGCGGCTTCGTTGCAGGCCATGGCGCAGCGGGTCTGCGCCAAGTACGGCGGGCAGATACCGCGGCCGATGTCAGCGCTGACGACCCTGCCCGGTGTGGGCCGCAAGACCGCCCATGTCGTGCGCGGCAATGCCTTCGACCAGCCCGGATTCACGGTCGACACCCACGTGACCCGGCTGAGCAACCGGCTGGGCTGGACCGAGAACTCCGACCCGGTGCGTATCGAGTACGACTTGGATGCGCTGTTCCCGCGCAAGGACCGCACGATGGTCAGTCACCGGCTCATCTTCCACGGCAGGCGGTGCTGCTTCGCTCGTAAGCCCGCCTGCGCCGCGTGCCCGATCCGGCATCTGTGTCCGTCCCACGACATCGGCGAGCAGGATGCCAGCAAGGCCGAGAAGATGATCAAGCGGCCATGAATGAGGTTCCCGACTGGCTGCTGCCGCTGGTGAGCGCCACCGCCGATCTGGATGGCAAGGCCCTGTCGCCGTTCCTGCCTCCGGATGACTCCGGCCGGAAGTCCGCTGTCCTGATCCTGTTCGGGGACGGCCCCGACGTGCTGCTCATCCAGCGGGCGGCCGACATGCGCAGCCACGCAGGCCAGCCGGCCTTCCCCGGTGGGGCGGTCGACCCGGGGGACGAGGACGCCGTCGCCGCCGCATTGCGGGAGGCCCAGGAGGAGACCGGACTGGATCCGGCCGGTGTGCAGGTGCTGCACACGTTGCCCAACCTCTGGCTGCCACCGTCCAACTTCGTCGTCACTCCTGTGCTGGGCTATTGGCGCGAACCGTGTGCGGTGTCCGCCATGGACCCGGCCGAGGTGGAGTCTGTGCACCGCATTCCGTTGGCCGATCTGACTGACCCTGCGAATCGGGTCAGCGTGCGGCATCCCAGCGGCTACATCGGTAGTGGTTTCTCGGTTGCCGGGATGCTGGTGTGGGGTTTTACAGCAGGTTTACTCGATCGCATCATCGCTTTGGCCGGTTGGGAGCGACCATGGGATTCCAGCCACATAGTCGATATCGGATGGACCGGATGAGGAGGAGCGGATGGGCGCCGTTGATCTGATCATCATCGGGCTCCTGCTGTTGCTCGGCATGATCGGCTGGTACCGAGGCCTGGTGCGCAGCGTGCTCTCGGTCACGGGCACCATCCTCGGCGCCATTGCGGCGTCGGCGGCCCTGCCGTGGATCCTGGACCGCTTCGCCATCCTGGGGCCGGCGGCTGCGGCCGTCAGCGTCGGTGTCCTGCTGCTCGGTGTCGGCGTGGGCAACGCGCTGGCCATCTTCGTGGGCCGCCCGCTGTGGATGGCCCTGCAGCACGGGCCGGGGCGTGCCGTCGACGCGGCGGCTGGCGCCCTGGTCAGCGTTGTGGCAGGCCTGGTGGTCTTCTGGTTGATCGCCGCGACGGTTGCCTCGCTGCCCTCGCCCACTTTATCCGCGGCGGTCCGCTCCTCCGTCCTGCTCAAACAGGTCGAACGGATGGCGCCCAGTCAGGCCTCCGATCTCGCCTACTCGGTGCGGCAGTTCCTGGATCAGGTCAATCTCCCGGACGTCTTCTTCGGCCTCGAGGGTCTGCCCGGCTCCAAGGTCGCACCGCCACCCAAGAACATCTCGCAGGCGGCGGCCATCGCCAGCCAGTCGGTAGTGCGGGTCTCCGGCCCGACGCCCGCCTGCGGGCAAGGATCGACCGGGTCCGGCTTCGTCTACACCACCGACCACATCGCGACCAATGCCCATGTGGTCGCGGGCATGAGCCAGGTCCGGGTGGTCTCCTCCGACGGCCGCTCCTGGGGTGCTGATGTGGTGGCGTTCAACTCGGAGCTCGATGTAGCCGTCCTGTTCGTCCCTGGTCTGGGCGTGACGCCGCTGTCCCCGGCGCGGCTGGCTGACGGGGATGCGGCCGTCATCGCGGGTTACCCCGGTGGCGGACCGTTGGACCTGCGCAGCGCCCGGGTGGTCACCAGAACCTCCGAAAGCCCGGTGTTCAGTGACGACATCTACGGTCAGGCCACCTCACCGCGTGACATCTACGTGGTCCGCGGTCGGGTCATCCCGGGCAACTCGGGCGGCCCCCTGCTGACGCGCGACGGTCAGTACGCGGGCATCGTCTTCGCGAGTAGCCGGGAGTACGACCGGACGGGGTTCGCGCTGACGAACAAGACCGTCAACCAGGTCCTCGACCGGGCGGTCGGTCGGACCATCCCAGTGAGCACCGGGCCCTGCGCGCGCTGATCACTACTTCAGATGTGAGCCAACCAGTCCCGCAGGCCCGCCAGCACGACGTCGGTGCGTTCCTCATGCGGGAAGTGGCCGCATCCGTCCAGTGACATCGCTTCGAAGCCGCCCGCGACGTGCTGTTCGGAGCCGGTCGTGGTGGCTGGCAGCACCGTGGGGTCGGCAGCGCCGTGGATCAGCAGAACGGGCTGCCGGATGGGCTCGGCTGCCATCAGGGTGTTGTAGCGCCGACCGTCGGCGCGCAGATAGGACCGCCACGCCCAGCGGTGGTACTCCATCGCGCAGTGGGCAGTGTTGGCCTCCAGGAACGCTGCCCGGAAGTGCTCACTGACCGTGGGTGTCAGCCACTCCTGGCGCACGGACCAGTCGCGCAGTACGTCGGCCACGCGCAGCGCTCCGTCCGCGGCGAAGTCACGCTCGGGTAACCATGGCCACTGATAGCGCAGGGCGTAGCGCCAGGCCTGCACCTGCGGCTGGGTGCGGGCGGCCTCCCGCAGGCGGACCGGATGGGGTGCTGACAGCGACACCAGCCCACGCACGATCCGCGAACGGCGCGCGGCGGTCCACCCGATATGCCCACCCCAACCGTGACCCACGATGACCGCGGACTGTTCACCAAGGCAGGCCACCACCCCCAGGACGTCGTTGGACAAGGTGATGGGGTCGTAGCCGCGGGGGGCGTGATCTGAGCCCGCGTATCCCCGCAGATCCATGGCTGCCACCCGGTATCCGGCCAACGCCAATGCGGGCAGGTACTCCCGCCATGTCCACCAGTACTGCGGGAAGCCGTGCAGCAGCAGGATCAGCGGACCGGTGCCGGCCTCTACGACATGGAACTGTGCCCCATTGGCGGACAGGTAGCGATGCGTCCAGGGCCCTTCCGCGTGAATCGCCTCGTAGGGAGTGAGGGTGAGGGTCACCTAGCCTCGAAAGCTGGCCTTGGTCGCCTCAAGCGCGGCGACAGTCCGCTCCGGGCCCTGCACAGTCTTGGCGCGCTTGCGGCCGACCAGCAGCAGGATGGCGCCCACGATGAACAGGAAGAGGGTGACGATGCCGAACCCGGCCCAGGTGGGCAGGCCCAGCTGGACGAGGACGTAGGCGATGGTCACGAGCAGGAAGACCGCGCCCAGCAAGACGATGGCTGCCCCCGCGGCCAGCAGCCCGAAGGAGGATCCGGCGGTCTTGACCGTCTGCTGCAGCTCGGCCTTCGTGAGCTCGATCTGCTGTTTGACCAGTTCGGTGGTGTCTGCAGCGGCCGAGCGCACGAGCTCGACGATGCTGGGGTCGCTGTTGCGGGTATCGATCGCCATGGGCTTCAGGGTAGTCCGCGCTCGCTGTTGTAGACGTCTGGAATGCCATCTTTGTCGTCGTCGCGTTCCTCCACAGCGTGCAGGGCCCGGTACCTGTGGGCCCGGACCCGCAGGGCCACGATCGCCAGCAGGGCGGCAATGACGCTGGCCCCCAGGATCGCGATCTTGGCCGCCTCCGCTTCCTGCGATCCGTACGGGAAGGCCAGTTCGGCGATGAGCAGGGACACGGTGAACCCGATCCCGGCCAGCAGGCCGATGGCGGCCACGTCCAGCCAGGACAGGCCCTTCGACAACGAGGCCCGGGTGAACCGGGCCGTCACGCCGGCGCCCAGGAGCACGCCGAGGGGCTTACCGACGACCAGACCCAGGATCACTCCGATGGCGACCGGCGTGCTGAACGACTCGATCAGGCTCTGGCCTCGCAGATCCACACCCGCGGCGAAGAAGGCGAAGACCGGTACGCAGAATCCCGCCGAGAAGGGGTGAATGCGATGCTGCAGACGCTCGGCCGGCGCCTCCTGCTCCCCGGGATCCTCCTTGATCCGGGTCAGCAGCGCCAGGGCCACACCCGCGACCGTGGCGTGCACCCCCGACTCGTGCATCAGTACCCAGGTCAGCAGCGCCAACGGCACATAGAGCAGGGGTGTTGTGATGCGGGCACGTTGCGCGAGCCAGTACGCGAACATGCACACCAGCGACCCCAGGAAGGGCAGTGCGGCGAACTTCTCGGAGTAGAAGACCGCGATCACCATGATCGCCCCGAGGTCGTCGACGACAGCCAGGGTCAGCAGGAACGCGCGGAGGGCCACCGGCAGCCGGCGGCCGAACACTGCCAGCACGGCCAGGGCGAAGGCGATGTCGGTGGCCATCGGGATTCCCCAGCCAGCGGTTTGGCCGTCGGCAGAAGTGGCGTTGATCGCGAAGTAGATCGCTGCGGGAATGGCCATGCCCCCGAATGCTGCGGCGACCGGGACTGCCGCCTGAGCTGGTTTGCTCAGCGATCCCTTCACAAGTTCATGTTTGAGTTCGAGCCCCGCCACGAAGAAGAAGACCGCCAAGAGCCCGTCGGCGGCCCACGTAGCCAGGGTGAGATTCAGATGCAGGGCGGCCGGACCGACGGTGATGTTTGCGATCTCGAAGTAGGTATCCCCCCACGGGGAGTTCGCCCAGACCAGAGCGATCACTGCGGCCAGGATCAGCAGGGCCCCGCCGACGGTTTCGTCCTGGAGTTGACGCAGAACCCACAGCCGCTCGGTCAGCGGCAGTCGCTGGAAGAGCTCGGAGTTCGCCGGTTGCTTAGTCGCCACCCTTGTTCAAACCCTCACTGATCAGATTCATCACCGATGGGTCGGCCAATGTGGTGACGTCCCCGAGGTTCCGGTTCTCGGCCACATCGCGCAGTAGCCGTCGCATGATCTTCCCAGACCGGGTTTTCGGCAGTTCATTGACCACCATGATCTGGCGCGGCTTGGCAATCGGTCCGATCTCCTTGCCGACGTGGTTGCGCAGCTGCGCGATGATGTCGTCGGGCACCGGCATGTCACTGCGCAGGATCACGAAGGCCACGATGCCCTGACCGGTGGTCTCGTCGGCCGCCCCGACGACCGCGGACTCCGCGACCAGTTCGTGGCTCACCAGAGCGGACTCCACTTCGGTGGTGGAGATCCGGTGCCCGGAGACGTTCATGACGTCATCCACCCGGCCCAATAGCCAGATCGCCCCATCCTCGTCGTACTTGGCGCCGTCGCCGGCGAAGTAGTACTGCGGCCAGCGGAACCAATAGGTGTCGATGTACCGCTGCGGGTCACCCCAGATGCCGCGTAGCATGGCGGGCCACGGCTGGGACAGCACGAGGTAGCCGCCACCGCCGTCGCCGACCGGCTCGCCGAAGTCGTCGACGATGTCAGCCCGGATACCGGGCAGCGGCCGCATCGCGGAGCCGGGCTTGCAGGCCGTGACGCCGGGAAGTGGGCTGATCATCATCGCGCCGGTCTCGGTCTGCCACCAGGTGTCCACGATGGGCGCCGAACCCCCACCGATGTGATCGCGGTACCAGATCCAGGCCTCCGGGTTGATCGGCTCACCGACGCTGCCCAGCAACCGCAGGGACGAGAGGTCGAACTGCGCGGGAATATCATTGCCCCACTTCATGAAGGTGCGGATGGCGGTTGGCGCGGTGTACAGCAGGCTGACCTGGTATTTCTCGATGATCTCCCACCAACGGCCCTTGTGCGGGGTGTCGGGAGTGCCTTCGTACATGACCTGGGTGGCACCGTTGGCCAGCGGACCGTAGACGATGTAGGAGTGTCCGGTCACCCAGCCGACGTCGGCGGTGCACCAGTAGACATCGTCGGGTTTGAGGTCGAAGACCGCGTAGTGCGTGTACGCGACCTGGGTGAGGTATCCGCCCGAGGTGTGCAGGATGCCCTTGGGCTTGCCCGTTGTCCCCGAGGTGTACAGGATGAACAGCGGCTGCTCAGCGTCGAAGGCCTCGGCGCTGTGGTGTGCACTCGCGCCGTCCACGACGTCGTGCCACCAGACGTCCTTGTCCGTCCACGCCACGTCCTGGCCGGTGCGCCGCACCACTAGGACGGTCTCGACGGTGGGGCATTCGGCCACCGCCTCGTCCACCGCCGGCTTCAATGCCGCGGGCGCTCCGCGCCGGTATCCGCCATCGGAGGTGATGACCACCTTGGCCTGCGCATCATCGATGCGGCTGCGCAGGGCCTCAGCGCTGAACCCGCCGAAGACCACACTGTGGGCGGCCCCCACGCGGGCGCAGGCCAGCATGCTGATTGCCGCCTCCGGGATCATCGGCAGGTAGATCGCCACCCGGTCACCGGCGCTCACGCCCAGGTCGGTCAAGGCATTGGCCGCCTTGCACACCTGCTCCTGGAGGTCGTTGTAGGTGATGGTTCGAGTGTCGCCCCGTTCGCCCTCGAAGTGAATCGCCACCTTGTCGCCAAGGCCCGCCTCGACGTGGCGATCGACGCAGTTGACCGCCACGTTCAGCCTGCCCCCCACGAACCACTTTGCGAAGGGGGCCTGCGACCAGTCCAGCGTCTGCTCCCACGGGGTCTCCCACTGCAGGCGGTTGGCCTGGGAGTCCCAGAACGCGAGCCGGTCGGCTGCCGCCAGCTCGTACATCTGCGCAGTCGCATTGGCCTGCGCGGCGAACTCAGGACTCGGGGGGAAGGTGCGGTTCTCGTGGAGCAGGTTCTCAAGGGCTTCGTCGGACATGGGAGCCTCCTTGGTGATTGAGTCCCATCCGATCAGGTGGAGCGGCGGATGCGCAATTCCTTGTGGCTCACCGATCGTCGAATCCGCACTCTGGCGAAGCGAGGTTGCGGGTCCGCGCCGTCGTAGGCTCTGTCGGAGGTTGTTGCCCGGACGCGCCGCGGGGAGGGCAACGTCGTCGGAGTCGGGGCTCCCCACCCCAAATCCCGAGCCCGCCTTTTGTACCGTCGAAGCGTGGACGCATTTGCCGCGGTGGCGGCTCTGCCTGGGGTCGGAGATGCTGCCGACACCGCCCGCAAGGCATTTGACGCCATGCTGTGGAACCGGCAGTTACGTGCCGTGGCCGAAGACCTGTCGCGCAAATCCGCCCTGGCCGGTGCCGCAAGTTCCGCCGGCATCGACGGCATCGAGATCGAGTGGCGCGTGTGGCAGGCGGGACAGGCCGCCGATGAGACGCCGATGGGCCGTGCGGCCGGCGGGGTGGTCGCCCTCTACGCCGAACTACCCGCCCTGCGCAGGGTTTGGGAAACGGCGCCCCTGCAGGCGCTGGCCAAGATGCACACGCTGGTAGCCGTGCCGGTGACGCCGCAGGATGTGGGCAGACCCCGCAGCGCCGGGCCGCAGGACCCGATGCGCCTTGGCATCGCGCCAGAAGCGGCCGCCGTGGCCCCCAGACTGGCGGATCTCGCGACCCGCCTTACCCAGCCCACCAGCGCTCCGGCGCTCGTGGTGGCAGCGATCGTGCATGCCGAGATCATGTCCATGCAGCCGTTCACCTATGGCAACGGTTTGGTGGCCCGGGCGGCCGATCGGCTGGTCCTGAGTAGCCGCGGCCTGGACCCCGACAACTGGTCGGTGCCTGAGGCGGGTCTGCATGAGCAGGGTCGGCCGGCCTATGCGCGGGCTGTTCGCGGCTACGTCAACGGCGATGTGGTCGGGTGGCTGCGCTTCTACGTGTCGGCCATGGCTGCCGGGACCCAGAACCTCGCCGAATTGGTGGGCTGACGACCGCGGCCGTCAAGACATACTGGTCGGGTGGGTCTACGCCGCTCCTCCGTGTCCCGATCGACGGCTATCGCCCTGTTGCCGGTGCGGGCCGTCGGCCGGTCGGCATCGGTGCAATTGCGCAGCCTCGCCGGCGGCGATCGTGCCGCGCTCAGCAATGCCGCCCGAGCCGCCACCGCCGACGACACCAGGCGCACCCTCGGGGCCCTGAAGGGCGGGGCGCTGAAAGCGGGGCAGTTGTTGAGCACGGTGGAGACGCTCTTCCCGCAGGATCCGGAGGGCCGCTGGCGCACCGCCCTCACGGCAATGCAGGAGGCTAACCCCGGCCTGCCCTTCGCTGAGGTCCAGCCGGTCCTGCGAGCAGATCTCGGGGCACGGTGGCGCGAGCGGTTCAGCGCCTTCGATGAGTCCCCAGTTGCTGCGGCCTCCATCGGTCAGGTCCATCGGGCCACCATGCGCGATGGTCAGGAAGTGGCAGTGAAGATCCAGTATCCGGGTATCGCGGAGGTCTTGTCCGCGGATGTCCGGGCGCTGAGCATCGCGCTGCGCGCCACTTCCCTGGTGGCCCGCGGCATGGCGATGCCGCCGCTGGTCGCCGAGCTGCGCACGCGCCTGGGTGAGGAGCTCGACTACGAGCAGGAGGCTCGCTGGCAGAACGCCTTCGCAGCCGCCTATGAGGGCGATCCTGACGTGGTGGTGCCCAAGGCGCTGCTGGCCACCCGCCGGGTGATGGTGTCGCAGTGGTTGCCCGGAGTGCCCTTCGCGCGACTGGCACTGACCGGCACCAGCGAGCAGCGCGACCGGGCCGGGCAGATGTATCAGCGGTTCTTCTTGGAAAGCCCCACCCGGGTCGGACTGCTGCACACCGATCCGCATCCTGGCAACTTCCGGTTGGTCGGTGACCGGCTTGGGGTGCTCGACTTCGGGTCGGTGCTGGTGACACCTGGCGGGCTGCCGGAGACCTTCGGCCGGCTCATCGCCGGCATGCTGGTAGGCGACGACATGGCCGTGGAAGCGCGGCTGCGCGCCGACGGATTCATCAAGGCGGGCAAACCCTTCGAGGTGGCCAAACTCGCCGGCTATCTGGCTCCCTTCACCGAACCTGCCCGCCACGAGGTGTTCACGTACTCCCGGGAGTGGCTGCGGACCACCTTCGGCACGATCAATGATCCGCGCAACCCGGACTTCGCTGTCGCGTTGCAGATGAACATGCCGGCCGAGCAACTGTTCACGCACCGGGTGTGGCTCGGTCTGGTGGGCGTATTGAGCGGTTTGAATGCGACCGTCATCGTGCGTGAGGAACTCGTGCGCTTCCTGCCCGGTTTCGCGGCCGGTCTGGCACGTGGCGACGCGCCGAAGGGGTGAGTTTTCCGGCGAGTCCTCAAGAACCCCTTTTCCAGATGCCGATCGGGGGTATAGAAAGGAAGTAGATGACCGAAACGTCATCGAGAACCGGGTCCGAGTACCCACGCGGCGCTGAACCCCACGTCGGGAGAGGTCGGCTTGACCGACCAGTGTGCACGCTTGATCGCTCGGGCCCGGTTTTCCACGTCCGGCAAGTCTTGAGTAGTGAGAACGGCGCTGCCCGCCGGTGGGCGGGGAGGCTTCGGTCAGGGGTCTTCGAGGGTGCTGCGGTAGACCCGTCCGGTGGGGCTGGTCCATTCCAGGATCCCGCCGGGGAGTCTGCGGACTTTCCATGCGGTGTGG
>Ga0208938_1000050_pt1 | contig 118685 bp, 117 predicted proteins | sample AD_UKC125_MetaG_FD_184434 | JGI IMG/M metagenome (GOLD analysis project Ga0208938, IMG submission 184434) | Active sludge microbial communities of municipal wastewater-treating anaerobic digesters from USA - AD_UKC125_MetaG (SPAdes) (version 2) | ecosystem: Engineered > Bioreactor > Anaerobic...
CGTGCAGATGTACGTCATCTTCACTCGCTCCGATCGTCCACAGAGCTGGCGCTCCTTCCCTCACGGCTATCTCCCCCCCTCGCAGTCGCCCTGACTATCGACGGAGTCAAGTGTGGGTAAAGGTCAGCTTCTTCAGGAGGGAGAAATTTTGTGGGGCGTTGTCCTTGCGCACGGTGCTGGCATCCTCGTCGAAGGTGACGTCGAGCACCCAGTGGAGCCGGTTCTCGATGGCCCAGTGGCCTCGCGCCGCAGCCGCGAATGCTTTGGCGGTCAATTCACGAGAGATGATGTCGTAGCGCCGTTCAAGTGTCGACTCGTTGTCGCCGATCTTGCGCAGGGAATCGATCAAACCGATCCTCTTGCATTGGGGCCAATCGGCAAGATCGACGACCCCTTTCACGGGCAGCACCGAGGCAATTTGAGCGACGATTCGACCATGGGACTTGTGGATCTGGCGGTGGCGGTCGACCTCCTCCGATGTGGACTGGTCAATGAATTCCGTCTCGATGGCTGCCAAGAGACTCGGCTGATTGCCTTTGACCGCCAGCAGGTAGTCGCCGCCTTGGTCCGTAATCTGGCGGGCGAAACTCTTCTGGCACCCCATGGCGTCGATGCTGACCAGCAACCCATGGATATAAAGCGCCTTGAGAAGCTCCGGAATGGCGGTGATCTCATTGCTCTTGCTGGCCACCATTTCCTGGCCGAGAACAAGACCCAGTTCCGTCGCGAAGGCGCTGACCATGTGAATGGCGCTCTCGCCACCACTGCCTGACCCACGCACCGTTTTGCCATCGACCGCCATGACGCCTTTCAGTGCACCGACCACCCCCGACACCCAGCGGCGGAACGCCGTCTCGAACTGTTTCGGGTCGAGAGCCTGGAAGATTCGCAGAAAAGTCTTCCCCGATGGAACCCCATTCTTGAGCACCAGGAATTCACGCAACCACGCTTCCTTCGTACGCCCCCACTCGGCGATGTCTTCGATCGTGTCACCGTCGGTGAGGACGGCGGAAATGGCAATCACGAGAATCTCCAGGAAGTCGTGCAGTGTCCCGTTGCTGGCTTTGCGCGGATCGTCGATGTCACCCAAACAGCCTACCAGGCTTGCCACCTTTGTCATGGTCATTTCTCATGCCCAAAAGACGAGAGTAGACCCGACTTCTCGCGGGTTTACAAGACAAAGTCATAACACCATAAATGTTAATGGTTTTATCTTCACCAGATATGATGAAAGCAACTATGTCATCCGAGTGTCAAGGCCCTGGCTCAGACCCCTGCTCGCCATTCTCCTTTGTTTTGATGACACGCGCTCGACGCGCGAGTGGGCGGTCGGGGTGATCAGCACCGTGGTCACCGAGATCGGTGGCGGGGCGATGGCCGTGCAGTACTTCGGACTGCAGGAGTGAGTGGAGTCGGTGACCGGCCTCGTGGCGCTGGGCGGCTTGATCTTCGGTTGTGGGCTACCCGGCTGGGCGATCGTGCGCTGGGTCTTCAACTTCTTCGATAAGAATCGGGATGCCGGGATCGATGAGGTGGCCAAGGAAGTGAGGGAAGTGCTGTGATGAACGTGCAGGAGTTCATTACGATGATCGGACCGGCGGCATAGGCTCATTCCAATACTGGCCTGTGGACCGCGGCCAGCAGTCCACCAATTATGCAAGTACGATTTCTGCACAGTCAGATAGAGGCGCATCGCCTCTTCTTGGGACAGTGCGCGGAGCAAATTTGCGGGAGCCAAGGATGAAGGTCACGCGCCCTACTATCAACACCACCATGACCGCAGCGGCCGTGCTAATTCTTCTAGCTGCACTTCCGGCAGCCGTGTACGACACTATCGAGACCGGCCGTGTATATCTTTTTTCACGACAGTTTATTGACGAACTGCCGCAGCGTCTTACTGGTCCTGGGCGGTTCCGGTTTGTCCTTCAGCCATTAGTTGCCATTGTCCTCGGGTGGCGTAGCGGCCTAATAGATGCCCGTGCAGGGAGAGCACCGTATTTGTATGGTTTGCTCATGGCCGGTGATAATCGCATGGAACTGCTACGCAGCGGTACAGCAGATATTCGCAACCTGGTTGCCATGGGGATTGTGCTGGATGCTGTGGCGCAACTGCTCATCTATAGGCAGGTGCATCCCGGTGCGGCGTTGGTGGTCGGCCCGATTCTTGTCAGCATCCCCTACGCCGTGGCCCGTGCGCTGACCAATCGGGTGCTGCGCCTGAAGAAGCACCGGTCCGATACGTGAGCAAGCCATTCGTTGAACGGTATCGTTAGCGGCACCATCGCGGTCCAGTACTTCGGGTTGCAGGAGTGGGTGGATTCGGAGACCGGGCTCGTGGCACTGGGCGACTTGATCTTTGGCTGCGGTCTGCCGAGGTGGGTGATCGTGCGCTGGGTCTTCAACTTCATAAACTTCATTGAGAAGAACCGGGATGCCGGCATCGATGAGGTCGCGAAGGAGGTGAAGGAGGTGCTGTGATGGAGGCGGGAGACTTTCAGCAATATTCTGAGGGTTCACCCCTTAACTTGCTTCCGATGACTCTTCCGAGCACGGCGACGAATAAACCCGTGGACAATCCGCACATCAAGATACCTGTCAAGCCCTCGACGGGTCCGAGCATCCGCCATGGTTTCGGCAATACCAGATCACCGTAACCCAAAGTCGTATAGGTGACGCCAGAAAAATAGAAGGCCGACTCGGCATCGGGCAGGCATCCCGTCCACAGATAGAACAATCCCCAGACGGCAATCTCGGCCAAGTGGATCAGGATCAGCGCCACCGCCAAGCGGACAAGCAGCCAGGCAATCGGCCAAAAGTGCGTCAGCAGTAGGGCGTTCGATATGATCAAGGTTCTGAGCAGTGCGGCAAGTCCGCCTGCATGCACCACGACCGTGACCCCCACCAGAACACACGCGCTGACGAAATTTAAGTGCATCATCCGGGGTTGCCAGCGAGCGTCAAGCGGTCGGTGCGGCATTTAATCGGATTCATAGTCATCAACCCTCACTGTCGGGTGCTGCATGCATAGTTTTCGCCTCGAACTGTCTGCGCTTATAAAGAGAATCACGAGACTCGCCGCCCACTTTCGGCGCCCCAACCCCGCAGCCACGCCATCGTCACACCGATCGATGACGGAAATCTTCGCAGCTCTGCACACGCGATCGCAGCGGACTCGTTTCCCCGTCTTCTTCGCGCCCGTTCCATCAACTCGACCTTGAGCAGATTCCTGTTGAACTGGTCCTTGTGGTTGAACGGCGTGTGAATCACGGTGACGCGCCGGTTTTTTGTCATGGATTCGGTTGACACCACGGAAAGGCGGCCATGGCTACATCTCTCGCCTATACCGGCGCGCTCTGCTCGGCCGACGCCGCTGTTCCCGTGCCGCCCAAGAACTCATCGATGACATCCGCCACCCTGATCCGGCGGCCGAAGTAGCCGACGCTTTCCTCCAACCCTTCGGCGCGCAGGATATCGCGCACCGCCGCATGCGCCGCCACCAACCGCAGGCGGATCCCGGCCGCATCGAGTTCTACATGCAGCTTCGCCAGCATGCGCGCGCCGGCAAGATCGACCATGGGTGAAGTGGACAGATCACAGACCACCAGCGTCAAGGGTCCAGAGGTCGAGCGGATTTTCTGAGAGACCGCGTCGCGCACGTGCTCAACGTTGAAGTAAAGCAGCGACGCCTCGACGCGGAACATCAGCACACCGGGAAGCGCCTCGTTATCCGGGTTGCGCCCGATGTCGGAGTAGCTGCGGGTGCCCGGGATGCGGCCGAGGAAGGCGACATGCGGGTGCGCGGCGCGCCGTATGAGCAGCAACATCGAAACCAGGACCGCCACGATCACGCCCTTGAGTATGCCGAGCAACAGCACGCTGGCGAAAGCGACCATCGAGACACCAAATTCGAAGCGGCTGACCCGCCACACGTGCCGCAGTTCAGCGATGTTGACCAGGCCCTTGACGGCCACCAGAACGATCGCCGCGAGAACCACGTTCGGCAGATTGTAGAACAGCCCTGTCAGGTACATCAGGCACAGGCCGATCGTCAGCGACGCAAAAACCAGGGCGAGCGGCGTTCTTGCGCCGGCCTTGTCATTCACCGAGGACTGCGACAGGCCACCGGCCACCGGGTAAGCCTGGAAGAACCCTGCCGCCAGATTCGCAGCACCCAGACCAAGGAGTTCCTGCCGCGCATCGATCTCGTAGCCGTTCGCCTGAGCCAGGGCGCGTGCGGCGGAAACGCTTTCGACATATGCCAACAACAGGCACGCGAAGGCCAGCGGGATCACCCCATCCACGTCGCGCACGCGCAAATCCGGCAGCTTGAAGTCGGGTAAGCCCTGCGGCAGCGCGCCGACGATCTTGAAACCAAGGTCACCCAGGGGCGTTACCGACAACACAATGATCGAAATCACCACTACGAACAGGGCAACCGGGCGGCCCGGCAGGAATCTTTCCCCCAACAACAAGACGGCGAGTGCGGCGAGGCCGAAAGCCAGCACGGCGAAGTTGGTATCGGGGAGCTGGCTACCAAGGGTGACGGCGGACTCGAAGAATCCATGCCCTCCGCCCTTGACGCCGAACAGCTTGGGCAACTGGGTCATGGCGATGGTCAGCGCCGCGCCGGCCTTGAAACCGAGCAGAATCGTTTCGCTGATGAAGTTGACCAGCGAACTCAAGCGAAACAGCCACGCCAGCACGCACATGGCGGCGATGACCACCGCCGTCAGGGCCGCAATCGACGCACAGCGTGCAGGATCGCCCTCGGCCATTCCCGCAACCGTGACGCCGACCAGCATCGAGATTGCCGAGGTGGGTCCAATCGCCAACTGGCGCGAGGAGCCAAACAGTGCATAGCACAGGCCGCCGACCAGATAGCAATAGATGCCGTATTGCGGCGGCAGGCCGGCGAGCGAGGCGTAGGCCAGCGACACCGGGATGCCGTAAGCCGCCAGCGTCACGCCGGCGATGGCGTCGTTCGCCAGCCACCTCGTCTGATACGCGGCGAGCCACTGCGCCGGTGGAAAGACCGCGCGCCAGCCGCGCGCCGGAGGGGCGCCGGCGAGGGTACGCGCGGGTCGCGCCTCTTCCGTCTCGTTAGTCGGACTCATGGATTGTCTTCCACCTGCGCTTCGAGGCATCCTTCGCGGATCGCCTTGACGAAGGCACGGTAGTCGCGCTGATTCTGATCGCCGTACTCCACGGCAAACTCGCAGATCGCGTCGTCGAAAACGGCGCTCGACCCCATATAGCCCGCGATCAGCGCCGCATCGCCCGAACGCGCATGTGCTCGCGCCAGCGCCCAGGCGCACAGTCGGCCGTAGGTGGCCAGGCGGTCGACGTCCCATCCCTCGACGATCGCGCTAATCTTGACATCGCGCAATTGGCGAACATAGAAGTGCCCGCCGTTGGCTCCTTCCGTCCAGCCGAGGAACATGTCGCTCGCCGCCTGCATCAGGCGCTGCCCGGCAACCACGCGCTGGCCCTGATTGGCATGCAGGCTCTGGCCCGCATAGGGTTCGAGAACCGACGCCCGTGCTTCCTTGATCTGCAGGAAAAGCGGGTCATTGTCCGCAGCCATGAACAGCGCGACGAGGCATCGGGTGCCGACGCTGCCGACGCCGACGACCTTGACCGCCAGATCGCAAAACCGGAAGCGATCGAAGAGCACACGCACGTGCTCGGGAAGCGACTCGCGATACGTGGCCAAGGCTTCCCGGTACTGCGTCCGCATCCCCGGTGCCTGTTCCTCGCTCATATGAAAGACGAGTGGAGGATTGTCCTTGATCTTCGGCAGCGCCCCGTGATGTTCGGCGAGCTTGAGGAAGACGTTTTCGACAGCGCTTTGCTGACGCGCTTTCTCGACCCGCCTGGCGGCGAGCTTCCGTATCTTGTCGCTGCCGCCGCTCATCTCGGCGATGACGCGATCAAGGGCGATCGTATCGTACCAGACGTCGAGCGCGCGCATCGACGAATAGTCGACCATCCGCTCGCGGTAAGCGCGCACAGTCGCCGTCGCCGCCCGTGCAGCCTCGTTTTCATGCAGGCGCATATACTGCGCGGCGATGACGATGCTCGCGGTCAGACGCTTGAGGTCCCACTCCCAGGGCGCCGGCAGCGTCTCATCAAGGTCATTGACATCGAAGACGACTTGTCGCTCGGGTGTCGCGAAGCCGCCGAAGTTCAGCAGATGCGCGTCGCCGCAGGCCTGCACTCTAAGTCCGGAGCTTGGGGTGGACGCCAAGTCAGCCGCCATGATCGCCGCCGAACCGCGGTAAAAGGTGAACGGCGACTGCAGCATCCGGCCAAAGCGAATCGGCACGAGTTCCGGCATCCGTCCCTCGTTCGATGCGGTAAGCACTTCAATCGGATCGCGCCGCTTCTTGGGTGCTTTCCATCCGCCCTGCGCCTCACGCGGCACCACTTCGCGCAGCGCGCTCCCTTGTTCGCGGCGTTCCTGTGGGGAAAGAACCGCCGCCGGACTGCCCGCGGTGGCGTCTTCCTGTTGGTCATCAACTTTGCTCTTGGACATCTCAGCACTTCCCTTAGAGCGAAAAACGTTGCATATAGACAGTATAGCGAGGGCACAGCGACGATGCGAAAAGGTCGGGGTTATACAGTGCCCTGAGAGCATCCCGGCCGTACCACAGGATCACCGGGTCTCCGTCGGCGCCACCTGTGTGACGGGCGAAGGCACTTGCGTCAGGTGAAAAGCATGCTGGCCACGAGAGCGAGTCAAGTCCATATGGAGCAGCTTCTCGGCGGCAGTGAGACGGTCCCTTTCCTGCTCGACGTGGACGTCCATGTCCGCTTTCTGCTGGCGATGCCACTGTTGATCGCTGCGGAGCTGGTCGTGCATCGGCGCAGGCGTTCAGTGGTCAGCGCGTTCCTGGAGCGCCAGCTGATTCCCGAAAGCGAGATCACGCGCTTCCGTCCCGCCATCGCGTCGGCAATGCGACTGCGCAACTCGGTGCCAGCCGAGTTGCTGTTGATCATTCTGGTGTATCGCGTTGGCGTCCTGATCATCTGGCGTCATTGTGCTGTGCGTGGTCTTTGGCCCGCTATTGGTGTTTGCTCCGCAGCTTGCCCAGGCGAAGCGGACCGGGTTGCTCGAATATGGCACGCTGGCCGAGCGTCACGTGCGAGAGTTCGACGCCAAATGGCTGCGCGGGGTGCTCCTGCCGACGAGCCGCTCGTCGGTAGCGGCGATATCCAGTCGCTGGCCGATCTGGGCAAAAGCTACGACGTGTTACGGACCATGCGCTCGGTGCCGGTCACCAAGGAGATTTAAAGTGGGCCCCGAGGCACTGGATCTCTTCGTCACGGTGATGATCGCCTTGGCGTCGATTCCGGGCGGCTTGCCGCCGATGATGCTCGACGTGGAAGCCGACAGCAAGTGTTGCCAGGAAATGCACGTGGACGGCGGCATTAGGGCGCAGGTCTTTGCTTATCAGGCGGTGACCCGAATCAAAGAGGTGGCGGCGACGGCCGGAGTTACCCGTGAGCGACGGCTCTATGTGCTACGCTATGCGCGCCAGGATGCCGATTGGGCCGACGTCGAGCGCAACACGATGAGCATCGCTGCGCGCTCGGTCGCCTCCCTGATTCACAGCCAATTACTTCTGGTGAGCGCCAAGGCGCCGCCCATCCAGATCCCCTTCGCACGGCTGGAGGCGATTTTGTCGCGCACTCGTTTACCGCCAGGTTCTCTCTCGAACTGCGCGAACGACAGCAGGATGTCCCGCGTTAGCCGCCCCATCGATGTGGTGGTGTTGAACGACTGCGACACCGAGACGAAGGTCACTTTCTGCGCATCGAACAATTCGACCAAGGCCACCACCCGGGCCAGTACATCGGTCATGCCGTATCTCCCTTGGGGTTCAAAACATTGTCATGAACGCGCTGTTCGGTCCGGGATTCAAGCGCTTTCTGGCGTGCCTGCAAGCGCAGAACACCGTGCGCCAGTATCATGGCGATGGCGCGCAGAGGAGGGATGGCGGGTGTTCCGAAGACCTCGTCGTGACTCATGCGCGCGTCCGTTTCATGTAGTCGAGGAGAATTTGCTGCACATCGGCTTTGCCCTGTGGGCGACGTCTGGGCCATGAACAACTGGCAGGGCATCGACAATTGCGACCCCGGTGCAGCCGAAGCGCTGACTACCTGCTGCGGCGGTCAGGGCGTAGTGATCCTTTTCGGCATGGCCAAGCCGGTGCGCGCGCCACAGATCGGGCCGGCTCGCGTGCTTTAAGCATTACATTCCTGGCCGCTTTGCGGCCAGGATTCCCTTTTTATCAGGGAGCATTCAATGACCTTCACCACCAACATGAAATTCGGTGCATTTCGGCGTTGACCGCAGCACTGCTCACCGCCACACCCGCACTCGCCGAACTGAGCGCCGAGGAACTGGCCAAGCTGGCCCAGAACCTGGTGGGCAACCTGATCAACGTGCCATTCCAGAACAATACGAATCTGAACGTCGGGCCGGAAAAGCGCAACCAGAATATCCTCAACATCCAGCCGGTGATTCCGATCTCGGTAAACAGCGAGTGGAACATCATCACGCGCACCATCGTGCCGGTAATCTCGCAGCTGCTCCCGGATGGTGATCGGACCAACGGCATCGGCGACACCGTGTTCACCGCCTTTCTCTCGCCGGCCAAGCCAGGCGCCTGGATCTGGTGCGCTGGGCCGGTGGTGCAACTGCCGACCAATAGCAACTCGGATCTCGGCAACCGCAATTGGGGTCTTGGGGCATCGGCGGTAGTCTTGCGTCTGGAAAAGGGCGATCCCTGGGTGTACGGCGTGCTGGCCAACAATATCTGGTCGCTCTCCGACAACAAGCAGGGCGGCTCTTACAACAACGGCCTGATCCAGCCTTTCGTCAATTACAATTTTGACGGCGGTTTCTACATCACCAGCGCCCCGATCATCACCGTCGACTGGAATGCCGACAGCAGCCAGCGCTGGACCGTGCCGCTGGGAGGCGGCGTCGGCAAGATCTTCCACCTCGGCAGGCTGCCGGTGAACCCGCAACTGTCCGCCTATACAACGTGATCAAGCCCGATGACGGCGCCAACTGGCAGATCCGTGCGCAGGTATAGTGAACAATGCGCGATTCCTCTTCATGCCGTGGATCGAATGCAAGAATCCGGCCTCATCCATCCTGGCTCGCGCCACCCGGCAGATCGCCGCCGACTGGCAGCTCCAATACGGTTACCGGCCGCTCTTGCTCGAAACCTTCGTCGAGCAAGAGCGCTTTCGCGGCACCGCCTACCAGGCTGCCAACTGGCTCTGCTCTGGACAAACCAGCGGCCGCGGAAAGCTCGTTGTACACCACCAGGCCCTGCTGCCTATCAAAGCCGTCTGGGTCTATCCGCTCGACAGGCACTTCAGACGGGTGCTCTGCGGATGGGTGTGTCGCTCCGAAGCCAACCCAGAGCCATGCTCACGCCCGGGGTTTTTGAGAAGTTACCTGTTGTCAGCCTGCTCGATGTCGCGGGCGAGGCGGATGCCGGAGAATTGCCAGCACGCCGATGCCGGGAAAAAGTTGCGGTAGCTGGCGCGTACGTGCGCTTCGGGAGTGACGCACGACCCCCCGCGGAGGACGTACTGATTGACCATGAACTTGCCGTTGTACTCGCCGACGGCACCGGCTCCGGCGCGGAAACCGGGATACGGTTCGTAGCTTGAGCGCGTCCATTCCCAGGCGTCGCCGAACAACTGCGCCAGACCGTCAGCGACAGCGGCAGCGGGGTGAAACTCGCGTCTACCGGCGAAATGGCCGGCAACCGGCAGCGTAGCGGCCGCGTTCTCCCATTCCTCCTCCGTCGGCAGCCGAGCCTCGGCCCAACGCGCATAGGCATCGGCCTCGTAATACGAGACATGCGCTACCGGCCGCTGACGATCGAGGGGAACGAGACCGCCCAGCGTGAATTCCTGCCAATCCCCCGGCCGCTGCCAGTACAGCGGCTGGCGGCGGTTCTCCGCCAGCCGCCAGTCCCAGCCCTCGGCCAGCCAATGCACGGGATCGGCGTAGCCGCCGGCCTCGATGAACTGCAGAAACTCGCCGTTGGTGACCAGGCGTGACGCCAGCTGATAGGGTTCGAGGAACACGCGATGGCGCGGCGTTTCGTTGTCGTAGCAGAAGCCGGTGCCGGCATGGCCGATCGCGACGATGCCGCCAGGAAAATCGTGCCAGCTCAGCTCTGGTACGGCTTTGGCGGCCGCCGGCCTGACTGCGTAGGCCGGGTCCAGGGGACTGTGGGAGAAGAGGTGTTTGAGGTCGGTCAGGATCAGTTCCTGGTGCTGCTGCTCATGGTGCAGCCCGAGGGTGAGCAATGCCGCCAGATCCGGATGCGGATCCGCCGCCCTTTCGGCGAGCATGCTCTGCACGCGGCGATCGACATCGGCGCGATAGGCGAGAACGCTGGCCAGTTCCGGGCGCGTCAACAGCCCGCGCTGCGGCCGCGGATGCTTGTCGCCGACGGCGTTGTAGTACGAGTTGTAAAGCACCCGGAAGGCGGCGTGAAAGGGTTTGAAGTCGCGCTCCCAGCGCTCGAGGACGAAGGTCTCGAAAAACCAGGTGGTATGGGCAAGATGCCATTTCACCGGGCTTGCGTCGGGCATCGACTGCACGCAGCAGTCTTCTGCCGACAGGGGGGCGATCAGTGCCAGGCTGGCATCACGCACCAACCGGAAGCGGGCGGCGAGGTCGTTCGCGTTCATCGAGCCAGCCTCCATGAGGTCGTCAAGGTCGGGCAAGCAACACCGCAAAGGCGTGCCCGGGATCGGTCCAGCACGAGCGACTGGCGAAGCCGGCGAGCTCGAGCAGGTGGGCGAAATCGGCAATGCGGTACTTGTAGCTGTTCTCCGTGTGGATGCGTTCGCCGCGGCGAAAGTGCCGGCTACCGCCCGGCCACGTTACCAGCGTGTCGGCGCAGGCCTCCAGATGCATCTCGATACGCGACTTCTCGCGGTTGAAGAGGGCACGGTGTCGCCACTGAGCGCGGTCGAAATCGGCGCCCAGCAGCCGGTTGAGGTGCATCAGGACGTTCAGGTTGAACGCGGCGGTCACCCCGGCGGCGTCATCGTAGGCCGCTTCGAGCACGGCCACGTCCTTGACCAGGTCGACGCCGATCAGCAAGGCGCCATCCGCGGCCAGCAGAGCGCGCATGCGACGCAGCAGGGCAAGCGCCGCCTGCGGGTCGAAGTTGCCGATCGACGAACCGGGATAGAAGATCAGCCGCCGATCGGCCGGTATGTCGTCGGGCAGCGCAAGCGCGCCCAGGAGGTCGGCGACCACGGCGCGAACGTCGAGCGCCGGAAAGTTGTCACGCAGGCCATCAACCGCCTGGTGCAGAAAGTCGGCCGAGATGTCGACGGCGACGAAGCACCCCGGCTCGATCAGCGCGCAGAGGTGGCGCGCCTTTTCGCAGTTGCCGGCGCCGAGTTCGATCACCGTCGCGCCGCGGCCGACCTGCCGGCCGATTTCCTCGCCGTGGGCCTGCATGATTGCGCGCTCGGTACGCGTAAGGTAATACTCCGGCAAGCGCGTAATCCGCTCGAAGAGCACCGAGCCCTCGGCATCGTAGAAATACTTCGGGGAAACGGTAGCCGGCGCCGCGCCAAGGCCGGCGGCGATTTCCGTGATTTCTGCGGCAAGAGCAGGCGAAGCTGGGGGCAATTCCGTGTTCTCCAGTCGTGTTCAGTGATGGTTACGGGTGTCACGAACTTCCGGCTTCCGGCGATCCCCGCGCGGCCAGGACGCTGGGCGCGTCAGGCGCGCATTCCGGCACTGCCTGTCAGGTCGCTGCGCACCGGCAAACCTTACAACACTTCCGGCCGGGCTGGCGAGAAAAGGCAAACGCCGTACGCGCGGTGCTGCCTGTCGGGTCGACAGCACCGCCCAGGCACGCTTGCGGCCGCCGGAACCGTGCTTGACCTATACTCACCGCTCCCCTTGATCCGCCTGACCACCCCCCGCCGCGAGGAGCACGCAATGCCTGATGCTACGCCCCCCGGAACCGACCCGTTTGCCGCCGAGCTGCAAGCGCAGCTTGCCGGCGCGATTGCCCTGCGCGGGCCGGCCTATGTGCCGCGTACGCACCACATCGACGCCGACGGCCGCCCGCTGTTCATCAACCGACTGGCTCTGGAGACCAGCCCCTACCTGCTGCAGCACGCGCACAACCCGGTGAACTGGTTCCCCTGGGGTGACGAGGCGTTCGCCGAAGCGCGGCGGCTCGGCCGGCCCGTGTTCCTGTCGATCGGCTATTCGACTTGCCACTGGTGCCACGTGATGGAGGCCGAGTCCTTCGAGGATGAGGCGATCGCCCGCTTCCTCAACCGTCACTACGTCGCCATCAAGGTCGATCGCGAGGAGCGTCCCGACATCGACGCCGTCTACATGAGCGCCGTGCAACAACTGACCGGTGCCGGCGGCTGGCCGATGAGCGTCTGGCTGACCGCGGCGCGCGAACCCTTTTTCGGCGGCACCTACTTCCCGCCGCGCGACGGCGGCCGCGGCGGCCAGCGGGGTTTCCTGCCGCTGCTCGGTGCCTTGTCCGACACTTTCCAGCGCGACCCCGAGCGTGTCGGGCAGGCGTGCACGGCGCTGGTGGGGGCAATTCGCCATGACATGCAGGGTGCGTACGGAACGGGCGGCGCCGACGCTGCCATCGGCTTGCCCGCCAGCGACGTCATCGACGCCACCGTTGCGCATTACCGGCAGTCTTTCGATGCCCGGCACGGCGGCCTGAGCCGGGCGCCGAAGTTCCCTTCGCACATCCCGGTACGCCTGCTGCTGCGCTATCACCAGCGCACCGGCGATGCCGACGCGCTGCGCATGGCGACCCTGACGCTGGAAAAGATGGCCGCCGGCGGCCTCTACGATCAGCTTGGCGGCGGTTTTCACCGCTACTCCACCGACGTCCGCTGGCTGGTCCCGCATTTCGAAAAGATGCTCTACGACAACGCCCTGCTGGTCGTGGCCTACGCCGAGGCATTCCAGGTCACCGGCCGCGCGGACTTCGCCCGCGTCGCGCGCGAGACCTGCGACTACATCCTGCGCGAGATGACGGATGCCGGCGGTGGCTTCTACTCGGCAACCGATGCGGATTCGGAAGGCGAGGAAGGACGCTTCTTCGTCTGGCGCGAGGACGAGATCCGGCGCGAACTGGACGCTCTCGGCGACGGCGACACGACCGAACGTTTCCTAGCCCACTATGACGTGCACCCGGGCGGCAACTGGGAAGGACACACCATCCTCTACGTGCCGCATCCCGATGAAGCCGCCTGGGAGGCGCTGGCCGCTGCGCGCGCAAGGCTCTACGCGGTACGCCTCAGGCGCACGCCGCCCTTGCGCGACGAGAAGATTCTCGCCGCCTGGAACGGGCTGATGATCTCGGCCCTCGCCGTCGCCGGACGCACTCTCGACGCACCGCACTATGTCGCGGCGGCGGTGCGCGCGGCGGATTTCGTTCTCACGCACCTGCGCGGCGCCGACGGCGGACTCCGGCGCAGCTTCAAGGATGGTCGGGCCCGGCAAGCGGCCTTCCTGGACGACCATACCTTCCTCGCGGCGGGCCTCATCGACCTCTACGAAGCCACCTTCGACGTACGCCACCTGCGCGACGCACTGGCGCTGGCCGAGACCACCGAGCGCCTGTTCGCCGATCCGGCGGGCGCCTGGTTCATGAGCAGCCAGGCGCACGAGACCTTGATCGCGCGCGAAAAACCCGCCTATGACGGCGCCGAACCTTCCGGCACCTCGGTCGCTCTGCTCAACGCGCTCCGCCTCGGCGTGCTCACCGACGACAAGCGCTGGCGCCAGATCGCCGAACGCGGCCTGCGTGCCCATGCCAGGATACTCGGCAAGCGGCCGATCGCCATGACCGAAGCCCTCTTGGCCGTCGATTTCCTGGCCATTACGCCGAGCCAGATCGCCGTCCTCTGGCCGGATGGCGCGGCGGCTGCGGCGGCGCCCTTGCTGGCCGTCCTGCGTCGACACTTCCTGCCCGCCCGCGCGCTCGCCGCCGCGCCCGAATCGGCTGTCGCCGCGCTGGCGCAAACGCTTCCCTTTGTCGGCGACAAGGTCGCGCAGGGCGGCCGCCCGACCGCATACGTGTGCCGTCACGGACGCTGCAAGCTGCCGGTGAGCGATGCGGCAGGGCTGGAGGCTCAGCTACGCGACGCGGGCTCCTGAATTCCTGAGGCTCGCGGACTTGCAGTCGGACTTCCAGCTTGCTACCTGCCGCGTGGGCATGAAGCATGATGTCCGTCCAGGCCACCGAGGTCAGCCATATACGTCGTCATCGTCACCGATGGCAAGCTCAACTGCCTGCTGCCGCCTATGGCTACACCACGGGCATTCTCTCCGCCCGCGAGCCGAAGCGGGCGACCTAAAGTGGATGGCGTTCAAAGCCCGGAACTCTGCCGGGCTTGAGGCTGACGTCGACAAAATTCTGGACGGTTTCGACTCTGATTATCGAATGACTTTTTGCCAAGCGCTTACATCCACGGTGAGCACTGCTAGCGAATGGCCGCCTGTAACTTTCGCAGTTCGACTTCAGCCCAAAGTGCCTTGCCAAACGCCTTCCAGGCTGGGCCTCCGTGGCATTCGAATCCGACACCGGCACATTCCTCCATCGTCTTGAGCATGATGGCGGCGAGACCGAACAGATCGACCTTGGCCATGAACTTGTGGTCGATAGGACTGGAAGCGGCGAGTCTGACCTCGGCAGCGGACTGGTCAAGCGCTTCCTGTGCTAGAGCACGCACCTGGACGTCATCCGTCCAGTCGATCCCGAGAACAATCCCCTTCCGCTCGATTTCTAGCTCAATCTCCCTTACAACCAGAGTGTAATTTTCAAAGCCGGCCATCGTGGTCTCCATCGTTCGTAGTACTCGACTCTAGCAGGCTTGGGGAAAGCCGCAAGCTCAGTGATCAGTACCGTGCTGAGCTGGCTCGGAGGCGGGGCGATTACGGCATTGTCTCTGGACGAGGTCATCAGTCAAGACTTTGTGAGATTGGCCGGGTCGCGGTTTGCCGCCGCCACACCGTTCATCGAGTTTCTGTGTGATGCTTGTGCAGTGCTGCTAGGCGCCTGGTCTGTTCGAGAACGGTTCGCCATGCCAGCAAGCCATCGCGCCCCGTCGGCCTGCCAAGGATGACCAGGTGCGCGTTGGCCAGAGCGGGCAATGCACGCAAGGCAGCAAGCACGCGCAGCGCGCGCGGATAGACTTGCTGAGGCTTCACACCGCCGGCCATGCCGATGAACATGGTGTCCTCGCGCAGCGGCAAGTCTTGCGCCCGCCATTTCGAGCCGCCGGCCGATATCAACCCCGCCAAGCCGGGTGATTTCAATGCCGGATGGCGTGGGCCATTCCTGGCTGGCGTTGCGCATTACCAGCAGCCGGACGCCATGCCGTACGGCGGCGCGCGCAGCCCATTGCAACACGATGTACTCGGCCCCCCCGAGGGCAAGGCTGCCTACTGCGACGTTCAGTACCGCCTCGGGCAGTGCGAGTAGCTTCGGCGGCTCAGGCTCTGGCTGTTGCGCAAGGTGCATGGGTTGAACGGCGGCAAGGCCGTTCGCTGCTGACATGGGATGGCGGGTTACCCGGCCTTGTATAGTCCCACAGGATCACCCCCACCACCAATCCCCAACGACTCACGCTGCCCCTCCCGCTCAACCGCAAACGGTGCCAATCAGCTCCCTGACCGTCAGCCACGCCGGTATGATGCGCTGTGAGAAATTCCATGCAGCACGCCGATACGTAGTCGAGGCGGTCAGCATCAGCGACCGTCCGGACATCGATCGTTTCGTCACCAACCCTTTGCGTATTTCCTTCGGGAGTTTTCGTCATGTGCCGTTTCGCTGCCAATCTCTCCATGATGTATCCCGAGCATGCCTTCACCGATCGCTTTGCCGCAGCGGCGAAGGATGGCTTCGCAGCGGTGGAATTCCTGTTTCCGTACGAGTATGAAGGTTCACATCTGCAGTCATTGCTTGCCGATAACGCGCTGACCCAGGCGTTGTTCAATGCTCCGCCGGGGGACTGGGCTGCCGGCGAGCGCGGTCTGTCTTCCTTGCCGGGGCGCCAGGACGAGTTCAAGCGCTCGATCGACACCGCTCTGGAATACGCCCGTCTGTTGGGCAACCGGAAGTTGCACGTCATGGCCGGCCTGATCCGGCCAGATCAGGAGCGTGCCCGCCATCGCGCGGTGTACCTGGACAACCTGGCCTACGCCGCGCGTCTCGCTGCCGCCGACGGCATCACCATCGTCATCGAGCCGATCAACACCCGCGACATCCCCGGTTTTTTCCTCAACCGCCAGGATGAAGCGCAGGCGATCTGCGCCGAGGTGGCCACCGATAACCTGCAGGTGCAGTTCGATCTCTATCACTGCCAGATCGTCGAAGGAGATCTGGCCACCAGGCTCAAGCGCGACATGGTGCGCCCGCACGCCGGTATTGGCCATATCCAGATTGCCGGCGTGCCCGACCGGAACGAGCCTGATGTCGGCGAGGTCAACTATCCTTACCTGTTCGACGTGATTGACAGCCTGGGGTATCAGGGCTGGGTGGGCTGTGAATATCGTCCGCGTGCCGGCACCTCCGAAGGACTGGGCTGGCTCCGGCCCTGGCGGTAATTTGCATCACCGGTATTCGCGGTAGCTCCCACGTCGATCGGCGATACGCCAGCGATGGACATTCGCCATCTTCCCGGCAAGAATACTCGGTTACGGCACGCCGAACCTGCTCCTCCGGCGTTGCCGTGCAGGAATCCGCATCGCCAGGGTCGGCGACGGCCTTGCGGTGCACCCGCTTCGCCCGATCTGAGCGATCAGCATAGAGCCCCATACCCCTTGGGAGAACACACCATGTCGCAGCCCATCGAAGCCACTGCATCCCGCGCACCCGTGGAATTCTATTTCGACTTCACCTCGCCCTACGGCTACCTGGCTTCCGAGAAAATCGATGCCCTGGCCGCGCGTTACGATCGCCGGGTCAAGTGGCGGCCGTTTCTGATGGGGGTGGCGCTCAAGGCGACCGGTGCAGGGATTCTGACCCGGATACCGCTCAAGGGCGAGTACGCCTTGCGCGACTTCGCGCGTTCGGCGCGTTTCCTCGACGTGCCGTATACGCAGCCGGCGAACTTCCCGCTGGCCACGATGCAGGCGGCGCGCGCGTACTACTGGCTGCATGACCAGGACTGCGAGACGGCGCGCACTTTTGCGCATACGCTCTATCGCGGCTACTTCATCGATGGGCGGGACATTTCCGACCCGGAGGTGGTGCTCGAACTCGCGGCACGGCATGGCGCCGACCGCGCTACACTGGCGGCAGCGCTCAACGACGCGCCACTGAAGGAACGCCTGAAAGCCGAATGCGAGGCGGCGATCGCCAAGGGGGTCTTTGGCTCGCCGTACTTCATCGTCGACGACGAGCCATTCTTCGGCGTCGACCGTCTGCCACAACTTGAACGCTGGCTGGCCAGCGGAGGTTTCTGATGCCTGTTCTGCAAACCCGGCTTGACACGCGCAGCGCCGACTTTCAGGCCAACGCGGCGGCGATGCGCCAGATCGTCGCCGACCTGCGCGCGACGGTGGACCGGATTGCGCTCGGCGGTCCGGAAGCGGCGCGCCAGAAACACCTGGCACGTGGCAAGCTGCTGCCGCGCGAGCGGGTCAATGCGCTGATCGATCCGGGTTCGGCCTTTCTCGAACTGTCGCAACTGGCGGCTTACGGCATGTACGGCGCACAGCCTTTCGAAGTTCCTGCAGCTTCGCTGATCACCGGCATCGGGCGGGTCAATGGTGTCGAGTGCATGATCGTCGCCAACGATGCCACGGTGAAGGGCGGCACCTATTACCCGCTGACGGTGAAGAAACACCTGCGGGCGCAGGAGATCGCCGGCGAGAACCGCTTGCCGTGCATCTACCTGGTCGATTCGGGTGGCGCTTTCCTGCCACTGCAGGACGAGGTCTTTCCCGACCGCGACCATTTTGGCCGCATTTTCTACAACCAGGCCAATCTGTCGGCGGCGGGCATTCCGCAGATCGCCGCGGTGATGGGCTCGTGTACCGCCGGTGGTGCCTACCTGCCGGCGATGTCGGACGAATCGATCATCGTCAAGGAGCAGGGAACGATCTTTCTCGGCGGGCCGCCGCTGGTCAAGGCGGCCACCGGTGAGGTGGTGAGCGCCGAGGATCTCGGCGGCGCCGACGTGCATACCCGCATTTCCGGTGTCGCCGATCATTACGCCGAGAACGACGCGCATGCGCTGGCGATCGCCCGGCGCATCGTCGGCAACTTCAACTGGCGCAAGCGTCCGCCGCTGCGCCTGAGCGAGCCGTGCGCGCCGCTCCATGCGCCCGAGGAACTCTATGGCGTGATCCCGACCGACGCCAGGAAGCCCTTCGACGTGCGCGAGATCATCGCCCGCCTGGTCGATGGTTCGGATTTCGACGAGTTCAAGGCGCGCTACGGGACGACCATCATCTGCGGTTTCGCGCGCCTGTGGGGATATCCACTGGGTGTCGTCGCCAACAACGGCATCCTGTTCTCGGAGTCGTCGCTGAAGGCTGCGCATTTCATCGAGTTGTGCGCGCAGCGCGGCATCCCGCTGTTGTTCCTGCAGAACATCACCGGTTTCATGGTCGGTCGCAAGTACGAAAACGGTGGCATTGCGCGTGACGGGGCCAAGATGGTCACCGCCGTGGCCTGTGCGCGCGTGCCGAAGTTCACGGTGGTCATCGGGGGTTCCTTCGGCGCCGGCAACTACGGCATGTGCGGGCGTGCCTATTCGCCACGTTTCCTGTGGATGTGGCCGAACGCGCGCATCTCGGTGATGGGCGGCGAGCAGGCCGCCAAGGTGCTGGCGACAGTCCGGCGTGACGGTCTCGAAGCCGCCGGAAAAGCCTGGAGCGCAGAAGAAGAGGAGGCCTTCAAGGTGCCGATCCGTGCGCAGTACGAGGTTCAGGGTCACCCCTATTACGCCAGCGCCCGTCTCTGGGACGACGGCGTGATCGACCCCGCAGACACCCGCCGGGTGGTCGGCCTCGGCCTGTCGGCGGCGCTGAACGCCGACGCCGAAGCGACGAAGTTCGGCATTTTCCGGATGTAAGGGGCCTTGATGAGCGAGTACCAATCGATACTGACCGAAGTCGACGGCTACGTCGGCATCCTGACGCTGAACAAGCCGCAGCGGCACAACGCTTTCGACGAGCAACTGATCGCCGAGATGATCGCCGGCCTGCGCGAACTGGCGGCCGACCCGCGGGTGCGCGCGGTGGTCCTGTCGTCTACCGGCAAGAGCTTCTGCGCAGGTGCCGACCTGCAGTGGATGAAGCGCGCGGCCGGCTATTCGGACCAGGAAAACCTGCAGGATGCCAGGCGGCTCGCCGAGTTGATGGCGACCCTGAACGAATTCGCGAAGCCGACGATTGCGCGCGTGCAGGGCCCGGCCCACGGCGGCGGCGTCGGACTGATCGCCGCCTGCGACATCGCGGTCGGCACCTACGATGCGCTGTTCGCGCTCAGCGAGGTGAAGCTGGGCATTGTGCCGGCGGTGATCAGTCCGTATGTGCTGGCAGCGATCGGCGAGCGCTATTGCCGCCGCTACATGCTGACTGCCGAGCGTTTCTCGGCGGCCGAGGCCTACCGCATCGGTTTGCTGCATGAACTCGTTCCCGGCGAGGAGCAACTCGACGAGGCGATTGCCGAGATCATCGACAGCCTGCTGGCTAACGGACCGCAGGCGCAGGCCGAGTGCAAGTCGCTGATCCGCATCGTCGCCGGGCAGCCGATCGACGAGGAGACCATCGACGAAACGGCGCAGCGGATCACGCGCATACGTGCCAGTCCCGAAGGCCGCGAGGGGCTGGCGGCCTTTCTTGAAAAGCGGCCGCCCAACTGGGTCGCCGATTGACGAGGCGGCAGGCCGGCAGCGCTTGCTCCCGAAGCGCCTGTTGAACGACGCCGAAGCCTTGAACGGGCGCCAGAGGGCTCGATGAAAGATTGCCGATGTTTACCAAGATTCTGATTGCCAACCGCGGCGAGATCGCCTGCCGCGTGATCCGGACCGCGCGCCGGATGGGCGTGCGTACCGTCGCCGTCTATTCGGAAGCCGATGCCGAGGCCCGGCACGTGCGCGTCGCCGACGAAGCGGTGTGCATCGGTCCGGCGGCGGCGCTCGCCTCGTACCTGTGCGGCGAGCGCATCCTCGATGCCGCCGCGCGCACCGGCGCGCAGGCGGTGCATCCGGGCTACGGCTTCCTCTCCGAAAACGACCGTTTCGCCGACGCCTGCACCGCTGCGGGCATCGTTTTCATCGGTCCACCGGCAGCGGCGATCCGGGCGATGGGCTCGAAGTCGGCGGCCAAGACACTGATGGCGTCGGCCGGTGTGCCGCTGACGCCGGGTTACCACGGCGAAGATCAGGAACCCGGCTTTCTGCAGCGGCAGGCCGAGGCCATCGGTTATCCGGTGTTGATCAAGGCCGCCGCCGGTGGTGGCGGCAAGGGCATGCGCCTGGTCGAACGCGGCGAAGATTTTCTGGCCGCACTGGCGTCATGCCAGCGCGAGGCGATCTCCGCTTTCGGCTCCGATCAGGTGCTGATCGAGAAGTATCTGCGCCGCTCGCGGCACATCGAGATCCAGATCTTTGCCGATACGCAGGGCAACTGCGTGCATCTCTTCGAGCGTGACTGCTCGGTGCAGCGCCGCCACCAGAAAGTGCTCGAAGAAGCGCCGGCGCCGGGCATGACGCCAGCGCGGCGGGCGCTGATCGGCCAGACGGCCGTCGAGGCGGCGCGCGCGGTCGGCTACGTCGGCGCCGGCACCGTCGAATTCATCGCCGGCGACAGCTTCGCGCAGGACGGCCGCTTCTATTTCATGGAGATGAATACCCGCCTGCAGGTCGAGCATCCGGTGACCGAGATGATCACCGGCCAGGATCTGGTCGAATGGCAGTTGCGCGTCGCCGGTGGCGAGCCGCTGCCGCTGCGCCAGGAGCAACTCGACATTCGTGGACATGCGCTCGAAGCCCGCATCTATGCCGAGAATCCCGAGCAGGATTTCCTGCCGTCGACGGGTCGCCTGCTGCATCTCGCGCGCCCGCCCGAGAGTCTCAACGTCCGCGTCGATACCGGCATCGAGCAGGGCGACGAAATCACGCCTTATTACGACCCGATGATCGCCAAGCTGATCGTCTGGGACGTCGACCGCCACGCCGCGCTGGCGCGCATGCGGCAGGCGCTGGCCGACTACCGCATCGTCGGGGTCAGCACCAACATCGACTTTCTTTCGCGCCTGGTCGCCTGCCCGGCCTTTGCCAACGCCGATCTCGACACCGGCCTGATCGAGCGCAGCCGCGACTTTCTCTTCCCGGCGCACAGCGAACCACCGACGAGTGTCTTCTTTGTCGCCGCGGTCGCCGGTCTGCTGCGTGAGCACGCCGTCGCACTGGCGCTCGCCAGCCAGTCGGGAGATCCCTGGTCGCCGTGGAGCCTGCACGACGGTTGGCGGCTGAATCTCCAGTCGCGACGCACGCTGACCTATCGCCACGGCGATACCCTGCACGAAGTCCTGGTCGCCTATGAGGCCGACGGCTGGCGTTTGACGCTGGGCGGCGAATCGGTGCTGGCGCGCGGCCGGATCCTCGACAGCGGCCAGTTCGCCGGACAACTGGCCGTCGAACTCGACGATCGCCGCCTGATCGCCAGCGTCGTCGCGGTGACCGAGAAAAACGAACAGAAGCGGCACGTGTTCCTCAACGGCAGCAACTACGTCATCCTTCGCGACGATCCGCTGCACCTGGTCGCTGCCGGCGGCGCGCAGGGCGGCGGTCTGACCGCGCCGATGCCCGGCAAGGTCATCGCCCTGCTGGCGACGGTCGGGCAGAAGGTGGACAAGGGCGCGCCGCTGCTGATTCTCGAAGCGATGAAGATGGAGCACACGATCACCGCGCCGAAGAACGGCCGGGTGCGGGCTTTCCGCTACGCAGCCGGCGATCAGGTCGCCGACGGTGCGGAACTGGTCGATTTCGTCGCTGGCGAGGGCGAGCCATGAGCCTGCCGCAACGGGTGAAACTGGTCGAGGTCGGGCCGCGTGACGGCCTGCAGAACGAGCGGCAGCTCGTTCCTGCGGCGATCAAGATCGAACTGATCGAACGGCTGGCTGCCGCCGGCTTGTCGGCGATCGAAGCCACGTCCTTCGTGTCGCCGAAGTGGGTGCCGCAGATGGCCGACAATGCCGAGGTGCTGCGCGCGGTGCTGGCCAGCCCGCGGCGTCGGTCGCAGGTTTCCTATCCGGTCTTGACGCCGAACCTCAAGGGCTTTGACGCGGCGCTCGAAGCCGGCGCGCTGGAAGTGGCGATCTTCGCCGCGGCCTCGGAGACCTTCTCGCAGAAGAACATCAACTGCAGCATCGCCGAGAGCCTGAAGCGCTTTGCCGCCGTGCTCGACGCCGCCAGCGCGCTGGAGATCCCGGTGCGCGGCTATGTCTCGTGTGCCGTGGCCTGTCCGTACGAAGGCGCGGTTGATCCGGCGAAGACGGCGCGGGTAGCGCGGCAGTTGTTCGAAATGGGTTGCTACGAGGTCTCGCTCGGCGATACCATCGGCGCCGGTACGCCGGCATCGGTACAGCGGATGATCGAAGCCTGCGCAGCGTTGCTGCCGATCGACCGGCTCGCCGGGCATTACCATGACACCTACGGGATGGCCATTGCCAACATCTACGCCTCGCTCGAACTCGGCATGGCGGTCTTCGACAGTTCGATCGCCGGTCTCGGGGGCTGTCCTTACGCCGCCGGGGCGAGCGGCAACGTGGCCACCGAAGACGTGGTCTATCTCCTGCAGGGGCTGGACATCGAAACCGGAGTCGACATGGAACAATTGCTGGCCGCAGGCCAGTTCATCGCCGGCCACCTCGGCCGCGAACCGGCGTCGAAAGCGGCGCGTGCCCTGCTCGCCCGGTGCGGTGCCGGATGCTGATGCCTGCTGAGGGCAGCACGCACGCGCGCGTCGTGCATTCGGAGGAACGCTCTTGACCTCGATGGTCGTCTCGCCGTGCATCAATGTCTGCCGCATGGATGAGCAGACCGGTTTGTGTCAGGGCTGCTTCCGGACGATCGAAGAGATTGCGGTCTGGAGCCGTGCCTCCGATGCGCAAAGGCTGCGGGTTCTGCTGGCGGTCGAGCGCCGCCGCGTCGAGCACGATCCGCTCGGGTGTGCCGCGGGCGGTGACTTCCGTGGCGATTGCGAGCGTTGACCATGACCGATTCCGAAGACGAATATCTTTGCGTCGGCATCTGCATGCCCGACCCGGATTCGGGTTATTGCCTCGGCTGCGGTCGTCCGCCGCTGCCGGTGTCGCGGGTCACGCAGGGGATCGTCGCCGAGGAACAGCGCCCGCTGCGGTTCTCGGGCGAGTTTCCCGACGGCGACTCTCCCAAGAAGCCTGATGCTTCCCGCTAGCCTGCTGGTTCTCGAACGCGGCTGGTTGTCGTCGAACAATATTCTGTTTTTCGAAGGCGAGCAGGCGGCGCTCATCGACAGCGGTTACGTCAGCCATGCCAGCCAGACGGTCGCCCTGCTCGAACAGGCGCTGGCCGGCCGTCGTCTGACACGGCTGCTCAATACCCACTCGCATTCCGACCACATCGGCGGCAACGCGGCGGTGAGCGAGGCCTTCGGCTGTCGAGTCGTCGTCCCCGCGGGCATCGACGCGACGATTGCCGAGTGGGACGAAGAAGCGCTGCTGCTCTCGCCGCTGGGCCAGTCGGCGGCGCGTTTTTGCCATGACGAAACGATTGCCGCCGGCGATCAGGTCGAACTCGGCGGTCTCAACTGGCAGGCCATCGCGGTTCCCGGTCACGACATGGACGCGCTCGCCTTTCACAACCCCGAGCGGCGTCTGCTGATCTCGGGCGACGCCCTGTGGCGCAACGGCTTCGGCGTCATTTTCTCGGAACTGCTGGGTCACCCCGAGGATGCCGGCGGCCTGAAAGCGGCGCGCGAGACGCTCGACGTGCTCGCGCGTCTGCCGGTCGAGGTGGTGATCCCGGGTCACGGTGCGCCCTTCGTCGAGGTCGAGGATGCCTTCGAGCGCGCTTACCGGCGCCTTGCGGCCTTCGAAAACGATGTCGAGTTGTTGGCCCGGCATGCGCTCAAGGTCATCGTCGCTTTCGCCCTGCTCGAAAGGCGGCAACTGGCACGCGCCGATCTCCCGGATTTTCTCGCCAGCCTGAGTTTCTGCCAGAGCGTCAACGCTCGTTACCTGAATCACAGCAATGAGCAACTCGCGCAATGGCTGGTCCGCGACCTGCTGCGTGTCGGGACGCTGAAAGACGTCGATGGGGTGCTGTTGGCAACGTGAGCGCCGCGTCGGGTGCGTGGGGCTGTAAGGATCGCGACGTTCGCCGCGACCAAGCGACATGACCACTGCTTGGCAACGGCCCGCACATCCGAGCGGGCTGCAGTTTCCCTGAACCCATCGTTAGCGTCTTTCCGGAGGACTCATGAAACGCTCGTTCCACCTCTTCGCGCTGCTGGCGACGACCTTGTTGGCCACCTGCGGGTTTGCCGCCGAGCCGCCACTGAAATTTGGCGTCGGTCTCTTCCAGCCGGACAGGGACAAGAACGACAGCACCTACCGTCCGCTGGCCAATTACCTGTCGGCAAAGCTTGATCGCCCGGTCGAACTGCGCACCGTCGATAGCTGGGAGGGGCTGGCGAAGTCGCTGGCCAACGGTGAGACCGACATCGCCCTGCTGGGGCCCTGGGGTTACGTGCTCGCCAACCACGAGGCCGGCGCGCAGGTGCTGGCGACCATCCTCTACGACGGCAAGCCGGAATATTTCGCGATCATGGTCACGCATCCGCAGTCGGGCGTGAGCAGCGTCGCCGACCTGAAGGGCAGGACTTTCGCCTTCGGTGACAAGGGTTCCACCTCGGGCTACCTGATTCCGCTGCATTATTTCATGAGTCAGGGTATCAACCCCGACAGCTACTTCGCCAAGGTTCTGCACACCAAGCACCAGGCGATCGAAATGCAGGTCAGCCAGGGCACCCTCGACGCTGGCGCCGACTATAACCGCAATCGCAACGCGATGATCGAGCAGGGGCTGCTCAAGCCGGAGCACTCCAGGATCATCTGGCAGTCGGCGCCGTTGCCGAACGACGCCGTTGCGGTCAGCAAGGCGTTGTTCGTCGATCGTGCGCTGGTGGCCCGTCTGCAGGCTGCTCTGCTGGGCATCGGCGACGCCCTGAAAACCCAACCGCAGCTGTTGCCGGCGCACTACACGGGCTTCGTCATCCGCGACAACGCATTCTACAAGCCGATCCGCGACGCTGGCCTGGCGACCGGCAAGCTGCAGGTGCGCTGAACATGCACCCGGCCCTGGCCGCTGCCGAACGGCGCGCGGGTCCGCTGCGGAGCCGTCTTGGTTTCCTCGCACTGGCGCTGGCCTATGGCCTGCTGGTCGCGGCGTGTCTGGGATCGCTGGGCCGCGAAGGCGAGTTGTCGCTGGGGCGAACCCCACTCGCCAACCTGCTGAAGACGGCCACCGAGTTCGCCCGCCCGAGCTTCGTCGATGCCTGGTGGGGCAACCCGCAACTCGAATATGTCAGCGATGACGGCACCGTTCTGCGCGTCGAGGACCGCCGCGAGGTCGAGCGCCACTATCTGGCAGGACTTGCCGAGGCGAGCTGGACGACGATTCGCATCGCCACCCTGGGCTCCTTGCTTGGCGCCTTGCTGGCACTGCCGCTGGCGGTGCTGGTGGCGCGCAACCTCGCGGCGCCGCGCGCGCTGGCCTGGCTGGCGAAAGGCGTGCTCGATGTGGCGCGTTCGATCCATACCCTGGTATTCGGGCTGGTGCTGGTGGGCATCGTCGGGCTGGGTCCCACCGCCGGCATCCTGGCCATCGGTCTGCATTCGCTGGGCAGCTACGGCAAGCTCTTCGCCGAGGCCATCGAGACCCTCGACATGGCGGCGGTCGATGCGGTGCGCAGCGTCGGCGCCGGCCCGGCGCAGGTCTTCTTCAACGCCATCTGGCCGGCGGTTCTACCCCAGTTCGTTTCCAGCCACCTGTACATCTGGGAATTCAACATTCGCGATTCGACGATTCTCGGGATCATCGGCGCCGGCGGCCTGGGTCTGCTGATCTCGGAGGCGACCGCGCTCTTTCAATGGGGGCGGTTGGCGACCGTGCTGATCGTGGTGATCGCCCTGGTGGCTTCCTTCGACGCCATGAGTCGGTGCATCCGCAAGGCGTTATTGTGAGCGCGCCGGCGATTGTGCTGCGAGCGGTGGTCTGCGTGGCCGGCGGCCGCGCCGTGCTGGAGATCGAAGACCTGGCCATCGCGCCCGGCGAGCGCATCGCCATCGTCGGCCACAACGGCGCCGGCAAGTCGACCTTGCTGCGTCTGCTGAGCGGCTTCAGCGTCGCGACGCACGGTCGCGTCGAGGTCCTGGGGCGTGTTCTCGGAGCCGCGCTGCCCGCGGCCGAACTGCGCGCCTTGCGTCGGGAAACCGGGCAGGTGCTGCAGGGCCTGCATCTGGTGTCGCGACTGTCGGCGCTGGACAACGTGCTGATCGGCTGCCTTGGTCGCGTCGGAGGCTGGCGCAGTTGGGCGCGCTGCTACCCGGAGCAGGAACGCGCCGCCGCAGCGGCCGCGCTGCAGGCGGTGGGGCTGCTGGCGCGGGCGCAATCGCGCGCCGATACGCTGTCCGGCGGCGAGCGACAAAAGGTGGCGATAGCCCGCCTGCTGGTGCAGCAGCCGCGGCTGATTCTCGCCGACGAGCCGACGGCGGCCCTCGACCCCGCGGCCGCTCAGGAGGTCTGCCAGCTCCTGGCCAGGGCGGGCCGCACGGCGACGCTGATCAGCGTGTTGCACAACCCCGCGCAGCTGCCTTTGCTTGCCGAGCGGGTGATCGGCCTCAGGGAGGGGAAAATCGCCTTCGATCTGCCGCTGGCGGCGGTCGGCGAGCAGGCGCTCGGTGATCTCTATCGGCCCGCCGCGCGCATGCGGGCGTCTGGATGCCCGGCGATCAGCCGGCCCGGAACGCGCGTACTCCGAGGATCACCCCGCTGACCAGCAGGGCGATGCCGAGCAGGGCCATGCCGCCAGGCAGCGCGCCGCGCCAGATGAAGGCGTAGGCAAAGGCCGAGAGGGTCTCGAAAACGATCAGTTGCCCGGTCAGCGCCGTCGGCAACAGCCTGCTGGCGCGGTTCCAGAGCAACGTGCCCAGCCACGAGGCACACAGTCCCAGGGTCAGCATCAGCCCGACATAACGTAGCGGCTGCGGGCCGAGCGGGTAGTCGAAGCCGCCGGGGTCCTGGAACAGGAAAGCCGCGGCGGCCATGCAGACGGCGGCCAGTGGCAGCGTCGCCAGCCCCTGTGCGACGGCCCAGGTGCCGGAAGCGAGGGTGGGTCGCTGCCGCAGCCAGTGCGAGTTGCGCAGCGGGTACCAGGTCCAGGCGAGTACCGCGGCGACCGCCAGCAGCGCCCCGAGCAGGTAGTCGTGGGGGCTGCGCCGCGTGCCGAGCTGCGCCATTTCATGGCTGTTCACCAGCGCGATGCCGACCGCGATGACCAGCAGCGAAGGCAGCAGGCGACGCCACGGCAGGGCTTCGCTGCCGAAGTTGGCGGCGATGGCGATGACGATCGGCAGGGTACCGATCAGCATCGTCGGCAGCGGGGCGTCGGCCAACTGGATGGCCGCGGCCAGAAACAGGTAGTAGAGCAGGTTGCCGACCAGCGCCAGCTCGCAAGCCATCCGCCAGTCCTGGCGCTGCAGGCGTTGCAGGCGCGGCAGGTCAGTGCCGGCGAGGAGCAGCGCAATGACCCCGAAACCGAGATACCGTCCGCAGGAGAGCATCGCTGGCGGATAGTCGGGCAACATCAGCGGCACGACGAAGACCAGTCCCCAGAGCAGGCCGGCACCGAGCGCACAGGCGATGCCCTCGACCAGGACGCGGCTGGCCGGCAGCTCTGGCCGCATGGTTCGCGCCGGCTCTTGCGGAGGTCAGTGACGAAAGATCGGCAGCGTCGGAAGCTGCGGCCACTCGATCGCGTCGAGCATGTTCTTGATCACCAGGCCGAGTTCGGTGTCGCCGACGATCGACAGTTCGCGGTTGAAGAACAGCGTGTCCGGATCTTCCTGGCGGGCGAGCAGTTGCAGAAACGCCGAGAGGTTGGCGCGAAACGACAGATCGGGGTTCACGGGGGCGGTGAACAGCGGCCGGAAGACGCCGTCGCGGTAGCAGAAGCACGCCTGCCCGCCGGCGTCGATCACCTCGACGAGGAAGCTTCGCCCTTCGAGCTGCGTCAGGCTGTCGTCGGGGAGCAGGCCAATCCTCGCCGCGACATTGAGCGCGCTGGCGAGCGCCAGCGAATGCGGCCATTGCGGCAGGCGGGCGCCGATCGTGGACAGCACGCCGGGCAGTTTGAAACGGGGTATCGAAAAGCTCATCACAGGGTTCCTTGCAGGTCAGCGGTGGCGCCTGCCTGGTGGCAAACGATGCCGGCATCGGCGAACCAGTAGCCGTCGACCAGTCCGTCGCTGGCCCAGCCGGAGCTGTCGACGTCGACCCGCTGGCCATGGCGGGCGGCATCGAAGGCGGCGACGATCGCCGGCATGGACTTCGGCTGCGGACTGAGGCGCACGACCTCGATGCCCAGCGCCAGCAGCTCCGGCATCTGCGGCAACAGGTTGTAGGTCTGTGCCGACATCGTCTGGATGCCGTTGATGGTCAGGAACGGTTGCCCCTCGCGGGTGCGCAGGGTCAGTCCCTCGGGGTGATCGAGACACTTGAACTGGCAGTCGTCCTTGTTGAGGTTGTAGTGCCGCGCGGTGAAGCAGCGCGCGGAAAAGGCCAACGGCAGCTTGCCAAAGACGAAGACCTCGGTGTCGACGCCTTGCGGGCGGCTGCGGTGCAGGGTTTCGATCAGCCGCCGGTCGCCCTCCAGCGGCGGCAGCCAGCGACACATGCCATAACGGGCAAAGGTGGCCAGCGTCGCTTCGTTGTAGATGTTCAGGTGCGGGCCGGCAACAAAGGGGCGGCCGGCGGCGATGTTCACCGCGCCGAGATCATTGGCTTCGAGCCGGCAGTCGGGAATTTCCGTCAGTTCGTCAGCCAGGCGGCGCAGCACCTTGAGGTCGCCTTCCGATTCGAGCAGTGCCTGCGCCGAAACGACCACTTCCTTGCCGGCGTCGCTGAGGTCACGCGCCAGTCCCAGCCAGTCGGCGACACGAATCTGCTGGCGGCGCGAGCAGACCACCTCGCCGAGGTAGACGATGTCGATTGCCGGGTTCTGTGCCATCTCGGCATAGAACTCGAAGACTTCGTTTTTCGGCCAGAAGTAGAGCAGCGGCCCGAGAGCGAGTTTCATCGCGGTTTCTCCATCAGCGCCACGGTCGGCTGTAGGCGCCGAGCGTCACCTGGCTGCCCTCGGCGACCTTGGCCAGCGTCGCCTGCCAGGCCGCCTTGACGTGAAAATGCTGCGCGTCCCTGGCCAGTTCGTCGAGCGCCGCGCGCAGCGTGCGGGTGACCTGCGCGACGTAGGTCGGGCTGCGCTGGCGTCCTTCGACCTTGATCGCCACGACGCCGGCGCGCGCAATCTCGGGCAGGATTTCGAGCACGTTGAGGCTGGTCGGTTCTTCGAGTGCGTAGTAGGTGTCTCCCGCGACCTCGAAACGACCCTTGCACAGCGTCGGGTAGCCAGCCGGCTCGTCATCACCGAAGCAGTCGATGAGGATGCCGTTCAGGCGCGTCGTCATCTGGCCAGGCGATCTTTCCCACTGCACGTACCTGGCCGGCGAACACGCGCCGACGGTATTCGGTGATTCGCCGGTGGCGTACGAGGACAGCCAGCAGCGGCCCTCGTTCATCACGCACAGGCTGCCGAATCCGAAAACCTCGATCTCCACCGGCGTGTTGCGAATCACCGTCTCGACCTGAGCCAGCGTCAGCACGCGCGGCAACACCGCGCGTCGCACGCCGAACTCGCGGTGCGCGAAATTGACCGCTTCGTAGCTGGTGGCCGATCCCTGCACCGAGAGATGCAGCCGCAGGGCCGGGTGGTGCCTGCTGGCGTAGTCGAGCAGCCCGACATCGGCCAGGATCACCGCGTCGACTCCGAGATCGACCGCGCCATCGACCGCGCGCTGCCAGTCGGCGACGCGTCCGGGCTGGGCAAAGGTGTTGATCGCCATCAATACCTGCCGCTGCCGCGACTGCGCGTAGCGGATGCCCTCGACCATCGCCTTGTGGTCGAAATTCAGGCCGGCAAAATTGCGCGCGTTGGTGTCGTTGCGATAGCCGAGGTACACCGCGTCGGCGCCGTGATCGACTGCCGCCTTGAGCGCCGGCAGGCTGCCGGCGGGACAAATCAGTTGGGGAACGCGTGGACGCGTCATGGCAAACCTCGTCAGGCGAAGCACGCCAGTATAGCCACGCCGGCCGGGTTGCGCTTGATGCGGGTCAATTTTCCGAGGATTGGCCGTCCTGGCAGCGCTCAGGGTTGCCCAAGGCGGCTCCGCAAGGCGCGCAGATAGGCCAGTCCGGCGATTGCCCGGCTGCCGTACCAGGAAACCATCTCGCCGTCGATCAGGGCGCAGCGCACTCCCGGCAGTTGTGTGGCCAGCAGTTGCCGGTGTTTTTCCCGAAAGGGGTAAGGTTCGCTGGACAGGAAAACAATGTCCGCCGCGCTCGCCAGCGCCGGCAACTCGACCTCCGGGTAGCGCTGCCGGCTGTCGACCGGCAGCGTGTCCCAGCCGGCGGCGGCCAGCATGCGCGAGATATAGGTGTCGCGGGCGACGCTGAGCCAGGGCTCGCGCCAGATCAGGTAGAGCACCTTCTCGCGCGGCAGCGGTTCGGTTGCGGCACGCAGCGCCCGCCACGCGCTCTCGAAATCGGCACACAGGGTTTCGGTCGTGGCCTCGCGCCCGAAAACGCCGCCCAGCAGGCGGTAAAGGTCGAGGTTGTCGCGCGCTTCCAGCGGGTGCGTCACGATCAGGTGCGGCACGCAGCCGGACAAGGCTTCGACTTCCTCGCGGCGGTTTTCGTCGATGTTGACGATCACATGCGTCGGTTCCAGGGCGCGCAGTTTGTCGGCGTCGAATCCCTTGGTGCCGCCGAGCTTCGGGACCCGCCGCAGTACCTGCCGCGGATGGATGCAGAAGCCGGTACGGCCGACCAGCGCTTCGGCGAGTCCCAGCGCGACCAGCAGTTCGGTGACGCTGGGCACCAGCGAAACGATCCGTGGCCGGCCCGAATAGCGGCCGTGTGTCTTGCCGAGCGCGTCAGACCATTGCATGATGAGGGTTCGCGGTTCAAACAACAGGAGGAACAGATGCTAGCTCAGAAACTTGCGGTCGTCACAGGAGCCGCCCGTGGCATCGGCCTGGCCGTGGCACGCCAGCTTGCGGCCGCCGGCTGCACGGTGCTGATGGTCGGACGCGTTGCCGAGGCGATCGAAAACGCCGCCGGGCAGTTGCGCGAGAAGGGTCACGACGTGTTGCCGCACGTCGCCGACGTTACCGACGCGAGTGCCGTGGCGGCGCTTGCCGCGCGCCTGCGCCGCGAGTTCGGCCGCGCCGATATCCTGATCAATAATGCCGGGGTGTTGCTCGAACCGAAGGATTTCGCCCTCCCGCAGGCCGCGAGCGTGTTCGTCGTCGACCCCGATGTGGTTGCCGCCACGCACGCCTGCAACGCACTTGCACCGCTGCGCCTGATTCAGGCGATCACGCCGCTGATGCGCGAAAACGGCTGGGGGCGGATCGTCAATGTTTCGTCGAGCCTGGGGCAACTGAGCGAAATGGGAGGCTACTGGCCCGGCTACCGGATGTCGAAAGCCGCCCTCAATGCGCTGACGCGGCTCACCGCCAAGGAGCTGGAAGGCAGCCCGATCAAGGTCAACTCGGTCTGCCCCGGCTGGTGCCGCACCGACATGGGTGGCAAGGATGCCGCGCGCAGCGCAGACGAGGGCGCCCGCGGCATCGTCTGGGCCGCGCTGCTGCCCGATGACGGTCCGAGCGGCGGCTTCTTTCGCGACGGGGAAGCGATCGACTGGTGACGGCACCGGCAGGCGAGCGCGCGGCCGAGTCGCGCAGCGGCGGGCGTCCGGGAAAGTCGCTTTCCTGATCAAGACACCCCGCGCGGCTTGCGCGGTACACCGGCAAACAGCCGATCGTAGAGCGCATTGGGCAGCAGCCGCAGCAACTTGCCGACGATAGCCATCTGCCAGGGCACGACGGCATAACTCCTGCCTTCGGCGATGACGCGCGCAAAGCGCCGTGCGGCCAGGTCGGCGGGAATCAGGAAAGGCATCGGAAAGGGATTCGACTCGGTCATCGGGGTCTGGATATAGCCCGGACAGAGGGTGACCACCTTGACGCCCGAGCCGCGCAGTTCAAGACGCAGGCTTTCGAGATAGCTGATCGCCGCCGCCTTCGAAGCGCTGTAGGCCTCTGCGCCAGGCAAGCCGCGGATTCCGGCCAGCGAGGCGACTCCCACCAGGCGACCACCGGCGGCGCAACGCATGGCTCCGATGAACGGCGAGAAAGTGGCCGCCATGCCGTAGAAATTGACGTCCATGATCCGGCGGATTGCCGCCAGATCTTCCTGGCACTCGCTCAGCGTGCCTGCCGAGACGCCGGCGTTGGCAACCACGATGTCGGGAACGCCGTGGCGGGCGATGAAGTCTTCGGCGGCGGCACGCAGGGCCGCCGCGTCGGTCACGTCGAGCGGGTAGCAATCGACCTGCCCTGGCCAGCGTTCGGACAGGCCCCGCAAGCGCTCGGCGCGCCGGGCACAAAGCCCGACCAGCGCTCCCTGCGCGGCGTAGTGCTCGCTCAGCGCCCAGCCGATGCCGGAAGAGGCGCCGGTGATGAAAACCTTGAGGACGGGCGGCACGCGCAGGCGAGGAACGTTACCGCCTCAGGCGGCAGACGACTCCTGCCCGGCGGGCGGCTGCTGCGTCACTTCTTGCCGCGCTCGCCGCGCGCCTTGGCGATCACCTGGTCGGTGAGCACGATCAACTCGGGAAAACCCTTGCCGCCGGTCATCAGGTACTTGCCGTCGACGGCCAGCGCCGGAACGCTCTGAATCTTGTACGCCTGCGCCATCTGATCGCCACGCCTGGCCTTGCTGACGACTCCGAAGGAGTTGTAGGCATCGCTGAACTTCTTGACATCGACGCCTTGTGCGCCCACCCAGTCGATGATGCTCTTGTCGTCGTAAAGCTTGCTGCCCGTCCTGTGCAGGGCGTCGAAGACCGCGGCATCGAGTCGGGCCAGATCGCCGGTGGCCTCGAGGGCATAATAAAGCCTGGCCAGGCTCGCCCACTGCGGCCGCGCGAACGAGATCGGCACGCGCTTGAAGACCACGTCGCCCGGCAAGGCGGCTGACCATTTGCTGACCGTGGGGTGGAATTCGCTGCAATGCGGACAGCCGTACGAGAAGAATTCGATCACCTCAAGTTTGGCCGGGTTGTCGGAGGCCTGTGCCGGGACGATGGGCAGGTAATCGCGGCCGACGACGAGTTCGGCGCGGGCCGGCAGAACCACGGTCAGCGCGGCCAGGGTGAGCGCCGCGAACCATCCACTGATACGTCGATGCATGACTCTTCTCCTGAATTGGTTAGTCTTTCTTGACCACGTTGGCGTCGATGCCCTGCTTGGCGAGGTCGGCACGCAGATGGTTGACGTCGTCCAGTTTCTGATACGGTCCGAGGCGAACGCGGTACCACACCTTGTCCTGGAGCATGACCTGCTGGATCCGCGCCTCGGCACCCAGCATCGCCAGTCGCGCCTTCTGGTTGTCCGCCTCGTTGGCGCTCTGGAACGAACCGGCCTGCAGATAGATCGGCTCCTTTAGCGTTTCACTCTTGCTCTTGCCGCTCTCCGCCTGCTTCACCTCGCCGGGTTTGCCTTCGGCGGTTTTGGCTGCCGCGGCCTTGCTGTCCGCCGGCCTGGCTTCCACCGGCCGGCTGTCCACGGCCTTGGTTTCGGCCGGTTTCGCTTCGCCTGGCCGGGTTTCGACAGGCTTGGTCTCGGTATGTTTGTTGCTTGCGATTTTGCCTTCGGTGGGCTTGGCTTCGACTGGTTTCGGTTCTTCCGGTTTGGGGTCCGGAATGGCTTCGGCCTTGCCTGGCAGGATCTTGTAGAAATCAAAGCGCGGCTTCTCTGCGCCTATCGGGTCACCCGGCTTGCCGGGGAGCGCCACCGGTGCCGTGGCGACCGGCGGCACTTCGGGTGTGGTGGCCGCCGGGGTCGGGGGCTTGCTGGCCACGGGTGGCGGCAGTTTGGGTTGCTGGCCGGTGGTGGTGAACGGTAGCGGCGCCTTGTTGATATACCAGACGACGCCGGCCACGCCGATGACGCCGATAACCAGGCCGATGAACAGGCCGAACAATGTGCCCCCCCCCGACTTCCTTGCGGGGGGGGTTCTAAGGGGTTTCAAGTCGCGACTCATGGAAGTCCTCTGTTCTCTGATTACATCGATTCGGGGCAGGAGACACCCAGAATCGTCATGCCGTTGCGAATCACCTGCCTGACCGCAGCCGCCAGTGCCAGGCGCGCATCCTTCTGCGCCGAATCATCGACCAGAATGCGTTCGGCATTGTAATAGCTGTGGAATTCGGCGGCCAGGTCTTTGAGATAGAAGGCGATCAGGTGCGGTGCCAACTCCGCGGCGGCGGTTTCGACGACCGCGGGGAATTCGCCGAGCCGGGCCGCCAGGGTCAGTTCATGCGCGCCTTCGAGGCGGTCGAACGGTGCGGCGGCGAGGGTTTCCAGATCCCCCCCCCAGAGTGCCAGCAGCGAACAGACGCGGGCGTGCGCATACTGGATGTAATAGACGGGGTTGTCGTTCGACTGGCTTTTCGCCAGGTCGAGGTCGAAATCGAGGTGCTGGTCGGACTTGCGCAGCACATAAAAGAAGCGGCAGGCGTCGTTGCCGACGTCCGCGCGCAGCGTGCGCAGGGTCACGAACTCGCCCGATCGGGTAGACATCTGCGCCTTCCAGCCGGAGCGGTAGAGCACGGCAAACTGCACCAGCGCCACCTCCAGAGCTTCCGGATCGAGCCCCAGCGCTCCGAGCGCACCCTTGATGCGCGGAATGTAGCCGTGGTGGTCGGCGCCCCAGACGTTGATCATCCGCTCGAAGCCACGCTCGTACTTGTTGAGATGGTAGGCGATGTCCGACGCGAAATAGGTATAAAGGCCATTGTCGCGCCGGACGACGCGATCCTTCTCGTCGCCGAACGCCGTCGACCGGAACCACAGGGCGCCGTCCTGCAGATAGAGATGGCCGGCCTTCTGCAGTCGCTCGACGCCACGCGCGACCACACCGGTAGCAAACAGCGACTGTTCAGAGAACCACACGTCGAAATGCACCCCGGACTCTTCGAGATCGCTGCGGCAGTCCGCGAGCTGCTCGGTAAGCACGAAGTCGTGCACGTACTGCCACTCTTCGCCGAGCAGTCGCTTGGCATTGGCGATCAGGGCGTCGAGGTGCGCTTCGCGGATTTGCGCGGCCGCGGCGTCGGTGCGGCCGGGGTCGGGCAAGGGCGGTACGCCGTCGATGACGCCGGCGGGCGCCCGCAGGAAGCGCTCGGCATGCGCAGCCAGCATCTGTCTGGCCATCTCGCGCACATATTCGCCCTGGTAAGCATTGGCCGGGAAAGGCAGGGGTTCATCGTGGCGACGGTACAGATCCAGATAGCGTAGCCAGGTCGACAACGCCAGGATGTCCATCTGCCGGCCGGCGTCGTTGACGTAGTATTCACTGGTCACGTCCCAGCCGGCGAAAGCGAGCAGCGTACACAGGCTGCCGCCGTAAGCGGCGCCACGACCGTGGCCGACGTGCAGCGGGCCGGTCGGATTGGCGGAGACGAACTCGACGAGGACCTTGCGTTTGCCGCCGGTCGTCGAGCGGCCAAAGGCCTCGCCCTGTTCGAGAACACCGCGCACGACTTCGAGCTTGGCTGCCGGCCGCAGGTGGAAGTTGATGAAGCCCGCACCGGCGATGACGGTCTTGTCGACCAGCGGTGAATACGGCAACTCCGAAACCAGCAACTGGGCCAGTTGACGCGGATTGCGCTGCATCGAACGCGCCAGTTGCATCGCCAGGTTGCACGAAAAATCACCGTGCGAGGCCTGTTTGGGTCGCTCGATATGGATGCTGGTATCGGCCTCGTTCGGCGCGACGCTGAGTAACGCGGCACGCATCAGGTCGGCGAGGTGGGACTTCAGGTCGGAACTCATCAGGGTGCGTCTGCTGTAGGATTCGGTCAAGCCGCTGATTATACGATGCACGACCGAGCGCGGGGCGAAGGATGCGGCGCGATGGTGCGCGTTTCTGTGTAAACTCCCCGATTTGCCCAAGACAAGGCCGTTGCCAGCCGTGCGACTTTTCCGCCTCGCCAAAATCCTCAGTATTGCGCACCGCTACGGTCTCGACGAGATGCTCTTCGAGCACGAGCCCAGCGGCCGCCTGGCGGCCGTGTCGCGGGTCCTGCACTTTCGGCGCCGCTTCGACGCGCCGCCGGCGGTGCGCCTGCGCCTGGCGCTGGAATCGCTGGGGCCGATCTTCGTCAAGTTCGGCCAGGTCCTGTCTACGCGTCGCGACCTCCTGCGTCCCGACATCGCCGACGAACTGGCCAGGTTGCAGGACCGCGTGCCGCCATTTTCACCGGCACTGGCGCTGACGCAGATTGAGAGGGCCTATGGCCGGCCGGCGAGCGCGGTGTTCGCCGAGTTCGATTCGACACCGGTGGCCAGCGCCTCGATCGCACAGGTCCATTTTGCCCGACTGCGGCCTGAAGACGGCGGCCAGGAAGTGGCAGTCAAGATCCTGCGCCCGGAAATGCACGCGGTGATCGCCAACGACCTGGCGCTGCTCGATACCCTCGCCGGCCTGCTCGAGAAAGTCTGGTCGGACGGCAAGCGGCTGAAGCCCCGCGAAGTCGTCGGCGAGTTCGCCAAGTACCTCTATGACGAACTCGACCTGATGCGCGAAGCCGCCAACTGCTCGCAGTTGCGGCGGAATTTCAGCGGTTCGCGGCTGTTGCAGGTGCCCGAGGTGTATTGGGATCAATGCACGACGACGGTGATGGTCATGGAGCGCATGCGCGGCGTTCCGATCAGCCAGACCGAGGCGCTGCTCGCTGCCGGCATCGACCTGCCGGCGCTGTCGCGCGCCGGCGTCGAGATCTTCTTCACACAGGTGTTTCGCGACGGCTTTTTTCACGCCGACATGCACCCCGGCAACATCTTCATCGCCACCGATGCGGATCACCACGGCAGCTACATCGCGCTCGACTTCGGCATCGTCGGGACGCTGACCGACACCGACAAGAATTATCTGGCGCAGAACTTTCTGGCCTTCTTCCAGCGCGACTACAAGCGCGTGGCGACGGCGCACATCGAAGCCGGCTGGGCGCCACCCGAGACGCGTGCCGACGAGTTCGAAGCCGCCATTCGCGCGGTCTGCGAACCGATCTTCGACCGGCCACTGCACGAGATTTCCTTTGGCCGCGTGCTGCTGCGCCTGTTCCAGACCTCACGCCGTTTCAACGTCGAAATCCAGCCGCAACTGGTGATGTTGCAGAAGACCTTGCTCAACATCGAGGGCCTCGGCCGACAACTCGACCCCAATCTCGACCTGTGGAAGACCGCCAAACCTTTCCTCGAACGCTGGATGAGCGAACAACTCGGCGGCCGTGCCTTTCACCGCGGGGTGCAGCAGGAAGCCCCCTACTGGGCGCGCATCCTGCCGCAGATACCGCGCCTGGTGCACCAGGCTCTGGCGCAGGCGAAAGCGCCCGATCTTGCGCCGCTGCTGGCCGACCTGGCACGCACCCAGCGCCAGCAGCGGCGCTTGCTGAGCCTCATCGCCGTACTCCTGGCCGCACTGCTGCTCAGCCAGTATCTATGATCATCCTGGACATGCGCTGAGGCTCAGGCTGCGGGCGGTCGCGGCCAGCGCAGGCGCGCGGCGAATCCCCCGCCGGGCAGGTTTTCCAGTTCGAAACGGGCGGCGTGCAGCTCGGCGACGCGCTGCGCGATGGCCAGCCCGAGGCCACTGCCTTCGGCTCGCGCCGCGCTGCCGCGGTAGAAGCGTTCGACCAGCCGCGGCAGTTCCGTGGGCGGAACGCCGGGGCCGTCGTCGATGACGCCGAGCGTCATTTCGCCGTCCTGGCGCGCGGCGATAATGCGGATCGTCGTCGCGGGCGGGGTGTAGCGCAGCGCGTTGTCGAGCAGATTGCGCAGCGCGATGGCCAGCAATTCGGCATCACCGCTGATCAGCAGGCGATCGTCGCTACGTTCCAGAACGATGCAGCGGTCAGCGGCGGCAAGGCGGGCATCGCTCAGCACCCGCTCTGCCAGCTCGGCAAGATCAACTTCGGCGGGATGGGGCAGCCCGGCCAGCGGGTCGAGGCGCGCCAGGCGCAGCAGTTGTTCGAGCACGCGGGTGGCACGGTCGGCACCAAGCAGGATCTGTTGCAACGCGTGCTGCCGGTCATCGGCATTCCGACTGAGTTGCGCGACCTGGGCCTGGATCCTGACCACCGCCAGCGGCGTACGCAGCTCGTGCGCGGCGTCGGCCGTGAATCGCCTTTCGTTGGACAGGGTATCGTCGAGCCGGCCGAAGAGGCGGTTGAGCGCCGAAACCAGCGGCCGGGCTTCGAGGGGGGCCGCGTTCTGGGCCAGCGGCCGGAGGTTTTCCGGCGAGCGCGACGCGACGTCGGCGGCCAGCTCATCGAGCGGCTTCAGCGCGCGCCGCACCGAGTAGTAGAGCAGCAAAAGCAGCGCCGGCGAGATCAGCGCGATCGGCAGCACCGTCCGGCGGGCAACCTCGAGCGCCGTGCGATCCCGCAAGTCGATCGATTGCGCGACCTGGACTCGGTAGTCGCCAGAGGTCGAGGCGATGGTCAGGACACGCCAGGGGTGGCCGGCGTGGGACACGTCGTCGTAGCCGGGCGCCGCGGCCAGCGATTTTGCCGGCGCGTGCGCCGAGCGCAGGAGCAGTGATCCGTCGGCACGCCCGACCTGGAATTCGAGCGGTGACTCGTAACGATGCTTTTCCTGGCTGCGGACCGACGCCAGGCGCGTTGCCAGGTCTTCCAGGTGGCTCTCGTTGTCGCGCACCAGCGCCAGCAACAGGCGGGCGGCTTGCGCCAGATGGCCGTCCATCAGTTCTTCGGCTTCGTGCCGGGCCTGGGTGTAGCTCAAGACCGCGTTCAGGCCCCAGACCAGCAGCGCGGTGGCGAAGACGGCGCGCAGCAGCCGCCAGCGCAGCGACTGGCTGTGCGCGTGTGGCTCTGGCTCTGTCCCGGGCATCAGCCCGGGTCGCCCAGGCGGTAGCCCAGGCCGCGGACGGTGCGGATGAACTGGGCACCGAGTTTCTTGCGCAGGTGGTGGATGTATACCTCGACGGTGTTGCTGCCGGTTTCCTCGCCCCAGGCATACAGACTTTCCTCGAGTTGGGCGCGCGTGCGGATATGGTTCTTGTGGCTGAGCAGGTCGCGTAGCAGGGCGAATTCGCGCGCCGAGAGGGTCACCGGCTGGCCGTCGCGGCTGACCCGCTTGCTGGCCGGTTCGAGCACCACGCCGGCGTGCTCCAGGCGCGGCGTGGCGTTGCCGCCGGCGCGGCGAATCAGGGCGCGCAGGCGTGCCTGCAGTTCGAACAGGTCGAAGGGTTTGGTGAGGTAGTCGTCGGCGCCGGCGTCGAGCCCGGCGATCTTGTCGGCGCTGCTGTCGCGCGCCGTGAGAATCAGCACCGGCAACTGATTGCCGCGTTCGCGCAGATCCTTCAGCAGCCACAGTCCGTCGCGCTTCGGCAGGCCGAGGTCGAGAACGCAGGCCTGATAGGCGTGGTCGAGCAGCGCCAGGCGTGCGGCTTCCCCGTCACAAACCCAGTCGACGGCATAGTCGGCCAGCTTCAGGCCGGCACGGATGCCGTCGCCAAGCAAGGGGTCGTCTTCCACCAGCAGTATCCGCACGGATCGTCTTCCTTCCGAACAAGCTTACAGACGATATCCGAAGCGCTTCAACAACTGTGCCGTTTCGCACAGCGGCAGACCCATGACGCCGCTGTAGCTGCCGGCGAGATACTCGACGAACATCCCGGCGCGCCCCTGAATGGCGTAGGCGCCGGCCTTGTCCATCGGTTCGCCGCTGGCGACGTAGCGGGTGATCTCGTGCGCTTCGAGGGACCGAAAACGCACCTCACTGATCGATACGGCGAGTTCGAGGCGTTCGCCGCTGCCCACAGCGACGGCGGTAAGCACCCGGTGCGTGTTGCCGGACAAGCGTCGCAGGATGGATTCGGCATCGCTGGCGTCGCGGGGCTTGCCGATCAGCCGACCGGCCAGTTCGAGAGTGGTGTCGGCAGCCAGCACCGGTTGCGGCAGCAGTCTTCGCCAGTCGACGATGCGGCAGCCGTGTGCCGCCTTGCTGCGCGCAATGCGTTGCACGTAGCGCACCGGATCCTCGTCGGGCAGTGGCGTTTCGTCGAGCTCGGCGTCCTCGCGCGGCGAACTGCGGAAGACGATGCTGTCGAATGCGACGCCGATCTGGGTCAGCAGTTCGCGCCGGCGTGGGCTGCGCGAGGCCAGATGCAGGCGCGCGTGCTGCAGATCGACCGGCATCAGCCCTCCCGATGGTAAGGGTGCTGGCGGACGATGCTGATCGCGCGATACAACTGCTCGCAGAGGATCAGCCGCGCCAGGGCGTGCGGCAGGGTCAGGCTGGAGAGGCGAATCGCGTCGTTGGCCTGCAGCTTCAGGGCCGCGTCGATGCCGTCGGCACCGCCGATGACGAACGCGGTATCGCCGCCGGCGCGCATCCAGCATTCGAGCCGCTCGGCAAGCTTCAGGGTTGGCAGGTCGGCGCCGCGCTCGTCGAGCACCACCATCCGCGCATAGCCTTGCAACGCGGCCACGAGGCGGGTCTTCTCGCCGGCCAGCAATTGCTCACGGTTCTTCGAGCCGCGGCTTTCCGGTTTGACTTCGACGATCGACAGGGGCAGTTCGCGCGGCATGCGCTTCTGGTACTCGGCGCAGCCCTGCGCCACCCAGGCGGGCGGCTTGTGACCAACGGCGAGAATGGCCAGTTTCATCCCTGGCCCGCTGTCGCATCCTGGGCCACAGCGGGGGTCCGGCGCACGCGCACGGGTCCCTTGCCGCCCCATAACTCTTCGAGATTGTAATAACTGCGTACCGCCGGCTGCATGACATGCACGATGATGTCGCCGAGGTCGACCAGGATCCATTCGCCGACCTCCTCGCCTTCGCACGACAGGACCGGCGCACCGGCGGCGCGTACCTTGTCCTGGACGTTGCGCGCCAGCGACTTGACCTGCCGGTTCGATTCGCCGCAGGCGATGACCATGCGGTCGAAAAGCGAGGTCAGGCGGCTGGTGTTGATCACCTCGATGTCGTGGCCCTTGATGTCTTCGAGGGCGTCGACGACGAGCTTTTCCAGTTGGGGAATCTTCATTGTGGCTTCAGTACTCCGGGTAAAGGCGATGCTGGCGAATATAGGTCAGCACCGCGTCGGGCAGCAGGTAGCGCGCACTGCCGCCACTGGCCAGGAGGGCGCGAATCCGTGTCGCCGAGATGGCGAGTTGCGTCATCGCAAAGGTGACGATGCGACCCGCCGGCGACTCGGCGAGCAGCGCCGGACTGGCGCAGAAGCGGTCGTGGTAACAGCGCGCCAGCGGCGTGGGCAGTTGCCCGGCGTCGATGGCGAAGCCGGGGCGATGGGCGACGGCAAGGTGCGCCAGATCGAACAGCGCCTGCCAGCGGTGCCATTGCGGCAGGCCGTTGAAGGCGTCGGCACCGAGCAGCAGCACCAGCGGGCGCTGCCGACCGCAGGCGTCGGCCTGGCGCAGGCGTTCGAGCGTCGGTACGCTGTAGCTTGGCCGCGCCGCTTCGACTTCGGCCGCATCGACGCTGAAGCGCGGGTTGCCGGCAGTGGCCAGGCGCACCATCTCCAGGCGTTGTCCGGCGGTTACCCGCGGGACCTCGCGCAGCGCCGGCTGGCCGGCCGGAATCCAGCGGATGCCGGCCAGATCGAGGCTGTCGGCAGCCTCCTCGGCCAGGCGCAAGTGACCGAAATGAACCGGGTCGAAGGTGCCGCCGAAGATTCCCAGCGGCCGTTCGCCGGGTTGCTCAGGCATCGTCGTCCACGCTGACGAAGACGTCGCGATAACTGACGTAGAAGCTGGCGAACAGCGTCGGGGCGAGCACCAGGATCAGCAGCACCATCATCAACACCAGCACCAGCGAGGCACCGCTGGGTAGCAGGGCCGCCAGAATGCCGAGCACGATGCCCGGTACCAGCGTGGCCACGACGCCGATGGCCAGCGAGTACACCAGGAACGGGCGCCAATTGCGCAGGCAGGCGACGAAACTGAAGAACAGCGCCTTGGCGGGCGACAGGCCGTGCCACCCGGCAAGCACCGGCGCGTACCAGTAGGCCATGATCAGCGGGCACAGCAGGACCAGCGCGATCTCGGTCGCCAGCAGCAGGCTGCCGCTGCTGACGGTTTCGGCGTCCGGCTTCTGGCCGGCCAGCATCATCGCCATCAGGGCACCGTCGTCGGCCAGCGCCGAGAGGCCAAGAATCGCTACCACCGCGGCCAGATAGATCGCTCCGAGGGTGAGCAGCGCGCGCAGGTTGCTGGCAAAGCCGGAAAACAGCAGTTGCGGACCCAGTGGCGTGCCGCGCTCGATGCTGCGGCAGGCATTCATCAGGCTTACCGAGAAAGCGGGGATGCACAGCGTCGTGGCGATCGTGCCGATCACGGGAATGACATTCACCAGGGCCATCAACACCCAGTAGCTGACCACCAGGAAGGTCAGCATCAGGTGATTCCTGCGGAAGATCCGGAAGCCGTCGGTCAGCCAGCGCCAGCCTTGTGCGGCGGGAAGAGTCAGTGCTTGCATGGTTTGTCGTAGGGTCGCTCAGGCGCCAAGGAAGATGTCACGATAGGAAGCATACACCGAGCCGGCGAGCACCGGTCCGAGGACCAGGAACCCGAGACCCAGCGGCAGCGCGGCGAAGAAGCACAGCACCAGGCTGATCAGGCCGTAGACCAGGAACACGACGGTGTTCTTGAGGCAGGCATGGAAGCTCGCCTTGAGGGCATCGACCGGCTGCAGCCGGTTGAAGACCACCAGCGCCGGAGCGAACCAGATGGCCATGACGATCGGCAGCGACAGCAGCATCCACAGCAGCCCGGCCAGGAAGACGCCGCCGAGGGCGACACCGGCACCGATCGGACTGCCGATCAGCAGGCCGCCGGCGACGCCACCGCCGACGAAGACGAAAGCCAGCACGAAGACGACCAGCAGGCCCAGCATGTACAGCACGCCGAGCATCACCAGGCTGCCGGTGTGGTGCTGGAAACCGGCAAAAAGGTCAGTGATGGCGAACTCCTCCTGGCGGGCGGCCCTCTCGCAGGCGAGCAACATCCCGGCCGCGAGGACCGGGGTCAGCAGATGCGAAGCGAGTGGACCGATCCAGGGGACGATCGCCAGGCCCAGGTAGATGACGATCAGGATCACCATCATCGCTATCCAGGCGCCGGGATTGACGATGAAGATCGCCCAGCCCTGCCGGAACCAGTTGAAAACGTTGTCGACCTCGGTGCGACGGCTGGCGCCGTTGAAGCCGGGGGCGGGGATCGGGAAGGGTTCCATGCGCATGCTCGTGTCTGGGCGGGGTGACCGGTCAGCCGCCCGGCAGGGAGGTGGCAAGCCGCACCTGGCTGGCGTCGCTGGCGATGTGGTTCAGCAGGATGGCCCGGTAGGCGTCGGGGTCGCGTCGGATGACCAGGCTGCCGGACCGCGGCAGATGGTGGTCCTGCAGCCGGGAGATCCAGAAACGCAGTGCCGCTGCACGCAGCATCGTCAGCCAGGCGCGCCGCTCGGCGGCCAGGAGCGGGCGGCAGTGATCGTAAGCGGCGAGCAGCGCGGCGCTGCGCTGCGCGTCAAGCACTCCGTCGGCGGTGGTGCACCAGTCGTTGACCGTGACCGCCAGATCGAACAGCAGGTCGTCGACGCCGGCAAAATAGAAGTCGAGCAGGCCGCTGACTTGATCGCCCACGAACAGGACGTTGTCGCGAAACAGATCGGCGTGGATGACGCCGCGCGGCAGGTCCGCCGGCCGGTAGCGTTGCTGATGGCGGAGCTCGTTGCGCAGCAGGCGGGCGTCGTCGTCTTCGAGGCAGGGTTCGAGCTGCGCGGCGACCTGCGCGCACCAGGCGGTATGGCGCTGATGCGCGAGGGGTTCGGGATACGACTCTGCGGCGAGGTGCAGACGCGCCAGCATGCTGCCGATCGCCGCGCAGTGGCCGACCGCCGGGACGCTCCGGGAACTTCCGGGCAGCCGGCTGACGATCGCCGCGGGCTTGCCAGCGATCTCGCCGAGGTATTCGTGACGACGGTTGGTGACCGGTGCCGGGCAGGGAATTCCCCGCGCGGACAGGTGCGCCAGCAGTTGCAGGTGGAAGGGAAGCTGCGCGCCGGGTTGCTGCTCGAAAATCGTCAGCACGTACTGGCCCAGCGTCGTGTCCAGAAAGAAATTGGAGTTCTGCACGCCCTCGGCAATACCGGCGAGCGTCACCAGGCTGCCCAGCGCATAGTCCTCCAGCCAGGCGCTCGCCTGCGCGGTGCTCAGTTCGGTGAACACCGACATGGCGACCCGGCGCGACCGGCCGGCAGGCGAGAGGGAATCCGCAAGGGGGGGGTCAGAAAGTGCCGATGACCCAGGTCGGCACGCTGACGTCCGGCGTGCCCATCGTTTCCTGGGTGAAGTTGCCGTCGCCCTGTCGGTCGGTCAGGTAGTAGGGAACGCCGTGTTCGGGGGTGACCTTGATGCGGTACAGCTTGCCGTTGATGCGGTGCTCCTCGACGGTATCGCCTTCGCGCTTCTTGATCGTCACCTCGGGTTCCAGCGATGCATCGAAGGGCGCCATCTCCGGCGGTGGCGGCGGCACCGCCGGCAAGGGCTGCAGATCCGTCCGGTTCTGGCCAACGGCAGGCGCAGCAGCGAGGACCAGGAGGACCAAGAGTACGAGGGCGGAGCGGAGGGCTTGAAGGCGGCGCATGAGCAGTTTCCCGGGTGATTGGTCGATCAGTGAGCATCTCACCTGTCAGTGTGGATTGTAGTACAGATTGAGGAACTGCCCTTGCCCGAAGGCGCGACGGCGACGCGGTGGCCTGGCGAACTCTGCGATAATAGACGCCGGGACTCGAACCACCCGCCGCTGTCGCCGTCCGACAGGAGAGTCCTCCCCTCGGTCAAAACTGTGTTGCTTGCCTATGCCCACCCTGCTGCTGGTCGACGGATCGTCTTACCTCTACCGCGCCTTCCATGCCATGCCCGACCTGCGGACCTCGCAGAACGAGCCCACCGGCGCGATCCACGGCGTGCTGAACATGCTGCGGCGACTGGAAAGCGATTACCAGGCGTCGGGAATCGACTACAAGGGCTGCGTCTTCGACGCCAAGGGGCGGACCTTTCGTGACGACTGGTACCCGCAGTACAAGGCCAATCGTCCACCGATGCCCGAGGACATGGTGCGTCAGATCGAACCCCTGCACGCGGCGATCGTTGCCCTCGGCTGGCCGCTACTGATGTGCGACGGCGTCGAGGCGGACGACGTGATCGGTACGCTGACCACGCAGGCGGCGGCGCAGGGCGTGCAGGTGGTGGTGTCGACCGGCGACAAGGATCTCGCGCAACTGGTCGGCCCGCACGTCAGCCTGATCAACACGATGAGCAACGAGGTGCTCGACGAAGCCGGCGTGCTCGGCAAGTTCGGCGTGCCGGCGGAGCGTATCGTCGATTACCTGGCGCTGATCGGCGACGCCGTCGACAACGTTCCGGGCGTCGACAAGGTCGGCGCCAAGACCGCCGTCAAGTGGCTCGCGCAGTATGGTTCGCTCGACGGGGTGATCGCTGCCGCCGCCGACATCGGTGGCGTGGTCGGGCAGAATCTGCGCCGCGCAATCGACTTCCTGCCGCTGGCGCGACGCCTGGTGACCGTCCGTCGTGACCTCGAACTGCCGTACGCGCCCACCGACCTGCAGCCGCGCCCGCGCGACCAGCAGCGTCTGATCGAAATCTTCGCGCATTACGAGATGCGTTCGTGGCTCAGGGAAGTGCAGGGTGGTGACGCTGGCCGCGCCGTGCCGCCGGCAGCCGGCCAAACGACTACCACCAGCGGGCAAGCCGACCTGCTCGCCGACGACGCGCACCGCGCGGCCTACGCAACGATCCTTGACCGACCGGCGCTCGACCTGTGGCTGGAGAAGATCGGCCGCTGTCCGCTGACCGCGCTCGATACCGAGACCACCAGCCTCGATCCCTTCGCCGCGCGCCTCGTCGGCGTGTCGCTGGCGGTCGCGCCGGGTGAGGCGGCCTACCTGCCGCTGGCCCACGACTATCCGGGCGTACCGCCGCAACTGCCGCGTGACGAGGTGCTGGCGCTGCTCAAGCCGTGGCTGGAATCGGCGGCGCACGCCAAGATCGGCCAGAACCTGAAGTACGACCAGCATGTGCTGGCCAATCACGGCATTCATCTGGCCGGCGTGCGGCACGACACACTGCTGCAATCGTATGTTCTCGAATCCGGCAAGGACGGCGTGCGCGGACATGACCTGGGACAACTCGCGACCCGCCATCTCGGGCTGGCGACGATTCCCTACGAGGCGCTGTGCGGCAAGGGTGCCGGCCAGATCGGCTTCGACCAGGTGGCGATCGAGCAGGCGTCCGAGTACGCCGCCGAAGATGCCGATCTCTGTCTGCGCCTGCAGCAGCGGCTGTATCCGCAGATCGCCGCCGATGCCGGCCTCAGCCGGATCTACGAGGACATCGAAATCCCCGTGCGCGACATCCTTTTTCGCATGGAACGAACCGGCGTGCTGATCGATGCGCAGTTGCTGACGCAGCAGAGCCACGAAATCGGCAAGCGCCTGCTCGAACTCGAAGCGCGCGCGCATGCGGCGGCCGGGCAGCCGTTCAACGTGAACTCGCCGAAGCAGCTGGCCGAGATCCTGTTCGACAAGCTCGGCATGCCGGTAAAAAAGAAGACCCCCTCGGGAACGCCTTCGACCGACGAGGAAGTGCTCTCCGAACTCGCGCTCGACTATCCGCTGCCGAAGATCCTGCTCGAATCCCGGCAGCTCTCCAAACTCAAGGGGACCTATACCGACAAGCTGCCGAAAATGGTGAACACCGGCACCGGGCGCGTGCACACCAGCTATGCGCAGGCGGTGGCGGTGACCGGCCGGCTGGCGTCGAGCGATCCCAACCTGCAGAACATTCCGGTACGCACCGCCGAAGGGCGGCGCATTCGTGCGGCGTTCATCGCCCCGCCGGGCAGCAGTATCGTCTCGGCGGACTACTCGCAGATCGAGCTGCGCATCATGGCCCACCTCTCCGAGGACGCGCGCCTGCTCGAAGCCTTCGCGCAGGGCGAGGACGTGCACCGGGCGACGGCGGCGGAAATCTTCGGCGTCCCGCCGGCCGAGGTCGGCCCTGACCAGCGGCGCGTCGCCAAAGTCATCAACTTCGGCCTGATCTACGGCATGAGCGCTTTCGGGCTGGCGCGGCAGCTCGACCTCGAACGCGGCGCGGCGCAAGCCTACATCGAGCGCTATTTCGCGCGCTATCCCGGCGTTGCCGGCTACATGGCGAGAACGCGCGAGACGGCCAGGACCCAGGGCCATGTCGAAACCGTTTTCGGGCGTCGCCTGTGGCTTCCCGAGATTCGATCGAGCCAGGCCGCGCGTCGCCAGGGCGCCGAACGGGCGGCGATCAACGCGCCGATGCAGGGTTCGGCGGCCGACCTGATCAAGTCGGCGATGATCGTCGTGCAGGGCTGGCTCGACGCCGAGTCCCTGCACACGCGCCTGCTGATGCAGGTGCATGACGAACTCGTGCTCGAAGTCCCGGACGACGAACTGGCGCGCGTGCGCAGCGAATTGCCGCGCCTGATGACCGAACTGGCCCGCCTGCGTGTGCCGCTGGTGGTCGACGTCGGTGTCGGCGCCAACTGGGACGAGGCGCATTGACATCGGGTCTGGCGGACGGCATGCGGGAGCGGAAGATCTGGCGGGGCAGGGCATGCATCGGCGTGCTCCTGTGCCGGTGCCGGTTTTCGCCCGGAGTCCGCCCGCTGCTGGCCGCGGTCTTGCTCGGTGTGCTGCCGGCCTGCGGCAGCACGCCGGGCAGCAGGGTCGCGGTCTACCAGAACGAACGCTTCGAAGCCGGTGAAACCTTCTCGCGCCTGTTCGACGCCGGCGTCGATGCGACCTGCGAGGCCGCGCGGCGCGCGCTGCTCAGCCAGGGGTACCTGTTGACCACGGTCAGGCCCGACGCCATCGCCGCCAGCAAGCATTTTCAGCCCGACGGCGAGGTGCATGTGCAGATCGCGTTCAACGTCGTCTGCGCCCCGGAGGGCAGCCAGGGCAAGCTGGCCACGGCCTATGTCAGTGCCATCCAGGACCGCTATGCGCTCAAGAAGAGTTCGAATTCGGCCAGCGTCGGCGTCAGTGCGCTCGGCTCGGTGTCGATCCCGTTGACGCCGAGCGAGGATTCGCTGGTCAAGGTGGCCAGCGAAACGATTCCCGCCGGTCCCTTCTACGACCGCTTCTTTGCGCTGATGCAGCGCCTCCTCGCACAGCAGGTGGACGAACAGCAGTAGCCCACAAGCCGTTGCCGGTCGTGCCGCGCGGCCGGCGATGAGCACGAAGCACCAACAAGAGGAAACCGATGTTCAAAGCCCTGTTGTCCCTTTTCCGCCCCAGGGCAGCGAGCAAGCCGGCCGAGGCGCGGCCGGCGGCGGTCGCGGCGGCGGACGCCGGCCAGACGTACCTGTGCCACCGGCCGATACTCGACCGCGGGCAACGTGTGGTCGCGCACGAGTTGAGCGTCGACGTGCACCGTGCCTTGCGTGCCTGCCCGTGGCAAGGTCCCTCGCGCAAGCTGTTCGAGGATGTCCTGTTACGGCAGTTCGCGCAGGCCAGGCTGGAGGCGCTGCTGGCGCAACGTCGGGTATTCCTGCCGGTGGGGAGCGGCATTCTCGAACATCCGGCGCTGCACAGCCTGCCGCGGCAGAACGTCGTGTTGCAGATTGCCTGGCACAAGGAAGGCCGTTCCGGATCGCCGGGTACGCTGGCCGACGGCATGCAGCGCCTGCGCGCCATGGGCTTCGCGCTGGCCTGTGCCCACGAACTGCTCGACGGCGACGAAAAGGCCGGGCTGCTGGCGGACTACATCACCGTGGACGTCGGCCGCATGGCGCCGCCTGAACTCCTCGACGTGCAGCGGCGGCTGGCCACCCATCGCCAGCAACAGCCGTTGCTGGCGATGAACATCGCTTTCATGGAGATGTACCAGGCGTGCCGGCAAATCCGCTTCACGCATTTCCACGGCGATTTCATCCGCTGCAGCGAGGAGGCGCCGGTAGACATCGATCTGCCTCCCTACAAGGCGGCGGCGATGGAATTGCTCAACGCCATCCGTGCGCAGGCCAGCGCTGCCGTGCTGGCGGAAAGGGCCTGGATCGACCCGACGCTGGTCCTGCGCCTGCTGCGCGTCGTCAACTCGCCGGCGATGCGCCTGCGCACGCCGATCAGCGACCTCAAGCAGGGCATCGCCTACCTTGGCTACGACGAACTCTACCGCTGGGTGACGCTGCTGCTCTTTTCCAGCCAGCGCGCCGAAGACCGGCACCCGATGGAATACGCCTGGCGCGAAACCGCACTGGTCCGCGGTCGCTTCATGGAACTGGCCGCTGCCGGGCGGCTGCCGGCGAAGGCGTGCAGCCAGCTTTTCGTCGTCGGCGTGCTGTCGATGATCGACAAGCTCTTCGGCATGCCCATGCCGTACGCGCTGGAGAAGTTCGCCCTGTCGCCGGAGGTGAGCCAGGCGCTGCTCTTTCGCCGCGGCAGCCACGCCCCTTATTATCCTGAGAAAACCCCCGGCTCTGCCGGGGTGACTGTAGCAGTTTGACATTTCTGGGAGTCGGCCTTTCTTGCGAAGTTCACTGCTGGCGGTGGGGTCGTGGCTCCGTCAAGTTCCGGTATGGCAGTTGCAGAAGGGGAAGGAACCGCTCTTGCCCGTCGCGAATAGGCCCCTTTGAGGGGCCAGCGACGGAAAGCCCCCGGCTTTGCCGGGGGATCGTTACTACGAACTGGCGCTGGCCTGCGAGAGCGGCGAGCAAACGTCGATCGAGACGCTGGCAACGGGCTGCGGTCTCGACATGGACACCGTCAACCGATACCAGATCGAGGCCCTGGAGTGGATGCTCGAGTTCACCGATGCGCTCGAGGAACTCGCCAGGGACATGCGTTAGGGTGGGTTAACGACGATCAGATCATCGACTTCGATCTGGCCGAGGAGTTGCGACAGCCGCGATAGCCGTGAATCCCTGAATCTCCTCTGGCCTGTTTCTCCGGTCAGGTGCAGCTCCGACTGGGCGCGAAAGTCGCCTTCGCGCGGCAGATGCAGCAAGAGATCCTTGCTATGCTGGCGTCCGAGCAGGGCATCGATTTCCCTTTGAGTAGTGCACCGCAGCGTTCGGGCGTCGAGCAGTTCCTGGTAGGCTTGGCAGCGATGCTGACAGGCGTCAGGGATGCGACCTTCCTGGGATCGACAGGGTCTCCATGCGGCTATATTCCTCGCCTGGAGAGAGCACATGGGGCGCTGGCGAGAGATAATCACCAGCACTGCCTCCGGGCCGACGTGCTATTTTCCTGCCGGGGCCGCGTTCATGACCCGGTTGCGCCGACGGCAGCCACGTTGATCGGTCGCCGCGAACTCCGAAGCGCAGTCCTTCCGCACAGTGCGACGCGCCCCGTTTCACCTCATTTACCAACCCCAGCAGGATGCATCCATGCGATCAGGAAGTTCCCTTACCCGCAAGAACGGTCCCCAGGCCGCGCTGCGCTCAGGCCCCCGCCGCGAGTACCCGGCGTTTCGAGCATGAAAACCCCGAGCAGATTATTGCCTCTGGTCACCGACGGTCTGGTTGACGCGGTGCTTCGCCAACTCATGAGCGGCAAGGAAGCGATGGTCTATGTCGTCCAGTGTGGCGACGAGTTGCGCTGCGCCAAGGTCTACAAGGAGGCTCGGCAGCGCAGCTTCCGGCAGGCCGTCGATTACACCGAAGGCCGCAGGACCAAGAACAGCCGGCAGGCGCGGGCGATGGCCAAGGGCTCGCGCTACGGCCGGCAGGAGCAGGAGTCCGCCTGGCAGAGCGCCGAGGTCGACGCCTTGTATCGCCTTGCTGCGGCCGGCGTGCGGGTGCCGACGCCGTACAACTTCCACGCGGGCGTGCTGCTGATGGAACTGTTGACCGATGCCGCCGGCGAACCGGCGCCACGGCTCAACGATGTGCTGCTCAGCGAGGCGCTTGCCCGTCAGTTTCACGCGATCCTGATTCGCCAGGTGGTGCGCATGCTCTGCGCGGGAATCGTGCACGGCGACCTGTCCGAATACAATGTGCTGGTCGACAGCGAAGGGCCGGTGATCATCGACCTGCCGCAGGCGATGGACGCGGCGGCCAACAACAACGCCCGGCGTATTCTTGAGCGTGACGTCGACAACCTCAAGGCCTACTTCGGCCAGTTTGCGCCGGACCTGCTGTCGAGCAATTATGGGCGGGAAATCTGGTTGCGCTACGAGGCCGGCACGCTGCACCCGGAGAGCGTACTCGACGGGCACGTCCCGCCGGTGGAAAAAACCGCCGATCTGGACGAAGTGATGCAGGTCATCGACGCGGCGAGTAATGAAGAGGCGGCGCGAAGAGCACGTCAGGAGGCGCTCAGGCTGGGCGGGCGAACCGTCTGAACGACGCTCGGGCGGGAGATTGTCCGCCGCGCCAAGCCGCCGCGGTGCCGCACCAGGCACAAAAAAGCCCGCCGGGTGGCGGGCTTCGTGCGGCAGCGGTGGATTTGCCGACCCGGGCTTACTCGAACTCGATGATCACCTGATCGACCGACAGGCTTTCGCCGGCCTTGGCAACGACCTTCCTGACCTTGCAGTCGCGCTCGGCCTTGAGGACGTTTTCCATCTTCATCGCCTCGATCACCGCCAGTTTCTCGCCGGCGGCGACGGCTTCGCCTTCCGCCACCGAGATTTCCCGCAGCAGGCCCGGCATCGGCGACAGCAGGAACTTGGAGAGATCCGGCGGCACCTTCTTCGGCATCAGCGCCAGCATGCGCGCGGCGTTGGCGGTCATCACCGTGGCCTTGACCTGCTTGCCGAAGTGGACCACCCGATAGAGCAGGCCGATGCGTTCGAGTTGCATGCACAGCGGCGCGCCGTTGCAGGTGCCGTGGAAGACGAGTTCACCGAAACGCCAGTCGGAGACCAGGTCGTAGCGATCGGTGCCGTGGCTGACCGAATAACCGCCGGGAATCGGGTGCAGGACGACCGGGTAGTCCTTGCCTTCGATCTGGACCACCCACTCGCTGCCGACCTTGCGCTCGTGGCCCGGCATCTGACCACTGACCTTGACCGCGCGGTCGATGTAGCGGCGGCGACCAAAAGCGGCGACGGCGGCCAGCAGGCCGGGATCGCTGTGTACGACATCGGCGGCGACGAAGCCGCTGGGATATTCGTCGGCGATGAACGAGGTGGTGAAGGTGCCCGACAGGAAGCGCGCGTTCTGCATCAGTGCCGCCTGGAAGGGTATGTTCGAGTCGATGCCGCGAATCACGAAAGCGTTGAGCGCGTCGCGCATGCGGTTGATCGCCTGGTCGCGGGTGCTGCCGTGGCAGATCAGCTTGGCGATCATCGAGTCGTAGTACATCGAGATTTCGCCGCCTTCGAAGACGCCGGTATCGACGCGGACTTCACCGTCGGTGGTTGCCGGCGGGCGGTACTTGACCAGTCGGCCGATCGACGGCAGGAAGCCGCGGAACGGGTCCTCGGCGTTGATCCGGCACTCGATCGCCCAACCCCTGGGCTTGATGTCGTCCTGGGTGAACGGCAGCTTCTCGCCGGCGGCCACGCGAATCATCAATTCGACGAGGTCAACGCCGGTGATCATTTCGGTCACCGGATGCTCGACCTGCAGACGGGTGTTCATTTCGAGGAAGTAGAACGACTTGTCGGAGCCGACGACAAACTCGACGGTGCCCGCGCTCTGGTAGTTCACCGCCTTGGCGAGTGCCACCGCCTGCTCACCCATGGCCTTGCGGATGCTGTCGTCGATAAATGGCGAGGGCGCTTCTTCGAGGACTTTCTGGTGCCGCCGCTGGATCGAACACTCGCGTTCGAGCAGGTAGACGGTATTGCCGAAAGAGTCGGCGATGACCTGGATTTCGATGTGGTGCGGTCCTTCGACGAATTTCTCGATGAACACGCGATCGTCGCCGAAGCTGTTGCGCGCTTCGTTGCGGCAGGCTTCGAAGCCCTCGAAGGCTTCCTTGTCGTTGAAGGCGACGCGCAGTCCCTTGCCGCCGCCACCCGCCGAGGCCTTGATCATCACCGGGTAACCGATCCCCTTGGCGATTTCCACGGCCTGCGCGGAATCGGTGATCTCGGCGTTGTAGCCCGGAATGGTGTTCACCCGGGCTTCCATGGCCAGCTTCTTGGAGGCGATCTTGTCACCCATCGCCGCCACAGAATAGTGCTTCGGCCCGATGAAGATGATGCCTTCGTCTTCGAGGCGGCGCGAGAACTCCTCGTTCTCGGAAAGGAAGCCATAGCCGGGATGTACCGCTTCGGCACCGGTCTGCTTGCAGGCGGCGATGATCTTGTCGATCACCAGATACGATTCCTTGGAGGCCGCCGGGCCGATGCATACTCCCTCGTCGGCGGTCAGCACGTGCATCGAATCCTTGTCGGCTTCGGAATAGACCGCGACCGTCTTGATGCCCATTTTCTTGGCGGTCTTCATGACCCGGCAGGCAATCTCGCCGCGGTTGGCGATCAGAATTTTCTTGAACATCTCTTATTTCTCCCCGTGGATCAAAGCGGAATGTTGCCGTGCTTGCGCCACGGGTTTTCCAGTTGCTTGTTGCGCAACATCGCGAGCGAGCGGCAGATGCGCTTGCGGGTTTCGTTGGGCATGATCACGTCGTCGATGAAGCCGCGCGCACCGGCCACGAAGGGGTTGGCAAACTTGGCCTTGTATTCGGCTTCGCGTGCCGCCAGCTTGGCGGGGTCGTTCTTTTCCTCGCGGAAGATGATCTCGACCGCGCCTTTCGGACCCATCACCGCGATCTCGGCCGATGGCCAGGCGAAATTCACGTCGCCGCGCAGATGCTTCGAGGCCATCACGTCGTAGGCACCGCCGTAGGCCTTGCGGGTGATCACGGTGATCTTCGGTACCGTACACTCGGCGTAGGCATAGAGCAGCTTGGCGCCATGCTTGATGATCCCGCCGTATTCCTGCGCGGTCCCGGGCATGAAACCGGGAACGTCGACGAAGGTCACCACCGGAATGTTGAAGGCGTCGCAGTAGCGGACGAAGCGGGCAGCCTTGATCGAACTCTTGATGTCCAGGCAGCCGGCGAGGACCAGCGGCTGGTTGGCGACGATGCCCACCGTCGAACCATCCATGCGTGCGAAACCGATGACGATGTTCTTGGCGTATTCACGCTGCAGTTCGAAGAAGTCGCCATCGTCGGCGACCTTGATGATCAGTTCCTTGATGTTGTACGGCTTGTTGGGGTTGTCCGGAACCAGCGTGTCGAGCGAAAAGTCGAGGCGGTCGGCGGGATCCTGCGACGGCAGGCGCGGCGGCTTTTCGCGGTTGTTCGACGGCAGGAAGCTGATGAAGCGGCGGATCATCATCAAGGCTTCGACGTCGTTCTCGAAAGCGAGGTCGGCGACGCCGGACTTGGTGGTATGGGTGACCGCGCCGCCGAGTTCTTCGGAGGTCACGTCTTCGTGGGTCACCGTCTTGACCACCTCCGGGCCGGTGACGAACATGTACGACGAGTCCTTGACCATGAAGATGAAGTCGGTCATCGACGGGCTATAGACCGCGCCACCGGCGCAGGGCCCCATGATCAGCGAAATCTGCGGCACCACGCCCGAGGCCAGAACGTTGCGCTGGAAGACGTCGGCGTAACCGGCGAGCGACGCGACACCTTCCTGGATGCGCGCACCGCCGGAGTCGTTGAGACCGATCACCGGCGCGCCGACCTTGATCGCATGGTCCATGACCTTGCAGATCTTTTCGGCGTGCGCTTCCGACAGCGAGCCGCCGAAGACGGTGAAATCCTGTGAGAAGACGAACATCAGGCGGCCGTTGATGGTGCCGCAGCCGATGACCACACCGTCGCCCGGTACCGACTGCTCGGCCATGCCGAAGTCGTTGCAGCGGTGCTCCTTGAACATGTCCCACTCTTCGAAAGAGCCACTGTCGAGCAATAGCTCGATGCGCTCGCGGGCAGCCAGTTTGCCCTTGCTGTGCTGGTTGTCGATGCGCTTCTGGCCACCACCCAGACAGGCCGCCGCGCGCTTTTCTGCAAGCTGGCGAATGATGTCGTGCATATGTTCTACTCCCTAACGTTCGCGTCAATCAGAACTACTCAAACAGGTCGGAGGATCTCGGTCCGATCCCTGCAATCAGTGCTTCAGACAGGCCAGCAGTCGAGACGCTGCCGCACCGGGCGTGGTGCGCCCTTCGGCGACGTCACGTGACAGTTCCGGCAGCGCCGAGCGCACGGCCGGATGGGCACGGAAATAGCGGCGCAGGCCGGAATCGATCAGGCTCCACATCCAGTCCACGGCTTGCCGACGGCGCTTCTCGTCGAATTCGCCGGTGGCCGTGAGGGTGCTCTGGTAGCGTTCGATCTCTGCCCAGAATTCGGCGATACCGCGCTTGGCCAGGGCGCTGAGGGTGAGTACCGGCGGCCGCCAGTTCGGGCTGGCGCTGCGCAGCATGGTCAGCGCCGCCTTCATCTGGCCGCGCGCGAACGCGGCTGCGCGTTCGTCGATGTCGGCCTTGTTGAAGACGATCAGGTCGGCAATTTCGACGATCCCCTTCTTGATCGCCTGCAGGTCGTCGCCGGCGTTCGGCAACTGCAGCAACACGAAAACGTCGACCATGCCGGCAACCGTCGTTTCCGATTGCCCGACACCGACCGTTTCGACGATGATCACGTCGAATCCGGCCGCTTCGCAGACCAGCATCGCTTCACGCGTCTTGTCGGCCACACCGCCCAGCGAACCGGCTGAAGGGCTCGGCCGAATGAAGGCCTCGTCGCGTTGGCACAGCAACTCCATGCGCGTCTTGTCGCCGAGGATCGAACCTCCGGAAACCGACGACGAGGGGTCCACGGCCAGCACGGCGACGCGCTTTCCCCTGTCGATCAGATACATCCCGAGCGACTCGATGAAGGTCGATTTGCCGGCACCGGGAGCGCCCGAGATGCCGACCCGAATGGTCCGTCCGGTGTGCGGCAGCAATGCCGTCAATACCTGCCGCGCCCGCCGCTGGTGGTCGCTGTGCGTCGACTCGACGAGGGTGATGGTTTTGGCCAGCGCCCGGCGGCGACCGGTCAGGACGCCGTCCACGAGGTGCTGGTCGGCAGCCGCCAGGCTGCCGGCGGAGGCATTGGTCATATCCATGCGCTACCGTGAGTGCTGCGCGTTCAGGCAGTTGCCTGCGAACGTGCCTTGCGGATCTCCGCCAGCACGGTCATTGCCGAGTCCTCGATGCGTGTGCCGGGGCCGAAAATGGCTTTGGCGCCGGCCTGGAACAGGAAGTCATAGTCCTGCGCCGGAATCACCCCGCCAGCGAAGACGATGATGTCGTCGGCGCCCTGGTCCTTGAGCGCCTGCACCAGCGCCGGCAACAGCGTCTTGTGGCCGGCAGCCAGCGAGGAGACGCCGACCGCGTGCACGTCGTTCTCGATGGCCAGACGAGCGGCCTCTTCCGGGGTCTGGAAGAGCGGCCCGACGTCGATGTCGAAGCCGAGGTCGGCAAAGGCGGTAGCCACTACTTTGGCACCGCGGTCGTGACCGTCCTGACCGAGCTTGGCAATCATGATGCGTGGCCGGCGGCCTTCCTCGTCGTTGAACCTGACGATTTCGGCCTTGAGGTTTTCCCAGCTGGCGATGCCTTCGACGACCGCACCATAGACACCCGAAACCGTTTGCTGTGTGGCGCGGAAACGACCGAAGATCTTCTCCATCGCGTCCGAGACTTCGCCCACCGAGGCGCGCAGGCGCATCGCCCTGACCGTGAAGTCGAGCAGATTGCCTTCGCCGGTTTCGGCGCACCGCGTCAGGTCGGCCAGTGCCGCGTTGACCTGGTCGGTGTCGCGATTGGCGCGGACGCTCTTCAGGCGTGCAATCTGCGAGTCGCGGACGGCGTTGTTGTCGATGTCGCGAATGTCGAGACTGTCTTCCTTGGCGAGCTTGTATTTGTTGACCCCGACGATGACGTCCTTGCCCGAATCGATACGTGCCTGCTTGTCGGCGGCACAGCCCTCGATCTTCATCTTGGCCCAACCGGATTCGACGGCGTGCGTCATGCCGCCCATGCTCTCGACTTCCTCGATGATCTTCCAGGCTTCGTCCACCAGGTCCTGCGTCAGCTTCTCCATCATGTACGAGCCGGCCCAGGGGTCGATGACGTTGGTGATGTGCGTCTCTTCCTGGATGACCAGCTGCGTGTTGCGGGCGATGCGCGACGAGAACTCGGTTGGCAGGGCGATGGCTTCATCGAGCGCATTGGTATGCAGCGACTGCGTCCCGCCGAAGACTGCGGCCATCGCCTCGATGGTGGTCCGCACGACGTTGTTGTAGGGATCCTGTTCGGTCAGCGACCAGCCGGAGGTCTGGCAGTGGGTGCGCAGCATCATCGACTTCGGGCTCTTCGGCGAGAATTCCTGCATGATCTTCCACCACAGCAGGCGGGCAGCGCGCAGCTTCGCCACTTCGAGATAGAAGTTCATGCCGATGGCAAAGAAGAACGAGAGCCGGCCGGCAAAACCGTCGACGTCGAGACCGGAAGCGATGGCCGTCTTCACATAGTCGCGACCATCGGCCAGGGTGAACGCCAGTTCGAGCGCCTGCGTCGCGCCGGCTTCCTGCATGTGGTAACCCGAAATCGAGATCGAGTTGAACTTGGGCATGTGCTGCGCGGTGTAGCCGATGATGTCGGAAATGATCCGCATCGACGGTTTCGGCGGGTAGATGTAGGTGTTGCGGACCATGAACTCCTTGAGGATGTCGTTCTGGATGGTCCCCGAGAGTTTCTCCTGCGGCACGCCCTGTTCTTCGGCAGCAACGATGTAGCCGGCAAGGATCGGCAGCACGGCACCGTTCATGGTCATCGACACCGAGATCTTTTCGAGCGGTATGCCGTCGAACAGAATCTTCATGTCCTCGACCGAATCGATCGCCACGCCAGCCTTGCCGACGTCGCCGGTGACGCGCGGATGATCGGAGTCGTAGCCGCGGTGTGTGGCCAGGTCGAAGGCCACCGAGACGCCCTGACCGCCGGCGGCCAGCGCCTTGCGGTAGAAGGCATTCGAGGCCTCGGCGGTGGAGAAGCCGGCGTACTGGCGAATGGTCCACGGACGCACGGCATACATCGTGGCCTGCGGGCCACGCACGAAGGGCGGGAGGCCGGGCAGCGTGTCGGTGTACTGCAGTCCGTCGAGATCCTGCCGGGTGTACAGGGGTTTGACGACGATACCTTCGGGGGTGACCCAGTTCAGTGCTTCGACATTCCCGCCCGGCGCCGACTTGGCGGCAGCCTTTTTCCAGGCATCAAGACTTGCAGAATCACTTGGTGCGGCATTGTTCGCGTTGGACATGACGGAACCTTTCAAGAAATCTGTGGATTGAGGCGGTAGTCCCGCCTGACGACGCAGAGGCCTTACTGACCAAGGGTGCCGCGCCGCCGTTTCGGTGATTTTAACGCTTGACACCCCGCCCCGCGAATAATACTGTATCCATAATTATGAAAGCAAGGTCCCTTAGAGACCCTGAACCTCTTAGCGAAAAAGATCGATGGCTCCGAGTCGCATCGCCCAGACTGCCCTCTACCAGGAAGTCGCTGAACGACTACGGCAGCGAATCTTCGCGCACGAGTTGCCGCCGGGAATCCGGATTGACGAACAACTGCTGACCGTCGATTATGGCATCAGCCGGACGCCCTTGCGGGAAGCCCTCAAGGTTCTGGCGGCCGAAGGCCTGGTGACCCTGCGGCCGCGTCGCGGCTGTTTCGTGACCGAGATCTCGGAGCAGGATCTGGACGAAATCTTCCCGGTCATGGCCATGCTCGAAGGGCGCTGCGCGCTGGAGGCGACGCACCGGGCGCAAGCCGGGGAAATCGCCGAACTTGAGGCGATTCATCGGCAACTCGAGTTCTTTGCCAGCAGCAACCAGATCGAGCGGTTCTTCGAGGCCAATCAGGAGTTTCACCTGCGCATCCAGGAAATGTCCGGCAACCGCTGGTTGCGGCAGGCGATCCAGGACCTGCGCAAGGTGCTCAAGCTGACGCGCCTGTTCTCCCTGAGCATCGAGGGTCGGCTGCAGCAGTCGCTGGCGGAACACGCGGCAATTCTCGCGGCGATCCGGGCCGGCGATGCAGCGCGCGCGCAGACCACGATGCACGATCACATTCTGGCGGGGCGGCAGGCGGTGGCCAGAAGCCAGCCGCAGCAGGAGGTGATGGCGTGAGCGGGCGCATCCTTTGTGTCCGCGAGGACGCCATCGCCACCGTCACCTTGTCCAATCCGGGCAAACTCAACGCCATCGATTTTGCGATGTGGCAGAAGCTCGCCGAGGTCTTACGCGAGGTTTCGGGCGACGGGCAGGTGCGCTGTGTCGTCCTGCGGGGTGATGGCGAGCAGGCGTTTGCCGCAGGGGGCGACATTGAGGAGTTCCTGCATCGGCGCGATACCCTGGAGCGTGCGCTGGCGTATCACGCGCAGGTTGGCGCTGCCTTGCAGGCGGTGTTCGACTGTCGCCACCCGACGATCGCCCTGCTGCAGGGTGCGTGCATCGGCGGTGGCCTGGAAATCGCCGCGCAATGTGATCTGCGCGTCTGCGGCGAGTCGTCACGCTTCGGAGCGCCGATCAACAAGCTCGGCTTCTCTATGTATCCCGGCGAGATGGAAGGTCTGTTGCGTCTGGCCGGGGCGGCGACGGTGTTCGAAATTCTGCTTGAGGGCCGCATTCTGGGCGCCGGCGAGGCCCTGGCCAAGGGCCTGGTGAATCGTGTCGTCGCCGATGTCGAAGTGGTTGGCGAGGCCTATGCGAGTGCCCGGCGCATTTGCGATGGGGCGCCACTGGTCGCCACCTGGCACAAGCAATGGGTGCGGCGCCTGCAGCACGATGTTCCGCTCAGCGAGCAGGAACTACGTGCCTCGTTTGCCTTTCTCGATACCGAAGATTACCGCGAAGGGCTGTCGGCGTTCCTCGAAAAGCGCAAGCCGGATTTTCGCGGTCGCTGATCGCCGTGCGCGAGGACAGGAGCGCGGCGGTTCACCCGAAGAGACTCCACAACATCTTTCCTGCCAGCAGAATCAGCACCCCGGCAAAGAGCCGCTTCAACGTCGCAACCGGCAGTCGGTGCGCCAGTCTCGCCCCGACGGGAGCGATCAGCATGCTCGACGGCACCAGCCAGAGCAGGGCCGGCAGGTATACGTAGCCGAGACTCCCTGGCGGCAGGCCGGTGTGCTCCCAGCCGTTGAAGATGTAACCGAGCGAGCCGCCCAGGGCGAGGGGAAATCCGACCGCCGCTGAAGTGCCGATGGCATGTTGCACGCGGACGTTGCACCAGGTCAGGAAGGGCACGGTGAGTGAGCCACCGCCGATGGCCACCAGCGAGGAAATCGCGCCGATGCCGGTGCCGACGGCGAACACGCCGACGGCGCCGGGCAACTCTCGTGACGGTTTCGGTTTCAGGTTGAGGATCATCTGCACCGCCACCAGGCAGACGAAGACGGTGAAAAACAAGGCCAGCGGCCTGGCCGGGACGCGCGCGGCGAACAGGGTGCCGAGCAAGGTTCCGGCGAGAATGCCCGGCGTGATCTGGCCGACGATCTGCCACAGCACGGCGCCGTGCCGATGATGTTCACGGAGGCTGGCCAGCGAGGTGAACAGGATCGCCGCCATCGACGTGCCGAGCGCAAGATGCAGGACCTCGGTCGAGGGGAATGCCGCCTGTGCGGCGAACATCAGGGCCAGCGTCGGGACCATTACCAGCCCGCCGCCGATGCCGAGCATGCCGGCGAAGAAACCGGCAAACAGGCCAAGCGCAATGTATGCCAACCACCAGAGCAAACCGGACTCCTTGTCAAGAACTGCAGGACCAGCGGCTCGGCACCTGCGCTGGGCTCGTCGCGTGCTCGCATGCCGGTCGAACGGGCCGGGCGGCTGCAGATTCCCGCGGTGATGGCGCCTGCCTCATCGCCCGAGAATTTCCCCCAGCATGCGATCCACGCCGTCCTGCCAGTCGGGCAGCCGCAGGTCAAAGGCCGTCTGCAGCTTGCGGGTGTCGAGTCGCGAGTTGAGTGGGCGCGGGGCAGGTACCGGGTAAGCGCTGCTCGGCACCGCCAAGATGGCTTCCGGGGCCACCCGGATGGCCTGTCCGGCCTGCCGGGCACGCTCGATGACGTGTCGGGCGTAGCCATGCCAGCTGGTTTCACCGGCGGCCACCAGATGGTAGAGACCGGCGAGATCAGGCTGCTGGCGGACGCGGCGAATGGCGTGTGCGGTAACATCCGCCAGCAGTTCGGCCCCGGTCGGGGCGCCGATCTGGTCGGCGACCACCTTGATCTGTTCGCGCTCGTTCGCCAGACGCAGCATCGTTCGGGCAAAATTGTTGCCACGCGCGGCAAAGACCCAACTGGTACGAAAGATCAGATGCCGGTCGTGGCGGGCGACGGCCTGCTCGCCTTCGAGCTTGGTCCTTCCGTAAACCCCGAGCGGGCCGGTAGCGTCGCCTTCTCGCCATGCTGTGTCGCCGCTGCCGTCAAACACGTAGTCGGTCGAGTAGTGGACCAGCCAGGCGTTCAGCCGGGTGGCTTCTGCAGCCAGCACACCGGGAGCCAGGGCGTTGATGGTTCTTGCCCGTTCGGGTTCCGATTCGGCCTGGTCGACGGCGGTATGGGCGGCGGCGTTGACCACCACGTCAGGAGCGACCGCACGCACGCAGGCGGCGAGCCCGGCAAGGTCGGTGAAATCGCCGCACAGCCTGCCCTCCGTCTGCCAATCGAGAGCGACGATGCGGCCCAGTGGGGCCAGGCTGCGCTGCAATTCCCAGCCGACCTGTCCGCCTTTGCCAAAGAGCAGGATGTTCACCCCTGGCGTTCGCCGTAGTTCTTCTCGACCCAATCGCGGTAGGCGCCGGACTGCACATTGCCGACCCAGGCCTGATTGTCCAGGTACCACTGTACCGTCTTGCGGATGCCGGTGGCGAAGGTCTCGGCGGGCTTCCAGCCCAATTCGTGCTCGATCTTGCGGGCGTCGATGGCGTAACGCCGATCGTGGCCGGGCCGGTCGGTGACGTAGGCGATCTGTTCGCAGTAGGGTTTGCCGTCTGCACGCGGACGAAGTTCATCGAGCAGAGTGCACACCGTGCGCACGATGTCGAGGTTGGGCTGCTCGTTCCAGCCCCCCACGTTGTAGGTCTCGCCGGGACGGCCGGCTTCGAGCACCCGTCGGATCGCACTGCAATGGTCCTTCACGTACAGCCAGTCGCGAATCTGCTGGCCGTCGCCATAAACCGGCAGAGGCTTGCCGGCCAGGGCATTGACGATCATCAACGGGATCAGTTTTTCGGGGAAGTGGTAGGGGCCGTAGTTGTTCGAGCAATTGGTGGTGAGTACCGGCAGGCCATAGGTGTGGTGATAGGCGCGTACCAGATGGTCGCTCGCGGCCTTGCTCGCCGAGTAGGGGCTGTTTGGCTCGTAGCGGTGGGTTTCGCTGAAGGCAGGCGCTTCCCTTTCCAGGGAGCCATAGACCTCGTCGGTGGAGACGTGCAGAAAACGGAACCCGTCTCTCGCCTCGCCTTGCAGGTTGCCCCAGTAGCCGCGGATGCTTTCGAGCAGGTGGAAGGTTCCCACGATATTGGTCTGGATGAAGTCTTCCGGACCATGAATCGAGCGATCGACGTGCGATTCGGCGGCAAAATTGATGATCGCGCGCGGCTGGTATTGTGCGAGCAGGCGGTTGGTCAATGCGCTGTCGCCGATGTCGCCGTGCACGAAGACATGCCGCGGGTCGTCGGCCAGGGCGGCGAGGTTCTCGCGGTTGCCCGCATAGGTCAGCTTGTCGAGATTGACGAGGGGTTCTTCGCTCTGTGTCAGCCAGTCGAGAACGAAATTTGCTCCGATAAAGCCTGCACCGCCGGTGACCAGAATCATGGAGGGGTCCTTTCAATTCGTCTTGGGCGTGGCGCGTGCGAGAGTGTCACGCATCGGTTTGCCGTCGGGCCCTTTACCGCGTTGCGCAAATTCGGGCCTAGCGGCCGTAGCTGTCTTCGAGGCGGACGATGTCGTCTTCCCCGAGATAGCTGCCGGACTGGACCTCGACGATTTCGAGGTCGATCTTGCCCGGGTTTTCCAGGCGATGCACCACGCCGAGGGGAATATACGTCGATTGGTTCTCCGACAACAGCAGCGAGTCGTCGCCGCGGACGATCTTTGCCGTCCCCTTGACGACGATCCAGTGTTCGGCACGATGGTGGTGCTTCTGCAGACTCAGGCTGGCCCCCGGCTTGACCAGGATGCGTTTGACCTGGTAACGCGGACCGTGCGCCACCCCTTCGTAGCTGCCCCAGGGACGATGTACGATGTGCCGGAATTCGGTCTCGGCGCGGGACGAGCGCTTCAATTCGTCGACCAGCGCCTTGACCTCCTGGGCTTTCGCCTTGTTGGCCACCAGCACGGCGTCCGGTGTCGCCACCACGACCAGGTCGCTGACGCCAACCGTGGCGAGCAAGCGCCCTTCGGTCAGCAACACACAGTTGCGGGTATCGATGCTGAGCACATCGCCGTGTTGCGTGTTGTTGCTTGCATCGGCCTGGCCGATCGTAGCCAGCGCATCCCAGGCGCCGATGTCGTTCCAGCCGGCATCGAGCGGAATCACCACCCCGTGCTCGGTCTTTTCCATGACCGCGTAGTCGATCGAGTTTGCCGGGCTGGCCGCGAAGGCTGACTGATCGAGGCGCAGGAAGTCGAGATCGCGACGCGCGGCAGCCACGGCCGAGGCAACGCACTCGCGAATACCCGGAGCAAAGCGCTGCAGGGCTTCAAGGTAGGTGTCGGCACGGAACAGGAACATGCCGCTGTTCCAGAAGTATTGACCGGAATCCAGGTAGGCCTGCGCGGTTTCGGGGTCGGGCTTCTCGACGAAACGGTCGAGAGCGTAGCCGCCGAGTACCGGATCGCCGCGGCGAATATAGCCGTAGCCGGTTTCGGCGCGGTCGGGGACGACGCCAAAGGTGACCAGAGCCCCGGCGAGGGCATGTGGAATCGCCGCTCTGACCGCGGCCTGAAAAACCGCCACCTCGGCGATCACATGGTCCGACGGAAGTACCAGCAGCAAGGGTGGGTCTTGTCCAGGTGCCTCTCCGAGCGCATGCAATGCGGCGGCGGCGACTGCCGGCGCCGTGTTGCGCGCTGCCGGTTCAAGCAGGAGATCGGCCTGCAGCCCGATCTCGTGGAGCTGCTCGGCGACCAGGAAGCGGTGGTTCTCGTTGGCCACGGCAATCGTCCGGCCCAGCCCCGCGAGTCCGTCGAGTCGACGCAGGGTGTTCTGCAGCAGCGAAAACTCGTCGACCAGGCGGAGGAACTGCTTCGGATAGTGCGTTCGCGAAAGGGGCCACAAACGGGTTCCGGAACCGCCACACAGGACTACCGGGCGAACGACAGGGAAATTCATTGAGCGTGTCTCCAGAGGGGGCCGGGTCGCCGCAGGGTTTGCAGGAGGCGGCATTATAGCGCTTCGTCGGGCTGCGAGCCGGCCTGAGGCGCGCAGGCATCTTCTATAATGCGCACTTCGCGGCTCCCGCCGATCGTCCCCACCGCCGGCTCACCGATGCGCATCCTACTGGTCAAGACCTCTTCGCTCGGTGACGTAATTCACAACCTCCCGGTGGTCAGCGACCTGCGCCGGAGCTTTCCGGAAGCCCGTATCGACTGGTGTGTCGAAGAGGCCTTTGCCGATGTTCCGTCAATGCATCCGGGTGTCGGTCAGGTCATCCCGGTGGCTCTCAGGCGCTGGCGCAAGAATCTTGGCGGACTCGCCACCTGGCGCGAAATGCGTGATTTCCGGCGGCGAATCGGCGAGACGCGCTACGACGTGGTGCTCGACTCGCAAGGTTTGCTGAAAAGCGCCTTGATCGCCCGACAGGCGCAAGGCCGGCGTTGTGGTTACGCCGCCGAAGCGGCGCGTGAACCGCTCGCCGCGCGTTTCTACGACGCCACCTTCGTGATTCCGCGCCATGTGCACGCCGTACAGCGCAACCGCTGGCTGGCCGCCGCAGTTTTCGAGTACCCGCTCGACCTGCCGCTGGATTACGGGATCGCTGCGCCGGTGAGTGCGTTATCCTGGCTGCCCACGGGGCCTCTGGCGGTGCTGCTGACCGCGACCAGTCGCGATGACAAATTGTGGGATGAAAGGCACTGGTGTGCGGTCGGGCGGGCGCTCCTGGCGCGCGGACTGACGCCCGTCCTGCCTTCTGGTCACGCGCTCGAACGCCAGCGCGCCGAGCGCCTTGCCGCTGCGGTGGTTGGATCGGTGGTGGCGCCGCCCCTGCGCTTGCCGCAGGTGGCGGCACTGATCGCACGCGCCAGCCTGGCGATCGGCGTCGATACCGGCCTGGCGCACCTCGCCGCTGCCCTGCGCGTGCCGGTGCTCGCGCTCTACATTGCGACGGATCCGGCATTGACCGGCGTTTGCGGTACCGGCTTCGTGCGTAATCTCGGAGGTGCGGGTACCCCACCGTCGGTGCAGGAGGTCCTGACGGTCGCCGCGCAGGCCCTGCGCGCATGAGCCGTCGGATCTATTCGCTGCTGTTCTATCTGGCGATGCCTTTGATCTGGCTGCGGCTGTTGTGGCGGGCGCGCCGGCAGCCCGAGTATCTGCAACAGCTTGGCGAGCGGCATGGTTTTTATGCGGCGCGTTCAGCACCGCCGCTGCTCTGGCTGCACGCGGTTTCGGTGGGCGAGACGCGGGCCGCCGAGCCGTTGATCGCCGCGCTGTTGCGCGACTACCCCGCGCACGGCGTGTTGTTGACGCACATGACGCCGACCGGTCGAACGGCGGGTGGGGAACTGCTGCGACGGTACCCGGGGCGCGTGCTGCAGGCGTACCTGCCCTACGATCTGCCGGGTGCCTGCGCCCGCTTCCTCGATCACTTTCGCCCGCAGATCGGGCTGCTGATGGAAACCGAGATCTGGCCTAACCTGATCGCCGCTGCCGGAAACCGCAATCTACCGATGGCGTTGATCAACGCGCGTCTGTCGGCTCGGTCGCAGCGCGGCTACGCCCGCTTGCCGAGCCTGATCGGGCCGGCGCTGGCCTCACTGAGCGCTGTCGCCGCGCAAACGGCGGCCGACGGCGAACGCCTGCAACAGCTCGGCGCGTGTCGCGTCAGCGTTTGCGGGAACCTGAAGTTCGACGTCTCGCCGGCACCTGAAAAATTGCGCCAGGGGGAATCATGGCGGCAGTCTCTTGGCACACGCCCGGTGTGGTTGGCAGCCAGTACCCGCGAAGGCGAGGAATCTCTGATCCTCGACGCGTTTGCCGCAATGCGCATTCCCGGCTTGCTGCTGCTCCTGGTGCCTCGCCATCCACAGCGTTTCGCCGCGGTCGCCGATCTCGTCGACGAGCGTCGGCTGCGACTCTGCCGAAGGAGCTCCGGGGCATTGCCGACACCGTCAACGCAGGTCTGGCTCGGCGACAGCATGGGTGAAATGGCGGCCTATTACGCGCTCGCCGACCTGGCGCTGATCGGCGGTACGCTCTTGCCTTTTGGCGGACAGAACCTGATCGAGGCGGCGGCCTGTGGCTGCCCGGTCTTGATTGGGCCGCACCGTTTCAATTTCGCGCAGGCCAGCGCCGATGCGATTGCCTGTGGGGCTGCGCTGCAGGTAAAAGACGTCGGAGAAGCGGCGACTGCCGCCGGCGAACTGTTCGAGCACCCGCCGCGGCTATGCGCCATGCGCGCAGCCGCGCGGCGTTTCAGTCAGGCACACTGCGGCGCCACGGCGCGTACGATGGCAGTGGTGCAGCGGCTTATGGTGCTTCGAAAAGGGTGTTGATCCGTTCCAGGTCGGACTCGCTGAGCGAGCCGACAGCCGCCTTCAGCTTGAGTTGCGCCAGCAAGGTGTCGAAGCGGGCTTTCGCCAGATCGCGTCGGGTGACGTACACCTGGTTTTCGGCGTTGAGCACGTCGATGTTGATGCGTACGCCGACCTCGTAACCGAGTCGATTGGACTCCAGGGAACTGAGGCTCGACACCAGCGCCGCGTCGAGCGCGCGGACGCCGGCAAGACCATTGACCACGCCGAGGTAGGCCTGGCGCGCGCCGAGCGCCGAGTTGCGCCTGGCGTTGTCCAGCCCCGCCCGTTCAGCGTCACGACGGGCGATGGCTTCGCGCGTTTTCGAGTTGACCGCCCCACCCTGAAAAATGGGGATGTTGATCTGCAGGCCGACCTGGCCGGTCACCGTATCGATCGATCCGGCGCCAAGCTGGCCTGGGCCATTGTTGTGCCCGTAGTTGGCGACCACATCGACCGTCGGGTAATGCCCGGCGCGGTTGATGTCGACCGCCTTGTCGGCGGCTTCGGCGGCTGCCAGTTGCGCCTGCACGACGAAGTTGTCACGTTCGGCGGCTTCGACCCACGGGTCCATGCTGGCCGGTTGCGGTGGTTCCATCATCGCTTGCGGCTTGAGTCGATGCAGTTCGCCGGGATCCTTGCCGACGAGGACGCGCAGGGCATAGCGTTTCACTTCCAGGTCGTTCTCGGCGGCGATTTCCTGGGCGGTGGCCAGGTCGAAGCGCGATTGCGACTCGTAAGTGTCGGTGATCGTCGCCGTCCCGACCTCGAAGTTCTTCCGCGCCTGCGCCAACTGCTGCGCGATGGCCGTCTTGTTGGCCTGCACGGCGCGCAGGTTCTCGATCGCGAACAGGACGTCAAAATAAGCCTGTGCCACGCGCAGGATGAGGTCCTGACCCGCCTGTGCGAAGTTGGCGTCGGTCTGCATCACCAGCAGCCTGGACTGATCGTATTGTACGAAGTTCTGCCAGCGGAACAGCGGTTGTGTCAGGTTGACGCCGTAGCTGTTACTGTTGTACCGGTTCTGGCGATTATACTTGTCCAAGGGACCCTTGACGTCATCATAGGGGGTGACCGCGTAGCGGGTGTCGTTTCCGAAAGTGTTGCCGCTCGCGCCAATGCTTGGCAGCAGGCCGGCGAGAGCCTGCGGCTGTTTCTCGCGCCCGGCGGCGGCGGTCGCGCGTGCCGCAGCGTACTGCGCGTCGTAGGCCAGAGCTTCACGGTACACCTGTAACAGGTCGGCGGCAAACGCGGGCATGACCGACAGCACAGCCACCAGTACAAAACTGTATTTGCCGGCGCTGAGTTTCAGGGGCATGACGCTCACTCGCTTTCAGTACTTGTCCATGGCCGGTTCAACATCGTCTGCCCACGCATCAACCCCCCCGGAGAGGTTGTAGATGGCGCTGAAGCCCTGGCGTTCGAGGAAGGCTCCGACCTGCAAGCTGCGCACACCGTGGTGGCAGATCACGACAATATCTGCGGCGGCGTCAAGCTCATTGAGTCGGGTCGGCAAGGTACGCATCGGCATCAGAACCGATCCGGCGATATGGCACAACGCGTACTCCCAGGGCTCGCGAACATCCAGCAGCATCGGCTCTTGCCGTTCCAGGGAGGTCGCGGTCCCCGGAGACGGCTCGCCTGCCGCCAGCCACTCTGCCAGTTCGACTGCCGAGAGGTGGTGCATCGAGGGAGGCCGCCCTCAGAAGACGAATCTCTGGCGTTTGCCGGTTATCAGCGCCGGAACCACGGTTTCAAAGAGGTTGATCGAGTTGAACGCCTGATCATCGCTACGGATGATCAGGCGTGCCTGCATGACCGGTGCCGTACCGATGAACGCCATCAGGCGGCCGCCGAGTTTGAGTTGCTGCAGGAAGGCGTCGGGAAGTTCCGGGAGGGAACCCGAGAGGACGATCACGTCGTAGGGCGACGGTCCCGACCATCCGCGTGCCGCGTCACCGATTTCGACGCTGACGTTGACTACCCCGGCCTGTCGCAGGTTGCGCCGTGCGGTTTCGGCGAGAACCGGGTCGATCTCGACGGTGTGTACGTACTCGGCTTTTGAGGCCAGGAGTGCGGCCATGTAGCCGCTGCCGCTGCCGACCTCGAGCACGATATCGGTGTTCCTGACGCCCAGTTCCTGGAGAACACGCGCTTCGATCTTCGGCGGCAGCATTGTCTGCCCGTTGCCAATGGGCAACTCCAGGTCGGCAAAAGCGAGTGCCTTGAGCGCCTCGGGTACAAAAGTTTCACGCCTGACCATTGCCAGGATATCCAGTACCTCCGGATCCAGCACCTCCCAAGGGCGGATCTGTTGCTCGATCATGTTGAAGCGAGCCTGTTCCATGTCCATCTTCACCGCAGCCATAACCATCCCCGTCACAAGTAATATTAGCACGACCTAATATTCAACGTCCAGCCCAAAATTATACCTTGGATCGGCAATTGCTCGGGCATCGGATAAGCCGGCGCGCAGACAGAACGCCGGGAGTTGTGCTGCAGGTGGCGCTTCCTTCTCCGGTGCGGGGCTGCTTGGGAAAGGATGACGCAGTGACGCGAAATAGAAACGGCGCCCCTTGGCGCCGTTTCCAATTGCCGAAGTTCGACTCCAGAACGCTAGGCGCTGAGGCCCTTGACCTGTGCGGCGAGGCGGCTCTTGTGGCGGGCGGCCTTGTTCTTGTGGATGATCTTCTTGTCGGCGATGCGATCGATCACCGCCACCGACTCCTGGTAAATGCTCTGTGCGGCTGCCTTGTCGCCAGCCACAACGGCCTTTTGCACGCGCTTGACGGCGGTACGGAGGCTGGAGCGCAGGCTGGCGTTGTGGGCGCGTTGCTTGACGGCTTGGCGGGCGCGCTTGCGCGCTTGTGCGCTATTGGCCATGAATGATTGTCCCTATCAATAACTTCTGGTGAGATGGAAAGGCCAGGATTTTACAGAATGAAGCAACTCGGCGCAAGCGCGATGTTTGTTATTCTGTTGTCCGTTCGATCTGCTTTGGTAGTAAAAAAACGGGCGCCGAAGCGCCCATTTTCCCAACGGCTGGTCTGGATTTTAGAAGCTGTGCGTGATGCCCGCACCCAGAGCATAGTTGCTTTCGCCGCTGGCACCGACGATACCTGGAACAGCAATCGCCTGGCCAGGCAGGAAGACGTTGTTGTTGTTGCTGAAATAGCTGTAAGCGCCATAGATCGAGGTGCGCTTCGAGAGCGGGTAGGTGTACTGGGTGCCCGCACCCCAGCTCACACCGTCCGAAGCGTAGTTGCGGTCGGTGGTCAGTCGGCCATAGCTCAGGCCGAGGGTGCCGCGACCGATTGGTGCGGTGACGCCGACTGACCAGAGGTCGCTGTTGTCGATGCCGGTAGCGATGATGTCGTTATTATTTTCGAGAGCCTGGTAGCTGCCGAAGATCTTGACAACCTTGAAGTCGTAGCTACCACCCACGTACCACTCGTTGATGCTCTTGCTACTGCCGGGTCGCTTGTACGGAGGCGGATTGCCGTTGGCCGGCGCGAAGGAAAGGCGTGACTGGAAGACGGCATCAAGGTTGAGCGGGCCATTGGCGTAGTTCAGGCCGATGCCAGCCTGACTGTTGTCCCATGTGCTGTTGATCTTGTCGTTGTAAGTGCCCCCCAGCCCGCTCTCGCCGAAGCCGTAGATCGCGCTGATCTTGAAGCCTGACAGGTCGTTGCTGGTGTAGGTGATGGCGTTGTTGAAACGGGCCGGGCTGTTCGGTGTGATCGTCATGCCGTTGATCGCACTGAGACTCGACTGAATGCCGAAGTCGCTGGCATCAAGTGCGTCGTTGTTGGCGGTGGCGTTAAAACCCGGGGCGTACTGACGTCCGAGGGCGACAGTGCCGAATTTGCTGGCCAGTCCGACAAACTGCTGACGGGCGTTCAGACCGCAGGTGCCGACACCGCAGTTGGAGTCAGGGTCGAGGCCATACTCCAGGGTGAACACAGCCTTGAGGCCGTTGCCGAGGGCTTCTTCGCCCTTGAACCCCAGGCGGTTGCCGGCGCCAATGCCGGAAATGCCGCTGAACGTGTTGGTGCCGGGAACCTTGACCCCGTTGATGCGGCCGGCGCTACCCGAGCTATAAACATAGGCCAGATCAAGGACGCCGTAGATGGTGACGTTGGTCTGCGCGGAAGCAAGACCCGATGCCAGCCCGGCAACTGCCAAAGCAATGAGTTTCTTTTGCATGAGTGATATCTCCTGTAAATCAAAAAAATGAAGCAAAAATCTTGCTCCGCCAGAGTCTGGATCGATACCTTCGAGTGGCCAGTGGCGGAAGTCGACTCGATTCTCGCAGGCCATCCGGCCTTGGGCAAGTTTTATGCGTGTTCCTTGAGCGCAGAGAAGAGCGGTTGTTGTATTTTAGTCACTGCTCTGAAGCGTTCGGGGCTTTCTTGTCCGATGCGGTGGCCAGCGGCGGGTCTTGGCCGGCGGACGGTCCGACCGCGGCTGGGGTGCGCTTCAGACCGGCCTGGTCAAGATCTGGCTCTGCACTGTCCTTCAGCGCGCGCACAAAAAAAACGGGCGCCTAAGCGCCCGTTGCAGAAGCCATTGAGCAACGTCAAATTAGAACGAGTGACGAAGGCCAGCCGTGACGGTATTGCTATCCTCGCCACGTGCGCCAATCGCGCCAGTCAGGATGCCACCACCCACCGGGGCTGCAGCAATGCTCTTTTTGTCGTTTGAGGCCCAGACATAACCTGCGTAAAAGGTGGTGCGCTTCGACAAGGCGGTTGTCCAAGCCAGGGTGGCAGACTGCGAGTCGCCGGTCAGCGGAATTACCGCCTTATTGTTGCCATCCATCATCAACTGAGCATAACCCAGATGAATGTTGCTGGCGGAGAGAACCGGGATGACCGCGCCAATCTGCCAGAGCTGGCTGTCGACCTGGCTGTTGTTGATCAGCCGTGTAGAGTTGCTGACGTTCATGCCCTGCCAGCTACCCATGAGCTTGACCATTTTCAGGTCATAGCTGCCACCAACGTACCACTCCTGGGTATCAAATGAGTTGATGGCAGGAGTGCCAGTCGGTCTGATGTTGTCGCGTGCCTGATAGACCACGTCGATGTTGAGCGGGCCGTTGGCATAGTTGGCACCGAGCGCCCACTTGCTGTTATCTGTAACGCTGACATTCTTGTCGTTGTAGGTACCGAAGGCGTCCTGCGTCTCACCAAAGGAGTAGATGGCCTTGGCGCTGAAGCCGCTCCAGTTCGGGGTGGTGTAGGTCAGCGCGTTGTCCCAGCGAGCGGCACTATTCGGGGTGATGGTGTAACCGGCGTTGGCTGAAAGGAAGGATTGCGATTCGACCAGGGCGCCACCCATCGGGTCATTATTGGCCGTTGCCTGGTAACCTGGGGAATACTGGCGACCAAGTGCTACGGTACCCAGGGTGGCGCTAGAGAGGCCGACGAACTGCTGCCGAGAATTCAGGCCAGTTGAGCTGCCGGAGTAGCCGAGGCCGGCGTTGGTGTCGATGTTCAGCGCGTATTCGAGGGTGAAGATCGCCTTCAGGCCGTTGCCGAGTGCTTCTTCACCACGAAAACCGAGGCGCGAGCCGCTGAGAATGCCGCTTACGATACCACTAAAGGTGTTGGTGCCCGGGATGTTTACGCCGGCCAACTTGCCAGGATCGCCCGAGCTATAAACATAGCCGGCATCGGCGATGCCGTAAATGGTGACGTTGGTCTGGGCAAAAGCAGCGCCCGAAGCCAGGCTGGCGACTGCCAGTGCGATGAGTTTCTTTTGCATGGTGAATCTCCTCTAGGTTTGAGATCGATGACGCCAGACTGCGGCTTCATCAAACTGGACCTCTCGAAAAAGAAACGAGAAGTTGCAGCGATTCTGGCAAACGTCGGAGAGTCGAGCAAGCTCCCTGAGTGCTTTCGCCGATGGTATGCCACTCGGTGTTGGTTTTTTGCAACAGGCGTGGCAATTTGTCCCCCAAGTCTGCTACTCGGCGAACGGACAGCGCGCAAAAACGAGTCGATCGGATGTCGCGGAGTTGCTGGCGACCGAACGCACTCGGGTTGCCCGCGTCCGCCGGCGGTCAGGAAAACAATTCGGCCAGGGCCATTCCGGGGTCAACGGCGCGCATGCAGGCCTCGCCGACGAGAAAGGCGTTGACGCCGTTGTCGCGCAGCAACTGCACGTCGCTGCCGCAGAGAATGCCGCTCTCGGTGACGACGATGCGGTCGGCCGGGAGGGCAGGCAGGAGTTCGAGGGTGGTCTGCAGGCTGACCTCGAAGCTGCGCAGGTTGCGGTTGTTGATGCCGATCAGTGGGGTTCGCAGTTGCAGCGCGAGATCGAGTTCGCGGCGATCATGGACTTCGACGAGTACCGCCATGCCGAGCGCGTCGGCAAGGGACTCGAAGTCGCATAGCGTCGGCAGGTCGAGTGCCGCGACGATCAGCAGTATCGCGTCGGCACCCATGGCGCGGGCCTCATGGACCTGGTAGGGGTCCACCAGGAAGTCCTTGCGCAGCACCGGAAGTTCGCAGGCGCTGCGGGCCGCCTGCAGGTACGCCGGCGCGCCCTGGAAAAACTGACGATCGGTCAGCACCGACAGGCACGCCGCGCCATGATGCTGATAACTGCCGGCGATTTCAGCCGGGCGAAAGTCGGCGCGCAGGACCCCTCGCGACGGGCTGGCTTTCTTGATCTCGGCGATCACGGCCGGCCGCCCGGTGGCGACGCGATCGCGAATCGCACCGAGAAAATCGCGGGCCGCAGGCTGCCGTTCCGCGTCGGCGCGCAGTGCCGCAAGCGGCACGTGGGCCTTGGCGGCAACGACCTCTTCACGCTTGACAGCGAGAATGCGGTTGAGAATGTCGCTGCTCATTGCAGTGCCATGCTCCGGATTCCTGTCGCGGCCGCCGATCAAGACGAAAAGCGCTGCGTAAAGGCCACCAGGTCGTCGAGCCGGGCGCGTGCCGCGCCGGAGGCAATGGCTTCGAACGCCTGGTCAACGCCATCGGCCAGGGTGTTGGCCAGACCGCTCACGTAGATGCTGGCGCCGGCATTGAGCGCGACGATGTCGCGTGCGGCACCGCCCGTGTTTTCGAGCGCGCCAAGCAACATGGCTTTCGATTCCTCGACGTTGGCCACCCGCAGAACGCGCGGGTCGTGTACCGGCAGGTTGAACTGCTCGGGGTGGATCGCGTATTCTTCGACGCGGCCGTCCTTCAGTTCGCCGACCAGCGTTTCGCCGGAGATCGAGATTTCGTCGAGACCTTCCCGGCCGTAGACCGAGAGCGCGTGCGAACTGCCCAGCCGCTGCAGTACGCGCACCTGGATACCGACCAGATCGGGGTGGAAGACGCCGAGGACCTGATTGGCCGCGTTGGCCGGGTTGGTCAGCGGCCCGAGGATGTTGAACAGGGTGCGCACGCCCAGTTCGCGCCGTACCGGCGCGGCGTGCTTCATGGCGCTGTGATGATTGGGGGCAAACATGAAGCCGATGCCCACTTCATCGACGCTCGCGCCGACCTGCGCCGGCGTCAGGTTGATATTCACGCCGAGGGCTTCGAGCACGTCGGCGCTGCCGGACTGCGAAGAAACCGAACGGCCACCATGTTTGGCGACGCGTGCGCCAGCCGCCGCGGCGACGAACATCGCGGCGGTCGAGATGTTGAAGGTTTGTGCGCCGTCACCACCCGTGCCACAGGTGTCCACCAGGCGGGTGCGGTCGCCGACCAGCACCTTGGTCGACAATTCGCGCATGACCTGCGCGGCGGCCGAGATTTCTCCGATCGTCTCCTTTTTCACGCGCAGGCCGACGATGATCGCGGCGATCATGACCGGTGTCACTTCGCCGCCCATGATCTGACGCATCAGGGAGATCATTTCATCGTGAAAAATCTCGCGGTGTTCGATGACCCGTGCCAAGGCGTCCTGGGGCTTCATTTGGCGTGCTCCTCAAGGAAGTTCTTCAACAGGTCGTGGCCACTCTCGCTGAGGATCGACTCGGGGTGAAACTGAACCCCCTCGACGGCCAGCGTGCGATGGCGCAAACCCATGATCTCGCCGTCTTCGGTCCAGGCCGTGATCTCCAGGCAGTCCGGCAAGGATTCGCGTTCGACGGCCAGCGAATGATAACGCGTGCAGGTCAGCGGACTCGGCAGACCACGAAACACGCCGTGCTGGTCATGATGGACCGGCGATACCTTGCCGTGCATCAACTTGCGCGCATGCACCACGCGGCCCCCGAAGGCCTCGCCGATCGCCTGATGGCCGAGGCACACCCCGAACAGCGGGATCTTGCCCGCAAACTCGCGAATTGCCGCCAGGGAAACCCCGGCCTGCACCGGTGCGCAGGGGCCCGGGGAGATCACCAGCCAGGCCGGCTTGAGACGGGCGATCTCGGCGACGCTGATGGCGTCGTTACGGAAGACCCTGACCTCCTGCCCCAACTCGCCAAAGTACTGTACGAGATTGTAGGTAAAGGAGTCGTAGTTATCGATCATCAGCAGCATTTTCGGTGAATCCTATTGATTTTGCTCGGCCAGTGCCTGTTGTCTTCCACGCCATACCCGCAATATCTGTCGCTGGATGCGTCTGCAGGCGAAAAGGGCTTGACCATGAGGTCAGGCATTGTCGCATTGTGCAGTTGCACTATCAAGAAACGGGCGGCGCGGAAACCGTGCCGGCGCCACTGGCTTATCCGCTAGCCGAATCAAGCGGCCCCCGACGTCAGGGCAACCATCCAGTCTGTTTAAGCTGGGCACTTGACTTCAGTGGCAGCTGGACGGCGCTGCACCGGTCTTGCCTTTGCTTTTGCTTGTGCTGTTGCTGTTGATCTTGCGTAGCATTGCCGGTCGTCTGTCAGGCGGTGTATGCTCGTGCCCATGAGCACGCTGACTTTCGACACACTTCGCTACACCAAGCACCTACGCGCCGCCGGGGTTCCCGAGCAACAAGCCAAGGCCGAAGCCGAGGCGCTGCTCGATGTGCTCGCCGAGGCCATGGACTCATCGCTTGCCACCAAAGCCGATCTAATGGAGGTCGAGGCTGAGCTTCGGCTTGAGATGGCAGGCATTCGCGGCGAACTGTCGACTATCAAATGGATGATGGGCGTGTTGATCGCCGTGGCGCTCGCCAATTTCGCCAAGCAGTTCTTCTGAGACAGACGTTTGCCCCATCACCTCGCGGCGCGCGTCTGGGCTGCTTGCGTATCGTGCCGACGCAGCCATTGCTCCAGCATGGTCAGGATCCACACCATTTCTCCGTAATAGCCCGGGTGTCCCGGCAGATACTCGGCCATCAGCCGGGTCGTGAAGTCGGCGCGTACGATTCCTCGTCCGGCGAGGGTGCGCAGCGAATCCTCGGCGAGTTCCCGCAACGCCGGGGTGCGTGTCGCCCAGACGCCAAACGGCAGTCCGAAGCCCTTCTTCTTCTTGGTGAGGATCGCGTCGGGCAGGAAGCCGCGCAGCGCCTCCTTGAAGAACCAGCGCAGCTTGAAGCGGCGCAGTTTCCAGTCGGGCGGTAGCGCCATCGAGAAATCGGTCAGCCTGTCGGAGAGCAGGGGATAAGCGACTTCGATACCGGCCATCTGCGTGGCGCCGCGTACTTTCGGCAGGTCACTGTCGGCGAGTGTGTAGCGCCAGTCGTAAGCGAGCATGCGATTGACCAGACTCGGCGCCTGGCACTCGTTCCAGGTGGCCTGCATGTGTCTTGACGGCTCGTTAAGGTCGAGTTGCGCCAGAAAGTCCGGGTTGAGCACGCTGGCCGGATCGAGTTGCATGATCAGGTTGAAACTCTGCAGGCGATCCGGCATCGGCACGCGGGCGTGCCGCACATAACCGGTGGCCTGTTTGATGCCGGGGATTCGGCGCAAGGGGCTACCATCTTCGCACAGCGGTTCGATCGCTCGCCGCATGCCTGGCGGCAGGTGGTGGTAGAACTCGAAGATCTGTTGCATCGCGTAGCGCGAATTGCCCCCGAACAGTTCATCGCCACCGTCGCCGGCGAGCATCCTGGTACAGCCGTCGGCCTGCGCGATCCTGGCGCAGTAATAGGCCGGCAGGGCGGAAGAGTTGCCGAAGGGTTGATCGTGATGCTGCGCGACCGCCGGAATGCTGTCCACGAGGTCCGCCGGTGTCACGTAATATTCGTGGTGTTCGCAGCCGAAGTGAGTCGCGGCGAGGCGGGCGTACTCCATTTCGTCATAACCCTCGGCGTCGAAGCCGATCGAGTATACGGGCGCTGGTTTGCCGGTGATCTGGCCGAGCATGCCGGCCACCGTCGAGCTGTCGGTACCGCCCGACAGGAAGGCGCCGACGCGTTGGTGACCCGTGATCTGCTCGGCGACGCTCTCGCGGATCAGCGCGCGGAAACCGTCGCGTGCCGGGGCAAAGGATTGACGGTGATGCTCGTCGAACTGCAGGGGCCAGTGGCGCTTCACGTGCGCACCGTTGCGGTCGACCAGCAGCGAATGCGCCGCCGGCAACCGGCGTACCTGCTGGAAGATGGTGCGCGGCGCAGGAATCATGTGGAAGTACAGATAATCGAAAATCGCCTGTGGATCAAGTTCGCCGCCGTGTCCCGGAACGCGGTCAGCGCGATCGGCGAAAGCGAGCACCTGGCCATCGGCCCGATAACACAGCGTCTCGATGGCGAAGCGGTCGGTAGCCAGGAAGGCACACTTGCGCGCCGAATCGACAATGGCCAGGGCGTAGGATCCGTGCAGTTGCGAGGCGATGTCGACCCCGCTGCGGTGCCAGGCTTTCAGAAGTTCCGTGGCCAGACCGCCGGGTAGCGAGATGCCTGCGGCACTTCCGTCCCTGAAAGAGGGGGAGCCGATGACCGCGCAGATGGCCTCTGCGTCGCGTGCGACATCATCGCCCTGCAACGCCAGTGTCCTGATGGAAAGCGGCGCAGCGCCGGTGCCGAAGAGGCCTGCGAGATCAATCTGGCCAGAGAGTCTATCTTTCATCATGAGGTGTGTTGGGGGCAGTTTATGGGCCGACAGGATGCTACGCTAAAGCGGTGACTCTTGTTGTGTCAGATTTCACTCTCAAGCCTGATACACTTTTCAGAGATGGCGGAGGCGTCGATGTCCCTGGTTGCCGCTCCCGGTCGCGCCACGCAGAGACGAAAGACCGCTTTTGTTGAAAACCTTGCCGTTTCATCCACTCCATGCCAGAGGCCTGAGTCTCCTGCTGCTGCTCGCGGCGGCCGCACTGGGGGTGTTCATTGCCCTGCACCATCCGCTGTGGCAGCCCGTTCCCCTGCTTGGATTCGTCCTTGCCGCCGCATGCTTCTTCGTCAATCCAGGCCTGTGGCTGGTCGTCGTTCCGGCGCTGCTGCCGCTGCTCGGCCTTGCTCCCTGGACCGGGTGGATCAGCTTTGAGGAAGTCGATCTCCTGATTCTGGCGGCGGCTGTCGGGGGTTATGCCAGATGCGCGTACAGGACGAGCGCCTGTTCGCTGCGACTATCCTGGTCGTGCTTGTTCCTGGCCGGCCTGATGTCGATATCGCTGCTGCTGGCGATGACGCGTGGATTTGCCGACGCGGGAGGCTTCGTTTTCGGCTGGTATCAGGGTTACGACGGACCGATGAACAGTGTTCGTATTGCCCGGAGTTTCTTTCTGGCGTTGCTGATGGTTCCCCTGATGGCACCGCGGCCGGACCAGTCCGCGTTTGCGGCGGCCCGCAAACTGGCTCTGGGAATGGCTCTTGGGCTGGCTACCGCTTCGCTGGCGGCGCTGTGGGAACGCCTGGCGTTCACCGACCTGCTCAATTTCTCTAGCGACTACCGCTCGACGGCGCTGTTCTGGGAGATGCACGTCGGCGGTGCCGCGCTCGATGGCTGGTTGCTGCTGACCTTTCCGTTCGCCATCTGGGCCTTGCGCAACGCCGGGGGTGTGCCACAGTCGGCGATTGCCCTGACCCTGGTCGGCCTGGCCGCGTATGCGTCGCTGACCACCTTTTCCCGCGGTGTCTATCTGGCTCTGTTGGTATCCCTTCCCTTGCTCCTGTGGCAGACGCGCAGCAAGGAAGTGCGCGGAGAAGCGGGCCACCAGGCACCCCATTGGGGCGTCGTTCGCTGGGTGGTTGCCATCGCCTGTCTGGCCGTCATGGCGCGTCTCGTTTTTCCTTATGGCGGTTATCGCGGCCTGTTGGCGTTATTCGGGGTCGTGATGGTGGCGCTGTCGACGCCCCTGGTGTTGCGGAACATTCCGCCGGATCGGTTGCTTGTCGGTAGCGTCCTGGGCTTTCTGTTGGGCGTGCTGCTGGTCGTTTTCTCCAACTTCCTGCCCAAGGGTCCCTACCTCCTTTTTGCGCTGCTGTTTTTCAGCGTGTTCGGATTGCTGCATGCTCCGAAAGTGATGGCCGTCCGCTTCCGGCCGGCAATTTGTTTGGGCGGTTTTGTCTGCCTCGCGCTTGCCGCCGCCAACGTTGCCGGTCATTGGGGAGGCGTCGAGGCTCTGCCGGGAAGCTGCCTGGCGCTGGCGATGCTGTTCCTGGTTGTTCTCGTCGGCGCGCTGGCCAGGCAGCCCCTGTGGCCTGCCGATTGGCGATGGCAAGGCGGTCTGCTGGCGATTGCCCTGGTGGTGAGTGCCGCGGTGGCGGTCTTTTTTGGCGGGGCCTACATGGGGGACCGGTTCTCGACGTCTGGCAAGGATCTGGAGGGGCGCCTTTCGCATTGGACGCAGGCGGTAGCGCTACTGGAGACTGCCGGGGACGTCGCGTTTGGCAAAGGTCTGGGAAGATTTCCAGCGAACTATTATTTTGCGGCCCCGAATGGCGCATCTCCCGGGGCGTATCAGGTTCGCGGCGAAGGTGGGCAGGCCTGGCTTTATCTCACGGGTGCGCGCCATCCGATGAGCTTTGGCGATATCTTTCGCGTTTCGCAGCGACTGGACCTCGCTGCCCAGGGGCCATTCGAGTTGAAACTCAAGGTGAGGGCCGGCTCGGACGTGGGAATCCATGCAGAAGTCTGTGCCAAGCATCTTCTCTATGCGACGGATTGCGCGATCGGAACGGTGGCCATCAAGGCGAGCAAGGGCACCTGGCAGCCTGTCCAGTTACGTCTGGAGGGCAAGGCTTCGGCTGGTGGCCCGTGGTATGCCCCACGTTTCAAGATGTTTTCCGTGGGAATTCTGAATCAGGGCGGGGCTGCCGATCTCGACGATCTGGTATTGACTACGGGCGGCAGCGACAACCTGCTGGCGAACGGTGACTTCGGCAAGGAAATGCAGCGTTGGTTCTTTACCAGTGACCACGAGCACCTGCCGTGGCATGCGAAGAATGTGCTGGTCAACATCCTGTTTGATCAAGGGGCGCTGGGTTTGACGGTGTTTCTGCTGATGACCCTGGGCGCCTTGTGGCGCTTGAACTTCGGCAAGGCTCGCGGGCACCGGTTGTCCCCGTACCTGACGGCCTCGATCATCGGATTTCTGGCAGTGGGCATGTTCGACAGCCTGACCGACGTACCCAGGCTGGCCTTCATCTACTACCTGCTGGTCTTGTACGCGCTGTCTCTCGCTGCCTTCGGTCCACCGCCGACCACGATGCAGGCAACCAGACAACCTCCATCGCCACGCGAGGCTGTGTAGCGATGCGGCACGCCTGGCTGACAACCATCCTGGTCTGTTCGACGCTGCTCTCGCCCTCGTCATGGGCGCGCGTGATCCGCGTCGGCGTGGGTGGGGATGTCTCGCGCATCGCGGATGCCGCACAGTTGGCGAAGGATGGGGATATTGTCGAGATTGCCGGGGGCGAGTGGCACGGCGATGTCGCGCTGTGGTCGCAGCGGCAATTGACGATCCGTGGCATTGGCCGACGCCCGGTCCTGGTTGCGGATGGGAGGAGTGCCGAAGGAAAGGCCATCTGGGTCATACGCAACGGCGATTTCCTGATCGAGAACATCGAGTTCCGAGGGGCACGCGTTGCGGACGGTAATGGTGCCGGTATTCGTTTCGAGGGGGGAAGGTTGCTGATCAGGAATTGTGCCTTTCTGGACAACCAGATGGGTGTCCTGACCAGCAATGACGAGAAGGCTGAACTGGTGATCGAAAGCAGCCTCTTTGCCGAGGCTGTCAAACAGGAGCAACCCCTGTCGCATCTGCTCTATGCGGGCCGGATTGCCTCGCTGAAGGTTTCGGGGAGCCGTTTCCATTCCGGGTATATTGGCCATCTGATCAAGTCGCGGGCGCGGGGCACCGATATTCGCTACAACCTGATCTACGATGGTGCGGCGGGCCGGGCTTCCTACGAGGTTGACTTGCCGAACGGTGGGGAGGCGATGCTGATCGGCAATGTCATCGGGCAGAGCAGCACCACCGCCAACCCGGTAGTCATTGCCTATGGTGCCGAAGGCGAGTCCTGGCCCAGGAATCGGCTGGTGTTGTCGCACAATACCTTGATCAGCGAAGGCATGAAACCGGCATGGTTCATCCGTGCGTGGCGGCAGCGACTTCCGGCCGGGACGCAGGTGCACACGCTGAACAACCTGTTTGCGGGTGTTGGTCTGTTCAACTACGGGTTGTCGGGAATCCAGGTGGGCAATTATCCACTGTGGCACGGTGCGTTCGCGGGGGTCGAAGTCCTGGACTTTCGGCCCAACGGCGCCTCCTGGTTGCGAGGCGTGGTGGGCAAGCCTTCCATCGAAGGCCAGGATGTCAGTCCGGGCGCTGAATTCGCCTTGCCTTTGGGGCTCAGAAATCTGCCGGATGTGGAGCTTCTGATGCCTGGCGCGATGCAGTAAGCGGTGTGCCGGCATCGACGAGACGGCACAAGGTCAAGCTGCCTCTCTCCCGCCGGTCAGCAAGCCTGTCCCTGGATTTTTCGACAAATCAGGTGTTTGAGGTAAGAGTTGACGCGGAGGACGTGGCATAAACCAGGAACTCCGGGTTGTCTGCCAGGCCGCTGATGAACGGCTGCGGCGCGGAAAAGTCGGTTCCACAGTGGTAGATGGCCCGGTCCTCGCGCGAGGCGACGTAAAAGTTGCCGGTGTTGTCGAAGCACATGCCGGCGATCGTCCTGACGCCACTGAGCACCGTTCGCAGTTCGCCGGTTCCAAGGTGATACCGAAGAACGGTATCGGTGGCGCTGCTGCCGATGTAAAGATGTTCGCCTTGCGCCAACAGGTGCACCGGGGCTCCCAGGAACTGGGCGTCGGCGATTTGTCCTTGCAGTTGCCCTTGCGTCCTGCCGTTCCGGAGATCGTAGATCTTCACTGTGTTGCCGGGTTCGTCGGCAACGTACAGCGAGGTGCCGCAGACCACGACATCGCGTACCGAGTGCGCGACCCGGCGCCGCCGGGGTTTCTTTTTTGACGGATCCGCTTCGAAGAGCACGTCCAGTCCCGCCGGTCGGCTGAGGCTGGAAGGCGCGCGCCGTGGAGATGCCGGCAGGTCGCCGATGGACGACGCGACGAAGGTGCCATCGAGGAAGCGTTTGCCCTTCTGCGCTTTCAGGAAGCTGGCAAGCGGCAGGGCCCGAGCGCGTTTCACGACACCTCCCGGCGCTTGCAGCGCGGTGACGACATTGCTGTCCTGGCTGGACAAGTACGCCCGGTTGCTGCCATCGAAGGCCAGAGCGAAGGGATGTACAACGCCATCAGAGACTCGAGCATCGGCATAGATCCCCAGGTAGGCATGCGTATGGTCGGCATCGGGCTTTCCGCTGTAGACGAGGACCTGGCTGGCGTCCTTGTAGCCGTTGATTACATACAGTCTGTCTCCCGGACCGAAAACGATGTCGCGCAGTTCGCTCAGCGGCGGGGATTTGGCTGGCGTCTGCAGTGCCGCAGAAGTGACACAGGTTGGCTCGCCGTTGATCACGTCGTAGGCATGGACGTTGTTGATCGCGTTGCTCACACTGCCACCGTGAAATGTCACGTAAAACATGTGCTCCTCCTTTCCATAGCTCAAGGCTCGACAACGAAGCCAGAAAGCATAACCCGCTTTTGGCGATCGGCAAAACGTTGCTGGTGCCCCTGGGATCTGGCCGGCTAACTGGCCAGCAAGTCACCCGGCGTGTCGACATCCCGATGGACGCCCGCATCATCGACTTCGATCAGCACGATCGATGGCTGGAGAGCTTCGATGAACTGCCCTGCGCCGCGATCGCCCTGCAAGCCCGCAAGCTCGGCAAACCAGCGCCGGGAAAAACCCACCGGGTGACCACGGCGCCCGCGATACCGCGGCGCCGCGATCTCGGCGCCGTTTTCCAGAGCTTCGAGCACCGACCGCAGGGTGCGTGCATCCAGGAATGGCATGTCGGCGAGGGCAACCAGCCAGCCGGCGGCGCGCGGGGTCTGTTGCACGGCGCATGCGAGGCTGTCCCCGAGTCCGCGTGCCGGCGCCGCGTCGACGCGGACCGCAACGCCAACATCGATCAGGAGCTTGTGCAGTACCGTCTGTTCGGGCCGCAGCACACTGATCGAACGCGGGCAAGCCGCAAGCAGGGTTCTTGCCGCGGCGACGGCGATGGCTGTCCCGTCAGGAAGCGGCTGCACAAGTTTGTCGACACCAAATCGTCTTGAGTATCCTCCGGCCAGGAGAACACCGACGATCGCCCCGTCTGCCGCGGACATCGACTAGGCTCCAGGATGGGCCGCGTCGATGTCCGCGGCAGGGTGTGGGCGCGCCGGGCACTTCACTTCGGCAGCGCGCCGCGTCGCCAGTCCGTACTTGGCTGCCGTCATTTCGGCGAGGATCGAAATCGCGATTTCCGGTGAGGTCCTGCTGCCGATTGGCAGCCCGACGGGCCCGTGGAGGCGATCGACCTGCTGCGTGTCGAGGTCGAAGTACTTCCGCAGCCGTTCCCGGCGTTTGGCGCTGTTGGCGCGAGACCCGAGCGCGCCGACGTAGAATGCCGGCGACTTGAGCGCTTCGAGCAAGGCGAGATCGTCCAGTTTCGGATCGTGGCTGAGTGCCAGTACGGCCATATGCGGGTCCGGGCGCATCACCAGCACCACATCATCGGGCATGCCGTCGGCGAGCGTGGCGCCCGGCACATCCCATCCCTGGCGGTATTCCTGCCGCGGATCGCAAACCGTGACGGTGTAATCCAGAGCCGGTGCCATTTCGGCAAGATAGCGCGAAATCTGGCCGGCGCCGATGAGCAGCAGGCGCCAGGCGGGTCCATGCATGGTGCGAAGTCTCTTGCCGTTCCAACTCATCGTGTCGGTACCGGCGGCGTCTTCGACGCTGACCTGCCCGCTGGCGATGTCCAGGGAACGGATCGTCGACCGCCCCAGCGCGATGGCCTTCTCGATTTGCGCCAGCAGGTGTACCTCAGGTTGGGGTTCGATGACGAGTTCGAGAGTACCCCCGCAGGGCAGACCGAAACGTGCAGCTTCGGCCTGGGTGCCCCCGTAAATCCGGGTGAGCGGGAGTGTGCCGGCCAACTGCCCGGCCCGCATGCGGTTGATCAGGTCGTCTTCGATGCAACCGCCCGAAATTGAACCCTGTACCCGTCCATCGTCGCGGATGGCCATCCAGGCGCCGGCAGGGCGCGGTGCCGAACCCCAGGTGCGGGCGACGGTCACCAGTGCCAGACGGTGGCCTTGTGCCGCCCAGTTTCGTGCTGCCTTGAGTACCTGCCGGTCGCTGCTGTCCATCTTCAGGTGCGCCAGTCTTCGCTGCGGAAACGCCAGCGGTGTCGGTGGCCAATCGCTTGCAGGGCGTTCATGAGGGGGGCTCCGGCCGCTGACGGGACGCCGCACAAGCGGTGAGCCGCTACGGACCAGCGTTCATTGTCGGCGAATTCTTTCGGCCTGGGACGCCGGCGCGGCAGAATATTTCCATCACGGCAAGATCGGAGAGTCGCCGTCAGTCGAGTGAAGCAGGCGCAATCAAGCACGCCGCTGTTGTCTCCTCGCGGAACAGACCTTGACGTCCTGTTTGTGCCATGCCTTTCGGGCAACTGGCAAACTCGGCATAATCCGGACTGCGGAAGTGCCGCGGAACAGGAAAGGTCGAATGCATGGGTCCTCTTGTTTGCCGATGATCAACCAATGAACGCTGCGACAAAAGCGGTTTCGATTGTCGATCGGGTACAGCTTGTCCGGATTCGCATCTTTTTTGGACATGCGAACGGGAATATGGCGAGTGTCTTGATCGGTGCGCTTCTGATCGCCACCGTTCTGCACAGCGGCGGGGCTTCTTTGCGCATGCTCGCGGTCTGGGGTCTGGCGATCGGCCTGGCGTCGGCTGGCGTGCTGCTGTTCGAGCGTCACGTTGTACGCGTCGGGATCACGGTGGAGAACTGCCGCCGACTGGCGTACGTGCGCATCGGGCTGGGTGCCGGAATCGCCCTGTTCTATGGCATCTCGGGTTATCTGCTGCCTGGCGCAGTTCCCGCGGCGGACACATTTCTGTTCATCATTGTCTCGACACTGGTCACCGTCGGTGCCCTGGGCTATGCCATGGTGCCGGCGTACTATCTCACCCTGAACGCGGTCAGTCTGCTGCCACTGACCGGACATTTTGTCCAGCAATACCTGGCTTTTCGGGACAGCTACTATCTGTTGCTGCTGATGGTTTCGATCATTTGGCAGGCGGTGGTATTGACCAAGGCACACCGCGTGTCGCTGACCGCGATCGACGCCATCGTGCTCAATGAACGCCTCAAGGACGAGGTCGAGGAGCACCGTCGCACGCGGGAAGCCATGCGTCACATGGCGCTTCATGATGATTTGACAGGCCTCGGCAATCGCCGCTACTTCGAGGAGACGGTGACACGCACGCTGAAGATCGCCGCACGTGACCAGACCAGATTCGGTCTGCTGGTTGTCGACTTGAACGACTTCAAGCCGGTCAACGACCAGCATGGACACGCGGGTGGAGATTCCCTGCTGCGCGCGGTCGCCGCTCGCCTGCTCGGTGCCGTGCGTGCGGCAGATTTTTGTGCACGCATGGGCGGCGACGAGTTTGCGATCGTCGTTGCCAGCGTTCATGACGATGACGATGTGGTCGAAGTCGCCGACAAATTGCTGTCGGTGCTTGCCGAACCCTTCATGCTCGATACCATCGTGGTGCAGTCCAGTGCAAGTATAGGATGGGCAGTCTATCCCGACGATGGGAGCGACGCCGCAGAACTGATGGCGGTTGCCGATCAGCGCATGTATCGCGAAAAGCGCTCCGGCAAGGACCAGTCGAACCTGCTCTCCGCCTAGCTGCCGTCGCGCCCGTGCCCGGCAGCGATGGCGGGTGGTGGCAGCGCCGCTCGCGGCGGGCCGACCGGAAGGGTTGCGTATTGCCCTACATCGCCAGAGGTGCCTGAGGTCTGTGGCGCCGAAAAGGGACTGCGGCGCCACGCCGGGCACGCTTCGAGCACGCTTCTTCCTGCGCCACAGCCCCTGGCGTGCGTGATCGCTTGCAGACCTTTTGCTGACGCTCGCTGCTGGCGCACAAGGGACATCTGGTCAGGCGGTGCTGCTGGCGACAGGACGACGTCCGGATTAAAAAGCAAGAGTCGGAGTGTCCAGACCCAGGCAAACGCCTAGAGTGCAATCACCAATCCGGCGGTGACGCGAAGGACAATGACCAACATGGCACGAGATGACGACCAACGCGCTTTGGCAACGCTGAGTGACCCTCGCTGGGCAGCCGTCGTCGCCCGCGACCTGGACGCCGACGGGACTTTCGTCTATTCGGTGGCCACGACTCGCGTGTATTGCCGGCCCAGCTGTTCGTCGCGCCGCCCCAAGCCGGAGAACGTGGCCTTTCATGCCACGCCGGTCGACGCCGAGCGCGCGGGTTTTCGTTCCTGCAAGCGCTGTCGGCCCGATCAATGCTCGCCCGGCGCGCGCCATACGGAAAGCATTGCCGCTTTGTGCCGCTTCATCGAGACCGCCGAACAGGTGCCGACCCTGGGAGAACTGGCGGCGCGCGCGGGTCTCAGCGCCTATCACCTGCACCGTCTGTTCAAGGCAGTGACCGGCCTGACGCCGAAAGCCTACGCCAGTGCGCAGCGAGCCGCAAGAATCCGCCGCGGGTTGCTGCAGAGCGCGACCGTGACCGAGGCGATTTATGGCGCGGGCTACAATTCCAGCAGCCGCTTCTACGAACAGTCGGATCAAATGCTGGGAATGACGCCGTCGGACTACCGTGGCGGCGGCGCCAACCAGGCCATTCGTTTTGCCGTCGGCGAATGCTGGCTGGGCGCGATCCTCGTCGCGCAGAGCCGGCGAGGCGTTTGCGCGATCCTCATCGGCGACGACCCGGACGCTCTGGTCCAGGATCTCCAGGACCGCTTTCCCGCGGCAGAATTGATCGGCGGCGATACCGGATTCGAGCGACTCGTGGCCAGCGTCGTTGGCCTGGTCGAAACGCCCCGACTTGGGCTCGATTTGCCTCTTGACGTCCGCGGTACGGCTTTTCAGCAAAGGGTATGGCAGGCGTTGCGCACGATTCCGGCCGGTGCGACGGTAAGTTATTCGGAACTCGCCGAACGCATCGGTGCGCCCGCGTCAGCCCGCGCCGTGGCCGGCGCCTGTGCGGCCAATATCCTGGCGGTGGCCATTCCCTGCCATCGCGTCGTGCGCAGCGATGGCAGCCTGTCAGGCTATCGCTGGGGGATTCAGCGAAAACGCGCTTTGCTGGAGCGCGAGTCGACGTCGTGATGGTGCGTGCTCGCTGTGCACTGTCCCCGCAAGCTGTTGTCGTGCAGGCGTCTGGCCTGCGGGTTCCCTGGGCCATGACTGGGAGCGGTTGTTCCGCAATGTCGCCTGACGGTCCCGCGGCACATCGCGCAACGGCAGCCCTCGCGACCCTTGGCGAGCAAGGACTGCCGTCGGCAGTGGTGGACAGCCCCGTGGCCCTCGGCGTATGCTGACCAGGTGGTGGCGCCGACAGGAGCCTTCGTTCTGACCACCACGGCCTGATTGCCGGTACAACGGCCGGTTCGCCCGGGCAGTGCTTGCCGGGTTGTCGCGAGGGAGCGGAGTGGACAGCGAACAAATCAGGGACGAGGTCCTGGCCAGGCTGGAAATCGAACGCGAGGTCCGCGAGCAGTTGGCGCGTCAGCAATGCGAGCCGAGTGTCCAGAGCGGGACGGGTATCCGGGCATGGCTCGACAGCAAGTTTGGTCTACTGCTGATTGGCGCAGTGATCAGCGGCGTGCTCGTGCCGACCTTCCAGTTCACGCAGGAGGAGATACGGTGGCACCGGCAGAATCGCTACAACAATCTCGAGCGACAGCTTGGCAGCATGCGCGAGAGTCTGAAGCAGTTCATTGCCGTGCAGGCCTTGAGCGCGGAACTCTACGATCTCGGTCTGGTGGTCCTGGATACGCCTGCAGCCGCCGCCGATCAGCCGCAACGGGAACAGTGGCGCAAGGACCTGCGTGCGCTGCAGGCACGCCGAGTGCAGCAGAACGCGGTTTTTGCGGCGACGGTGTTCTACTTTCCAGTCGCTGCGCAGCAGCCTATCCGTACCGCCTGGAATGACTTGATGCGGCCAGCGCAACAGTTGCAGGCCTGCGTTGGCGAACTTCTCGGCGAAAACGGGCCCCTCAGCGGTGCGAAGAAGTCAGCCGACCCAGCGGTCGATGCCAACGAGTTCGCCGTAAGGCTGGACAGCAGCCTGGCCGAAGTGAATCAGGCTTACGAGCACGTGTTGTCGATGCTGAGGCAACAATTGATCGAGGTAGAGCATGAAAGCGGGAAATTCCAGTAAAGCCGCGCTCGCACTGGGCGTGTCGATTCTCCTCTGCCTCGTGCCGGGATCGGTCCCGGCCGATGTGGGTGGCGGCAAGGGCTATCCGGCGACTCCCTGGAGGATGGCCGGGCCCAGGAACGTGCAGGAGATCGAGAAGGCGAAAGCCGTCGCCGCGCAGTACCAGACGCTTTCGATGAGTCCCGACACGGCTTCCGGGGATGGCTCTGACGTGCTCCGCCTCAGGCGTGTCTCGCTGCGGGTCGAGCAGCCGCGGGCGGACGACGGCGTCGGGTACGCCCTGGTTGGCAAGTCAGCTTCCGGTGAGACCGTCACGCTGTCTTTCAGCGAGATCGAGAGTTTTGTGGTGACCTCCCGGAAGGCGGCGACGCTCATCTTGTCCGTGACGGTCTGGCCAGACATTTCGCCACAGCAACTGCTCGACAGGCAGCCGACCTATCAGCAACTGTCGGCCGGGTACCGGCGGACGGTTGCTCTCGAGGTGAGCACGCGCTCCGCGGATGGGCGCCCTCTCGTTTTTGCCGAGAAAGGCGAGTTCGGGGCCACGCTTCCTCTCGAAAAACTCGCCGCAGGGACGCCAGGCAACTTCTACGAAGAACATCCGCACATGACTCACCCGCTGCGCTTCTGGTGGGCGATCCCGTCGGTCAGTAACGACCCCGAATATCCATACCGGATGATTCCCGCCGCGTCACGAGGAGAGGCCCCCCCGGCCCCGGTCGTGGTGAAGCTTGCCGATCGCTGAGCACGGTCGAGTTCTTCGCTCAGTGGTGGATACAGATCTTGCCGAACTGTGCGCCACTCCTGAGATACGCCAGGGCATCCGGCAGCGCTTCGAACTCGAAGACGCGGTCAACGATTATCGGTACACGGTGTTGTGCGAGTGCCCGGAGCATCGCTTCGAAACCGTCGCGGTGGCCGACGGTAACGCCCTGCAGCCGTACCTGCCGGGTGATGATCAGGCCGAGCGGCGTAGACAGCGAGGAGCCCGAAAGGACGCCTATCATCGATAGCGTGCCACCCGGGCGAATGCAGCGCAGTGACTGCGGCAGCGTTTTCTCGCCACCGAGTTCGACGATAAGCTGATTTCATGCAGGAGACGTCGCAGCCCCGCCCGGTACCTCGCCCCTGCTGGCGATCTCGACCAGGCAGTCGTAGAAGGTCGCTCCACCGCCCATGTCGGTCAACTCCTGGCTGGTTACCTCGTTGCAGTTGCGTCCGTCAGGCGAAAGCTTGCGCCACCAGATCGAGCTAGCCATGACCACGCCCGGTCGCACGCGCTCGCTGATGACGGCGCGGGCGTGGAATTCGCCGCGCGCGTTGAAGATGCGCACCGCTTGTTCATCGATGATGCCGCGTGTCGCCGCGTCCACCGGATGGATGAGCACGCTGGGCGATTTTTCCTGGGCCAGGAAACGCGGCGAATTGGCGAAGCTGGTGTTCAGGAAGTTGCGTGCCGGCGGCGTGATCAGGGCCAGCGGGAATCTGGCGGCGAGCGCACTCTGGCGCCACTCGCGAGGCGCGATGAAATCGGGCAAGGGGTCCAGCCCGGCACGGGCAAGCATGTCGCTTCTGAACTCACATTTGCCGGAAGGCGTCGGGAAGCCACCCTGCGCAAACGGCGCGGCAGCACGTGGCAGGTTCAGGCGGGCGTGGCCGTCGGCCTTGAGTTTTTCCCAGGACAATCCGGCGAGCCGAGGATCGTTCCAATCGAAGGCCTGGCGACAGAGATCGTCGTCGCTGTCGGCAAAGCACGCCTCGCTGAAACCCATCCGCAGAGCCAGGCGGCGAAACAGTTCGGTATTGGGTAGTGCCTCGCCGAGTGGCTCGATTGCCGGTTGGTTGACCTGCAGGTGCAGATGGCCGTAGGACTTGTGGATGTCGAGTTGCTCCATGTGGCTCGTGGCTGGCAGCAGGAGGTCGGCGTAGTCCGCGGTGTCGGTCTGAAACAGATCGTGGACGACGGTGAACAGGTCGTCGCGGGCAAAACCGCGCACCACTTCTCCCGCTTGCGGGGCGACCGCGACCGGGTTGCTGTTGTACACGAACAGCGCTTTGATCGGCGGCTGCGCGTGCAGCAGATCGTGACCGATACGGCTCATGTTGATCGTTCGTGGTGCCGGTTTCGGCATCAGATCCGGCCGCTCAAGGGCCGCTTCATTGACCGGGTAGTTGCCCGAGGTGGAGAGCAGCACGCCACCCGCAGGATCTCGCCAGGCGCCGGTGAGCGCCGGCAGGCAAGACACCGCTCGCAGTGCCATGCCGCCGCCGGCAGTACGGTTGATGCCGTAGTTGGTGCGAATCGCCGACGGGCGGGTCGTGCCGTAGGCGTGCGCAAGGTTTTCGACTTCCGCCGTGTGCAGGCCGCAGATTGCCGCCACGCGCTCCGGCGGGTACGCCAGCACCCGTTCCCGAAGGGCCTCGAAACCGAGCGTGTGGTGCGCGATGTAATCGTGATCTACGAGGTCGTCGCGGATCAGCACGTGCATCAGTCCGAGGGCCAGGGCGCTGTCGGTTCCCGGCAGCAGGGCGATGTGCTGGTCACACTTGTCTACGCTTGCCGTGCGGCAGGGGTCGATGGCGACCAGGCGTGCGCCGCGTCGTTTCGCTTCCTGGACCAGGCGCCAGAAGTGGAGGTTGGAAACGATGCTGTTGGTGCCCCAAAGGAGGATCAGCCGCGCATCGACGACATTTTCCGGGTCGAAGCCGATGCTCGCGCCGATCGTCGCCCGATAGCCCATTGCCCCCGCACTGGCACAGATCGTCCGGTCGAGTTGTGCCGCGCCGAGACGGTGAAAGAAGCGGCGGTCCATCGAGCCATAACCCAGCAGACCGGAGTTGCCGGCGTAGCTGTAGGGAACGATCGACTCGGCGCCACTTTCGGCGGCAATGTCGCGCAAGCGCTCGGCAATGGTGGTCAGCGCCTCATCCCAGGAGATGCGCTCGAAGCTCGCGCCGGGGCCCTTGGGGCCGACCCGGCGCTGCGGGTACAACAGGCGGTCGGGATGATATATGCGTTCGGGGTAGAAGGCGACCTTGGTACACAGCACCCCTGCCGTCGGGACATGATCGGCCGCGCCGGCGACCTTGAGCACGCGACCGTCGCTGATGGTCACTTCGAGCGCGCAGGTGTCGGGGCAATCGTGCGGGCAGACGCCGCGCACCGTGTGCGTGGCTGCGAGTTTGATCATTCGGCTTTTCCAGGCTGATATCGACGGCGAAACGATAGCAGCTTGTGAACTGTTCCGGCACCCCACAGCGGCTTCGGAGCGGATATTCCGTGAGAAGGCACGGCGCGTGCCGCCGTGTTTTCTCGCGCGCGGGCCTGGGGCCTGCGCCGGCTAGGGTAGAATGACGCCGATGCTGGTTCTTGGGATCGAATCCTCCTGCGACGAAACGGGTATGGCGCTGTACAGCAGTGATGCTGGCGGCGTCCTGCTGGCCCACGCATTGCATTCGCAAGTCAGCATGCATGCGGATTACGGCGGGGTGGTGCCGGAACTCGCGTCACGGGATCACATCCGTCGCGTCGTGCCGCTGCTGCGCAAAGTGCTGGTCGATAGCGGACGTTCGCTGGTCGAGCTTGACGCCGTGGCTTACACGCAGGGGCCTGGCCTGGCTGGCGCCTTGCTGGTTGGGGCGGCGTTTGCCGAAGCGCTGGCCATGGCCCTGGGCGTACCGACCGTACCGGTGCATCACCTGGAAGGCCACCTGCTGTCACCTTTGCTGTCACGCCGGCCGCCATCCTTTCCCTTCGTCGCCCTGCTCGTTTCGGGTGGCCATAGTCAACTGATGCGCGTGAGCGGTGTCGGCGAATACGAGTTGATGGGCGAAACGCTCGATGACGCGGCCGGCGAGGCTTTTGACAAGACGGCCAAATTGCTCGGTCTCGGCTATCCAGGTGGCCCGGCGCTGGCTGCCCTGGCCGACCGCGGTCGGCCAGGGCAGGTCAAACTGCCGCGCCCGATGCTGCAATCCGGGAATCTCGATTTCAGCTTCAGTGGCCTGAAGACGGCCGTTCTGACCAAGGCGCGCGAACGGGTCACGCTCAGCGATCAGCAGCGAGCGGACATTGCGCGCGGATTCCAGGATGCGATTGTCGAGGTGCTGGTCAGCAAGGCACTGCGTGCGGTGAAAGTCAGCGGTCTGAAACAACTGGTCGTCGCCGGTGGCGTCGGCGCCAACCGCGAACTGCGGCGGCAGCTCGATGCCCAGGTGGCCAGAACCGGAATCGCCGTTTTTTACCCCGAGTTCGAATTCTGCACCGACAACGGTGCGATGATCGCGTTGGCGGGGGCCTTGCGTCTCCAGGCCGGGGGGGCGTGCAGCAAGCCGGCCGGCGCCTTCGCCGTGCGGCCGCGCTGGCCGCTGACCACTTCCTGAAGCAGCGCCTGCTGCCGGCGGCAAGTTGTTCTACTGGCGGAAGACCGGTTTGGAGCAGTCAGGGGTTTCTGCCCGTCGCAACGCGTGAAACGCGGTCAGCGGGATTTCCCGGCACCGATTTTCGGCTCGCTGCCGGCCATCAGGCGTTGCAGGTTCTGCCAGTGCTTGCCGACCAGCGCCATGGCGATGATGCCGACGACCAGTACCCGGCTGTCACCACCCCATATCAGGAGCGCGTAGGCCGGTGCAGCGACTGCCGCCACCAGTGCCGCCAGCGAAGAATAGCGTAGCGTGAAGGCGATGAGTATCCATGTGCCCAGGGTGGCCAAGCCGAGCCAGGGGTTGATCGCCAACAGCACGCCAGCGGCCGTAGCCACTCCTTTGCCGCCCTTGAAGCGGAGAAAGACGGGGTAGAGATGGCCGAAAAAAACGGCCAGTGCCACCCATCCGACCGCGTAGCTACCCCAAGCGTACTCTGACGAGTAGCGACTGACGAGGAACACCGCCAGCCAGCCCTTGGCCGCATCGCCAAACAGGGTGAATATCGCAGCGCCCTTGTGGCCACTCCGCAACACATTGGTGGCGCCGGGATTCTTCGAGCCATAAGTCCGTGGATCGGCGAGGCCGAAAAGTCGGCTGGCGACCAGGGCGAAGGAGATGGAGCCCAGCAGATAAGCGGCAAGCACCACCAGCAGAGTGATCAGGGACGGCGGCATCGGGTGTGATCGAGTAGTCGGAAGTGCTCTGGGTTAGAATGCGCGCTCTGTCGTCGCGCTGCGAACCGGGCGCCCTACCCATAATTCTACACCGACCTGAAGCCCTCCCGTATGGACATCATCTTCATCAACGACCTGCGCGCCTCGACCCTGATCGGCATTTACCCGCGCGAGAAGGCGATGCCCCAGACCATAGAAATCTCGTTGCAAATCGGCATCTCGACGGCCAGTGCCGGTGCCAGTGACGACATCCGCGACACCATCGATTACGCCATGGTGGTCGAGCGCCTGCATGCCGAACTCGCTGCACGCCACTTCAATCTCCTTGAAAGGCTGGCTGAGTACGTTGCCACGCTCCTGCTCGAAGACTTTGGTGCGACCTGGGTACGCGTCTCGATTGCCAAGCTCGGCATGCTGCGCGGCGTGCAGCGCGTCGGCGTGGTCATCGAGCGCGGCGCCGCGGCCTGAAGGTGCCCTCGTCAGCCGCCTGCGGCGGCGGGCTTTGGCGGCTGTTTGCTGGTTGTCGGCAGGTTCACGTCGAGTTCCCTGGCCTTGGTGTCGGGGAGGACTTCCAGCAGTGTCACCACCTTCTTCACGTCGCTCGTGGTTCTCGCTACCTGGATCGCTGAATCGGCCTCGCGCTGGGTGACGAGGCCTAGCAGATAGACAATGCCAGCCTCGGTCACCACCTTGACGTGTATCGCGTTGAACTTGCCGGAGTCAACAAAGCGGCTCTTGACCCTGGTGGTGATATACGAATCGTTGCTGCGCGTCGAGAACGAAGTGACCGGGCCGATGGCGAGTTCGTTGTAGACGCCTTGCACCTGTGGGACGCCGGAAACGATACGTTCGATTTCGGCCTTGATGGTCTCGGAAGCGACCTCGCCGGTGATCAGGACCTTGCGGTTGTAACTGGTGAAGTTGGTGTGCGAGGTCTCGCTGAATTTCTCGTTGACGCGGGCGCTGGCCTTCCATTCGATGGTTTCGTCATCGGTTTGCGTGCCCAGGGAACGGCGATCCATGGTCGCCAGTGCGCCGCCGGTGGCGCCGGCGGCGACCATCGGCAGACAACCCTGGAGCGTCGGCAGGAGGGCTGCGCCGAGCAGCAGGCCGGTGGCCAGAAACCGTTTCATTCTTCAACTCCCATAAGCAGACAATCAATCCCATCGCAAAGGCAGTGGATGATCAGCAGATGCGTTTCCTGAATGCGCGCCGTACGCTCGGCCGGCACGCAGATGTGGACGTCGCTGTCGCGCAGAATCTCGCCGATGGCGCCGCCGCCCTTGCCGGTGAGTGCAATGACGCGCAAATCGTTCTCGTGGGCGGCATTGATCGCTTCGATGACGTTGGGTGAATTGCCCGAGGTCGAGATCGCCACGAGGATGTCGCCGGGTTGCCCCAGGGCACGCACCTGCTTGGCGAACACGGCTTTATACCCATAGTCGTTGGCGATCGCCGAAATCACCGAGGTGTCGGTACTCAACGCGATTGCCGCCAGTTCGTGGCGTTCCACCTCGAAGCGTCCGACCAGTTCGGCTGCCAGGTGCTGCGCGTCGGCCGCCGAGCCGCCGTTGCCACAGGCAAGGATCTTGCCGTTGTTCAGCAGACTCCCGACCATCGCCTCGATCCCTTCGGCAATCGGCGCGGCCAGCAACTCGACAGCGTCGAGTTTGGTTTGTGCGCTCTCCTTGAAGTGCTGACTGATACGGTCGGTCAAGTCCATGGGCGATGATTCTGTTCTGCGGAAAGGAGTGCCGACGATTCTAACATCACAGCGAGAGGAAGACCTCGAACTCGATTCGTCGCCAGGGATTCGGGTCCACCCGCAGCTTCGAAACGCGTGCCTCGAGTTTCTCGCCGGCGTCGAGGGCGGTGGCAACGGCACGGTTCTCGGCGCGCGGTACGTAACCCAGTTGCCGGCCATTCCATTCCACGCGGATCGCTTGCGGGTCGTGGCGGTTGCCGGGTTCGCGGACGAGGGTCAGTCGATCGCCGACCCTGATCTGCGGCCACAATTCGGCCACAGCGTAATATTGGCTGCCGGCCAGCGGCGAGCTTTGCACGAGAATCCGGATCGTTCCTTCGGCGCCGGCGTGCAGGCACAGACCCAGCCAAAGCAGTGCGCTAAGACTCGGAAAACGCATCACGAATCCATTCGATAGCCGTTTCGGACAGCCCGTCGAGCAGGATGCAGTCGAAACGGCAGTCGCATTCCCGCCCCGGGTGCGACGCCAGGTAATGCTGTGCTGCCAGCACGATGCGCCGCTGCTTGGCCGTGGTGATGCTGGCCGCCGCGCCGCCGTAACTGGTATTGCGGCGCAGGCGTACTTCGACGAAAACCAGCACTCGTCCTTCGCGGCAAATCAGGTCGACCTCGCCACCCCGACAGCGATGATTGCGGGTCAGCAGCGACAGGCCGTGCCGTTCGAGAAAACGCGCGGCCAGGTCCTCGGCGAGCATCCCCTGGCCGGTGGGGTGTGCGGCCGCGCCGCTCGTGTTATCTTTGCCGCTCACCATCAAGCTGATCTCCATGACGGAAGAATCCCCGGCATTATATGTAGTACCGACTCCCCTTGGTCACCTGGGCGACATGACCCCGCGCGCAATCGAGGTCCTGCGACAGGTGCCGTGGATCGCCGCCGAAGATACGCGTCACAGTGCGCCACTGCTTCGCCACTACGGTTGCCAGGCGCGCTTGCTGGCCGCACACCAGCATAACGAGGAAAGCGCTGCGCAGCAGGTCATCGCCCGCCTGGCCGCTGCAGAATCGGTGGCGCTGATTGTGGACGCGGGCACGCCTGCCGTTTCCGATCCTGGAGCGCGACTGGTGGCGCGCGTGCGTGCCGCAGCATATCGCATCGTTCCCTTGCCCGGTCCCTGTGCGGCCATCGTCGCGCTGTCTGCGTCCGGGCTCAGCGAAGCGCATTTTCTGTTCTACGGATTCTTGCCGAGCAAGGCCGGGCAGCGCGCAGAGGCCTTGCGAGAACTCATGCATTTACCGTACGCGCTGGTCTTCTACGAGGCGCCACATCGCATTCTCGAAACTGTCGCCGCTTTGGCCGAGGCTTTTGGGCCCGAACGAACGCTGGTGCTGGCTCGTGAACTGACCAAGTTGTTCGAAAGCATTCATTCCTGCGCGCTCGGCGAAGCGCAGGACTGGTTGTCGGCTGACAGCAATCGCCAGCGCGGTGAGTTCGTGCTGCTTATCTCCGGTGCGCCGCGAGTCGAGGAAGCGGCCGAAGGTGAACGCGTGCTGAAGTTGTTGCTTGATGACGGACTGTCGGTCAGCCAGGCAACCCGGCTGGCGCACGCGATCAGCGGTGTCGGGAAGAAGGCGCTATACCAGCGGGCTTTGCTCCTGCAGGGCTGAGGTGGAAGGCGGACGTGCCGTTCCATGCATCTGCCAGCGGCGGAGAATTTCATCCCGAATACGGTCATCGAGGGCATGTCCTGCCCCGGCACATTGCTGATGCGTTTTCCGCTTGCACCGGAAAAGATTGCTGCTTGGTTGAAGCCGCTTTCACATTAGAATTGCAGAATGGCCTCCCGGAATGACGGGACTGACTTCGCCGGAAGAACGCATGCTGATCACCCTCACCCGTCCCGATGACTGGCACCTTCACCTGCGCGATGGCGCAGCGCTGCGGGCTGTCCTGCCGCACAGCGCGCGACAGTTTGCGCGTGCCATCGTGATGCCCAACCTGCGTCCGCCGATCACCACGGTCGCCGCCGCCGAGGCGTATCGCGCACGCATCATCGCCGCCCTGCCGCCAGGAATGTCCTTCGCACCGCTGATGACTTTGTACTTGACGGACAACACGCCGGCCGACGAGATCCGGCGCGCCGTCGAGCACCCTGACGTGCACGCCGTCAAGCTCTATCCCGCCGGGGCCACGACCAACTCCGACTCCGGGGTGACGGACGTCGATAAGTGTGACGCGGTGCTGGCGACGATGGAGGAACTGGGGATGCCCTTGCTGGTGCATGGCGAGGCGACCGACCCGACGATCGACGTGTTCGACCGCGAAAAAGTGTTCATCGAGCGTGTGCTGCAGCCGTTGCTGACGCGTTATCCGCGTCTCAAGGTCGTTTTTGAGCACATCACGACCAGCGATGCCGCCGAGTTTGTCGCTGCCTGTGGAGCGAACGTCGCGGCGACGATCACCGCTCATCACCTGTTGTACAACCGCAATGCCATTTTTGCTGGTGGCGTGCGCCCACACTACTATTGTCTGCCAGTTCTCAAACGTGAGGAGCATCGGCGGGCCCTGCTGCGTGCGGCCACCTCCGGCAACCCCAGGTTCTTCCTCGGGACCGATTCCGCGCCGCATGCGCGTCACACCAAGGAGGCTGCCTGCGGCTGCGCCGGTTGCTACACGGCGCATGCGGCGCTCGAACTGTACGCGGAGGCTTTCGCGTCAGCAGGCGCTCTGGATCGGCTGGAAGCTTTCGCCAGTTTCCATGGTGCCGATTTTTACGGCCTGCCGCGCAATACCGACCGGGTGACGCTGGAGCAGGCTCGGTTCCTGGTGCCAGACCGCTATGCCTACGTCGAGGGAGAAGCGCTGGTGCCCTTGCGTGCCGGAGAATGGCTGCCCTGGCGGTTGCTCGCCTGAGGCGAACGGGAGGATACCGCGAAATGCATCCGGGGAGGTGGCGCGTGGCGTGGGAAAAATTGTTGGCCGTATTGTTGGTGCCCCTGCTGGTCGGCTGCTCGGACCAGCGCATGTCTTACGATATTGCCTCGAGCAAGCATTCGCTGACGCTGATCCGCGTGCAGAACTTCTTCTGGGAAAGGACCGCCAACTACTCGGTCGTCGCCACGCGCATGCCCGATTGCATGCGCCGACACGAGATGGGCCCGGGTGGTGCGGACAGCAAGGTGGAGGTGTATGCGCCGGGCAACGATGCCTGGATTCTCAAGCAGGGCAAGCGCATGTTTGTCGTGGAAACGCGCACCTGCGAGGGGTTTGCAAAGCTTGACGGGGAGCCGGAAGGCGGCCTCGGTCCCTTGCAGGGAACATTCCAGATGCGTAGCGGTACGCTGACCTTTGTGGTCGCACCGAAACGAGAGGCCACTGAAAAAGCACCGGCAACTGAGTGAGCCCGGATGCCTTTCCTTCGCCGGGTGGCTTGTTCGCGCCCTTGTCGCCCTTGCTTGCACGGATTCCCTTTGCCCCGGACCCGGCTTCGCTCGACCTCCTGATCGCACCGCTCGATCTGCGCACCGGTAGCGGGCGGCGGCTCCGTTTCGTGCCGCCACCCGCCGACGGCCTTGATTACGAGATGCGCATTTGGGCGCGTGGCGAAGTGGCCACGCGGCCGGACAACTGGCACGACTTCTTCAATGCTTTGGTGTGGTGTACCTTTCCGTTGGCCAAGGCCGCCCTGAACGCACGCCATGCCGCCGCGCTGACGGCGCAACCCGGAATCCGCGGCAGCGATCGCGACGCGCTGACGCATTTCGACGAATGCGGCGTGGTGGTGGTCGCCTCGGATCCCTCGCTGCTGGCCTTGCTCCGCGGTTTTCAGTGGCGGGACTTGTTCTGGACGCGCCGACACGATCTGGCGCGGGCGCTGCGTTGCTTCGTCTTCGGGCACGCGACCTACGAACACCTGCTGCGACCATTTCGGGGTCTGACCGCCAAGGCGGTGCTCTACGAAGTGACTGCGGACTGGCTGTACCGCCCATTGCCCGGGCAACTGTCGGATATCGACCGGTGCCTGGCCGGCGAGTTCGCGGCCGGTGAGCACCTGCGTGCGCGCGCCTTGCACCCACTGCCGTTGATGGGGCTGCCTGGGGTTACGCCCGATAACGAAACGGTGGCGTACTACGACGACCAATGGCAATTCCGGCCGGGGCGACGCACGCCCGGCGTATAATCAAGCCGGGAAGTCGGTCAGGCAGCCGCTGGGCAAGAGGTGCAGACCTCGCGCCGAGAGGAAAGTCCGGGCTCCGCAGAGCAGGATGCCGGTTAACGACCGGGCACCGTGAGGTGACGGAAAGTGCAACAGAAAACAGACCGCCGATGTCCATGCGCAGGCAAGGGCAGGTAAGGGTGAAACGGTGAGGTAAGAGCTCACCGCGGCCGTGGTAACACGGACGGCACGGCAAACCCCATCCGGAGCAAGGCCAAATAGGGAAGCTTGGGCGTGGCTCGCGCTGCTTCCGGGTAGGCTGCTTGAGCGTGCCGGTGACGGTACGCCTAGAGGAATGGCTGTCCACGACAGAACCCGGCTTATCGACCGGCTTCCCACCTTCCTGCATTGATTCCCGGCATAGCCGACGGCTGCGCCGGCATTTCGCTGATTATTCCCCTTCAGGCTGGATCCATCTGGCATCACTGCGCCAGCTGTTCGCGCGCATCCGGTGTGTTTTTCTGCCACTTAGCAGACTTTTTTAAGAAACTACTTTAACTACGCTGATTCTAGCATTGTTTTTTTGAAGGGATCTCTTTCCTTTTTGCATCAGAAGTCGTCCATAACCCATTGTACATATTGGGAAAGACAATATCGCACCTCTTGCTTTGGCAGAATCTTTGCCTTACAGTGGGAGCAAGTGGTGGAAAGTGGGAAGTTTGCCGTCTCGGTGGCTGGAAAGCAAGGAAAGAGTTGGGGCGATGTTTCAGGGCGCGGCTGCACTAAGTCTGGATGCCAAGGGTAGGCTCGCCATTCCGGCTCGCCATCGGGAAGCACTCGCGTCCGCCGCCGATGGCCGGCTGGTGCTTACCGCGCACCCGCATCGCTGTCTCCTGCTTTATCCGGAACCCGCGTGGGCGCCCATTCGGGACCAGGTCCTGGCGGCTTCGAGTTTCAATGTGCAAGCGGCGGCGATCAAGCGTCTGCTGGTCGGGCATGCCCGTGAAGAGGAGATGGATGCCGCCGGTCGGCTCCTGGTAGCGCCTGAACTGCGCCAGTTTGCACAGCTTGAGAAGCAGGTGTGGCTGGTGGGTCAGGGCAGTCATTTCGAAATCTGGTCCGACGCCGGCTGGCAGAAGCAACAGGAAGCAGTCTTCGCTCTTGGCGATCAGTTCTTGCCCCCCGGGCTCGAAAACCTGGCGCTGTGAGCCTGTACTTGCAGCACCAGACCGTCCTGTTGCGGGAGGCGGTGGCGGCACTGGACATCAAGCCCGCGGGAACGTACATCGACGGCACTTTTGGCCGCGGCGGACACAGTCGGGCGATCCTTGAGCGGCTCGGACCCGAAGGTCGTCTGCTGGCGCTCGATTGTGATCCGCAGGCGGTGGTGTTGGCCGGCGAGATTCGGGATCGGCGACTGCAGGTGATGCACCGACGCTTTGCCGACCTGGCAGATGCCGTGAGTCGGGCAGGGATTGAGATCGAGGCAGGCGTCGATGGCGTCCTCCTCGATATTGGCGTTTCATCGCCACAGCTTGACGACGGAGCGCGCGGTTTCAGCTTTCGCTACGACGCGCCTCTTGATATGCGGATGGATACGACACAAGGCGAGACTGCGGCAGAGTGGCTGTTGCGGGCTGGCGTGCAGGAGATCACGGAGGTCATTAGGAATTATGGTGAAGAACGGTTTGCTTTCCAGATTGCAAAGAAGATTGTGGCTGCTCGGAGAGAGCGGCCGCTGGCAAGCACCGGCGAGCTCGCAGCCCTTGTACGCGCGACCGTGCGGACCCGCGAGCCCGGCCAGGACGCGGCGACGCGTACCTTTCAAGCTTTACGGATTCATATCAATCAAGAACTCGAACAACTCGCGTTAGTGCTGCCGCAGGCCATGACCGTCTTGAAACAGGGAGGGCGCCTGGTCGTGATCAGTTTCCATTCGCTCGAAGACCGGATCGTCAAGCACTACATGCGCGACGAGGCGGATCCTGACCACGCGCCGAGAAAGCTGCCCCTGCGTGCCGCGGAGTTGCCGCAGCCGAGGCTGCGTCCGCTGGGCAGGCCGCTCAGGGCCAGCGCAGCCGAGGTCGCGGCCAACCCGCGGGCCCGCAGCGCAGTGATGCGTGTCGCCGAAAAACTCGCCGGAAGGGCTGCCTGAGATGGTTCGTCTGAACGTTTTTCTGTTGCTTGCCGTCGTCATCTGCAGTCTCGGAGTGGTGACTTCACAACACAAGGCGCGCAAGATTTTTCAGGCGCTTGAGGTTGAACAGGAGCGCGCGCGGCAACTCGAGGTCGAATTTGGGCAGTTGCAGCTGGAACTTTCGACCTGGGGCACCGCGCCACGTATCGAGAAGATTGCCCGCGAGAAGCTCAAGATGCGCACCCCGGAAACGGAACGGGTAATTACGGCAACCTCTGCCGGAGGACTAACGCGATGATGCGTTTCAAAGGAAAAGTGGCACACAAGTTTGCCGAGAGCCCCTTGCTGCAAATGCGTCTGCCACTCTGGCGTTCGCGCCTGATGGCCCTGCTCATTCTGGGCTCTTTTGCCGTGCTGATCGGACGTGCCTTCTACCTGCAGACGCTGAACAATGACTTCCTGCAGGAAAAGGGCGAGTCACGCTACCGGCGCGATATCGAAATCTCGGCCTCGCGTGGGCGGATTGCTGATCGTCACGGCGATGTCCTGGCCATATCGACGCCGATGAAGTCGATCTGGGCGATCCCGCCAGCGACGACATTGACGCCGGTGCAGACCAGACAGTTGGCCGCTCTGCTGGAAACCGACCCCAAGCAACTGGCCCACAAGCTCGACACCGACAAGACTTTCGTTTTTCTTCGCCGGCAGATTCCGCCGCCGGTGGCCGAACAGGTGGCGGCGCTGAAGTTGCCCGGGATTGGTCAGGACAAGGAGTACCGTCGCTTCTATCCGACCGGTGAGATGACTGCTCACATGGTGGGTTTTACCGGCGTCGACGACAAGGGGCTCGAAGGTGTCGAACTGGCCTTCCACGGTCAACTGCTTGGCCAGCCGGGTAGTCGCAGCGTGATCAAGGATCGGCGCGGCCAGATCGTCGAGGATGTCGGTTCGATCAAGCCGCCGCAGGATGGCAAGGAAATCCGCCTGGCGCTCGATTCGAAGATTCAGTACCTGGCTTACAGCCACCTCAAGCAGGCGATCGCCGAGAACAATGCCAAGGCTGGCGGGGTCGTCGTGCTCGATGTGCGCACCGGCGAAATCGTCGCGCTGGCCAACTGGCCGACCTACAATCCGAACAATCGCGAGGGCCTGTCCGGCGGGCAGTTGCGCAACCGCGCCGTCACCGATACTTTTGAGCCCGGCTCGACGCTCAAACCTTTCACCATTGGTCTCGCCCTCGAGAATGCCAAGGTGCGCTCGGACACCGTCATCAACTGCGCACCCGGTCGGCTGACGATCGGCAGTGCGACGATTTCCGACGCCCATCCTCACGGTGCGCTGACGGTGGCCGAAGTCATCCAGAAGTCGTCGAACGTCGGAGCGGCCAAGATCGCCGCCATGTTGCCCGCGCAGAAGATGTGGCAGATGTTCGACGATGTCGGTTTCGGACAGGTGCCACGCCTGGGCTTCCCCGGTGAAGTGAGCGGCCGGGTTCGTCCATGGAAGAACTGGCGGCCGATCGAACAGGCAACGATGTCCTACGGCCATGGCATTTCCGTGTCGCTGATCCAGTTGGCGCGCGCCTATTCGGTGTTTGCCCGCGACGGCGATCTGATGCCGCTCTCGCTGACACGACTCGATTCCTCCACGCCAACCGGCGCCGCGGTGTTCAGCCCGAAGACCGCACGCGAAGTTCGCAGCATGCTTGAAATGGCGGTCCTGCCAGGCGGGACGGCGCCCAAGGCGCAGATTCCCGGGTACCGGGTGGCCGGCAAGACGGGTACCGCACACAAGCTCGAAGGCGGTCGTTACGCCAACAAGTTCGTCTCCTCGTTTGTCGGTTTCGCGCCGGCATCGGACCCGCGGCTGATCGTTGCCGTCATGATCGACGAACCCAGTGGCGGCAAGCACTATGGTGGCGATGTCGCGGCGCCGGTGTTTGCCGCGGTGATGGGCAACTCGCTACGCACCCTCGGCATTGCTCCGGACGCACCGCTGGTGGTCGCGCAAAGCCCGAAGACGCCAACGCCGAAGGCCAGGCTGTGAGCAATCTTCAGGCGGCAGTCGCGCATGGTGACCCCAGCAGCAGCGTGCTGCAGCGGCTGGCAGCGCTCGGCGTCGTACCGAGCGGCGTCACCGACGACAGCCGTCAGGTCCGTCGCGGCGACCTGTTCCTGGCCTATCCCGGCGAACTGGCCGACGGCCGTCGTTACATCGCCGAAGCCATCAGCCACGGCGCGGCGGCGGTGCTCTGGGAGGAAAACCCGGCTGCGGGCGGCGAATTTTCCTGGCAGAGTGGCTGGCAGATTGCCAATCTGCCGATCAACGGTCTGCGCGCGTTCTGCGGACCGCTGGCACACGCCATCTACGGGCGTCCAAGCGAGCGCTTGTCGCTGGTCGCCGTCACCGGCACCAACGGCAAGACCAGCGTCACGCAGTGGATCGGCAGCACCCATCCGCGTCTTTGTCCGATCATCGGTACGCTGGGAGCCGGCCTTCCGGGTCAATTGCTCGAAACCGGTTTCACCACTCCCGAGGCGACGACATTGATGCGCTTCCTGGCCGACTTTGCCGACCAGGAAGCGCAGGCCTGCGCGCTCGAAGCCAGCTCGATCGGTATCGCCGAAGGGCGTCTTGACGGCGCACGCGTCGACGTGGCGGTGTTTACCAATCTGACGCGCGATCATCTCGATTACCACGGCAGCATGGAGCAGTACGCGCAGGCCAAGGCGAGACTGTTCACCTGGCCGCGCCTGCGCCTGGCGATCAGCAATCTCGACGACCCCTGCGGGCGTGCTCTGGCCGCGTTGAGCACGGCGACCAAGGTCATCGGCTACACCCAGCAGGATCTGCCCACCGATCGGCTGGCGACGATCCGTGCCGAGGAGGTCGAGGAAACCATCGACGGCCTGCGTTTCCGCCTGTGCGCGCCGAGTGGGCGTGCACTTGTCGAAACCGGCCTGCTCGGTCGCTATAACGTGTCGAATCTGTTGGCCGTGGCCGCGGTTCTGCTCGACGCCGGCCTGACGCCGGCGGCGGTTGCCGAGCGCTTTGCGGGCCTGACGCCGCCGGCCGGTCGCCTGGAGAAAATCGGTGGTCATAACGAGCCGCTGGTGGTGGTCGACTATGCGCACACTCCCGATGCCCTGGAGAGCGCCTTGCGGGCCTTGCGGCCGGTGGCGAGTGCGCGCGGCGCGGGTCTGACCGTGGTGTTTGGTTGTGGTGGCGATCGCGATCGCGGCAAAAGGCCGATGATGGGCGAAATTGCGGTAAGCCATGCCGACCGTGTGGTGCTGACCAGCGACAACCCGCGTAGCGAGGATCCGCAAGCCATTCTTGACGATATCCGCGTCGCTGCCCGGACCGCCGAGAGCGTGGTCGATCGTGGCGAAGCGATTCGTCGCACCATTATTGCCGCGCATCCCGCCGACGTGGTGCTGCTGGCCGGCAAGGGGCACGAACCGTATCAGGAGATCGCCGGTGTGCGGCGGCCGTTTTCGGACGTGACGCAGGCGCGTGCGGCGCTCGATGCCCGCCGGGAGAGCGAGCGATGAGCGTGATGATGGATCTGCTGAGCGCTGCCCGCGCCACTGCCGGCAAACTGCTCGGCGACAACCGGACCTTTTGCGGTGTATCGACCGATAGTCGCCGTGTTGCCGATGGCGAGCTGTTCGTCGCCCTGCGTGGCGATAATTTCGATGGTCACGAATATGTTGCCGCTGCTGCCGCGCGTGGCGCAGTTGCCGCCGTGGTTGCTGCAGACGCCGCCGAAGGTTTGCAGGCGTTGGGTGTGCCACTGGTGCAGGTCGCCGAGACGCGTTTGTCGCTGGGGGCGCTGGCTGCCGATTGGCGTGGCCGTTTCACGCTGCCGCTGATCGCCGTCACCGGCAGCAACGGCAAGACGACGACCAAGGAAATGATTGCCAGCATCCTGAACACGGCTTTCTCCGAAGCGGTCCTGTCAACCCACGGGAACTACAACAATGACATCGGATTGCCACTCACGCTTCTCCGGTTGAACGCGGCACATCGCGCGGCGATTCTCGAGATGGGCATGAACCACCCCGGTGAAATCGCGTATCTGGCGGGAATCGCACGTCCCACGGTGGCCCTGGTGACCAACGCCCAACGCGCGCATCTGGCCGGGATGGGCTCGCTCGAGGCGATTGCCGCAGAAAAGGGGAGCATCTACAGTGGGCTCGATGAAAGCGGTGTCGCTGTGTTCAACGCCGATGACGCCTGGTCTGCGCTTTGGCGCGACCAGAGCCGCGGCCTGGCGACGATGACCTTCGGCTTTGAGCAGCCGGCGGAGGTGACCGGCAGGTTCTACCTGCATGGTCTCGAAAGTCGCCTCAGCGTTTGCGCTCCGGGTGGCCAGTTCGAGGTCCTGCTGGCCCTGCCGGGGCAGCATAACGCGCGCAACGCTCTGGCCGCAGCCACGGCCTGCCTGGCGGCAGGTGTATCGCTGGCCGACGTGCAGGCTGGTCTGGCCAGCTTTCGTGGTCTCAAGGGGCGGCTGCAGCAACGGCCCGCCCTGCAGGGTGCAGTCCTGCTCGACGACACTTATAATGCCAACCCCGATTCGGTACGCGCCGGCATCGATGTGCTGGCAGCAATGATCGGCAAGACGATTCTGGTGCTCGGCGACATGGGCGAGATTGGCGAGATGAGCGCGCAGTTCCACGATGAGATCGGCGGCTACGCCAAGAGTCAGGGAATCGATCGGTTGTTGACACTGGGCGAAGCGAGTGCCCTGGTGGCGCACAATTTCGGCGCCGGTGGCGAGCACTTCACGGAGATCGACACCTTGATTACCGCCTTGTCCGCTGAACTGACCCCGGAAACGACAGTGCTCGTCAAGGGCTCGCGCTTCATGCGCATGGAGCGGGTGGCCGATGCCATCAGCGTGTCTGCACCGGGGAGAGGCGCGTAATGCTGCTGCTACTGACGCAATGGTTGGCTCAGGACGTGCGCGCGTTCAACGTCTTCGGCTACATCACGCTGCGCACCGTGCTCGCGGCGATGACCGCGCTGGTGATTTCCTTCATCGCCGGCCCGCGCGTCATTCGCTGGCTGGCCGCGAAGAAAATCGGCCAGGCGGTCCGTCATGATGGTCCGGAGACGCACCTGATCAAGTCGGGAACGCCGACCATGGGCGGCGCGCTGATCCTGATCGCCATCATCATCACCACGCTGCTGTGGGGCGACCTCAGCAATCGTTACGTGTGGGTGGTGATGATCGTTACCGTCGGCTTCGGCGGCATCGGCTGGTACGACGATTGGCAGAAGGTGGTCAAGCGTGACCCGCGCGGCTTGCCGGCGCGCTGGAAGTATTTCTGGCAATCGGCGATCGGTTTGCTGGTGGCGGTCTATCTCGGGCTGACGGCTACCGGGTCGGCACAACTGGAGTTGATCGTTCCCTTTTTCAAGACCATCTCCTATCCGCTGGGCGTCATCGGCTTCATCTTCCTCAGCTATCTGGTCGTCGTGGGTACCAGCAATGCCGTCAACCTGACCGATGGCCTCGATGGCCTGGCGATCATGCCGGCCGTGATGATCGCCGCCGCCCTGGCCATTTTTGCCTACGTGGCCGGGCATGCCCTCTATGCCAAGTACCTGCTGCTGCCGTACATTCCCGGCGCCGGCGAACTGGCCATTTTCCTCGGTGCCATGGCCGGAGCCGGGCTTGGCTTCCTGTGGTTCAACGCCTACCCCGCGGAAGTCTTCATGGGCGATGTCGGCGCACTTGCGCTCGGCGCCGCTCTCGGTACCGTGGCGATCATCGTGCGCCAGGAAATCGTACTGGCGATCATGGGAGGGATCTTCGTCGCCGAGACCTTGTCGGTGGCGGCGCAGGTGCTGTACTACAAGATGACCGGTGGCCGACGGATATTCCGCATGGCACCGCTGCATCATCATTTCGAACTGGGCGGCTGGAAAGAGACCCAGGTGGTCGTCCGCTTCTGGATCATCACCATCATGCTGGTGCTGGTCGGCCTGTCAACCTTGAAGCTGCGCTGACATGGAACTGCGAGGAAAGTCGACCCTCGTCCTCGGCCTCGGGCAGAGCGGGCTGGCGATGGCCAGGTGGCTGGTACGGCAGGGCGCCTGCGTGCGTGTTGCCGATAGCCGCCGTAGCGCGCCGCAGGTCGATGCGCTGCGTGCCGCGCTGCCCGAAGTGGCGGTGTTTGCCGGCCCATTCGCGCCGGAAGCTTTTGCCGGCGTCGAACTGATCGCCATTTCACCAGGCGTGCCGGTGCAGGAGCCGCTGGTCCAGGACGCCATCGCGAGATCCGTCCCGGTGGTCTCCGAGATCGAACTGTTTGTCTGGGCAGTTCGCGAGCGCACGCCGCAGGCGCGCTTGATTGCCATTACCGGCAGCAACGGCAAGACCACGACGACCGCCCTGACCGGCGCCCTGTGTCGGGCCGCCGGTCTCCGGACGGCGGTTGCCGGCAACATCAGCCCGCCGGCACTGGACGCCCTGATGGCGGCCATCGACGGTAACGATCTGCCGGAAGCATGGGTTCTGGAACTGTCGAGTTTCCAGCTAGAAACGACACATACCCTGAATGCTGATGTGGCTACCATTCTCAACGTCAGCGAGGACCATCTCGATCGCTATCAAGGGATGGATGAATATGCAGCCAGCAAGGCGCGGATCTTTCAGGGCGATGGCGTGATGGTCCTCAATCGCGACGATGTGCGCAGTCTGGCTGCCGCGCGCCCGGATCGCGAGCTGATGACCTTCGGTCTTGATCCGGCAAGGCGTGCCGGGGACTACGGCGTGGTGGACGGCTGCATCGTGCGAGGCGGCGAGAAATTGCTTGCCCTCACCGAGTTGCGCCTGGTCGGGCGGCACAATGCCGCCAATGCCATGGCTGCGCTGGCCTTGTGCGAGGCGGTCGGCATCCAGGCCGGGTCGGTGCTGCCGGCGCTGGCCGATTTCAGGGGGCTCGCCCACCGCGTCGAGTGGGTCGCCGAATTCAATGGCGTCGGCTTCTTCGACGACTCGAAAGGAACCAACGTGGGTGCCACCCTGGCGGCCATCGAGGGTTTGGGTCGCCGCGTCGCGATCATTCTCGGCGGCGACGGCAAGGGACAGGATTTCTCGCCCTTGCGGCATGCAATCGAGCAGCATGCGCGGGGGGTGGCGTTGATCGGCCGCGACGCGTCTGAGATTGCTGCGGTCCTGGCGGGTTGCCAGGTTCCACAACGCGTTTGCGCCGACATGGCGGAGGCGGTGCGCTGGTGCGCCGCCCAGGCGCAGCGCGGCGACGCCGTGCTGCTCTCGCCGGCTTGCGCCAGCATGGACATGTATCGCGACTATGCGCATCGCGCCGAAGCCTTCGTCGATGCCGTTCGTCGTATCGAAAGGGAGGCCGCCTGATGCTGCACACTCTCGACGCCCCACGCCGTCTGCCGTCGGAAGTCGACCTCGCACTGCTGTGGAGCACCCTGATGCTCCTGGTGATCGGCATGGTCATGGTCTATTCGGCGTCGATGGCCATTGCCGAGGCCGGGCGCCAGACCGGCAACCAGTCGGCGTATTTTCTGATCAGGCATGCAGTGTTCCTGGTCGTCGCGCTGGTCGCCTCGATGGTTGCGTTTCAGGTGCCGCTGGCGACCTGGCAGCGCTGGTCGCCGTGGCTGTTCGTGGGCGGATTCGTGCTGTTGGCGCTGGTGCTGATACCCGGTATCGGTCGCGATGTGAATGGTGCGCGCCGCTGGCTGCCCCTTGGAATCGCCAATCTGCAGCCTTCCGAATTGATGAAGCTGTTTGCCGTCCTTTATGCTGCCGACTACACGGCGCGCAAGATGCCGCACATGCACGATCTGAAAAAGGCCTTCCTGCCGCTGGCAAGCGCAATGGTCGCCGTCGGCATCCTGTTGCTCAAGGAACCGGACTTTGGCGCTTTCGTGGTGATCATCTCGATCGCCATGGGCATCCTTTTTCTCGGCGGCATGAAGGCGCGCCTGTTCGTCGTGCTGATCATCGTGCTGGGTGCCGCTTTCGCCGCGCTGATCATCTTTTCTCCTTACCGGCGTGACCGCATTTTTGGTTTCATGGACCCGTGGGCGGACGCGTTCGGGCGGGGCTATCAGCTTTCGCATGCGCTGATCGCTTTCGGGCGTGGCGAATTGCTGGGAGTCGGCCTGGGTGCGAGCGTCGAGAAGCTGTTCTATCTGCCGGAAGCCCATACCGATTTTCTGCTGGCGGTGATCGCCGAAGAACTGGGTTTTGTCGGCGTCCTGGTGGTCATCCTCCTGTTCGGGCTGCTGATCCAGCGCGCCTTCGCCATTGGGCGCCAGGCCGTCGCCCTGGAGCGTCTGTACTCCGCGCTGGTGGCACAGGGCATCGGGGTCTGGCTGGGCGTGCAGGCTTTCATCAACATGGGCGTGAACATGGGTCTGCTGCCCACCAAGGGACTGACCCTGCCCTTGATGAGCTTTGGTGGTTCGGGGATTCTCGCCAACTGCGTGGCGCTGGCGGTGCTGCTGCGAATCGACTGGGAGAACCGCCAGTTGATGCGTGGGGCAAAGGTATGAGCAAGTTCGCGGCATGAACAGGACCCTGCTGGTGATGGCCGGCGGCACCGGCGGCCACGTATTTCCGGGTCTGGCAGTGGCTGACCTGCTGAAAAGCCGTGACTGGCGAGTCGTCTGGATGGGTGCGCCGGACGGTTTGGAAGCAAAGCTCGTTCCGCCGCGCGGCTACGAAATGGCCTGGGTGCGCTTCGCCGCGTTGCGCGGCAAGGGTCTGTTGCGCAAGCTGCTGTTGCCCATTCACCTGTTCGCCGCGTGCTGGCAAGCGCGGCGAGAAATTCGCCGCGTCAGACCCGACGTGGTTCTGGGCATGGGTGGCTACGTCAGCTTTCCCGGCGGCATGATGGCGGCGCTGCTGGGCTGCCCACTGATCATCCATGAACAGAATTCGATTGCCGGGCTGGCCAACCGGGTGCTCGCACGCTTTGCCAGGCGCGTCGCCTGCGGTTTCCCGAATGCGTTGCCGAGCGGCGTGTGGGTCGGCAATCCCCTGCGTCCGGAAATGAGCCGCGTGCCGGCACCGGCGCAGCGTCTCGCCGGGCGCCGGGCGCCGCTGCACCTGCTGGTCCTTGGCGGCAGTCAGGGCGCCGCGGCGTTGAATGACATCGTGCCCCGGGGGCTGGCCTTGATCGATTCCGAGCAGCGGCCGTTGGTCGTGCACCAGGCGGGCGAGAAGCACCTCGCGCAGCTTCGCCAGAACTACGAGGCGGCCGGTGTGCAGGCGCACTGCGCGGCGTTCATCGACGACATGGCCGGGGCCTACGAGTGGGCTGATCTGGTGATCTGCCGCGCCGGCGCGCTCACCGTCGCCGAACTGGCTGCCACTGGCGTGGCCAGCGTGCTGGTGCCGTTTCCCTACGCCGTGGACGACCATCAGACGCACAACGCCATCTTCCTGTCGCAGGCGGGTGGCGCCATCCTGTTGCCGCAGGACCAGATGACGCCCGAATCGATCAGCGAGATCCGCAACTATCCCCGTAGCCAGTTGCAGGAAATGGCCGAAAAATCCCATGAACTGGCCAGACCGGAAGCGACGGCGGAGCTTGCCCGGATGTGCGAGGAGCTTGCACAGTGAAACACAAAGTCAAGAACATCCACTTCGTCGGCATCGGCGGCGCGGGCATGAGCGGCATCGCCGAAGTGCTGGCCAATCTGGGCTTTTCGGTCAGCGGCTCGGACCTCGCCGAAAGTTCGACGACCCGGCGCCTGGCCAGCCTCGGCGTGCGAATCATGATCGGGCATGCCGCCGCGAACGTGGACGCCGCCGAGGCGGTGGTGGTTTCTTCAGCGGTCAAGTCCGACAACCCTGAAGTCCTCGCCGCGCGTCGTCGCAAGGTGCCGGTGGTGCCGCGTGCGCAGATGCTTGCCGAGTTGATGCGCCTCAAACAGGGCATCGCCGTCGCCGGCACGCACGGCAAGACCACCACCACCAGTCTGGTGGCGTCGATTCTTGCCGAGGGCGGCATGGACCCGACCTTTGTCATTGGTGGCCGGCTCAACGCTGCCGGCGCCAACGCACGCCTGGGGTCCGGCGATTTCCTGGTCGCCGAGGCCGACGAGTCCGATGCTTCCTTCCTGCTCCTGTCGCCGGTGATTTCGATCGTCACCAACATCGATGCCGATCACATGGAGACCTATGGCCATGATTTCAGCCGGCTCAAGCAGGCGTTCGTCGATTTCCTGCAGCGCCTGCCGTTCTATGGCGTGGCCGTGCTCTGCGCTGACGACGTCAACGTTCGCGAAATCATGCCCCTGGTCAGCAAACAGATCGTCAGCTACGGTTTCGACGCGTCGGCGAACATCTATGCCGAGAACCTGACCGCCGTCGCCGGCCAGATGCATTTCGATTGCGTTCGGGTCAACGGGAGCGTCAGTCGACTGCCGGTGATCCTCAACCTGCCGGGCCGGCACAATGTTCTGAACGCGCTCGCAGCGATCGCCGTGGCCAACGAACTGGGCATTGCCGACGCGGCGATCGTCAAGGCATTGGGCGAGTTTCGCGGTGTCGGCCGGCGTTTCCAGCGTTACGGAGACCTGGCGTTGCCGGGTGGCGGCTACTGCACGCTGGTCGACGACTATGGGCACCACCCTGTCGAGATGCGCGCGACCCTGGCCGCAGCGCGCGGGGCTTTCCCGGGTCGCCGTCTGCTGCTCGCCTTCCAGCCGCACCGCTACACCCGTACGCGTGACTGTTTCGAGGATTTCGTCAAGGTCTTGAGCGGCGTCGACGCGCTGGTGCTGACCGAAGTCTATGCGGCCGGCGAACAACCCATCGTCGCTGCCGACGCGCGCGCACTGGCGCGGGCGGTACGGGTCGCCGGCAAGGTCGAGCCGGTATTCGTCGAAGCCATTGCCGACCTGCCGCAAGCGATTCTGGACGCCGCCCGTGATGGCGACGTGGTGATGACCATGGGCGCCGGGTCGATCGGCGCGATTCCCGGCAAACTGGCTGCCGGCTAGGATGAGGACGATGACGGTCAAGGATTTCGGCAAGGTCGCGGTGCTCTTCGGGGGGCGTTCGGCCGAGCGTGAAGTGTCGCTGAACAGTGGTTCGCGGGTTCTGGCGGCTTTGCAGCGGCAGGGTGTGGATGCCACTGCCTTTGATCCGTCAGAGCGCAAGCTCGACGAACTGGCAGCCTTCGATCGCGCTTTCATTGCGCTGCATGGGCGTTACGGCGAAGACGGAACCATTCAGGGGGTCCTTGAACTGATGGGCATTCCCTATACCGGCAGTGGCGTGATGGCTTCGGCACTGGGCATGGACAAATGGCGCAGCAAATTGCTCTGGCAGGCTTGTGGGCTACCGGTACCGGAATACGTGCTGCTCGACGCCAACAGTGATTTTGCCCGCGTCGAAGCCGAGCTGGGCTTGCCGCTGTTCGTCAAGCCGGCCTGCGAAGGCTCGTCGATCGGTATCAGCAAGGTCAAGCAGGCGGGCGATCTTGGCGCGGCCTACGCCGAAGCGGCGAAGCACGATTCGCTGGTGATTGCCGAACGCGCGATCCTGGGCGGCGAATACACTACCGCCATCCTCGGCGATACGGCGCTGCCGATCATCAAGATCGAACCGCGCGGCGAATTCTACGATTACGAAGCCAAATACCTGCGCGACGACACCGCTTACCGCTGTCCCTGTGGCCTGTCGGAGGACCGTGAGCGTGAACTGCGCGCGCAGGCCCTTGAGGCCTTCCGGGTCCTCGGTGGCCGCGGCTGGGGGCGTGTCGACTTCCTGATGGAGTCGGCAGCGAACGGCAGCGGTCGGGCCTATTTTCTGGAGGTGAATACCTCGCCCGGAATGACCGATCACTCGCTGGTTCCGATGGCGGCACGCGCCGCCGGCGTGGGCTATGACGAACTCGTGCTGCGGGTGCTGGCACTCGCAGCACTGGGATGAGCGATGTGGCACAAACCGCGGGTGATGACGGCTGTTTCGGACCTGCTCTTCCTGGCAGGCGCCGCAGCGTTGCTGGTCGCGGCGGTCGTTTGGGGGATGCCGCGGCTGCGCCTGTTTCCGCTGCACGAAGTACAGGTGACGCACGCCTTGCAGGAAGTGCGGCAAAGCGACATGGAGCAATCGCTGTCGGACGTGCTGCGCGGCAATTTTTTCACCGTCGATATCGAAGCATTGCGCCGCGCCGTCGAGCAGTTGCCGTGGGTGCGGCGTGCCGAGGTCTGGCGAAAATGGCCGTCACGCATCGAGGTGCGCATCGAGGAACATCGTGCCGCGGCGCACTGGGGCGATGGGTCGGAGCAATTGGTCAACACCTACGGCGAGCTGTTTTCCGCCGCGTTGTCGCAAGATCAGCAGCTTCCCTGGCTCAGCGGACCGGTCGGTTCGTCGAGCGAAGTTCTGCGCCGATACGAGGAGTTCGCGCAGATCCTGAAACCCACCGGCCGGCTGCCCGCGCAGATGGCGTTGTCGCCACGCCTGGCCTGGCTCCTGAAACTGGAGGATGGAATGTTGGTTGAACTGGGTCGCGAGCAGGCCAAGGCGCCGATCCGCATGCGCCTGCAGCGGTTTGTCGACTACTACCCGACACTGTCGAACACCCGCCAGGGGCGGCCGATGGCGGTGGATATGCGGTATCCAAATGGTTTCGCATTGCGCTTTCCGGCCAGTGCGGCTCAAGAAGTCAAAGGAAAGAAATGAGCAGGGATAGCAAGGATCTGATCGTCGGACTGGACATCGGCACGTCGAAGATTGTGGCACTGGTTGCCGAAGTCACGCCGGAGGGGCGGCTGAACGTCATCGGCATGGGGTCGCAGGAGTCGAAGGGTCTCAAGAAAGGCGTCGTGGTCAACATTGAAGAGACGGTCGCCACAATCTCCCGCGTGCTGCAGGAAGTGGAACTGATGGCCGATTGCAAGGTGCGAGATGTGTACACCGGAATCGCCGGCAGTCACATCCGCAGCTTCAACTCCAATGGCATGGTGGCCATCAAGGACAAGGAAGTCACCACAATGGATGTCGAGCGAGTGATCGAAACGGCGCGTGCGATGCCGATTCCCGCCGATCAGGAAATCCTGCACATCCTGACCCAGGAATTCATCATCGACGACCAGGATGGCATCCGCGAGCCGATCGGCATGAGTGGTTTCCGGCTCGAGGTGAAGGTGCACATCGTCACCGGAGCGGTTTCCGCCGCCCAGAACATCGTCAAGTGCGTTCGCCGTTGCGGACTGGAGGTGAACGACCTGGTGCTGCAGCCGCTGGCGTCGAGTTGCGCGGTGCTCTCGGAAGACGAGAAGGACCTCGGCATCTGCCTGATCGACATTGGTGGCGGCACCACCGATCTGGCGGTGTGGACGCAGGGGGCCATCCGCCACACGTCGATCATTCCCATCGCCGGCGACCAGATCACCAATGACATTGCAATGGCACTGCGTACGCCGACGCGCGAGGCCGAAGACATCAAGCGCAAGTATGGCTGTGCGCTGGCGCATCTGGCGGACCCGGAAGACGTGCTGGATGTCGCCGGGGTCGACGATCGTCCTTCGCGCAAACTGTCGCGCCGGGCGCTGGCGGATGTCATCCAGCCGCGCGTCGAGGAATTGTTCGAACTGATCCAGGCGGAACTTCGTCGTTCCGGTTTCGAGGATGTGTTGTCCTCCGGCATCGTCCTGACCGGAGGCGCCTCGGTCATGCCGGGGATGATCGAACTGGGCGAGGAAATCTTTCACATGCCCGTTCGCCTGGGTGTTCCCAAGTATCAGGGGGCCCTTGCCGATGTGGTGCAAAGCCCGCGTTTTGCCACGGCCTGCGGTTTGCTGCTGGAGGCTCAGACGCAACGCAAGCGTGGCTTGAAGGTGCGGGAAACACGCGACGTCAAACAGGTGTTCGGGCGCATGAAATCCTGGTTTGAAAAGAATTTCTGATCCCGTTGTGAACGATAATCACACGTTTTTTACCAGCTATTGAGCTACTTTTGCAGAGGAGGCAACAATGTTTGAAATCATCGACAAAGACGAAAGAGACAGCGATCAGGATACGGTGATCAAGGTCATCGGGATCGGCGGCGCCGGAGGAAACGCCGTTGATCACATGATCCGCGAAGGAGTCAATGGTGTGATCGACTTCATCGCCGCCAATACCGACTCGCAGGCGCTGGGCCGCAGTATTGCCGTCCAGAAACTGCAACTGGGCAAGACCGGCCTTGGCGCCGGTGCCAAACCGGAAGCCGGGCGCAGCGCCGCGATTGAGGAGCGCGACGCCATCGCCGAGGCGCTCAGGGGTGCACACATGGTGTTCATCACCGCCGGCATGGGGGGCGGTACGGGAACCGGCGCCGCCCCGATCGTTGCCGAGGTGGCCCGCGAACTCGGCGTGCTGACCGTGGCCGTGGTGACCAAGCCATTCGGTTTCGAAGGCAAGCGCCTGAAAGTGGCAGACGTCGGCATTGCCGAACTTCAGAAGCACGTCGATTCGCTGATCGTCATCCTGAATGACCGGCTGATGGACGTCCTCGGCGACGACATTTCGATGGATGATGCCTTCAAGGCCGCCGACAACGTGTTGCGCAACGCGGTTGGCGGAATTGCCGAGATCATCAACTTCCCCGGCCTGGTCAACGTCGACTTCGAGGACGTGCGTACGGTGATGGGCGAAATGGGCATGGCCATGATGGGCTCGGCCAACGCCGCCGGTGTCGACCGCGCGCGCATTGCCGCCGAACGTGCGGTGGCCTCGCCATTGCTCGAAGGCGTCAACCTGTCCGGCGCCAAGGGCGTACTGGTCAACATCACCGCCACGCGCTCCCTGAAGATGAAGGAAGTGAATGAGGTGATGAATACCGTCCGCGCCTTCGCGGCTGACGACGCGCATATCATCTTCGGCGCCGTCTATGATCAGGACATGGGCGAGGACATCCGCGTCACGGTGGTGGCCACGGGTCTCGGCCAGCCGCAGGCCAAGCGGCAGAATTTCGAAGTGATCAACACGGGTTCCGGCCTCAATCAGGCCACCGGCACCGGCGACCGTTACCCGCATGGGCCGAGCATCGACTACTCCAGTCTGGATCAGGTTCCGGCAATCGTGCGCAAGGGTCGCAGCGCGACCGTCGAAGCGCTGGCCAATAGCGGCGTTGATCGCTACGACATCCCGGCGTTCCTGAGAAAACAGGCCGACTAGGCCGGGCCGCCGTCTACTCCTCTGCAGGCGGATTCCGGGGCAGGCCAGCCTGTGCTAGAATCCGCCGATTCCTGCGGTTTTTCAGATCCATGTTAAAGCAGCGAACACTCAAATCGGTGGTCCGCGCCGCTGGCGTCGGACTACATTCCGGCGTCAAGGTGACCATCAGCCTGCGCCCGGCTGCTCCCGGTACCGGCATCATTTTTCGCCGCATTGACCTCGATCCGGTGGTCGACCTGCGCGCTTCGGCACTGCTCGTCGGCGATACGCGCATGTGCTCGTGCCTGGAGCACGAGGGCGCCAAGGTGGGCACGATCGAACACCTGATGTCGGCTTTTGCCGGTCTCGGCGTCGACAACGCCTTTGTCGACCTGGACGCCGCCGAAGTGCCGATTCTGGACGGTTCGGCGTCGCCATTCGTCTTTCTGATTCAATCGGTCGGCATCGAAGAGCAACCGGTCGCCAAACGCTTCATCCGCGTCAAACGCCCGATCGAAGTCCGCGACCGCGACGCCTCCGGCGAAAAGTGGGCGCGGCTCGAGCCTTACGACGGATTCCGCCTGTCGTTTTCGATTGGTTTCAATCATCCGGCAATCGATCGTACCGGTCAGTCGGTGACCATCGATTTTGCCGACCACTCGTATATCCGTGAAGTCGCGCGCGCGCGCACCTTCGGTTTCATGCAGGAAGTGGAATGGTTGCGCGAGAACGGTCTGGCGCAGGGAGGCGGCCTGGACAACGCCGTCGTGCTCGACGAATTCCGCGTGCTCAACGCCGACGGTCTGCGCTATAGCGACGAGTTCGTCAAACACAAGGTGCTCGACGCGATCGGCGACCTCTACCTGCTCGGGCAGCCCTTGCTGGCCTCGTTCATCGCCCACAAATCGGGGCATGCGCTGAACAATGCGCTGGCCCGCGAACTGCTGGCCAGCCCCGAGGCCTGGGAATACGTCAGTTTCGAAAACGTCGACCTGGCACCACAGACGGTTTCCCGCTGGCTGGCGTTGCCGGCGTTCTGACGGCATGTGGTTGTTGCGCCTGCTGGCGGTCCTGACAATGATCAGCGTCGCCGCCGGCGTGGTGGTTTTCCTGTTCACCAGGGACGCACGCTACCTTCAGATTTCCTGGCGTCTGTTTCGTTATGCGTTGATCGTCGCCCTGCTCGTCTTCGCGCTGATGATCCTTGAGCGGGTGGCGATCATTCCTGTTTAATGTGAAAGTCGCGCCAGCGACTCACGAACCTCCCCTCGCCCGCTTGTGGGCTGACCGTAACACACACTTGACTCCGTCGCCGCGGATCCGTATTGTATGGTCATGCGGATCTGCGGGCAGGAGTTTTCTCTCGACATCCTGGAGCGGATCCGGGAGGAGGTGGTGTCGGTGCCGGAGATATCCCGCCGCGCGCTGTCGCGTCGGGTGTGCGAGTGGCTCGATTGGCGGAGCGCCACTGGTGCGT
>Ga0208938_1000053_pt1 | contig 116894 bp, 107 predicted proteins | sample AD_UKC125_MetaG_FD_184434 | JGI IMG/M metagenome (GOLD analysis project Ga0208938, IMG submission 184434) | Active sludge microbial communities of municipal wastewater-treating anaerobic digesters from USA - AD_UKC125_MetaG (SPAdes) (version 2) | ecosystem: Engineered > Bioreactor > Anaerobic...
ACAACGTCTTGCCTGCGTTCACCTGCGCTCCCGGGGGATGTCAATCCCTCGAAATTACGCAATTGCGGGCAAACAAAATTCAAATCGGCACCAAACAAAATCGTCTGCAAAGCCGCACCAGCATTGGATCGGCGCTTCGCGAGCAGACTTTTAACCGGACACTACTGGGCGCTGAAATCATCAAACTTCATAGCTGCCTGCGCTTGTCAGACAAGCGCAAACCGCCAATTTGACTTAAAAAATGCCCCTCACCCCCGACATGCGCCGCGCCATAGACCAGATACGCGACTATCTGTTTGGCGGCGGCTACCCCGACCCGGTGAGCAATGCCGAGCAGCTCTCCTTCCTGTTCTTCTTCTACCTCATCGAAGGCATAGACGCCGAAAACCTGGCCCGCGCCAAGGTGCTGAAGCAGCCCTGCGAAAGCCTGTTCGCCGGCCAGCGCTCGCTGCGCAACCCGCAAAACGCCACCACCCCCGGCCAGGCCCATGTGGCTTGCACGCAGTTGCGCTGGTCGGTGTGGGCCAGGGGCCTGTCGGGCCCGGCGCTGGTGCGCTGGGTGCGCGACGAGGTCTTTCCCTTCTTTGCCGACCTGGCGGGCGACGCGGCCGTCAACTTCATGCACGGCGCGCGCCTGGTCATCGACGAGCCCACCGTGCTGACCCAGGTCGTCACCCTGGTCGACGGCCTGCACCTCGATAGGGCCGACGCCGACACCAAGGGCGACCTGTTCGAGCATGTGCTCAAGCAGATCAAGCAGGCCGGCGAGCTGGGGCAGTTCCGCACGCCGCGCCACATCATCCGCGCCATCGTGCAGATGATGGACCCCCAGATCGGCGAGACCGTGTACGACCCCGCCGCCGGCACCGCCGGCTTTCTGGTGGCGGCCTACAACCACATCCGCCTGGCCAACTCATCGCCCGCCGGCACGCAGACCGTGGAGCTGGACGGCAAGCCCCAGCAGCGCGGCCTGGGCGACCTTTTGTCGGCCGCGCAAACCGCCACGCTGCACAACCGCACGTTCTACGGCAACGACGTCGATCCCAAGATGGTGCGCCTGGCCACCATGAACCTCACGCTGCGCGGCCTGCCCAACGTGCGCATCCTGCTGCGCAACGTGCTCACCACCACGCTGGACGCCGAGCGCAAGGCCGCGCTGGGTTTGCCCGAAGGCGGCTACCACGTCGTGCTGGCCAACCCGCCGTTCTCGGGCCGCGTGGACCGCGACCGCATCGTGGACGACGTCAAGGTCGGCAGCACCACCGCCACCGAGCTGCTGTTCCTCAAATACATGGTGGACAGCCTGCGCCCCGGAGGGCGCTGCGCCGTCATCGTGCCCGAGGGCGTGCTGTTCGGCTCCACCGGCGCGCACAAGGAGCTGCGCCGCCAGCTCATCGAAAACCATAGCGTGCAGGCCGTGCTCAGCCTGCCCGGCGGCGTGTTCCAGCCCTATAGCGGCGTCAAGACCTCGGTGCTGCTGCTGCGCCGGGGCGGCAGCACGCGGGAGGTGCTGTTCCTGCACGCCGACAACGACGGCTACAAGCTCGACGCCAACCACGACGTGGCCATTGCCCAGGACGACCTGCCCGGACTGATCGCCGCCTGGCGCACGCGTGACGAACGCCTGGTCGAATGGCAGGCGCGCGACCCCCAGGCCGAATGGCCGCACAACTGGTGGTTTGCCGACGCCGCCACGCTGCGCGCCAACGACTTCAACCTCTCCGCCGGCCGCTACCGGCCCCTGAGCCAGGCCCAGGTGGAGCACCAGGACCCGCGCGATCTGCTGGCCGAGCTGGCGGCCATTGAGGCGGAGATTGCGGAGGAAGTGGAGGCGCTCAGGGCGGTGTTGGGGGAACAGGAGTGACCGCAAAGAAAGCTACGCTGGGCGAAATATGTCGCTTCGTTGGTGGCGGTACCCCATCCCGCAAGCAACCAGATTTCTACACCGGCAGTATTCCTTGGGTCACGGTCAAAGATTTCAAGACCTTGCGACTCTCGGACGCAGAGGAGCACATCACCGAAGCTGCGGTTCAGGAAAGCGCCACCAACATAGTGGCAGCAGGAACGGTTTTGCTCGTCACCCGTGTTGGACTCGGAAAAGTCGCCATTGCTGACCAGCCACTGGCTATCAACCAAGACATCAAGGGCTTGATCCCGTCTGCAGAGGTGTTGCCTGAGTATTTATTCTGGTTTTTGTTGTCACAGGCGCATGTGATCGAAAGGCTGGGAACTGGCGCAACGGTCAAGGGCGTGACTCTCCAAGACGTGAAGGCCATCGAGATACTGGTTCCGACACATGCAGAACAACGCCGCACCGTCGATCTACTCTCCCGCGCCGAGGGCATCCTGCGCCTGCGCCGCGAGGCCCAAGCCAAGGCCCAGGCCATCCTCCCCGCGCTGTTCCTCGACCTGTTTGGCGATCCGGCGACGAATCCAAAGGGGTGGCCGGTGGTGCCTCTCGGTGAGCTTGCAAGCGTTCAAGGAGGGCTGCAGGTGACGCGGGCGCGTGAGACGCTGCCGATCGAGCGCCCTTATCTACGCGTCGCTAACGTGTACCGTGGAAGCCTCGATTTGGACGAAATCAAGATGATGCGCATGACCGAGGCCGAGTCGCTGCGCACGGCGTTGGAGCCCGGTGACCTTCTGCTCGTGGAAGGGCACGGCAACCCGCAGGAGGTGGGGCGGGTTGCTGTGTGGGATGGAGAGATTGCTGGCTGCACACACCAGAACCACCTGATCCGCGCAAGGCCTGATTCCACACGCATCCTGCCAGCCTACGCTTGCGCCTTGCTGAATTCCACCGGGGGCAGGCAAGCGCTGGTGCGTTCGGGCAAGACGACGTCGGGCCTTTCGACGATCAGCACGAGGAACGTCAAGGAAGCGCCGATCATGCTGCCACCGCTGAATGCACAACAACGTTTCGAGCAACAAGGCCGCGCCGTCCAGAGCATCCTCGCCCAGCAAGCCGCCGCCCTCCACAAAGCCCAAGCCACTTTCGATGCCCTGCTGGCGCGCAGCTTCGGCGCTGCCAGGCTTTGAGCCAAATCGGCCTCCAGCGCTTGCGTATCCTGCGCAAGCAGCTATTGAATTGATAGTTTTCTGGATCACCGCGGCACGGCGCCCGGCCCGCCCCGCGGCGCGCGCCGCGTGACGACACCATGAAAACGGCGCCCCGTGGGCGCCGTTCTGGATGCTTGGCGGGCGGTTTGCCCGGCCTTACTTGCCCTGCCCCTCGAACCAGCGGCCCACCAGGGCGCGCTCGTCGTCGGTCATCTGGGTGGAATTGCCCAGCGGCATCAGCTTGGCGGCCACGACCTGCTGGTAGATGAGCTGCGCGTTGGCGCTGGCCAGCGCCTCGCTGTCCACCCGCAGGTTCTTCTGCTGCACCTGCTCGCCGTGGCAGATGTAGCAGCGCTGCGCCAGGATGGGCTGGACTTGCGCGTAGCCGACCGTGGCCGGCAGGGCCGCGGCGGGCGCGGCCGGCGCGGGCTTGAGCCAGGCGATCAGCGCCAGCAGCAACACCACGCCGGCGGCCGCATAGGGCCAGGGGTTGCCCACGCGGCCCAGCTTGTAGCCGTGGCGCTGCACGAAGAACAGGCGGATCAGCGCGCCGGCCAGCATCAGCCCCAGCAGGATCAGCCAGCGCTGCGGGTGGCTGTAGATGAAGCTGTAGTGGTTGCTGAGCATGGCCACCAGCACCGGCAGCGTGAAGTAGGTGTTGTGCACGCTGCGCTGCTTGCCGCGCTTGCCGTGGATGGCGTAGTCGGCCGGGTTGTAGGGCGCGCCGCTGGTCATGGCGGCCACCACCTTCTTCTGGCCGGGGATGATCCAGAAGAACACGTTGGCGCTCATGGCGGTGGCCAGCGAGGCACCGACCATGATGAAGGCCGCGCGGCCGGAAAACAGCTGGAACGCGATCCACGACGAGCACACCACCACCGCCAGCACCAGGGCGCCGACGATGCGGTCACCGTTCTTGCGCTGGCCGAAGATGCGGCAGATGGCGTCGTAGATGAACCAGAACGCCGCCAGGAACACCAGCGCGCCGATGCCGGCGGCCAGGGGTGACCAGTCGAACACCTGCTTGTCGACCAGGAAGATGCCGGCGTTCCACAGGTACAGCACGACGAACAGCAGGAAGCCGGAGATCCAGGTCCAGTAGCTTTCCCAGTAGAACCAGTGCAGGTGGCTGTCGATGCCGCCCTTGGGCGCCACCATGTACTTTTGCGCGTGATAAAAGCCCCCGCCGTGCACCGACCAGATGGCGCCGTCGACGCCCTTGGCCTTCAGGTCGTCGGCGGTGGGCGCCAGCAGGCTGCTGTCCAGGAAGACGAAGTAGAAGGACGAGCCGATCCAGGCGATGGCGGTGATGACGTGCAGCCAGCGCAGCAGCAGGTTGGCCCAGTCGAGAAGATATGCTTCCATGCGTGAATACCCCGTGATCGGGCTTGCCACCGCGGGCGCTGCAAGCCGGCTTCAGGAGATCGCGCTATCGGGGGCGTCACGCACTGCCTGCCGGACGACTCTCGGGCACCGCTGCGATCTGGGATAAATTGTATACAGTCGAGTATGCAGTTTCTAAAAAATTCTGCGCCGGGTTTTCCCTTGTGTCACCGTTGCCACGGTGCGCCGCGAATGAGCGACAATATAGGGTTTTCGTCGACACACACCGTTTACAAGGACCACACCATGGGCAACAAGATCGTCACCGAGGCCATGCGCAAGGCCACCGCGCCGCTGCCCGGCGCCCCCCGCGTCAAGCAGAGCGACGGCCAGCGCCGCAGCCTGGAGCGCGGCGTGCACACGCGCAGCAAGAAGAATCCGGGCAAGCGCCCGCACCAGGGCTGACCGACCAGGCCCGGCGTGAGCCCGGCGGCCCCGGCCGCCCTCACCCACCCCCGCACATGGCGCCCACCGGGCGCCATGTGCGTTTTCAGGCCGGCGCCAGGCCCAGCGCCAGCAGCTGGGCCACCACGGCCAGCGCCACCACCGCCGGCTGCTTGCCGGCGATGCCCGGCAGGCCGATGGGGCAGGTGACGCGTGCCAGCTCGTCGTCGCCAAAGCCGCGCTCGGCCAGCCGGTGGCCAAAGCGGGCCCACTTGGTGCGGCTGCCGATCAGGCCGATGTAGCGCAGGTCGCCCCGCTGGCGCTGGCGCGCCAGGCAGGCGGCAACGATCTCCAGGTCCTCGGCGTGGCTGAAGCTCATCACCAGCACGGCGCTGCCGGCGGGCAGGTCGGCCACCGCGGCCTGCACCGGGTCGGAATGCTCGGCCTGCACGTTCAGCGGCAGCGGCTCGGGAAACACCTCGTCGCGGCTGTCCACCCAGCGCACGGCGAACGGCAGGTCTTCCAGCAGGCGCACGATGGCGCGCCCCACGTGCCCGCCGCCAAACAGCGCCAGCGGTGCCAGCGGCGGCATCAGACGGGCGCGCAGGGCGTCGATGTCGGCGCCATCGACGCGCTCCTGGCGCAGCCACACCACGCCGCCGCAGCACTGGCCCAGGCTGGGGCCCAGCGCGCAGCGCTGCTCGTCGGGCTCGAACGGCCCGGCGGCCAGCGCCGCCCGGGCGCGCTCGATGGCGGCCAGCTCCAGATGGCCGCCGCCGATGGTGCCCAGCACCGTGCCGTCGCCCCACACCGCCAGCCAGGCGCCCACCTCGCGCGGCACCGAGCCGGCGGTGCGCGCCACCGTCACCAGCGCGGCGGGCGCCTGACGCAGGCGCGCCAGCAGCTCGGCCAGTTCACGCATCATGGTTCGGATCGACGCTCAGGCGCCGCCCGTCGCCGCCGCGCGCCGGCTCATGAGCCGCGATAGGTGGAATAGCTCCACGGGCTGCACAGCAGCGGCACGTGGTAGTGCTGGTCCAGGTGGGCGATGCCGAAGTCCAGGTTGACCACTTCCAGAAATGGCGGCTGCGGCAGCGCCACGCCGCGGGCGCGAAAGTAGCCGGCGACGTCGAACGCCAGGCGGTAGGTGCCGGCCTTCATGCTGGCGTTGTCGAACAGCGGGCCGTCGGGGTTGCGGCCGTCGGCGTTGAGCGTGAAGCGCTTGAGCAGCGTCGCCACCTCGCCATGCGTTTCATACAGGGCCACCGTCATGCCAGCCGCGGGCGTGCCGTGCATGGTGTCGAGAACGTGCGTGCTGAGTCCCATCCGAACCACTCCTTGAAAAGATTGTGCACAGGGTTGTATACAATTTTTGAAATTATGCCTATCATGGCAGCCCATGGAAACCCTGTCCAGCACCGACACCATCGTCCAGGCGCTGACGCACGCCATCGTCGAGCACCGGCTGCAGCCCGGCAGCAAGCTGGTCGAGCAGGCGCTGGCCGATCATTTTGGCGTCTCGCGCACGCTGGTGCGGCAGGCGCTGTTCCAGCTGTCGCAAAAGCGCCTGGTGACGCTGGCGCCGGCGCGCGGCGCCTTCGTCGCCAGCCCGTCGGCCGACGAGGCGCGCCAGGTGTTCGCCGTGCGCCGCATGCTGGAGCTGGAGCTCACGCGCGCCTTCGTGCGCGCCGCCACGCCGGCCGACATCGACGCCCTGCGCGCCCATGTGGCGGCCGAGCAGGCGGCGGTGGCCGGCGGCGACGTGGCCGGCCGCACCGAGCTGCTGGGCGACTTTCACGTGCGCATGGCCGAGCTGCTGGGCAACCCGGTGCTGGCCGAGGTGCTGCGCGATCTGCTGGCGCGCTGCGCCATCGCCACCCTGATGTACCAGAGCAGCCACGCGGCGCACGATTCGGCGGCCGAGCACGCCGCGCTGGTGGACTGCTTCGCGCAAGGCAACGTGACGCAGGCCGTCAAGCTGATGCGCGAGCACCTGGACCATGTGGAAGCCGGCCTGAAGCTCGACCAGCCAGCGCCCACGCATGACATCAAAACGGCGCTAGCGAGCGCCAGTTGAGCGCCACCAGCTCTCAGTTCAATAGCATGACACACCGCGCCTACGACAGCACCGCCCCCTACCCGCGCGACCTGGCCGGCTACGGCCGCGACGTGCCGCACGCCCGCTGGCCGGGCGGCGCCCGCATCGCCGTGCAGTTCGTCCTCAACTACGAGGAGGGCGGCGAAAACTGCGTGCTGCACGGCGACGCCGCCAGCGAGCAGTTCCTGTCCGAGATGTTCAACCCGGCCGCCTACCCCGAGCGGCACCTGAGCATGGAGGGCATCTACGAATACGGCTCGCGCGCCGGCGTGTGGCGCATCCTGCGCGAGTTCGACGCCCGCGGCTGGCCGCTGACGGTGTTCGGCGTGGCCAGCGCCCTGGCGCGCCATCCCGAGGTGGCGCGGGCCTTGCAGGCGCGCGGCGACGAGATCGCCTGCCACGGCCTGAAGTGGATCCACTACCAGAACGTCGACGAGGCCACCGAGCGCGCCCACATGGCCGAGGCGCTGGACATCATCGAGCGGCTCACCGGCGAGCGCCCGCTGGGCTGGTACACCGGCCGCGACAGCCCCCGCACGCGCCGCCTGGTGGTCGACGACGGCCGCCTGCTGTATGACAGCGACTACTACGGCGACGACCTGCCGTTCTGGATGAAGGTGCGCGACAGCGGCGGCGCGGTGCTGCCCCACCTGGTGGTGCCCTACACACTGGACTGCAACGACATGCGCTTTGCCCTGCCCCAGGGCTACAGCCACGCCGAGCCGTTCTACCAGTACATGAAGGACAGCTTCGACGCCCTGTATGCCGAGGGCGACCCGGCCGGCCTGGACCGCCCCAAGATGCTCAGCATCGGCATGCACTGCCGCCTGCTGGGGCGCCCCGGCCGCATCACCGCGCTGCAGCGCTTTCTCGACCATGTGGCGCGCCACGACGACGTGTGGGTGTGCCGGCGCATCGACATCGCGCGCCACTGGATCGCCACGCACCCGTATCAGGACTGACCGCCATGCCCTACACGCTGGACCAACTCAACGCGGCGCCGCTGGCCGAAGCCGAGCGCATGCTCGACGGCCTGTACGAGCACACGCCCTGGATCGCCGCCGCAGCGCTGAAGGCGCGCCCGTTCCGCTCGCTCGCCCAGCTCAAGCAGGCGATGGCCGAGGCGCTGGCCCAAGGCGGCGTTGACGCCCAGCTGGCCCTGATCCGCGCCCACCCCGAGCTGGCCGGCAAAGCCATGGAGCAAAACACGCTGACGGCCGAATCCACCGGCGAGCAGCAGCGCGCGGGCCTGACGGCCTGCACGCCCGAGGAGCTGGCGCGCATCCGCCAGCTCAACGCTGACTACGGCGCCAAATTCGGTTTCCCCTTCGTGCACTGCGTGCGCGGGCCACGCGGCACGGGCTTGAACAAGCAGCAAATCCTCGCCACCTTCGAGCGGCGCCTGGCCAACCACCCCGATTTCGAGCGTGCCGAGGCGCTGCGCCAGATCAACCGCATCGTCGAGATCCGCCTGACCGACAAGTTTGGCGCCTCCCCCACGCTGGGCGAACAGGTGTGGGACTGGCACGAAAAACTGGCCCAGCACAGCGACCCCGGCTATGCCGAGCAGGGCCAGCTCACCGTCACGTATCTCACCGACGCGCACCGCGCCTGCGCCCAGCGCATCAGCCGCAACATGCGCGAGGCCGGCTTCGACGAGGTGCACATCGACGCCGTGGGCAACGTGGTCGGCCGCTACCAAGCCGACCCGGCGGCCACCAACGCCCGCACGCTGCTGACCGGCAGCCACTACGACACCGTGCGCAACGGCGGCAAGTACGACGGGCGCCTGGGCATCTTCGTGCCCATCGCCTGCGTGCAGCAATTGGCGCGCGCCGGCCGCCGCCTGCCCTACCACGTCGAGGTGATCGGCTTCGCCGAAGAGGAAGGCCAGCGCTACAAGGCCACCTTCCTGGGTTCGGGCGCGCTGATCGGCGACTTCCACCCCGAATGGCTGGAGCAGCAGGACCAGGACGGCATCACCATGCGTCAGGCCATGCAGCACGCCGGCCTGTGCGTGGACGACATCCCCAAGCTCAAGCGCAACCCGGCCGACTACCTGGGCTTTGTCGAGGTCCACATCGAGCAGGGCCCGGTGCTGAACGAGCTGAACCTGCCGCTGGGCGTGGTCACCTCCATCAACGGCAGCGTGCGCTACCTGTGCGACTACGTCGGCCAGGCCAGCCACGCCGGCACCACGCCCATGAACCGCCGCCGCGACGCCGCCTGTGCCGCCGCCGAGCTGGCGCTCTACGTCGAGCAGCGCGCGGCGCGCGACGGCGATTCGGTGGGCACCATCGGCATGCTTGACGTTCCCAACGGCTCCATCAACGTGGTGCCCGGCCGCTGCCGCTTCAGCCTGGACCTGCGCGCCCCCACCGACGCCCAGCGCGACGCACTGGCCCATGACGTGCTGGCGCAGGCGCGCGCCATTGCGCAGCAGCGCGGCGTGCTGCTGACGCTGGAGGAAACCATGCGCGCCAGCGCCGCCCCCAGCGACCCCGCCTGGCAAGCGCGCTGGGAAACCGCCGTGCAGGCGCTGGGCCTGCCGGTGTTTCGCATGCCCAGCGGCGCCGGCCACGACGCCATGAAGCTGCACGAGGTGATGCCCCAGGCCATGCTGTTCGTGCGCGGCGAAAACGCCGGCATCAGCCACAACCCGCTCGAATCGACCCACGCCGACGACATGGCGCTGGCGGTGCGCGCCATGCAGCACCTGCTGGACGGCCTGGCCACCGAATTGCAATCAAAACCATAGCTGCTTGCGCACGACTGGAAAGCGTTTCATCCACTTTTTATCAATAGACCATGAAACCCGACTACGCCGCCCTCGACGCCTGGATCGACCAGCATTTCGACGAACAGGTCGCCTTTCTGCAGCAACTGGTGCGCGTGCCGACCGACACACCGCCGGGCAACAACGCGCCGCACGCCGAGCGCACGGCCGAACTGATCGCCGCCTTTGGCTTTGACGCGGAAAAGCACGCCGTGCCCGAGCAGGAGGTGCGCGACTACGGCATGCAGAGCATCACCAACCTGATCGTGCGCCGCCCCTACGGCAAGGGCGGCAAGACCATCGCCTTGAACGCCCACGGCGACGTGGTGCCGCCCGGCGAGGGCTGGGCGCACGACCCCTACGGCGCCGAGATCGAGGACGGCAAGATGTATGGCCGCGCCACCGCCGTCAGCAAGAGCGACTTTGCCACCTTCAGCTTCGCCGTGCGCGCGCTGGAGGCCGTGGCCAAGCCAAAGCGCGGCAACATCGAACTGCACTTCACCTACGACGAGGAGTTCGGCGGCCTGCTGGGCCCCGGCTGGCTGCTGGAAAAAGGCCTGACCAAGCCCGACCTGATGATCGCCGCCGGCTTCAGCTACGAGGTGGTGACCGCCCACAACGGCTGCCTGCAGATGGAAGTCACCGTGCAGGGCAGGATGGCGCACGCCGCCGTGCCGCACACCGGGGTGGACGCGCTGCAGGCGGCGGTGTTCATCATGAACGCGCTGTACGCCGAGAACACCGCATACCAGAAGGTCACGTCCAAGGTGCCGGGCATCAAGCACCCGTACCTGAACATCGGCCGCATCGAGGGCGGCACCAACACCAACGTCATCCCCGGCAAGGTGGTGCTCAAGCTCGACCGCCGCATGATCCCCGAGGAAAACCCGGCCAAGGTCGAGGCGCGCATCCGCAAGGTCATCGAGGACGCCACGCGCCACTTCAACCGCTGGCGCGGCGTCAAGGGCGACGACGCCGTGCGCACCGACGTGCGCCGCATCCTGCTGGCCAACGCCATGACGCCGCTGCCCGGCAACCAACCGCTGGTCGACGCCATTCAGAAGCACGGCGAGGCCGTGTTTGGGCAAAAGCCGCCCGCCGTCGGCACGCCGCTCTACACCGACGTGCGCCTGTATGTCGAGCGCGGCATCCCCGGCGTGATCTACGGTGCCGGCCCGCGCACGGTGCTGGAAAGCCACGCCAAGCGCGCCGACGAGCGCGTGGACCTGCTGGACCTGCGCCGCGCCACCAAGGTCATCGCGCGCACGCTGGCCGAGCTGCTGCACGACTGACCGATCGCCCCGCTTTTCCGCTCAACGACGACAACCCTCAGGAGACAACATGAGCACCACCGCCGTCCATCCCGTCGATGAACGCCTGCCCACCGGCAAACTCACGGCCCTCGGGCTGCAACATGTGCTGGTGATGTATGCCGGCGCCGTCGCCGTGCCGCTGATCGTCGGTCGCGCGCTCAAGCTGGGGCCGCAGGAAGTGGCCTTCCTGATCTCGGCCGACCTGTTCTGCTGCGGCATCGCCACCCTGATCCAGGCGCTGGGCGCCACGCAGTGGTTCGGCATCCGCCTGCCGGTGATGATGGGCGTGACCTTCGCCGCCGTCGGCCCGATGGTGGCGATCGCCAACGGCAACCCCGGCACCGACGGCGCGCGGCTGCTGTTCGGCGCCATCATCGGCGCCGGGGTCATATCCATCCTCATCGCGCCGGTGGTCAGCCGCATGCTGCGTTTCTTTCCGCCGGTGGTCACCGGCACCATCATCGCGGTCATCGGCATCAACCTGATGCGCGTGGGCATCAACTGGATCTTCGGCAACCCGGTCGGCCCCACGGCACCGCTGACGATCTCGCCCGAGCACACCGAATGGCTCAGCACCATGCGCTCGGCCGGCGCCACCGGCCAGCCCGGCGTGCTGCCGGTGCCGCAGGGCCTGACGCTGGCGCCGACCGTGCCCAACCCCAACTACGCCAAGCTGTCGGGGGTGGCGGTGTCGGCCATCGTGCTGGTCTCGATCCTGCTGATCGCCAAGTTCGCCAAGGGCTTCATCGCCAACATCTCGGTGCTGCTGGGCATCGTCATCGGCGGCATCGTGGCCACGGCCACCGGCATGATGAACTTCGACAAGGTCGGCAAGGCCGCCTGGTTCGATATCGTGACGCCGTTTCACTTCGGCACGCCGATCTTCGATCCGGTGATGATCCTGACGATGACCCTGATCATGATCGTGGTGATGATCGAATCCACCGGCATGTTCCTGGCGCTGGGCGAGATGACCGACCGCAAGATCGACCAGCCGATGCTGTCGCGCGGCCTGCGCACCGACGGCCTGGGCACGCTGATCGGCGGCATCTTCAACACCTTCCCCTACACCAGCTTCTCGCAGAACGTCGGTCTGGTGGCGGTCACCGGCGTCAAGAGCCGCTTCGTCTGCGTGGCCGGCGGCGTCATCCTGATCACGCTGGGCCTGCTGCCCAAGATGGCGGCGCTGATCGAGTCGCTGCCCACCGTGGTGCTGGGCGGCGCCGGCATCGTCATGTTCGGCATGGTGGCAGCCACCGGCATCCGCATCCTGGGCGGGGTGGATTACACGCACAACCGCAACAACGCGCTGATCGTGGCCATCTCCATCGGCGTCGGCATGATTCCGCTGGTGGCGCCCAAGTACCTGCAGTGGATGCCGCACGCCATCCACCCGCTGATCGAGTCGGGCATCGTGCTGGCCTCCATCGCCGCCGTGCTGCTGAACCTGTTCTTCAACGGCGCCCGCGCCGACACCGAAGCCACCATCCGCGCCGCCAAGCAGGCCGAGGCGCACTGAGCGCCTGCCGCGCGCCACACCAGGACCGGCCCTTGTGGCCGGTTCTTTTTTGGCTCCACGGCCAGCCAGCCCTGGGGCTTATGCCGCTGGCGCATATGGCCACAACAAACGATTGGTTGGATGCAGGCCGCGCGCCCGCTACATTGCGCGGGCTGCCCGGCCGGGCCAGCATGCCCCGACGAACGCCGATGAATCCGCCACCCCGCCCGCCGATTGACCTGCATCAAGTTACTGGCACCCAGACGCCCGGGCAAGACCCGTTGGCGGCCGGTCGCCGACGCCCCCTCTTAAAATTCATCCGTTACCGCGGGTGCCGGCACTGAGCCTCGGTCCGGCGCCTGCCCGCTTTCACGCTTTGCCCGCGAGTTCTGACCATGACCCACGTCGTCACCGAAGCCTGCATCAACTGCAAATACACCGATTGCGTGGACGTGTGCCCCGTCGACTGCTTCAAGGAGGGCCCCAACTTCCTCACCATCGACCCCGATGAATGCATCGACTGCGCCGTCTGCATCCCCGAGTGCCCGGTCAACGCCATCTTTGCCGAGGAAGACCTGCCCAAGGACCAGCTGCACATGACGGCGATCAACGCCGAGCTGGCGCGCTCGCCCAACTACCGGACGCTGACCAAGCGCAAGGACCCGCTGCCCGACCACGAGGCCTGGGCCAGCCGCACCGACAAGCTGGGCCAGCTGGCGCGCTGACGAGCTGCCGCGGCACCCACCCGGGTTCTGCATAAAAATGCCGTCTGGCGCAGGATGGGCCTGCGCCAGACGCTCTGTTTTCCATAGCGACCATGACCCGCGCCGACCTCGCCCCGCCGCTGGAAACCGACGTCGCCGTGATCGGCGCCGGCCCGGTCGGCCTGTTCGCGGTGTTCCAGCTCGGCCTGCTGGGGCTGAGCGCCCGGGTCATCGACGCCCTGCCCCATGTCGGCGGTCAGCCGGCCGCGCTGTACGCCGACAAGCCGATCTACGACATTCCGGCCGTGCCGGTGTGCAGCGGCCAGGCGCTGATCGACGCGCTGCTGGCGCAGATCGCGCCCTTCGCGCCGCCGCTGCACCTGGGCCACCTGGTCGAGCGCCTGCAGCGCCAGCCCGACGGCCGCCTGCTGCTGCAAACGCAGCGCGGCCTGCGCCTGCTGGCGCGCGCCGTGTTCATCGCCGCCGGCGTGGGCGCCTTCGTGCCCCGGCGCCTGAAGCTCGCCGGCCTGGAGGCGTTCGAGCCGCGGCAGCTGTTTCACCACGCACCCGACGACGCCCAGCTGGCCGGCCAGCGCGTGGTGGTGGTCGGCGGCGGCGAGCCGGCGCTGACCCAGGCCATCCGCCTGGCCACGCTGGCCGCCGGCGGCCCGGCCCGCGTCACCCTGCTGCACCGGCGCGACGGCTTCCAGGCCGACCCCGCCACCGAGGCGGCCGTGCGCGCGCTGCGCGCCGCCGGGCGGCTGGGCTTCGTGGCCGGCCAGGTGACGGGTTTCGAGCAGGCCGGCGGCTGCCTGACGGCGCTGCAGGTCATGGGCCCCGACGGCGCCACCACGCCGCTGGCGCTGGACCGGCTGCTGGTGCAGCAGGGCCTGGGCCCGCGCCTGGGCCCGGTCGCCGACTGGCAGCTGGCGCTGGAGCGCAAGCAGCTGGTGGTGGACACGGCCCGGTTCCAGACCAGCGAGCCGGGCATCTTCGCCATCGGCGACATCAACACCTACCCGGGCAAGAAAAAACTCATCCTGTGCGGTTTTCACGAAGCCACGCTGGCGGCCTGGGGCGCGCGCGCGCACATCCACCCGCGGACGGACGAGCCACCGCTGGAATACACCACCAGCAGCACGCGCCTGCAGCGCCTGCTGGCGGGCGCCGGCGCCGCCGGCGGCCAGGCCGGCTGAACCGTCGCCACCGCGACGGGTTGGCGGCCGGGGGCGCCGGGCATGCGCTCCATAATTCCGGCCTGCCCCCTCTTTCTTTCCCACTACCGACACAGGAGCACGCCATGCAGATCAAGGACAAGGTATTCATCGTCACCGGAGGCGCCTCGGGCCTGGGTGAAGGCACGGCGCGCCTGCTGGCGGCCAGTGGCGGCAAGGTGGTCATCGCCGACATGAACGCCGAGCGCGGCCAGGCCGTGGCGCGCGAGATCGGCGGCGCCTTCGTCCAGTGCGACGTCACCAGCGAAGCCGATGGCAAGGCGGCGGTCGACCAGGCCACGGCCATGGGCAAGCTGATGGGCCTGGTCAACTGCGCCGGCATCGCCACCGCCGAAAAGACGGTGGGCAAGAACGGCGCGCACGCGCTGGCCGCCTTCACCAGGACGGTGACGATCAACCTGATCGGCAGCTTCAACATGATCCGTCTGGCGGCCGAGGCCATGAGCAGCAACGAGCCCGAGCCCACCGGCGAGCGCGGCGTGCTGATCAGCACCGCCAGCGTGGCCGCCTACGACGGCCAGATCGGCCAGGCGGCGTATTCGGCCAGCAAGGGCGGCATCGTCGGCATGACGCTGCCGATCGCGCGCGATCTGGCCCGCACGGGCATCCGCAACATGACCATCGCGCCGGGCATCATGGGCACGCCGATGCTGTTTGGCATGCCCAAGGAGGTGCAGGACGCGCTGGCCGCCGGCGTGCCCTTCCCCAGCCGCCTGGGCACGCCCGAGGACTACGCCAAGCTGGCGTGTCACATCTTCGAGAACGACCTGCTCAACGGCGAGGTGATCCGCCTGGACGGCGCCATCCGCCTGGCGCCCAAGTGAAGCACGCTATTGATGGAGTAGCTGCTGGCGCAGTAAGGGCGTGGCCTGCAGCCGGATTGCGTTTGAATTCGGCGTGTGGCGGCAGCCCGCCACCCGGACGCTGACCGCCCACCCCCGCGCCGCCCCGCCGTGTCCACCCGCGCCGAAACGCTGGACTTCCTGCTCGACCAGATCGGGGCGCTGCCGGGCGTGCGCACGCGGCGCATGTTCGGCGAATATTGCCTCTACCTGGACGACAAGCCGACGGCCTTCCTCTGCGACGACCAGTTGTACGTGAAGATCACCGAGGCCGGCGGCGCCCTGCTGGCCAGGCCGGTCCGCGGCCCGCCCTATCCGGGCGCCCGCGACCACTTCCTGCTGCGGCCCGACGAATGGGAAGACCGGCAGGCCCTGTGCGAGCTGCTCGCCGCCACCAGCCGCGCCCTGCCCATGCCCCGGCCGCGCCAGCCGCGCCGCGCCAGGTGACCCATGGCCCTGGCTCGTTAACTATCATTTATATAGCTGCTGGCGCACACCCTGAAAGCGCTGGCGCCCTGTTCGGCTTGCAAACTCAGACGGCGTGGCAGGCGCGTCCGGGCGCGGGCGACGCGGCGCAAGCCGAGGCCCGGCGGCGCGCTGCCTTAGGATGCACCTCCTGCCCATCACCCCAAGGAGACATCCCATGCCCACGCCACGCCTGTTTGCCCTCGGCGCCCTGGCCGCCGCCGCCCTGCTGGCCGGCTGCGCCAGCGGCTTGCGCTACACGCCACCGGCGGCTGCGCCGGTGACGCCGGAAGGCGGTTCGGGCTGGACCGACAAGCCGGGCTGGGCGACGCACAAGTTCGCCGTCGCCGCCGCCAACCCGCTGGCCACCGACGCTGGCTACCAGGTGCTCAAGGCAGGCGGCAGCGCGCTTGACGCCGCCATTGCCGTGCAAATGGTGCTGACCCTGGTCGAGCCGCAGTCCAGCGGCATCGGCGGCGGCGCCTTCCTGCTGCACGCCGCCGGTGCTGAAGTCACGGCCTGGGACGGCCGCGAAACCGCGCCGGCCGCCGTCGACGACAAGCTGTTCCTGGGTGCCGACGGCAAGCCGCTGCCGTTCCACGACGGCGTGGTGGGCGGCCGCTCGGTCGGCGTGCCCGGCACGGTGCGCATGCTGGAGCAGGCGCACCGCCAGCACGGCCGGCTGGCCTGGGCCGAGCTGTTGCAGCCCGCCATCGTGCTGGCCGAGCGGGGCTTTGCCGTCAGCCCGCGCCTGAACACCCTGCTGAAGAACGAGCAGCACCTGAAGAAGGACCCGGTGGCCGCCAGGTACTTCTACGACGCCGGCGGCAACCCCTGGCCGGTCGGCCACGTGCTGAGAAACCCCGAACTGGCCGAGGTACTCAAGGGCATCGCCGCGCGCGGCTCGGCGGCGCTGCTGGAAGGCCCGGTGGCGCAGGCCATCGTCGACAAGGTGCAAAAGCACCCCGGCAACCCCGGCAAGCTGACGCTGGCCGACCTGGCCGGCTACACCCCCAAGCGGCGCGCGCCGCTGTGTCATGAGCTGCGCGTGCCCGCCAGCGGCAAGGCCTACGAGGTCTGCGGCTTTCCGCCGCCGTCCTCGGGCGCCATCGCGGTGGGCCAGATCCTGGGCATCCTGGCCCACACCCCGGCCGCCAGCATGCCGCTGGGCGCCGACGGCCTGCCCACGGCCGACTGGCTGCACTACTACATGGAAGCCTCGCGCCTGGCGTTTGCCGACCGCGCGCTGTACGTGGCCGACCCGGACTTCGTGCAGCCGCCGGCAGGCAACTGGATGAGCCTGCTGGAGCCGGCCTATCTGAAGAGCCGCGCCGCGCTGATCGGCGCGCAAAGCCTGAAGGTGGCCCAGCCCGGCCAGCCCGGCGCCGTCAAGACCAGCCTGGCGCCGATGGCCGACCAGCCCGAGTACGGCACCAGCCACATCAGCATCGTCGACGCCTTCGGCAACGCGCTGGCCATGACCACCACCATCGAGGACCAGTTCGGCGCGCGCCAGATGGTCAAGGGCTTTCTGCTGAACAACGAGCTGACCGACTTCAGCTTTGCCCCCACCGACGCCCAGGGCGCGCCCATCGCCAACCGCGTGCAGCCCGGCAAGCGCCCGCGCTCGTCGATGGCCCCCACCCTGGTGTTCGAGAAAACCGCCGACGGCCGCCGCGGCCCGCTGGTGATGAGCGCCGGCAGCCCCGGCGGCGCGCTGATCATCCACTACACCGCCAAGACCCTGCACGGCGTGCTGGGCTGGGGCCTGCTGCCGCAGCAGGCCATCAACCTGCCCAACTTCGGCTCACTCAACGGCCCCAGCCTGCTGGAGGAGAAGAAATTTCCCGCCGCCACCGTCGAGGCCCTGCGCACGCGCGGCGCCGAGGTGCGCGAGATGAACCTGACCAGCGGCCTGCAGGCCATCACGCATACCAACGTGCATGGCAAGCCGATGTGGCTGGGTGGCGCCGACCCGCGGCGCGAAGGGGTGGTGATGGGCGACTGACCCCGGCGCGCCGCCGCGGATGGGGCGGCGCCCGCAGCGCACTGTGGCGCGGGGGCTGCAACACTTCTTACATAGGGTTTGCCTGAGTGGTGACCGCCCCGGGGCCCCATAGACTCCCCCTTGATGCATCCCGGGCGGCGTGCATGCCGTCACGGGCAAGGCATCCCACAAGAGGAGACTGCCCCATGGACATGAACCGGCGCCAGTTCTTCCGCGTCAGCGGAGCTGGCTTGGCCGCCTCCAGCTTGGTCGCGCTGGGTTTTTCACCCAGCGCCGCCCTGGCCGAGACACGTGCCTTCAAACTCACCCGCGCCACCGTCGCACGCAGCATCTGCCCCTACTGCTCGGTCAGCTGCGGCATGCTGATCTACAAACTCGGCGACGGCTCCAAGAACGCCAAGGATCACGTGATTCACGTCGAGGGCGATCCGGACAACCCGGTCAGCCGCGGCTCGCTGTGTCCCAAGGGCGCGGGCGTGATGGACATGATCAACTCCCCGGCACGCATCAAATACCCCATGGTGCGCGAAGCGGGCGGCAAGGAATGGAAGCGCATCGGCTGGGCAGAGGCGCTCAATCGCATCTCCAAGCACATGAAGGACGATCGCGACGCCAACTTCCAGACCACGAACGCCGCGGGCACCACCGTCAATCGCTGGACGAGCACCGGTTTTCTGGTGTGCAGTTCCTCCAGCAACGAATCGAGCTATCTCACCGTCAAGGTCGCGCGCGGCCTGGGCATGGTCGGGATCGATACACAGGCACGCGTTTGACACGCACCGACGGTGTCCAGTCTGGGCCCGACTTTCGGTCGCGGAGCGATGACCAATTCATGGACCGACATTAAGAATGCCGATCTGATTCTCGTGATGGGCGGCAATGCCGCGGAAGCACACCCGGTGGGCTTCAAATGGGTGGTCGAAGCCATGCAAAAGCGCAAGGCCCGGCTGATCTCGGTCGACCCACGCTTCAACCGCACCTCGGCGGTGGCCGACCTGTACGCGCCGATCCGCAACGGCACCGACATCGCCTTCCTGGGCGGCGTCATCAACTGGCTGCTGAGCAACGACAAGATCCACCACGACTACGTCAAGTTCAACACCGACGCCACCTTCCTGACCAAGCCGGGCTTTGCGCTCAACAACGGCATCTTCAGCGGCTACGACGAGGCCACGCGCAAGTACGACAAGTCCACCTGGGGCTACCAGCTGGGCGAGGACGGCTACGTCAAGGTCGACGAGACGATGCAAGACCCGCTGTGCGTCTACCAGCAGCTGAAAAAACACTACAGCCGCTACACGCCCGAGATGGTCAGCAACATCTGCGGCACGCCGCAGGACAAGTTCCTGAAAATCTGCGAAATGCTCGGCGAGATGTCCGCGCCCGACAAGACCAGCACCATCTGCTACGCACTGGGCTGGACGCAGCACACGGTGGGCAGCCAGAACATCCGCACCATGGCCATGATCCAGCTGCTGCTGGGCAACATGGGCCGCCCGGGTGGCGGTGTGAACGCGCTGCGCGGCCACTCCAACGTGCAGGGCGTGACCGACATGAACGCCTACGCCGAGGTGTTCTCGGGCTATCTCAGCGCGCCGACCGACAAGGACGACACGTACGAGAAGTACCTCAAGCGCTGCACGCCCAAGGCCATGCGCCCCAACCAGTTCAACTACTGGAGCAACTTCCCGCGCTTCTTCAACAGCCTGATGAAGTCGTACTACGGCAAGGCCGCCACGCCGGAGAACAATTTCTGCTACGACTGGGTGCCCAAGCTCGAAGGCGGCTACGACGTGCTGCACATGTTCGAGCTGATGCACCAGGGCAAGATGAACGGCTTCATCTCGCAGGGCTTCAACCCGCTGGCGACGGTGCCGAACAAGAACAAGCTCTCGGCCGCGCTCTCCAAGCTCAAGTACCTGGTCATCATCGACCCGCTGGAGACCGAAACCGGGGAGTTCTGGAAGAACTACGGCCCGCTCAACGACGTCAAGACCGAGAGCATCCAGACCGAGGTCTTTCGCCTGCCCAGCACCTGCTTTGCCGAGGAAGAAGGCTCGCTCACCAACTCCAGCCGCATCGCGATCTGGAAGGAGCGCGCCGTGGAGCCCCAGGGCGAGGCCAAGCCGGACTCGGAGATCATGGCGCTGCTGTTCATGAAACTGCGCCAGATGTACGCCAAGGACGGTGGCGCCTTCCCCGACGCCATCCTGAACCTGGCCTGGGACTACGCCCAGCCGCTTGAGCCGTCGGCGACCGAGCTGCTGCGCGAAATCAGCGGCAAGGCGCTGTCCGACGTGCTGGCGCCACCCGACCCGGCCAACCCGTCGGCCCCGCGCGCGGTGCTGGTCAAGGCCGGCCAGCAGGTGCCGGGCTTCGCCATGCTGCGCGACGACGGCTCCACCGCCTGCGGCAACTGGCTCTACTCGGGCTGCTGGAGCGAGGCGGGCAACCTGACCGCGCGCCGCGGCCTGGAAGACCCGACCGGCCTGGGCGTGTACCAGAACTTCGGTTTCGCCTGGCCGGCCAACCGCCGCATCCTCTACAACCGCGCCAGCGCGGACAAGGACGGCAAGCCCTGGGCGCCGAACAAGAAGTACGAGTACTGGAACGGCAAGGCCTGGACCGGTGCCGACATCCCGGACATGCTGCCGACGGCGGCGCCCGAGATCGGCATGGGCTCGTTCATCATGAACCCCGAAGGCGTGGCGCGCCTGCACGCCATCGGCATGGCCGAGGGTCCGTTCCCGGAGCACTACGAGCCGTTTGAAACCCCGATCGGCGTCAACCCGCTGCACCCGGACAACCCCAAGGCCATCAGCAACCCCGCAGCCCGGGTGTTCAAGGGCGACCTGGAGGCGTTCGGCAAGAAGGAGGAGTTCCCGTATTCGGCCACCACCTACCGCCTGACCGAGCATTTCCACACCTGGAGCAAGCACGCGCGCCTCAACGCCGTCCTGCAGCCCGAGGCCTTCGTGGAAATCAGCGAGGAACTGGCCAAGGAGAAGGGCATCAAGCACGGCGACAGCGTCAAGGTGAGCAGCAACCGCGGTCACATCGTGACCAAGGCGGTGGTCACCAAGCGCATCAAGCCGTTCCCGGTCAACGGCCAGAAGGTGCACCTGGTGGGCATCCCCTTCCACTGGGGCTTCACCGGCCAAACCAAGCCCGGCTACATCGCCAACACCCTGACCCCCTTCGTCGGCGACGCCAACTCGCAGACGCCGGAGTCCAAGGCCTTTCTCGTCAACGTGGAAAAGGTGTAAACCATGTCAAGTCTGCAATCGCAAGACGTGGTCGCCCGATCGGCCACGACCACCCCACCGCCACAGGCACGCGCCCACGTGCCCGAGGTCGCCAAGCTCATCGACGTCTCCAAGTGCATCGGCTGCAAGGCCTGCCAGGTGGCGTGCATGGAGTGGAACGACCTGCGCGACGACGTCGGCAGCAACATCGGCGTCTACGACAACCCGACCGACCTGACGCCCCAGTCCTGGACGGTGATGAAGTTCTTCGAGGTCGAGCCGGAGGCCGGCAACCTCGAATGGCTGATCCGCAAGGACGGCTGCATGCACTGCGAGGACCCCGGGTGCCTGAAGGCCTGCCCCTCGCCCGGTGCCATCGTCAAGTACGCCAACGGCATCGTGGACTTCATCAGCGAGCACTGCATCGGCTGCGGCTACTGCGTCAAGGGCTGCCCGTTCGATGTGCCCCGCATCAGCGAGAAGGACAACAAGGCCTACAAGTGCACCCTGTGTTCCGACCGCGTCGGCGTGGGTCTGGAGCCGGCCTGCGTGAAGACCTGCCCGACCGGCGCCATCACCTTCGGCACCAAGGCCGACATGGTCGCCTCCGGCGAGCAGCGCGCCGGCGAGCTGCAGGAGCGCGGCTGGAAGAGCGCCGGTCTGTACAACCCGGCCGGTGTCGGCGGCACGCACGTCATGTACGTGCTCAAACATGCCGACCAGCCGGGCCTGACCGCGCTGCCGACCAACCCCAGCATCAGCCCCTGGGTGTCGGTGTGGAAGGGCTGGAGCAAACCGGTGGGCCTGGCCGTGATGGCCGGCGCGGCCCTGACCGGCTGGTTCCACTACCTGCGCAAGGGTCCACTCGAGACGCCTGAGGAGGAGACCACCGCAACCGACGACGGCAGCAGCACGCAAGGAGAGCAGTCATGAAGACACTGCAACGCTACAGCGCGGGCCAGCGCTCCAACCACTGGGCCACGGTGCTGTGCTTCGTGCTGGCCGCGGTGTCGGGCTTCGCGCTGTTTCACCCGGCCCTGTTCTGGCTCACCGCCCTGGTCGGCGGCCCGCAGTGGGCGCGCATCCTGCACCCCTACCTGGGGCTGGCGATGTTCATGCTCTTCCTGGGCATGTTCTTCATGTTTGCCAGTGCCAACTGCTGGCGCGAGGAGGACTCTGAATGGCTGGGCAAGGCCAGTGCCATGATCAGCCAGGGCAACCAGGCGAAGATGCCGCCGGTGGGCAAATACAACGGCGGGCAGAAGCTGATCTTCTGGCTCTTCGCGCTCAGCCTCGTCGTGCTGCTGGTCACCGGTCTGCTGTTCTGGCAGGCCTGGTTCGCCCCGGCGGTACCGATCTGGCTGCAGCGCATTGCTGTCGTGCTGCATGCACTGGCCGCGTTCGGGCTGTTCCTGGCCGTCGTCGTGCACGCCTACGCTGCCATCTGGGTCAAGGGTACGCTTGGCGCCATGGTGCGCGGCACGGTCAGCAACGCCTGGGCCAAGCACCATCACCCGCTGTGGTGGCGCGAGCAGGTGCAGCCACGGGCCACGAAGAAGTGATTTTTTCCCTCCACTAGAGACCCGGCTGCCGCGCGGTACCCGCCGCCGGCAGCCGTTTTGACACCTTGACCGATACCAAGCCCACCCGCCAGATCAACACGCCCGAGGCCATCCAGCTGCGCTCGGGCCTGGACATTCCCCAACTGCTGCTGCCCGACCCCGCGCGCGTCTTCGCCGAACGGGCGCTGCGCCTGCGCCAGCAGGCCGCCGGCCACGCGATGCGCGACTACCTGATGCTGATGGCCGTGGTGTGCGAGGCGCAGCACCAGCGCCTGCGGCACTACCCCGCCGTGCCACTGCCCACACCGGCGCAGATCACCGCCGCCAGCGCCGAAGGCACGCCGCTGCTGGCCTGCGAGCACTGGCCGCGCGCGCCCGAATGGCGCACCGAGCTGCGTGCCCTGCTGGCCCTGGTACTCGACCAACTGGCCGCCGACAGCCCGGCGCGCGCCGGCGTGCAGGGCGTGGCGGCCATGTCCGACGAGGCGTTGGAGCAGCAAGCCAGTCGCCTGCTCGCCGGCATCACGCTGGGTCTGGACCTGGCGGCGGCGCCGCTGATCGCCGCCGGGCTGCAGATGTACTTCACGCACCTGGTGGCGGCCACCCGCGCCGCCAGCGGCGAGGTGTTCACCATGGCCGAGAACGCCACGCGTTGCCCCTGCTGCGCCAGCCCGGCCACCGCCAGCATCACCCGCCTGGGTGGCGCGCAGGAAGGCCAGCGCTACCTGTACTGCGCGCTGTGCAGCAGCCAGTGGCACATGAACCGCGTGCAGTGCACGCACTGCCTGGCCACGCAGGGCATCCACTACCAGTCGCTGCAAGCCATCGACCAGGACCAGCCCTCGGCCACCAAGCCGGCCGTGGAGGCCGAGACCTGCGACGCCTGCCACCACTACCTGAAAGTGGTGCACCTGGAAAGCGACGTGCACGGCGAACCCGTGGCCGACGACCTGGCCACCGTGGCGCTCGACCTGCTGGTGTCGGACGCCGGTTTCGAGCGCCACGGCGTCAACCTGCTGCTGCTGTTCGGCGACGCCGACGCCGCGCTAGAAGCCGAGGCCGGGGCGCCCTGATGGCCGCGCCCGAAGAATCCGTGGTCCACGGTTCGCAGGCCTGCCAGCATCCCTCCGACACCCCCGACCACGAGCTCGTCCAGCCCCAGCAACTGCCGGCGCTCGACCGGCTGCTGCGCCAGCACAGCGTGGCCGCGCTGGTGCAAGCGCATGGCCACACCCTGGTCGCCACCGAGGCGCGCGCCCTGCTCGCCACGCTGCGCGCCCAGGCGCTGGCGCGCACGCTGGGCGCTGCGCGGATCACCGCCGACAGCCTGGCTCAGCAGCTGGAAGATCGCCTGCGCCAGCGCCTGGCGCCCGCCCTGCGCCGCGTGCTCAACCTCACCGGCACGGTGATCCACACCAACCTGGGCCGCGCCCTGCTGCCCGAAGCCGCGCTGGCCCACGTGCAGGCCATGATGGCCGGGCCCAACAACCTCGAATACGACCTCGCCAGCGGCGGCCGGGGCGACCGCGACAGCCTCGTCGAGGGCCTGCTGTGCGATCTGACCGGTGCCGAGGCCGCCACCGTGGTCAACAACAACGCCGCCGCCGTGCTGCTGGTGCTGGCGGCGCTGGCGCGCGGGCGCCAGGTGATCGTCTCGCGCGGCGAACTGGTGGAAATCGGCGGCGCCTTCCGCATGCCCGACGTCATGGCCAGCGCCGGCGCGCGGCTGGTCGAAGTCGGCACCACCAACCGCACCCATCCACACGACTACGAACACGCCATCACCGAGCGCACCGCCCTGCTGATGAAGGTGCACACCAGCAACTACGCCGTGCAGGGCTTCACCCGCGCGGTCGACGAAGCCGCGCTGGCACCAATCGCCCATGCGCGCGGCTTGCCGCTGGTGACCGACCTGGGCAGCGGCGCGCTGATCGACATGACGGCCCACGGCTTGCCGGCCGAGCCGACGCCGCAACAGATGCTGCTGGCCGGCTGCGACCTGGTCACCATCAGCGGCGACAAGCTGCTGGGCGGCCCGCAGGCGGGACTGATCGTCGGCCGCAAGGCGCTGGTCGATCGCGTGCGCAAGCACCCCATGAAGCGCGCCCTGCGCATGAGCAAGCTGCCCCTGGCCGCCCTGGAAGCCACGCTGCGCCTGTACCTGCGCCCCGAGCGGCTGGCGCGCGAGCTGCCCACACTGCGCCTGCTGACGCGGCCGCTGGCCGACATCGAGGCCGCGGCCCGCGCCGTGCAGCCCGCGCTGACCGCCGCGCTGGCGCCGCGCTACACGGTCGAGCCGGTGGCGCTGCAGGGCCAGATCGGCTCCGGCTCGCTGCCCGTCGAGCGCCTGCCCTCGGCCGGCCTGGCCATCGCCCCGGCGGGCAAGACCGGTCGCGGCCGCGCGCTGGAGCAACTCGCCGCCGCGCTGCGCGCGCTGCCCCTGCCGGTGCTCGGGCGCATCGCCGACGATCGGCTGCTGCTGGATATGCGCTGCCTCGAACAACCCGCGGATTTGCTCGATCAGATCGGGCTCTTGCGCTTGTCTGGCGAGCGCCGCTAGCTATCACAGATGTAGCATCATGATCGTCGGCACCGCAGGCCACATCGACCACGGCAAGACCACGTTGGTGCGCGCGCTCACCGGCGTGGACACCGACCGCCTGCCCGAGGAGAAACAGCGCGGCATCAGCATCGAACTGGGCTACGCCTTCCTGGACACGCCGGACGGCCAGCGCATCGGCTTCATCGACGTGCCGGGCCACGAACGGCTGGTGCACACCATGGTGGCTGGCGCCAGCGGCATTGACTTCGCGCTGCTGCTGGTGGCCGCCGACGACGGCCCGATGCCGCAGACGCTGGAGCACCTGGCCGTGCTCAGCCTGCTGGGCATCGCGCGCGGCGCCGTGGCCATCACCAAGACCGACCGCGCCACGCCCGAACGCGTGCAGGCGGTGCAGGCCGAGGTGGCGGCGCTGCTGCACGGCACTGCGCTGGCCGGTGCGCCCATCGTCGCCGTGTCGGCCCACAGCGGGGCCGGCATCGACGCCCTTCGTGCTCTGCTTTTTGAAGCTGCTGGCGCTGGCCAGTCAAGCGCTGGGGCCCGATTTGATTCAGAAGCCTTTCGCCTGGCGATCGACCGCGCCTTCAGCCTGCAGGGCACCGGCACCGTGGTCACCGGCACCATTCACGCCGGCACGGTGCGCGTGGGCGACGAGCTGGCCATCGTGCCCGGCCGGCTGCGCGCCCGCGTGCGCAGCCTGCACGCACAAAACCGCGCCGTCGAGCAGGCCCACGCCGGCCAGCGCTGCGCCGTCGCCGTGGCCGGGCTGGGGCGCGACGCGGTGACGCGCGGCCAGTGGCTGTGCGCCCCGGGGGTGGCGCTGGCCAGCGAGCGCATCGACCTGCGGCTGACCCTGTGGCCCGGCGAGGCGCGCCCGCTGCGCTCGGGCACCCGCGTGCAGGCGTACCTGGGCGCGGCCCACGTCAACGCCACCGTGGCCCTGCTCGACGCCGACGCGCTGGCGCCCGGCGCCAGCGCCCGGGCGCAGCTGGTGCTGCATGCCCCGGTCGGCGCCTGGCATGGCGAGCGCGTGCTGCTGCGCGACGCCGCCGCCAGCCGCACCCTGGCCGGCGGGCGCCTGCTCGACCCGCTGGCCCCCGCGCGCTACCGCCGCACGCCGCAGCGCCTGACCGAGCTGGCCGCCCTGGGCCTGCCGGACGCCGCCGAACGCCTGGCCGCCCTGCTGGCGGTGGCGCCGCACGGCGTCGATCTGCTGCGCTTTGCCACGGCACAGGGCCTGACCGCCCCACCGGCCGACGCCCTGCCCGGCGACGCACTGGTGCATGACGGCCTGGCCCTGGGCAGCGCCCAGGCGCAGGCGCTGGAAGCCGCCACGCGGCACGCGCTCCAGACTTTCCACGAACGGCAAGCGGACGAGCTGGGCCCCGACAGCGCCCGCCTGCGCCGCCTGAGCGCGCCGCGCCTGCCCCAGGCCCTGTGGCAGGCCCTGCTGGCGCGGCTGGCCGCCGACCAGCAGCTGGTGCTGCACGGGGCCGTGGTGCACCTGCCCAGCCATGGCGCGCAACTGTCGGCCGTGGAGACGCGCATCGCCCAAAAGGTGGCCCCGGCGCTGGCGCAGGCCGGCCACCAGGGCGCCTGGGCGCGCGACCTGGCGCGCGACGCCGCCGAGCCCGAGCCGCTGGTGCGCACCACGCTGGCGCGGCTGGCGCGCCGCGGCGAGCTGCACCAGGTCGTCAAGGACCTGTACTACCCGCCCGACACCCTGCGGCGCCTGGCCGCGCTGGCGCGCGAGGTGGGCGCCGCGCACGACGGCGTCGTGCTGGCGGCCGAGTTTCGCGACGCCACCGACCTGGGCCGCAAGCGGGCGATCCAGATTCTGGAATACTTCGACCGCGTCGGGCTGACGCGCCGCATCGGCGACGAGCACCGGTTGCGCAACGACTGCGCGCTGTTTTCGTAGATCGACGGAAGGGCAACCATCCTGGTGGATGGGCCGGGCTTCAAACCCGGTGGGTGGCGCCAAGCGCCGCCGGGTGGGTTCGACTCCCATGCCCTTCCGCCAGTCCCGCGCCCGGACCCTGGGCGCACCGGCCCCGGCTCAAGGCCCGGTGCCATTCATGGCTTCAGCGGGATCGGCGTGGCGCGGTCGATCGGCACCGCCGTGATGGCGTTCTGTGGCGAGCCGTCGATCAGCTTTTCCGAGTAGGTCAGGTACACCAGCGTATTGCGCGGCGCGTCCACCATGCGCACCACGCGCAGGCGCTTGAACAGGATGGACATGCGCTCGCTGAACACCTCGTCCTCGCGCCGCAGCGGCTCGCTGAAGTGCACCGGCCCGACCTGGCGGCAGGCGATCGAGGCCTCGGCCCGGTCCTCGGCCAGCCCCAGCCCGCCCTTGATGCCGCCGGTGCGGGCGCGCGACACGTAGCAGGTCACGCCCTGCACCAGCGGGTCGTCGTAGGCCTCGACCACGATCTTGTGGTTGGGCCCGACCCACTGGAAGGCGGTGCTGACATCGCCGATCTTCTGCGCCGGCGCGGCCGCGCTGGCGGCGCAAGCCAGCGCCACGAGGCCGATGCGAAACCCTTGTTTCATTGCCAAATTCCCATTCAAAAACGCCACTGGCGCAAGTGTAGCGTGCGCCAGCAGCTATTGTTTTCATAGTGTTTTGCCGCCTGCCAGAATACGCCCCATGGCGATCGCACCGCTGCACCACCCTGCCGATCTGCACTACCTGATGGAGCATCAGGTCTGGGCCCGCCTGCACGGCGACGGCACGGCCACCGTGGGCGTCACCGAGCTGGGCATCCGGCTGTCGGGCGAAATCTACATGTGCCGCGCCAAGCGCCTGGGCACCGAAATCGCGCAGGGCGGCACGCTGGCCGTGGTGGAGCTGGCCAAGGCCATCGTGGCGGTCAAGTCGCCGGTCGCGGGCACGGTGGTGGCGCTCAACGGTGCGCTGGACGAGCGTCCTGAACTGGTGCACCGCGACCCCTACGGCGAAGGCTGGATCGCCCGCCTGCGGCTGGCCGACTTCAGCGCCGACCAGCCCGCCCTGCTGCACGGCGACGCCGTGGCGCCGGCCATGGCGCGCCACGCCTGGGACCACCGCACCGAGCTGGTGCCGGCCACCAGCGGCGGCGCCCCGTCATGAGCTTCGTCGAACACGGCGCGGCCGGCGTCGCCATCCTGCTGTGGGCGGCCGACCCGGCCCAGCCCGAGCGCCTGGCCACGCCCTTCTTCCACGCCGCCGCCGCGGCCGCCATGGACGTGCCGGTGGAGATCTATTTCAGCGCCGCCAGCGTGCGCCTGCTGGTGCCCGGCGTGGCCGCCGGCCTGCGCGCCAGCCCGCGCCACGACAAGACCATCGAAGACGCCCTGCGCGAGGCCGTGGCGCACGGCGCGCGCCTGCTGGCCTGCACCGACGCGCTGCATGCCCACGGCATCGACCCGGTCGGCCTGATCCCCGAATGCCAGGGCCACGGCGGTGCCGTGCAGTTCATGGCGCGCGCGCTGGACACGCGCTGGCGCACGCTGGTGTTCTGACCCTCGATCCGGGTTCAGACGCGCCCGACAACCGGGCGTCGCAGCCGTCACACAGGCCAGATGCCCCAATCTGGTGCGCTCACACCGGTCACCATGCACCAGACCAGTGCAGCGCGCACGCCAACGGGCGTCCCGCATCGGCCTTGCACGGGGCACGGCGGGATCGAGGGCGCCTGGCACGGTTTCTGCATGGATGAGTTCATCTCAACCTTGATGGAGCCATCCAATGAGCCAGACCGCCGCCGACGTCATGACCCTGATCCAGGATCGCCAGATCCGATTCGTCGACCTGCGCTTCACCGACACGCGTGGCAAGGAGCAGCATGTCACGGTCCCCGTGTCCGCCTTCGATGAAGACAAGTTCAGCGCCGGGCACCCGTTCGACGGCTCGTCCATCGCCGGCTGGAAGGGCATCCAGGCCTCCGACATGCTGCTGCTGCCCGACCCGGCCACCGCCAACGTCGACCCGTTCTTCGACGATCCGACGCTGATCCTGACCTGCGACGTGCTGGAGCCCGGCGACGGCAAGCCGTATGACCGCGACCCGCGCTCGCTGGCCCGGCGCGCCGAGGCCTACCTGAAGGGCAGCGGCATCGGCGACACCGCCTACTTCGGCCCCGAGCCCGAGTTCTTCGTCTTCGACGGCGTGCGCTGGCAGGCCGACATGTCGGGCTGCTTCGTGCAGATCGACTCCGAGGCCGCCGCCTGGAACAGCGGCACCGCCTACGAGCACGGCAACCGCGGCCACCGGCCGGGGGTCAAGGGCGGCTACTTTCCGGTGCCGCCGGTCGACAGCTTCCAGGACATGCGCTCGCAGATGTGCACCCTGCTGGAATCGCTGGGCATCCCGGTCGAGGTGCACCACCACGAAGTGGCCACCGCCGGCCAGATGGAGCTGGGCACCCGGTTCAGCACCCTGGTGCAGCGCGCCGACTGGCTGCAGCTGCAGAAGTACGTGATCCACAACGTCGCCCACGCGCATGGCAAGACGGCCACCTTCATGCCCAAGCCGATCGTCGGCGACAACGGCTCCGGCATGCACGTGCACCAGTCGGTGTGGAAGGGCGGGCGCAACCTGTTTGCCGGCGACGGCTACGCCGGCCTGAGCGATTTCGCGCTGCACTACATCGGCGGCATCATCAAGCACGCACGCGCCCTGAACGCCATCACCAACCCCGGCACCAACAGCTACAAGCGGCTGGTGCCCGGCTTCGAGGCGCCGGTCAAGCTGGCCTACAGCGCGCGCAACCGCTCGGCCTCGATCCGCATCCCCTACGTGGCCAACCCCAAGGGCCGCCGCATCGAGGTGCGCTTTCCGGACCCGACGGCCAACCCCTACCTGGCGTTCTCGGCGCTGCTGATGGCCGGCCTGGACGGGGTGGAAAACCGCATCCACCCCGGCGAGGCGATGGACAAGGACCTCTATCACCTGCCGCCCGAGGAGGACGCGCGGATCCCCACCGTGTGCCACAGCCTCGACCAGGCGCTGGAGCACCTGGACAAGGACCGCGGCTTCCTCACCAAGGGCGGCGTGTTCTCGGACGCCATGATCGACGCCTACATCGAGCTCAAGATGGCCGAGGTCACGCGCTTTCGCATGACCACCCATCCGATCGAGTTCGACATGTACTACAGCCTGTGAGGGTGCGCCGCCATGAAGTTCACCAAGATGCACGGGCTGGGCAATGACTACGTCTACGTCGACACCTTCGAGCAGCCGGTGCCCGACCCCGCCGCCATGGCGATCGCGGTGTCGCGGCCGCACTTCGGCGTCGGCGCCGACGGCCTGGTGCTGATCGGCCCGTCGACCGAGGCCGACTACGCCATGCGCATGTTCAATGCCGACGGCTCGGAGGGCGAGATGTGCGGCAACGCCGTGCGCTGCATCGGCAAGTACGTGCACGACCGCGGCCTGACCGCCAAGACCCGGGTGACGCTGGCCACGCGCGGCGGCATCAAGACGCTGGAGCTCCGGTTGCAAGGCGGCAGCGTCGAGCAGGTGACGGTTGACCTGGGCGAGCCCGCGCTCAGCCCGGCAAGCCTGCCGGTCACGCTGGCGGGCGCGCAGGTGCTGAACCATCCGCTCTCGATCGACGGCCAGACCCACCACATCACCTGCGTCAGCATGGGCAACCCGCACGCCGTGATCTTCGTCGACGACCCGCAGGCCGTCGACGTGCGCGGCATCGGCCGCCAGATCGAGCACCACCCGCTGTTCCCCAAGCGCACCAACGTCGAGTTCGTGCGCGTGTGGCGGCGCGACCTGCTGGAAATGCGGGTGTGGGAGCGCGGCAGCGGCGAAACGCTGGCCTGCGGCACCGGCGCCGCCGCCAGCCTGGTGGCCGCCGTGCTGAACGGCCTGGCCGACCGCAGCGCGGTGGTGCAACTGACCGGGGGCGAGCTGCACGTGCACTGGGACGCCCGCGACAACCACGTCTATCAGACAGGACCCGCGACCTTCGTGTTCGATGGCGTGTGGCTGGGAGCTTGACATGAGACTGAACCCCCATCTGGCGGCCATGCCCGGCGGCTACCTGTTCGCCGAAATCGCGCGCCGCGTGCAGGCCTACGAACCGCGCGCCCCGCGGCCGATCATCCGCCTGGGCATCGGCGACGTCACGCAGCCGCTGGCACCGGCCATCACCCGCGCCCTGGCGCAGGCGGCCGAGGAAATGGGCACCGCCCAGGGCTTTCACGGCTATCCGCCCGACCAGGGCTACGCATTCCTGCGCCAGGCCATCATCGACGCCGACTACGCGCCGCTGGGCGTGGCGCTGGAGCAGGACGAGGTGTTCGTCAGCGACGGCGCCAAGACCGACACCTCGGCCCTGCCCGAGCTGCTGGCGGCCGACGCGCGCATCGCCGTCACCGATCCGGTCTATCCCGCCTACGTCGACGCCAACGCCATGGCCGGGCGGCTGGGCGACTACGTCAACGGCGGCTGGAGCCGGCTGCTCACCCTGCCCTGCCGGGCCGACAACGGCTTCGTGCCCGAGCTGCCCACCGAGCCGGTGGACATGCTGTACCTGTGCTATCCGAACAACCCGACCGGCACGGTGCTCACGCGCGAGCAACTGGCGCGCTTCGTCGACTACGCGCTGCGCACCGAAACGCTGATCCTGTTCGATGCCGCCTACAAGGCCTACATCACGGACCCGGCCATTCCGCGCTCGATCTACGAGATCCCGGGCGCCGACCGCGTGGCGGTGGAGTGCTGCTCGTTCTCCAAGTCGGCCGGCTTCACCGGCACGCGCTGCGCCTACACCATCATCCCGAAGGCGCTCACGGCCCGGCTGGACGGCCGGGCCGTGTCGCTCAACGCCCTGTGGGCGCGCCGCGTGGCCTGCCGGCAGAACGGCGTGTCCTACCCGATCCAGCGCGCGGCGGCGGCCGCCCTGTCGGCCGAAGGGCAGGCCCAGGTGGCCGCGCAGGTGCAGGCCTACATCGACAACGCCCACCACATCGTGGCGGCGCTGCAGGGCGCCGGCCTGGAAGTGTTCGGCGGCATGCACGCGCCCTATGTCTGGCTGCGCATCCCGGGCGGCCAGAGTGCCTGGGACTTCTTCGACCGGCTGCTGCACCAGGCCCAGGTGGTGGGCACACCGGGTTCGGGCTTCGGCCCGGCCGGCGAAGGCTACATGCGCCTGACCGCCTTCAACACGGCGGACAACACCCGCGAGGCACTGGAGCGCGTGCTGGCGGTGCTCTGAACCTCATCGTGGCGCGTGTCCGCAGGTTCAGCCGACCGACCGGGTGCGTGTTGCACCACAATGGTGCACACACACCCACCGCCGACTACACTGCAACCTCTGCCGTCCGCGTATCCCGCACGCTGCCGATGTCCGCCACCCCCGCCGTCCCCACGTCCAGTCCGAGGGCCTCGCGCCCGGCGGCCCGGCGCGGCGCGCCGGCGCCTGGCCCTGGTGTGCCGCCGGCACCGCTGGACCCTCAGGGCCAGGAGGCCTATGACCGGCTCACGGCGATGGTGGCCATCGCCCGCGCCGACGGGGCCTGCCTGCTGGCCAACTCGGCACTGGAAAACGCCATCCGGCAATCGCGCCGCAAGCTGGTCCACGGCCGGGTGCTCGACTGGTTCACCGATCCCACGGCACTGCACAGTGCCCTGGATGGCGTGGTCCACCAGCACCTGGGCGTGCATCGCTTCGATGCGACGCTGCGCTGCCAGCCACCGGGAGCCGCCGAATTGCCGGTGCATGTGATCGTCACACCGGTTGGCCGCGGCGGGCCCGATGCGCTGGTGGTGATCGAAATGTTCGAAATCGAGCGGCAGGTGCAGCTCGACCGCGAGCGCCGCCTGCACGAACTGGTGCAGGCCCACCAGGAGCTGCTGCGCAACCTGGCGCACGAAGTCAAGAACCCGCTGGGCGGCATCCGGGGCGCGGCGCAGCTGCTGGGGCTGGAGCAGCGCACGCCCGAGGTCACCGACTACACCGACGTCATCATCCGCGAGGCCGACCGGCTGCAGGGGCTGGTCGATCGCCTGCTGGCGCCCCACCAGGGCGCGCCGGCCTGGACCGACGTCAACATTCACGAGGTCTGCGAGCGCGTGCGGGCGCTGGTGCTGGCGGAGTTCCCGCGCGGCCTGACGGTGCAGCGCGACTACGACACCTCGCTGCCCGAGCTGCAGGGCGACCGCGAGCGACTGATCCAGGCGCTGCTGAACATCGCGCGCAACGCGGCGCAGGCGCTGGGCGGCCGCATCGCCGCGGGCGACGCCCGCATCGTGCTGCGCACCCGCATCGCGCGGCAGGTCACGCTCAGGGGGCAGCGCTTTCGGCTGGCGATCGACCTGCAGGTCGAGGACAACGGCCCCGGCGTGCCCGCCGAGCTGCGCGAACGCATCTTCCAGCCGCTGGTGTCGGGACACGCCGGCGGTCACGGACTGGGGTTGATGCTGGCCCAGGCCTTCGTGCAGCAGCACGGCGGCACGCTCGAATGCGACAGCGAGTCCGGCCGCACGCGCTTCACCCTGCGGCTACCGGTGTCGCAGGCCATCGAGGCGGCCAGCCCGGAGCGCGCCCCATGAAGCCGGTCTGGATCGTCGATGACGACCCCTCCATCCGCTTCGTGCTGGAACGCGCGCTGGCTCGCGCGCAGCTGCCGGTGCGCGCGTTTGCCGGCCCGCACGAGGTCATCGCCGCCCTCGACGCGGGCGCCCAGCCCCAGGTGCTGGTCACCGACATCCGCATGCCGCAGGGCAGCGGCATCGCGCTGCTGGCCGACGTCAAGCGCCGCCTGCCCGGCGTGCCGGTGATCATCATGACCGCCCACACCGACCTCGACAGCGCGGTCGGCGCGTTCCAGGGCGGCGCGTTCGAATACCTGCCCAAGCCCTTCGACGTGGAAAAGGCGGTCGAGCTGATCCGCCGCGCCGCCAGCGAGAGCCTGCGCGAGGAAGGCGCCGCCACCGAGGCCAGCGACTGGCCACGCATGCTGGGCCAGGCGCCGGCCATGCAGGAAGTGTTCCGCGCCATCGGCCGGCTCAGCCAGAGCGATGCCACGGTGCTGATCACCGGCGCCAGCGGTACCGGCAAGGAGCTGGTGGCGCACGCCCTGCATCGCCACAGCCCGCGCGCCGACGGCCCCTTTGTCGCCATCAACGCGGCCGCCATACCCAAGGACCTGCTGGAAAGCGAGCTGTTCGGCCACGAGCGCGGCGCCTTCACCGGCGCCCAGGCGATGCGGCGTGGCCGCTTCGAGCAGGCGGCGGGCGGCACCCTGTTCCTGGACGAGATCGGCGACATGCCGCTCGAGCTGCAAACCCGGCTGCTGCGCGTGCTCAGCGACGGACATTTCTATCGCGTCGGCGGCCACCAGCCGCAACGCGCCGAAGCCCGCGTGATCGCCGCCACGCACCAGAACCTGGCCGAGCACGTGCGGCAGGGCACGTTCCGCGAAGACCTGTACCACCGCCTGAACGTGATCCGTCTGCACCTGCCGCCGCTGCGCGAGCGGCGCGAGGACATCCCGCTGCTGACGCGCTTTTTTCTTGCCCGCGGCGCCCGTGAACTGGGCGTCGAGCCCAAGCACATCAGCGACGCGGCGCTGGAGCGCCTCAGCCGGTTCGACTTTCCTGGCAACGTGCGCCAGCTGGAGAACCTGTGCCGCTGGCTGACGGTGATGGCGCCGGGGCAGCGCGTCGAGCTCGAAGACCTGCCGCCCGATGTGGCCGGCGCCGACACCCATCCAGCCCGCAGCGCCACCGAGGACGCGGCGGCCGCCGCCGTCGACTGGAGCGTCGCGCTGGGCCAGCAGGCCCGCGACTGGCTGCAAGCGGGCGACGCGCAGGTCTGGGAGCGCCTGGCCGGCCAGTTCGAGACCGTGCTGCTGCGCACGGCGCTGCAGCTGACGCAAGGACGCCGCGCCGAGGCGGCGCAGAAGCTGGGCATCGGGCGCAACACCCTCACCCGCAAAATCCAGGAGCTGGGTCTTGACGATTGAGCAGACCGCGCCGGTTTCATCCGCCTCGCCAAGCCCCATGCCGCGGCGCCGCCACGTCGGCGCGCGCTGAACGGACAGCCGATGGCCCGCCTGCCACGCCTCGTGCTGCCCGGACAGCCGCACCTGCTGGTCCAGCGCACGCTCGATCGCCGACCGCTGTTTGTCGACGAGGAGGATCGCGCGAGCCTGACGGACGCGCTGCGCCACGCGCTGGAGACCGAACCGGCCCAGCTGCACGCCTTGGCACTGCGCGAGCGGGAGCTCCAGTTCCTGGTCACGCCAACCGAAGCCGACGCGCTGGCGCGCCTGATGCAGGCCATCGGCCGCCGCTATGTCGTGGCGTACAACCGGCGACACGGCCGGCGTGGCCCGCTGTGGGACGGCCGGTTTCGCGCCTGCCCGGTGGAACGCGGCGAGCACACGCTGATCGCCATGGCCTGGGTCGAGCAGGCGTTGCAGGCTTCTGATGTGACCAGCGCGGCACACCACAGCGGAGGCCCGCGCATCCCCTGGATCACCGACCCGCCCGAATTCTGGAGCCTGGGCAATACCCCGTTCGAACGCGAAGGCGCCTGGCGAGAGCGCCTGGCGCAGGGCGTATCGGACGCGGCAGCGACCCAGCTGCGCGCCACGGTGCTTGGTGGCTGGGCCTTCGGCTCGCCCACGTTCATTCACCATGCCGGCGCCGGCGGCCGGCCCGCCACGCCGCGGCGGCCGGGCCGACCGCGGCGCACCGCGCCGCCCGACTGAACTGCGGCAAGCTTTTTCCGACCCGAATCAGATTTCCAACCACCGAATTGTTATGTCCCCTATTAATTTGCATATTTGAAATTAGGCATTTAAATTTGTTCTGACCCTATTTTATTTTTGTTGTGATCAGGGTTTTCGCGTGCTAGCCTCGCTCTCCCCATCACGCAAGCGCTGGAGTCAAGCCTTGAGTCACCTGCCCTCAGTTCAGCACCAGGAAGTGCTCGCCGCCACCACCGGCGGCCTATATCGCCCCACGCACGAGCACGATGCCTGCGGCGTCGGTTTCATCGCCCACATCAAGGGCCACAAGACCCACGACATCGTCGAGCGGGGACTGCAGATCCTGCACAACCTGGACCACCGTGGCGCGGTGGGCGCCGACAAGCTGATGGGCGACGGTGCGGGCATCCTGATCCAAATTCCCGACGAGTTCTACCGCGCCGAGATGGCAGCCCAGGGCGTGAGCCTGCCGCCACCGGGCGAGTACGGGGTGGGCATGATTTTTCTGCCCAAGGAACACGCCTCGCGCCTGGCCTGCGAGCACGAGCTCGAGCGCGCCGTGCGCGCCGAGGGCCAGGTGCTGCTGGGCTGGCGCGACGTGCCGGTGGATCGCCAGATGCCGATGAGTCCCACCGTGCGCGACAAGGAGCCGGTAATCCGCCAGGTCTTCATCGGCCGCGGCCGCGACGTCATCGTGCCGGACGCGCTGGAGCGCAAGCTGTACGTCATCCGCAAGACCGCCAGCGCCGCCATCCAGAAGCTCAAGCTCACGCACAGCCGCGAGTACTACGTGCCCAGCATGAGCTGCCGCACGGTCATCTACAAGGGCCTGCTGCTGGCCGACCAGGTCGGCCAGTACTACTGTGACCTGGCCGATCCGCGCACCGTCTCGGCACTGGCGCTGGTGCACCAGCGCTTTTCGACCAACACCTTCCCGGAGTGGCCGCTGGCCCACCCCTACCGCTTCATCGCGCACAACGGCGAGATCAACACCCTGAAGGGCAACTTCAACTGGATGCGCGCGCGCGAGGGCGTGATGCGCTCGCCGGTGCTGGGCGATGACCTGAAAAAGCTCTACCCGATCTCCTTCGAGGGCCAGAGCGACACCGCCACGTTCGACAACGCGCTGGAGCTGCTGGTGGCCGCCGGCTACCCGCTGGCCCAGGCCATGATGATGATGATCCCCGAGGCCTGGGAGCAGCACGAGGCGATGGACGAGCGCCGCCGCGCCTTCTATGAATACCACGCCGCCATGCTGGAGCCCTGGGACGGTCCGGCGGCCATGGTGTTCACCGACGGCAAGCAGATCGGTGCCACGCTCGACCGCAACGGCCTGCGGCCGGCGCGCTACATCGTCACCGACGACGACCACGTCGTCATGGCCAGCGAAAGCGGCGTGCTGCCGATTCCCGAAAGCCGCATCGTCAAGAAGTGGCGCCTGCAACCTGGCAAGATGTTCCTGATCGATCTGGAGCAGGGCCGCATCGTCGACGACGAGGAGCTCAAGACCCTGCTGTCCAACGCCCGCCCGTACCGCCAGTGGATCGAAAACGTCCGCGTGCGGCTGGCCGACACCCCGAGCGATGGCGCGCGCCCCAGCGCCACCGAAGCCCTGCTGGATCGCCAGCAGGCCTTTGGCTACACCCAGGAAGACATCAAGTTCCAGCTCTCGCCCATGGCCACCCAGGGCGAGGAAGCCATCGGCTCAATGGGCAACGACGCCCCGCTGGCGGTGCTGTCGGACAAGAACAAGCCGCTGTACAACTACTTCAAGCAACTGTTCGCCCAGGTGACCAACCCGCCGATCGACCCGATCCGCGAGGCCATCGTGATGTCGCTGCACAGCTTCATCGGCCCCAAGCCCGACCTGCTGGACATCAACGCGGTCAACCCGCAGATGCGGCTGGAGGTCGAGCAACCCATCCTCGATTTCGACGACATGGCCCGGCTGCGCTCGATCGAGCGGCACACCGGCGGCAAGTTCAAGACCTACACCATCGACATCACCTACCCGCTGGCCTGGGGCCGCGAAGGCGTGGAGGCCAAGCTGGCCTCGCTGTGCGCCGAGGCGCAGGACGCCATCCGCAGTGGCCACAACATCCTGGTCATCAGCGACCGCCAGGTGGGCCGAGACCACGTCGCCATCCCCGCCCTGCTGGCGCTGTCGGCCATCCACCACCACCTGGTGCATGAAGGGCTGCGCACCACCGCCGGGCTGGTGGTGGAAACCGGCAGCGCGCGCGAGGTGCACCACTTCGCGGTGCTGGCCGGCTATGGCGCCGAGGCGGTCCACCCCTACCTGGCGATGGAAACCCTGTGCGCGCTGCATGACGAAGCGCCGGGCGACATCACGCCCGCCAAGGCTGTCCAGAACTACATGAAGGCGATCGGCAAGGGCCTGTCCAAGATCATGTCGAAGATGGGCATCAGCACCTACATGTCGTACTGCGGCTCCCAGATCTTCGAGGCCATCGGCCTGAAGGAGGACTTCGTCGACAAGTACTTCCGTGGCACGGCCACCCAGGTGGGCGGCATCGGTGTGTTCGAGGTCGCCGAGGAGGCCCTGCGCCTGCACCTGGCGGCATTCGGCGACGACCCGACGCTGCGCACCATGCTGGACGCCGGGGGCGACCTGGCCTGGCGCACGCGTGGCGAGGAACACATGTGGACCCCCGACGCGATCGCCAAGCTCCAGCACAGCGTGCGCGGCGGCCAGTGGGACAGCTACAAGGAATACGCGCAGATCATCAACGACCAGAGCCGCCGCCACATGACGTTGCGCGGTCTGTTCGAATTCAAGGTCGATCCGTCCCGCGCCATTCCGATCGAGCAGGTCGAACCGGCATCCGAAATCGTCAAGCGCTTTGCCACCGGCGCCATGTCGCTGGGCTCGATCAGCACCGAGGCCCACACCACCCTGGCGCTGGCCATGAATCGCATCGGCGGCAAGAGCAACACCGGCGAAGGTGGCGAGGATCCGGCGCGCTACCGCAACGAGCTCAAGGGCATCCCGATCGCCGCCGGCACCCGCGTCAGCGAGGTGATCGGCAGCCGCGTCATTGAGGCCGACTACGAAATGCAGGCCGGCGACAGCCTGCGCAGCCGCATCAAGCAGGTGGCCTCGGGGCGCTTTGGCGTGACGGCGGAATACCTGGTGTCCGCCGACCAGATCCAGATCAAGATGGCCCAGGGCGCCAAGCCGGGCGAAGGCGGCCAGCTGCCCGGCGGCAAGGTGTCGGAGTACATCGGTTTCCTGCGCTACAGCGTGCCCGGCGTGGGCCTGATCAGCCCGCCACCGCACCACGACATCTATTCCATCGAGGACCTGGCGCAGCTCATCCACGACCTGAAGAACGTCAACCCCCAGGCGTCGATCAGCGTCAAGCTGGTGAGCGAAGTCGGCGTCGGCACCATCGCCGCCGGCGTGGCCAAGTGCAAGGCCGACCATGTGGTGATCGCCGGGCACGACGGTGGCACAGGCGCCTCGCCCTGGTCGAGCATCAAGCACGCCGGCACGCCGTGGGAGCTGGGCCTGGCCGAGGCGCAGCAGACGCTGGTGCTCAACCGCCTGCGCAGCCGCATCCGCGTGCAGGCCGACGGTCAGATGAAGACCGGGCGCGACGTCGTGATCGGCGCCCTGCTGGGGGCCGACGAATTCGGCTTCGCCACCGCGCCGCTGGTGGCCGAGGGCTGCATCATGATGCGCAAGTGCCACCTCAACACCTGCCCGGTCGGCGTCGCCACGCAGGACCCGGTGCTGCGCCGCAGGTTCTCGGGCAAGCCCGAGCACGTCATCAACTACTTCTTCTTCGTGGCCGAGGAAGTGCGCACCATCATGGCGCAGCTGGGCCTGCGCCGCTTCGAGGAGCTGATCGGCCGCGCCGACCTGCTGGACACCCGCCAGGGCGTCGCCCACTGGAAAGCCCGGGGGCTGGACTTCAGCCGCGTGTTCCACCTGCCCGCGGTGCCGCCCGAGGTGCCGCGCCTGCAGACCGAAACCCAGGACCACGGCCTGTCCCGAACGCTGGACCGCAAGTTCATCGAGCGCTGCCAGCCCGCCCTGGAGCGCGGCGAGAAGGTGCAGCTGATGGACGAGGTGCGCAACGTGCACCGCAGCGTCGGCGCCATGCTGTCGGGCGAGCTGGTGCGCCGCCAGCCCGAGGGCCTGCCCGACCAGACCATCGTGATGCAGCTCGAGGGCACCGGTGGTCAGAGCTTCGGCGCCTTCCTGGCCCGCGGCGTGACCCTGCACCTGATCGGCGACGCCAACGACTACACGGGCAAGGGCCTGTCGGGCGGTCGCATCGTCGTGCGGCCCAGCATCGACTTCCGTGGCGATGCGATCCGCAACATCATCGTCGGCAACACCGCGCTGTACGGCGCCACCAGCGGCGAGGCCTTCTTCCGCGGCGTGGCCGGCGAGCGCTTCGCGGTCCGTCTGTCGGGCGCCACCACGGTGGTCGAAGGCACGGGCGACCATGGCTGCGAATACATGACCGGCGGCACGGTGGTCGTGCTGGGCCACACCGGCCGCAACTTTGCCGCCGGCATGAGCGGTGGGGTGGCCTACGTGTTCGACGAGGACGGCCGTTTTGGCGAGCGCTGCAACACCAGCATGGTAGCGCTCGACAAGGTGCTGCCGCGCGATGCGCAGCCCGGCGTGCCGGTCGGCTGGCACCGCGAGATGGCCGACGAGGATCTGCTGCGCAGGCTGATCGAGGAGCACCTGCGCTGGACCGGCTCGCAACGGGCGCGCGAGATCCTCGACCACTGGGCCGATTCACGCGCGCGCTTCGTCAAGGTGATGCCCCGCGAATACCAGCGGGTGCTGGCCGCGCATGCCGAGCAGGCCGCCATGGCCACCGCCGACAGCGCCATGGCCAGGGCGCGCACCCATGCCGCCCTGACCACGGGGCAATGACATCCATCCAAGCAAGACCACATCATGGGAAAAATCACCGGCTTTCTGGAATATGAACGCGTCGAGGAACGCAGCGAGCCCGTGCCCGCGCGGCTGAAGACCTGGAAGGAATTCGTCATCACGCTGGACAGCGCGCAGGCGCGCACCCAGGCGGCACGCTGCATGGACTGCGGCACGCCGTTCTGCAACCACGGCTGCCCGGTCAACAACCTGATTCCCGACTTCAACGACCTCGTCTATCACGACGACTGGCATCGGGCCATCGAGGTACTGCACCAGACCAACAACTTCCCGGAATTCACCGGCCGCGTCTGTCCGGCGCCCTGCGAGGCCGCCTGCACGCTCAACATCAACGACGACGCGGTCGGCATCAAGAGCATCGAGCACGCCATCATCGATCGCGCCTGGGCCGAAGGCTGGGTGACGCCGCAAGCGGCGGCCGTGAAAACCGGCAAGAAGGTGGCGGTGGTCGGCTCCGGGCCGGCGGGACTGGCGGCGGCGCAGCAGCTGGCACGCGCTGGTCATGAGGTGACGGTGTTCGAGAAGAACGCCCAGCCGGGCGGCCTGCTGCGCTACGGCATCCCCGATTTCAAGCTGGACAAACGCCACATTGACCGCCGCATCGAGCAGATGACGGCCGAAGGCGTGGTGTTTCGCACCGGCGTGCTGGTCGGCGCGCTGGACCAGGACAGCAAGGTCACCAGTCACGCCGGGCAGACGCTGAGCGCCGAGCAGCTGCTGGCCGAGTTCGACGCGGTGCTGCTGACCGGCGGCAGCGAAGTCAGTCGCGACCTGCCGGTGCCCGGCCGCGCGCTTGACGGCGTGCATTTCGCCATGGAGTTCCTGCCGCAGCAGAACCGGGTGGTGGCCGGCGACAAGCTCAAGGGCCAGTTGCGCGCCACCGGCAAGCACGTCATCGTGATCGGCGGCGGCGACACCGGCAGCGACTGCGTCGGCACCAGCAACCGCCAGGGCGCCGCCAGCGTCACCCAGTTCGAGCTCATGCCCATGCCGCCCGAACAGGAAGACAAGCCCCTGACCTGGCCGTACTGGCCCTACCGCCTGCGCACCAGCTCCAGCCACGAAGAAGGCTGCGAGCGCCAGTTCGCCATTGCCACCAAGGAATTCATTGCCGGCACCGGCAAGGACAAGGGGCGCATCGTCGGGCTGAAGACCGTCGAGGTCGAATGGGCCGGCGGCAAAATGACGGAGGTCCCCGGCACCGAGAAGACTTGGCAGGCCGACCTGGTGCTGCTGGCCATGGGCTTCGTCCACCCCGTCGGCAGCGTGCTGGAGGCCTTCGGCATCGACAAGGACGCGCGCGGCAACGCCCGCGCCGGCACCGATGCCGTCACCGGCTATCGCACCAGCGTCGAGCGCGTGTTTGCCGCCGGCGACATGCGCAGGGGCCAGAGCCTGGTGGTGTGGGCCATCCGCGAAGGCCGGCAGGCCGCGCGGGCGATCGACGAGGCGCTGATGGGCAGCAGCACGCTGCCGCGCTGAGCGCCGTCAAGGCACCGGCCGGGCCATGCGGCAGCTGTGCGCCATCGATGCACTGCGGGCGTCGATGCGGCGCACCACGCGAAAGCCGTAGCCCGAGCCTTCCACATCGAACGGCACGCCGGGCGCGCCCTGGCGCTCCATCACGCCCACCGCCAGCGGTTGCTGGAACTGGTGGTCGTCGGCGCGCATGCGGCCGCGCTGGCCGGCCAGCGTGACGTCGGCCTGCTCCAGCGCCTGCGCCAGTGCCAGTGCGTCATCACCGCCGGCGCGCTCGATGGCCTGCGTCAGCGCCTCGATCATGAGCTGCATGCGCAGGTGCACGTAATCGTCCTGCGGGCGGGGAAAACGCTGGCGGAACGCGCGGTAGAACGCGGCGCTCTCGGGCGTGGGCAGGTTGGGCAGCCAGTCGGCCACCGCCACCACCTTGCCAATGCCAGCCTCGCCGATGGCCGCCGGCACGCCCAGCGCATTGCCATAGAAGGTGTAGAAGCGCCCGTCGAAGCCGGCGTCGCGCGCCGCCTTGACCAGCAGCGTCAGATCGTTGCCCCAGTTGCCGGTCAGCACCGCCTGCGCGCCCGAGGCCTTGATCTTGAGCGCGTAGGGCATGAAGTCCTTCACGCGGCCGACCGGGTGCAGCTCGTCGCCGACGATGGCCACGTCAGGCCGGCGCATCCCCAGCTGCCGACGCGCCTCGCGCAGCACGGCATGACCGAAACTGTAGTCCTGCCCGATCAGGTAGATGCGCGCCAGCTGCGGCTCGTCCTCGATCAGCTGCATCAGCGCCGTCATGCGCATGTCGGCGTGGGCGTCGAAGCGGAAGTGCCAGAAGCTGCACGCGGCATTGGTGAGCGCCGGGTCGACCGCCGAGTAGTTGAGAAACAGCACCTGGCGCCGCGGCTCGCGCGCGTTGTGCTTGTCGATGGCGTCGATCAGCGCCGCCGCGGCGCTGGACGAATTGCCCTGCAGCACCACGCGGGCGTCGCTGTCGATGGCGGCGCGCAGCATGGCCAGCGTTTCTTCGGTCTGCCCCTTGTTGTCAAAGCGCAGCAGCTCCAGCGGCCGCGTCCCCCGCGCGGTGCGCACCCCGCCGCGCGCGTTGACGCGCTCCACGGCCCAGCTGAGGTTGCGATACACCGCCTCGCCGGTGTTGGCGAACGGCCCGCTGAGCGACTCGATCAGGGCCAGACGAAGCGGGGCGGCGGCGAGCGCGCGGGCAGGCGCCAGCGCCGGCATGGCGCTCAGGCAGAGGGCGGCGCGCAGCGCCGCGCGGCGGTCGAAAACCACGGTCATGCAAAACAATCGTCAAATGAAGAGCTGGCAAAACGCTATCCCATCAATAGCGCCTGGCGCAATATGGACAAAGGCTATCAGGACGTTTGATCTGAACCGGCGGCCCGGGGCGCACGCGTGTCGGGCGCGCCGGCCTGCTCCAGGTAGCGCCCCATCAGGTCAAAAAAGCGCTGGTACAGGGCGGCGTCGGTGACGGTTTCGCTGGCCACCTTGACCATGGAGTCCATGCTGCCCTCCACCGGCAGCGACAGCGAGCCCAAACCGCCCACGCCCAGCGAGGCCGACTCCTTGATCTTGCGCACGATGTACTGCTCCCGCAGGCCGCTGACGAACACCACGGAGGCATCGGCATCGGCTGTCTCGCTGGCGCACACCACGCGGAATTCGAGCTGTACGTGGTGCTCGACGCTGGGCTGGAAATACTTGCGCCCCGACACCTGATCGGGCTGCGTCGCCGTCACGATGTAACCCTGGCTCAGCAGGGCACGGCGCGCCGCCTCGCACGAACGCGTGACATCGGCCTTGAAATGCTCCACGTAGGCCGCGCCATCGAAACGCTCCGGCTGATAGTTGTGCAATGGCACAGGGGCCGTCGGCCAGTTGGTGCATGCGGCCAGTGCCAGCGGCAACAGCCAGGCCAGAGTGCGGCACCACATCGAACGCACAAGCTGCCAGCCAATCATCCAGCGGCCTCCAGCATCTGCAACGGCCAGCGCGGCCGCACGTCGAAGGCGTAGTCGGCGCGCGGCGCCTCGACGCCGGCCTGCACCCGCATGGCCGCCGCCAGCGCGATCATGGCGCCGTTGTCGGTGCACAGGTGCGGCTCGGGGTAGTGCACGCGCACGCCGCGCGCGGCGCAGGCCGCGTTCAGCTGCTGGCGCAGCAGCTGGTTGGCGCCCACGCCGCCGGCCACCACCAGGCGCTGCAGCCCGGTCTGCGCCAGCGCCTTGAGCGACTTCTTGACCAGCACCTCGATGATCGCCGCCTGCGTGCTGGCGGCCAGGTCGGCGCGCTGCAGCTCGCAGGGCTGGTGTTCCAGCTTGCGCGCCTGCGTCAGCACCGCGGTCTTCAGGCCGGCAAAGGAAAAATCCAGATCGCCGCTGTGCAGCAGCGGGCGCGGCAGCGCGAACGCCGTGGCGTCGCCAAACTCGGCCAGCCGCGCCAGCGCCGGCCCGCCGGGGTAGCCCAGGCCCAGCAGCTTGGCCGACTTGTCGAAGGCCTCGCCGGCGGCGTCGTCGATGGTCTCGCCCAGCAGCGTGTACCCCCCCACGCCGTCGACACGCATCAGCTGCGTGTGGCCGCCACTGACCAGCAGGGCGACAAAGGGAAAATCGGGCGGATCGCCGCTCAGGAACGGCGACAGCAGGTGCCCTTCCAGGTGGTGCACGCCCAGCACCGGCCGGCCCAGCGCCGCGCCCAGGGCACAGGCCACGCCAGCCCCCACCAGCAGCGCACCAGCGAGGCCGGGGCCGCGTGTGAACGCTACGATATCAATAGCTGCCAGCGCTTGCCCTGATTGCGCAAGCACCTGATTGGCCAATGGAATCACGCGCCGGATGTGGTCGCGGCTGGCCAACTCGGGCACCACGCCGCCGTAGTCGGCGTGCATGGCCACCTGGCTGTGCAGCGCGTGGGCCAGCAACTCGGGCACGCCGTGCGCGCGCGTGCGCACCAGCGCCACGCCGGTTTCGTCGCACGAGGATTCGATGCCCAGGACCAGTGAAGACATGGCGCGGGATTATCCGCGCCCCGGGGCGGCAGCGGCTTCAGCCCAGGTTGCCGGAGATGTAGTTCTCCATCTGCTCGATCATGAAGCGCTGCGCCTGCAGCTGCGCGTTGACCAGGTCGCCGATGGACACCAGCCCGACCAGCTTGCCGCCGTCGACCACCGGCAGGTGGCGCAGCCGCCCCTTGGTGATCACGCCCAGGCATTCCTGCACCGTCTGGTGCGGGTTGACCACGTACAGGCGCGTGGTCATGACGTCGGCCAGCAGCGTGTCGGCCGACGCCAGGCCCTTGAGCACCAGGCGGCGCGCATAGTCGCGCTCGGTGAAGATGCCCAGCAGCGCGTCGCCCTGCACGATGAGCACCGAGCCGATGTTGCGGTCGGCCATGATTTGCAGCGCCTCGCGCACGTTGGCGGTGGGCGGCAGCGTCGCCAGCGTCGTGCCCTGGCGCGAATTCAGAATCTCGGCGACGGTGTGCATGAGCATCCTCCTGGCATGGCTGAGATGAATACGTCGGAATCAGCCATTTTGCCGACTTTGGCCGCGTTGGGAAGGGCTTGCGTCAAATTCTGTGCAGATACCACGGCGCCAGCGCGTCGGCCCGTGATTTGGCGGCACAATGGTTTCGATGCATGCCGCCGTGGCTCTCATTTGAATAGCTGCCAGCACCTGCTGGGCGCGGCTTTGTGACCGATTTGCATTTTTGATCCACTGCCCAGTCGCATGACCGCCGCCCTCACCGTCATCTCCTCCATGGCCACCCGCAAGCTGCTGGCCGAGCTGCTCGCCAGCCTGCCCGGCATCCCGGCAACGGTCGAATCGGTCGGCGGCGTCGACGCCGCGCGCCGCGTGGCGGCGGGCGAGGCGTTCGACGCCGTGGTGCTGGGCGCCGACGCCATCGACCGGCTGATGGCCGACGGCCACCTGCGCGCCGGCAGCCGGGTCGACCTGGTGCGCTCGGGCGTGGCGCTGGCCGTCCGTGCGGGCGCGCCGCGGCCGGACCTGGGCAGCGCGCAAGCGGTGAAGGCCGCCGTGCTGGCGGCGCGCCACATCGGCTATTCGACCGGACCCAGCGGCGTGGCGCTGGCCGCGCTGTTCGAGCGCTGGGGCATCGCCGGGCAGGTGCAGGCCAAGCTGGTGGTGCCGCCGCCCGGCACGCCAGTGGGCGCGCTGATCGCCAGCGGCGAGATCGAACTGGGTTTTCAGCAGCTGAGCGAGCTGATGTTCCTGCCCGGCATCGACGTCGTCGGCCCGCTGCCGGACGAGATCCAGATCACCACGGTCTTTGCCGGCGGCGTGGGCAGCGCGTCGCGCCAGCCGCAGGCCGCGCGCGCCCTGCTGGAGGCCCTGGCCGATCCGGCCCTGACCGCCATCAAGCGCGCCAACGGCATGGACACGGCCTGAACCCATCATGAGCGACGACCCCGAAACCACCCTGGCCATGGTGCTGCGTGGCGCGCGCCAGACACTGCGGGCCGAGCGCCGCCCGCTGCCCCAGCCCGGCCCCGGCCAGGTGCGCCTGCGCGTGCGCGCCTGCGCCGTCTGCCGCACCGACCTGCATCTGCAGGACGGTGATCTGCCCATGGCGCGCTGGCCGGTGGTGCCGGGCCACGAGGTGGTCGGCGCGGTGGACGCCCTGGGTCCCGGCGTGACCGCGCTGCGACTGGGCCAGCGCGTCGGCGTGCCCTGGCTGGGCGGCGCCTGCGGCCGGTGCCGCTACTGCCTGGCGGGCCAGGAAAACCTGTGCGACGCGCCCGAGTTCACCGGCTGCACCCTCGACGGCGGCTTTGCCACGCATGCCGTGGCCGACGCCCGCTTCTGCGTGCCGCTGGAGCGGCTGGCGCTGGACGACGCCAGCGCCGCCCCGCTGCTGTGCGCCGGCCTGATCGGCTGGCGCTCGCTGCGCCTGGCGGGCGATGACGCGCGCGTGCTGGGCCTGTACGGATTCGGCGCGGCCGCCCACCTGATCGCTCAGGTGGCGGTGGCGCAAGGGCGGCGCGTGCACGCCTTCACGCGCGCGGACGATGTGGCGGCCCAGCAGCACGCGCGCGCCCTGGGCTGCGTGTGGGCGGGCGACGCCGAGCAGGCCCCGCCCGAGCCGCTGGACGCCGCCATCCTGTTTGCCCCGGTCGGCGAACTGGTGCCGCTGGCGCTGCGAGCCGTGCGCAAGGGCGGGCGCGTGGTGTGCGGGGGCATCCACATGAGCGACATCCCCAGCTTTCCCTACGCCCTGCTGTGGCAGGAACGGCAGCTGCGCTCGGTGGCCAACCTGACGCGCGCCGACGCGCAGGAGTTCTTTGCCGCGCTGCAAACCCTGCCGCCGCTGCGGGTGCACACCAGGCCCTACCCGCTGCAGGCCGCGCAGCAGGCCATGGACGACCTGCGGGCCGGGCGCATTCAGGGCGCGGCGGTGCTGCTGCCGGATTGACGCCGACGACACGGCGTCGCGCGCGCCCACCAAGCATCAAAATGGCTGCTGACGCCTGCGTGGTCAGCGCGAGCAGCTCCTAGTTCTGTAGTATCCAGACGCCGGCGAGAGCCGCTCAATGATCGTGATCCGCGGCCTTCTTGAGCGATTTCTCGGTGAACAGGAACTCGCGCAGCTCCTTGTCGAACACCTTGTTGTTGCGGCGGATCCACTCCAGCGCCATGGCGGCGTGCTCGATCTCCTCGTCGCGGTTGTGCTCCAGCACCGCCTTCAGCTCGGGGTCGGTGCAGGCATCGGCGCGCTGGTTGTACCAGTCCACCGCCTCCAGCTCCTCCATCAGCGACACGATGGCGCGGTGCATGTTCTTGGTGGCCTCGGACAGATCACGGGGATCTTCGTGGAACTGGGTGCTCGACATGGCATTCTTCTCCTCGTTGGGGTGGACAATTGCGCGCCCGACTGTAGCAACATGAGCCTGCCCCTGAACGACCCCGACCTGCGCGCCCTGCTGGCGGCCACCCTGGCGGCGACGCCGGCCGCCGGCGCGGTGATCTGCCTGTGCGCCAACTGGTGCGGCACCTGTCGCGCGTTCGAGGCGGGCTTCCGGCAGGCCGCGCTTGCTCACCCGGGCCTGGCGTTTCGCTGGCTGGACGTGGAGGACGAAGCCGACGCCCTGGGCGAGCTGGACATCGAGACCTTCCCCACCCTGGTCATCGGCGCTGCCGATGGCGCGCCGCGCTTTGCCGGCCCGGTGCCGCCGCAGCCGGGACAGATCGGCCGCCTGCTGCACAGCCTGGGCTGGTGAACCAGGCGCGCGGGGTATTCTTGACGCTGGTCAATTGAGTGGCGGCCACCGGCACCGCACAATCCTTCCCATGTCGATCAGTTCGTACATCAAGATCATCGGCCGCGCCGCCCCGGGCGCGCAGCCGCTGTCGCGCGAGCAGGCGGCCGACCTGATGGGCCAGGTGCTCGACGGCAGCTGCACCGATCTGGAGATCGGCGCCTTCTGCGTGGCGATGCGCATCAAGGGCGAAACGCCGGAAGAAATGGCCGGCTTCCTGGACGCCGTGCATGCGCGCATGAACCGCCTGCCGGCCAGCGACCGCCCGGTGGTGGTGCTGCCCAGCCACAACGGCGCGCGCCGGCTGCCGGTGCTGACGCCGCTGCTGGCGCTGATGCTGGCGCGCAAGGGCCTGCCGGTGCTGCTGCACGGCGCCTCGACCGAGGACGGCCGCGTGACCAGCCGGGACGTGCTGGCCCAGCTGGGCATCGGCACCCATGCGCCGGCCGATCGCATTGCCAGCGGCCGCGTGCACGTGGTGCCCACCGAACGCCTGCTGCCCGGCCTCAAGCGCCTGCTGGACGTGCGCCGCGCCATCGGCCTGCGCAACAGCGGCCACGCCCTGGTCAAGATGATGAACCCCATCGACGGACCCGCCCTGGTGGTGACCAGCTACACCCACCCCGAATACGCCGCCTCGATGGCCACCACCTTCGACCTGTTCGACACCGCCGCCCTGCTGCTGCGCGGCACCGAGGGCGAGCCGGTGGCCGACGCGCGCCGCACGCCGCGCATGGTGCTGGTCAGCGACGGCGTGGCGCAGTGCGTGCAGGAGGCGCAGACCGGCCCGCTCACCACCTTGCCCCGGGTGCCGACCCTCATCGACGCCGCCACCACCGCCGACTTCACGCGCGCCGTGATGGAAGGCCGCCTGCCGGCGCCCGCCCCCGTCACCCTGCAGGTGGAGCACATCGTGCGCGCCTGCAAGGCGCTGGAAGCCGCGTACGATCCGACCCTGCTGCAACCCTTGGTGACCACGGCATGAGCTCCTCTTCACCCGGCCATGTCACGCTCGTGGGCGCCGGCCCGGGCGACCCCGAGCTGCTGACGCTCAAGGCCGTGCGCGCCATCCAGGCCGCCAGCGTGATCCTGGTCGACGACCTGGTGGGCGACGGCGTGCTGGCGCATGCCCGGCCGGACGCCCGCATCACCTACGTCGGCAAGCGCGGCGGCTGCCAGAGCACGCCGCAAGCCACCATCGAGCAGCTCATGCTGCAGGCCGCGCTGGCGGGCGAAAACGTGGTGCGCCTGAAGGGCGGCGACCCCTTCATCTTCGGCCGCGGCGGCGAGGAGGTGGACAGCCTGCGCCGCGCCGGCATCGAACCGGTGATCGTCAACGGCATCACCGCCGGCCTGGCGGCGCTGAGCAGCCTGGGCGCGCCGCTCACGCACCGCGACCACGCGCAGGGCGTGGTGTTCGTCACCGGCCACCCGCAGAAGGACGGCCCGGGCGTCGACTGGGCGCGTCTGGCCGAATCGGCGCGCGAACTGCGCCTGACGCTGGTGATCTACATGGGCATCAGCAGCGCCGCGCGCATCCAGGCCGGGCTGCTGACGGCCCTGCCCGCCGACACCCCGGTGGCGGTGATCGAGCGCGCCAGCCTGCCGGCGCAGCGCCAGTGCGTCACCCGCCTGGGCGATCTGCTGGTCGACCTGCGCCAGTGCGGCCTGGGCAGCCCGGCCGTGGTGGTGGTGGGCGACGTGGTGCGCGGCGTGGCGGCGGCCCACCAGCACCAGCACCTGCTCAGCACCGCCTGAAGCGCGCCCCCGGCATGGCTGCGGCGGGCGCCTTCGACGCCGTCATCCTGGGCGCTGGCGCTGCCGGCCTGCTGTGCGCCGCGCGGGCCGGTCAGCGCGGCCTGCGCGTGCTGCTGATCGACCACGCCGAGCGCGTGGCCGAGAAGGTGCGCATCTCCGGTGGCGGGCGCGCCAACTTCACCAACCGCGAGCTCGATGCGGCAACGCCCGAGCGGCACTACCTGAGCGCCAACCCGCGCTTTTGCCGCTCGGCGCTGGCGCGTTATCGGCCGTCCGACTTCATCGCCCTGCTCGAGCGCCACGGCATCGGCTGGCGTGAAAAGCACTGCGGCCAGCTGTTTTGCGACCGATCGGCGCGCGATCTGATCGACATGCTGCTGGCCGAATGCGCCGCCGCCACCGCGCACGGCGGCCAGGTCGAGCGCTGGCAGCCGTGCCGCGTCGAGCGCGTCGAATTCATGACGAAAAACGACGCCAGCGCCCTGCCAGAGCGCGCCGGCAGCTACATCATTCATAGCGACCGTGGCGCCGTGACCAGCCCCGCGCTGGTCGTCGCCACCGGCGGGCTGTCGATCCCCAAGATCGGCGCCAGTGGCCTGGGCCTGGCGCTGGCACGGCAGTTCGGCCTGCCGCTCGTGCCCACCCGCCCGGGCCTGGTGCCGCTGAGCTTCGATGCCGCCGCCTGGGCGCCCTATGCGCTGCTGGCGGGCGTGTCGCTGCCGGTGCGCATCGCCACCGGCCGCAAGGCGCGGCGCGCCGAATTCCACGAAGACCTGCTGTTCACCCACCGCGGGCTGTCCGGCCCGGCGGTGCTGCAAATCTCCAGCTACTGGCAGCCCGGCACGCCGATCGACATCGACCTGGCGCCCGGCGTCGACCTGCTGGCCGAACTGCAGGCCGTCAAGGCGCGCTCGCGCCGGCTGATCGCCAACGAGCTGGCCCAGTGGCTGCCGGCCCGCCTGGCCGAGGCCTGGTGCGCGCGGCAGCCGGCCTGGCAGCGCCCCATCAACGAGGCCGGCGACAAGGCGCTGGCGCAGCTGGCCGAGCGCCTGCAGCACTGGGAGCTCACGCCCACCGGCACCGAAGGCTACGCCAAGGCCGAGGTCACCGTGGGCGGCGTGGACACCCGGGCGCTGTCCTCGCGGACGCTGGAGGCCAGCGGCCAGCCGGGGCTGTACTTCATCGGCGAGGTGGTCGACGTCACCGGCTGGCTGGGCGGCTACAACTTCCAGTGGGCCTGGGCCAGCGCGGTGGCCTGCGCCGAGGCGCTGGCCGCGCGCGCCGGCCGCTGACGACCACCGGCGCGTGGCGGCGGCCCCACGCAGACCGCGCGATCACCGCGCCGGCGCACGCCCACCGCCTCACCAGCGCAGCGTCAGCCCGGCGCCCCAGGTGCTGGTCGATGGCCCGCCGCCGCGCTCGCGACGCCAGCCCAGATCAACGTCCACCGCCTCTTCCACATGCCAGATCAGGCCCAGCACCCGGTGGCGCAGCGTGCCCGTGTCGCCCCGCTGCGGGTTGCGCCGGGCGCCGACATCGGCCGCCAGCGTCCACCCCGCGACGGGCGTGTACAGCAGCGCCGCCGAGGCGTTCCACAGCGCGGTGCGGTCGCCGGCGCGGTTGCCGTTGTAGCTTGCGCCCAGGTTGCCCAGCGCCGTCCAGGCGCCGGCCTTCCAGGCGGCCAGCAGCCCCAGCGACGCCGCCGCCCGGCCCGCCCCCAGGCCCCGGCGCTGGTCACCGCTGGGCAACCAGAGCATGGGCTTGAGCGCCAGCGAACCACCGTCGTCGTCGGAACCGTACACCCGCCATTTCGCCTGCAACACCAGGTCGCCCCAGCCGCCCGCCCCCGGCGCCCCCGCCGGCCGCAGGCGCTGCGCGGGCAGGCTGAGCGCCAGGTCCAGTTCATCACTCACGCCATGGGTGATCGTCGCATTGGCCTGGGTCGTCCGTCCACGTGGCGGGGCAGTGAGATCGCGGGTGTGATCGGCGTTCAACTCCAGTTGCCAGCGCCCCGCACCCTGAGTGCCGGTGTCATCGGTCAGCAACGGGTGCGCGGCCTGCGCCCGCGGCCACGGCAACAGGCACAGACAGGTCAGCGCCCACGGGCCCCAGCGCCCCAAACCCAGGCCCGCCGGCCGCTGCTGAAGCTTGCGCATCGCCTGATCCTCCCGCCCACGCGGGCAAAGCCGACAGTTTAATGTGATTGCGACGTATTCTCATTTAAAATCGCTGCTGTCGGCCCTGAATGCAGCGGCCGTGCAACGCGGTGTCCTGATACCGCTGCCGCACGGCACGCGGATTGTCTATAATGCTGGGCTTTGCTGGCAAAAGCCCCGCCGGCCAAATACCAGTTATTGTGCGGGGCATGTTTTGCGGCGCATGGCGATGTGCCGGTGGGCGGGGCCTGATCTACCCTGCTGCATCACCGCCCTCACCCTCTGGCCGCGTATTCAACGGAAATTGAATGACCACCATCCGCGTTAAAGAGAACGAACCGTTTGACGTCGCGCTGCGCCGCTTCAAGCGCACCATCGAAAAGCTGGGCCTTCTGACCGAACTGCGCGCCCGCGAGTTCTACGAGAAGCCCACCGCCGAGCGCAAGCGCAAGAAGGCCGCCGCCGTCAAGCGCCACCACAAGCGCGTGCGCAGCATGCAGCTGCCCAAGAAGCTGTACTGATCGGCTTCTTTCTCGCCACCCTTCAAAGGCTCGCCGGGGACGCTCAGCGGGCCTTTTTGCTTTCCGCCATCACCATCGCCATGACCCTCAAGGACCAGATCACCGAAGACATGAAGACCGCCATGCGCGCCAAGGACAGCGCGCGGCTGGGCACCATCCGCCTGCTGCAGGCGGCGATGAAGCAAAAGGAAGTCGATGAGCGCGTCATCCTGGACGACGCCGCCGTCGTCGCCATCGTCGACAAGCTGATCAAGCAGCGCAAGGACAGCATCGCCGCCTTCACCCAGGCCGACCGCCAGGACCTGGCCGACCGGGAAGCCGCCGAGATCCAGGTGCTGCAGGCCTATCTGCCGGCACGCCTGTCGGCCGACGAGATCGCCGCCGAGGTGCGCGCCGTCGTCGCCGAACTCGGCGCCAGCGGCCCGGGCGACATGGGCAAGGTGATGGGCGCGGTCAAGACCCGCCTGGCCGGCAAGGCGGAGATGGCCGCCGTCAGCGCGGCGGTCAAGGCGGCGCTGGTCGGCGCGAGCTCCTGAAATAATAGCTTTCAGCGCGCTCCCAGCAAGCGCCAGACATTGATTTGATCCTAGTCCGGCGGCATGGCGGCACCGCCGGCCGACCGCCCAGCTCGTCACATTTCGACGCAAACTGCGGCCGGACTTTGCACGCCCGACACCTGGCCGGGCAAACCGCCCGCGGCACTGGCGCGTTGATTGAGCGCCGGTACAGCCTGGACTTCCTGTGCCGGCCCGACATAGGCCATGGCATCTGCTTTCTCCCGTTTCTCCTGGCGCCGCTGGTGTGGCGGCGTCCTGCTGCTGGCGCCGCTGCTCGGCTGGGCGCAGGCCGACCCGCCAGCCCGCGTGGCCTATGTCAGCGCGCTGGAGGGCACGGCGCAGATCGCCACCGACGGCCGCCACCTGCAGCCGGCCGGCTTCAACTGGCCGGTCACCACCGGCACCCGGCTGCTGGTCGATCCCGGCACGCGCGCCGAGCTGCAGGGCGGCTGGACCGCCGTGCGCCTGGCCGGCCCGGCCGACCTGAGCGTCACCCGGCTCGACGACGACACCACCCAGCTGGCGCTGACCGACGGCAGCCTGTCGCTGCGCGTGCGCCAGCTGCAACCGGGCGAGCGGGTCGAGATCGACACCCCGCAGCTGGCCGTGGTGGCCCAACAGCCCGGCGAATACCGCGTCGACGTCGACCCACGCGGCAACACCACGCGCCTGACGGTGCACGCCGGCAGCGCCACCGTGTATGGCGGCACCGGCCAGTCGGCCGGCGTGGGCAACCGCCAGCAGGTGACGTTTGTCGGGCGCGATTTGCTCGTCACCCAGGCCGCCCCGGCGGCGCGCGACGGCTTCGACCAGTGGGCCGCCACGCGCGACGCGCTGGAGGAGCGCTCCCGCTCGGCGCAGTATCTGCCGCGCGATCTGCCCGGTTACGCCCAGCTCGACGCCTGGGGCGAATGGGCGCAGGATGCCACCTACGGCAGCGTCTGGTACCCCACCCTCACCGTGGCCGACTGGGCGCCGTATCGCTACGGCCGCTGGGCCTGGGTCGAGCCCTGGGGCTGGACCTGGGTGGACGACGCGCCCTGGGGCTTCGCCCCCTCGCACTACGGCCGCTGGACGCAGATCGGCCCGCGCTGGGCCTGGGTGCCCGGCCGCTTCGGGCCGCGCCCGGTGTATGCGCCGGCGCTGGTGGCCTTCGTCGGCGGCGGCAGCGGCAGCCTGAGCTGGGGTGTGTCGCTGGGCAGCGGCGCGCCTGGCACGGCCTGGTTTCCGCTGGCCCCCGGCGAGCCCTGGACACCGCACTACCACGCCAGCGACCGCTACCGCCGCGGCCTGAACTGGGACGACGGGCGCGAGCGCGTGCGCCCGCCCCCGGACAGCTATTTCTTCCAGCGCCGGCCGGGCGCCATCAGCGTGGCGCCGGTGGACCATTTCGGCGGTGGTGGAGACCGTGGCCGCCGCCCGCATTTCGGCGATGGCAGCCGCCTGCCGCCGGGGGCGCTGGCCGAAGGCCGCGTGGTGGCGCCGCCGCCGCGCGCCTACGTGCCGGGCATGACCACGCAGGCCCCGCTGCCCCCGCCGCGCCCCGGCGGCATGGTGATGCCCGGCCCGCGCCCACCCGGTGCCGGCGTCGACCGCGACGTCCCGCCGCCCGGCAGCATGCCCCCGCCCCGCCCCGGCGACGGCGTCCAGCGGCCCGACCGGCCGATGCCGCGCCCATCCGGTCTGCCGGGCGACGACCAGCGCGAGCGTGATCGCTGGCTGCGCGATCCCGGCCCGCGCAGCGGCCAGCCGCTACCGGCGCCCGTCACGCCACCCGATGCCGCGGCGCGCGAGCAGCAGCTTCAACGGCAGTTGCAGCAGCGCCAGGAAGCCCTGGTGCGCGAGCGCCAGCAGCGCGAGGCCCAGCCGCCGGTCTTGCCGATGCAAGCCCTGCCGCCCGCCGCCCGGCCGCCCCAGCCGCCACCGATGGAGCAGGCGCCGCGTGTGTTCGAGCGCGCCGCGCCCCCCGTGCGCCCGCCACCACCGAGCGAAGGACGCGCCACGCCGTCGCCGCCACGCACGCCACCGGTGTTCGAGTCGCGGCCGATGCCGCCGCGCGAGTCGGGCACCTTCGCGCCACGCGAGCAAAGGGTGCGCGAGCCACAGCCGCGCCAGCGCGAATTCGAGCCGCACGAACGCCGGGAGCGCGCCCCGGCCCGGATCTCGCCCGAAGGCATGGGCGGCTGAGCCGGGCCGGCGCTCAGGCGCTCAGTTGCCCGCCACCGTCATGCGGTCGATCAGCACCGAACCGACGGTCTTGGAGCCGAAGGTGTAGGCATCGGCCCCCACGGCCTGGATGCCCATGAACATGTCGCGCAGGTTGCCGGCGATGGTGATTTCCTGCACCGGGTAGGCGATGCGGCCGTTTTCGACCCAGAAGCCGCTGGCGCCACGCGAATAGTCGCCGGTGACGTAGTTCACGCCCTGACCCATCAGCTCGGTGACGAACAGGCCGGTGCCCAGCTTGCGCAGCATCTCGTCCAGGTCGTCGCCCGGCCGCGTCAGGCGCGAGGCCAGCACCAGGTTGTGCGAGCCGCCGGCGTTGCCGGTGGTCTTCATGCCCAGCTTGCGCGCCGAGTACGAACTGAGAAAGTAGCCCCGCAGCTGGCCGGCGTCGACCACCTGGCGCGGCTGCACCCGCACGCCCTCCTCGTCGAACGGCGACGAGCCCTTGCCGCCGCGCACGAACGGATCCTCGCTGATGTCGATGTGCGCGGGAAACACCGGCTTGCCCAGCGCATCGAGCAGGAACGAGGTGCGCCGGTACAGCGCGCCGCCGCTGACCGCCTGCACCAGGCTGCCCAGCAAGCCGGCGGCCAGCGGCGACTCGAACAGCACCGGGCAGGCGCCGGTGGCAATCTTGCGGCTGCGCAGGCGGCTGAGGGCGCGCTCGGCCGCGTAGCGACCCACGGCCTCGGGCGCCGCCAGCTCGCGCGCGTCGCGCATCGAGCTGTACCAGTAGTCGCGCTGCATGTCCTCGCCCTTGCCGGCGATCGGCGCCACCGAAAGGCTGTGGCGCGAGCTGGCGTAGCCGCCGCGAAAGCCGTGCGTGTGGGCGCTGAAGAAATGGCTTTGCTGCGCCGACACGCTGGCGCCTTCACTGTTGGTGATGCGTCGGTCGACCGCGAAGGCGGCGCGCTCGCAGACCAGCGCCAGCTCGGCCGCCTGCTCGCTGGTGATCGGCCAGGGGTGGAACAGGTCCAGGTCGCGCTGCTCGCCGGGCGGTGCCACGTCGGCCTCGTCGGGCAGGCCGGCGGCCGGGTCTTCGGCGGTGAAGCGGGCGATGTCGTAGGCCGCCTGTACGGTGCGCTCGATGGCGGCGCGCGAAAAATCCGAGGTGCTGGCGTTGCCGCGGCGCTGGCCCAGGTACACCGTCACGCCCAGCGACTTGTCGCGGTTGCGCTCCACCGTCTCCAGCTCGCCCTTGCGCACGCCCACGCTCAGGCCCACGCCTTCGGAGGCCTCGGCGCCGGCGTCGCTGGCACCCAGCGCCCTGGCATGGGCGATGGCGGCGTCCACCAGTTCCTCGAAAAAGGCGCGGGAATAAGAAAAGCCCGGCAACGGGTGAGCGGTGTCTTGCATGGTGGCGGCTATCATACTTGCGGACTTTTCAACCTCTCCCCATGTCCCGCAAACCCCGAAAAGGCTATTACGTGCGCGGCCAGTTCGTCGCCGAAGGCAGCGAACTGGACCAGGAGCTGCGCCGCGAACAGCAGGCCGACGGCCCCAGCAAGACCGAGCTGAAGGCGCAAAGCGCCGAGCTGCAGGCGCTGGGCGAGCAGCTGCTGACCCTGCGCGCCAACCTGCTGGAGCCGCTGGCGCTGCCGGCCCGGCTGCTGGACGCGCTGGAGGAGCTGCAACGCATCAGCAACTTCGAGGGCAAGCGGCGCCAGAGCCAGTACGTCGGCAAGCTGATGCGCCAGCTGCCGGGCGAGGACGTGGCCGCCATCCGCGCCGCGCTGCACGCGCAGCGCCAGGGCGCCGCGCGCGACACCCTGCGCCTGCACGCCGCCGAGCACTGGCGCGAGCGCCTGGCCACCGACGACGCCGCGCTGGCCGCCTGGATCACCCAGTTTCCCGATACCGACGCGCAGCAGTTGCGCGCCCTGGTGCGCCAGGCCCGCAAGGACGCGCCGACGCCGCAGGACGACGCCACGGCGCGCGCCCACGGCCAGGCGGCGCGCCACGGCCGCGCCTGGCGCGAGCTGTTCCAGCTCATCCAGGCCGCACTGGCGCGCGCCGAGGCGGCCGGCCCCGGCCTGGACGATGAGCCGCCCTACACCGACGATACCCGCGCCGGTTGAGCGCCAGCAGCTTCTGTTTCGATAGCGATTTCCATGAATTCCCACGATCCCGTCACCATTGGCATCGTCTCCATCAGCGATCGCGCCTCCAGCGGCGCCTACGAAGACAAGGGCCTGCCCGCGCTGCAGGACTGGCTGGGCCGGGCGCTGAAGAACTCGATACGCTTCGAGCCGCGCCTGATCCCAGACGAGCAGGCCACCATCAGCCGCACGCTGATCGAGCTGGTCGACGCTGGCTGCGCCCTGGTGCTGACCACCGGCGGCACCGGCCCGGCGCCGCGCGACGTCACGCCCGAGGCCACGCTGGCGGTGGCCGACAAGCTGATGCCCGGCTTTGGCGAGCAGATGCGCCAGATCAGCCTGGCGTTCGTGCCCACCGCCATCCTGTCGCGGCAAGTCGCCGTCATCCGGGGCAAGAGCCTGATCATCAACCTGCCCGGCCAGCCCAAGGCCATCGCCGAGACGCTGGAAGGCCTGAAGAACGCCGACGGCCAGCCCCAGGTGCACGGCATCTTCGCCGCCGTGCCCTACTGCATCGACCTGATCGGCGGCCCCTACCTGGAAACCGACGACGCAGTGTGCAAGGCCTTCCGGCCGAAGAACGCGCAGCGCCCGCCCCGGGCCTGACGCCGCCGCCGGGCCGGCCGGCGGCGGAACGCCCTCCTCCCGGGTCCGTGATCGCTATCGAATCAGAAGCTGCTGGCGCAGATGGGGCGCGCTCTGAGGCCCCAAAATGCGGATCAATTGATCTCCAAACGTGACCGCTTCACCGGCGCGCGGTAACCCCTGGTTGCCGCTGGGCCCGGCTTGTCACACCCGAACGGGGGATCGGCGCCAAGATGCGGCCCATGGAAGGAATCACCCCCATGACCAGCCCATCACCCCGTCTTCGCCACCTCGCCCTGGCCGCCGCCCTGCTGGCCGGCCTGGCCAGCACCGGCTGCGCCAGTCGCCCCACCCATGCCCAGATCGGCACCGGCGTTGGTGCGGTGGTTGGCGGCGCCACCGGCCATGTGCTGTTTGGCGGGCCGCTGGGCACCATCGGCGGCGCTGCCGCCGGCGCCCTGATCGGTCATGAAGTGGGCAAGAACCAGCGGCGCTGACGCGCGGCGCTCACTTGCCGACCAGCTGGTTCAGCTTGTCGGCCTCGAAGCTCTCCTGCATCGAGGCGTCGCCCGGCACGCAGTCCGGGTCGACCTGGCAGGCCAGCTTCTCGACCGCCTGCCACAACAGGGCGATCTGGTGCTCGTGCGTGGCGGTGCCGTCGATCAGCCCGCGCAGCGCCTGGCTGACCGGGTCATCGCTCTGCGTCACGCCATAGGCCGAAAAACCCATCTTGGCCGCCGCTTCCTCGCGCCGCGTCAGCTCGTCGGCCAGGATGATGCGCGCCGGGTTGCCGACCGCCGTGGCGCCGGCCGGCACCGGCTTGGTGACCACCGCGCTGGAGCCGATCTTGGCGCCGTCGCCCACGGTGAAGCCGCCCAGGATCTGGCTGGACGCCCCCACCACCACGCCCTTGCCCAGCGTCGGGTGGCGCTTGCTGCCCTTGGCCAGCGAGGTGCCGCCCAGCGTCACGCCCTGGTAGATGGTGCAGTCGTCGCCGATCTCGGCGGTTTCGCCAATCACCACACCCATGCCGTGGTCGATGAACACGCGCTCGCCGATCTTTGCGCCGGGGTGGATCTCGATGCCCGTGAGAAAGCGCCCCCAGTGCGAGATCCAGCGCGCCAGCCAGTGCCAGCCGGCGTTCCACAGCGGGTGCGCCAGCCGGTGCAGCACCAGGGCATGGAAGCCCGGATACGAAAACACCACGTCCCACACGCTGCGCGCGGCGGGATCGCGTTCCAGGATGGCCTGGGTGTAGGAGCGGATGCGGGACCACATGGGGGGGGTGAAAGTCTAGCGCGGCCGCGACGCGTCCTGCATGGCACGCGCGATGCCGCGCAGGATGTGAAGCTCCTCCAGCGTCGGCTGGGCGCGGTTGAACAGCTGCTGCAGGCGTGGCATCAGCTTCCTGGGCGCGGCGGGGTCGAGAAAGCCGACGTCGACCAGCGCCTGCTGCCAGTGCGCCAGCATGGCGGCCAGCTGCGCGGCGTCGGCATGGCGCGGCGCGGCGGTCGCGGGCGTGACGTCGAAGCCACCAAAGCGCCCCGCCAGCGCCTGCCGCCAGTCGTAGGCGAGCAGCTGCACGGCGGCGGCCAGGTTGAGCGAACCGTAGTCCGGGTCGGTCGGAATGCTGAGCGCGACATGGCAGCGGTACACGTCCTGGTTGCGCATGCCGTAGCGCTCGGAGCCGAACAGGAAGGCCACGCCCTGCGCCGATTCAAGATCGAAATCGACCGCTGGCGCTTGCTGGTCGAGCGTCAGCAGCTCCTGTTTCAATAGCAAATCGAAGTGGTCGCGCGGCGCCCGCGTGGGCGGCCCGAAGTCGCGCGGCGTCATCGCCGTGGCGCACAGGTGGGTCATGCCGACGAGCGCCTCGTCCAGCGTGGCCACGCAGCGCGCCCGCGCCAGCACGTCCGCGGCGCCGCTGGCGCGCTCGACGGCCTCGGTCCGGCTCAAGACGTCGGGCCAGCGCGGGTTCACCAGCACCAGGTCGTCGAAGCCCATCACCTTCATGGCGCGCGCCACCGCGCCGACGTTGCCGGCGTGGCTGGTCTCGATCAACACGAAGCGGGTGCGCGGAGGGCTCATGGGCGCGATTGTCGCCTTGCCGATAACATGCGCGGCTTGTTTGCGTCACATACCAGCGCCTCCATGACCACCACACACATCGCCAACGTCACCCTCAACACCCAGGCCAACGTCTACTTTGACGGCAAGTGCGTCTCGCACGGCTTTCAGCAGGCCGACGGCCGCCGCGCCAGCGTCGGCGTGATCCTGCCGGCCAGTCTCACCTTCAACACCGGCGCGGCCGAAGTCATGGAATGCGTGGCCGGCGGCTGCGAATACCGTCTGGCCGGCGACAGCGACTGGAAAGCCTGCGGGCCGGGCCAGCGCTTCAGCATCCCGGCCAACTCCTCTTTCGAGATCCGCGTCGCCGAGGCCTACCACTACATCTGTCACTTCGGCTGACCCGTCATGGCTGTCCCGCGCGCCGCCAGCGATGCCCGCCTGATCGATTCGCGCACCGCCGCCTGGCGCCTGCTGGTGGTGGTGCTGCTGGTGACGCTGGGCAACAGCGCCATGTACGTGGTGTCAGTGGTGCTGCCGGCGGTGCAGGCCGAATTCGGCATCGGCCGCGCCGGCGCCTCGCTGCCCTACACCCTGATGATGGTGTGCCTGGGCATCGGCGGCCTGTGGACCGGCCTGTGGGCCGACCGCTGGGGTATCGCCCGCGTGCTGTGGCTGGGCTCGGCCGCGGTCGGCGCCGGCTACGTGCTGGCGGCGCTGTCGGGCAGCGTGTGGATGTTCGGCCTGGCCCACGGCCTGCTGGGGCTGCTGGGCGGCGCCGCCACCTTCGCGCCGCTGATGGCCGACACCGGCCTGTGGTGGCACCGGCGGCGCGGCATTGCCATGGCCATCTGTGCCAGCGGCAACTACATCGCCGGCACGCTGTGGCCGCCGCTGGCGCAATGGGGCATCACCCACCACGGCTGGCGGCCGACCTATGTCGTGCTGGGGCTGGTGTGCGGCACGGGCATGGCGCTGCTGGCGCTGGCCATGCGCCGGCCGCCGCCCGCGCTGTCGGCCCATCCGGCCAGCCAGGGCGCCGCGACGACGCGCGTCACGCCGTGGCCGCCGGAGCGCCCGTTCGGCCTGGCGCCGGCGCAGGCGCAGTGGCTGCTGTGCGTGGCCGGCGTGGCCTGCTGCGTGGCCATGTCGATGCCGCAGGTGCACATCGTGGCCTATTGCACCGACCTGGGCTACGGCGCGGCGCGCGGCGCCGAGATGCTGTCGCTGATGCTGGCCAGCGGCATCGTCAGCCGGCTGGTGTCGGGCTGGATCTGCGACCACATCGGCGGTATCCGCACGCTGCTGCTGGGCTCGGCCCTGCAGGGCGTGGCGCTGCTGATGTTCCTGCCGGTCGATGGTCTGGTGCCGCTGTACGTGGTGTCGGCGCTGTTCGGGCTGTTCCAGGGCGGCATCGTGCCGTCCTACGCCATCATCGTGCGCGAGCACTTCGCGCCGCGCGAGGCCGGTGCCCGCACCGGCGCGGTGATCATGGCCACGCTGCTGGGCATGGCGCTGGGCGGCTGGATGAGCGGCTGGGTGTTCGACCTGACCGGCAGCTACCGCGCTGCCTTCCTCAACGGCATCGGCTGGAACCTGCTGAACCTGGCCATCGCCAGCTGGCTGCTGTGGCGCACACGCGGGCCGGGCCTGCGGTTGGCGGCGCTGCGCTGAGGGCAGCCCCAAATCGCGCCGACCGGCGCCCCACACGCCCGAACGGCGCCATCAACGGGCACGCCCGGCCCCTGCCGCGCGCCGTGCAGGCCATGCACGCCACGGAAACCCCGGCCATCGCGGCGCGTGACCGGCGCTTGCGCATCGGGCTTGACTGCGCCACCCCAACAGGAAGAAGCTGCGGCCCTTGACCGCCGGTCCAGTGGCCCCACCGGCCCCGCCCTGCCCGACACCAGGGAGCCCGAACACCCGAAGTCCCCTCGGGATTCACCCTAATGGTATTCTTGAATTGCCTATTTTAAAATTTGCGTTCCGTTTAATAGAATTTTTGAGCGATTGTCGAACCTCGATCCCAGGCAGGCGATTCGTCCATGACCACAAGACTACTGGTAGGCGCCATCAGCGGTGAAGCCACCCGCCTGGCCACCCGGGTGCTTGACCACCTGCTGAGCAGCCCGGTGGCGCGCTGCGGCGCGCTGTCGCCCTGGCCGGCGCACGCGATCACGGACCAGAATGAGCAGCAGCCGCTGCTGGCTTTCACGCGCATGCTCAGCCATGCCGCACAGCAAAGCGGCCGCCAGCAGCTGGGGCTGGAGATGGCCGCCTTTGAGTCCGAGCCGACCCCCAGCATCTTCGGCGAGCTGTTCACCTGCGCGCCCACGCTCGGCGACGCACTGCATGCCCTGGCGCGCTACTTTCCCGTCAGCCAGACCGGCACCACGGTCGAGCTGACGCAGTCGCACGGCATCGCCCATCTGTCCTACCAGATCCGCGATCCGGCGGTGGGCGACCCGCTGCACGACGCCGCCTACACGCTGGGCAAGATTCAGCGCACCCTGCGGCGCTGCGCCGGGCCGTCCTGGCGGCTCGATCACGTCACGCTGGCGGTGCCTGCCCCGGGCGGCACCGACGCTTACCAGCGATTTTTCGGCGCGCCCGTGGTTTGCAACGCCGCCTACACCGGCCTGCATTTCTCAGCCCAAGCCCTGGAGCGCCCGATCCCCACCGCCGACGCCCGGCGCTACCGCAACTTTTGCGCGCAACTGGAGCTGCGCATGCCCCGCTGCGCCACCCCGGGCCTGCTGGGTGACGCGCTGCGGACCTGGATGACCTACGCCGCCAGGGAGGGCCGCGCGACGCTGGAGCAGGCCGCCAGCGACTTCGGCGTCACGCCGCGCACGCTGCAACGGCGCCTTCAGGAGCAAGGCGTCGGCTTTCAGGACCTGCTGGCCCAAGTACGCATGCAGACCGCCTGTCGCATGCTGAGCGAGAGCCGGTTACCCGTCACGCGGATCGCCGAGCAGCTGGGTTTCAGCGAAACCAGCGCGTTCACGCGCGCCTTCCGCAACCACGCGCGGATGAGTCCGCGCGCGTTCCGCCAGGCCGCCAGCGCGACTTGAGCCGCAGCGCCCGCGCCACGGACCGATTGTCGTGATCGGTCAAGTCCTTTCGGCAATCGCTGGGTACGCTGTGGCTTCGCTTTCACCCCTCATGGACAAGTCCGCGCACGCGCCCGATCCACCGTCAACCTGACTTGTCCGCCGACCGATCCTCCTCAGCAAGGCATCCCCATGAGCAGCACCCCTAGCGCCAACTGGCAAAAGGATATCGCCCACGTCGTCCATCCTTACTCCAACCTCGACGCCCACGACCGGCGCGGGCCCGTGGTCATCACGCGCGGCGACGGCTGTTACGTGGAGGATGAGAGCGGCAAGCGCTACCTGGAAGGCATGTCCGGTCTGTGGTGCGCCTCTCTCGGCTTTTCCGAAAAACGCCTGGTCGACGCCGCCATGGCGCAGTTCAACACCCTGCCCTACTACCACCTGTTCAACCACCGCTCGCACCCGCCGGGCATCGCGCTGGCGGAAGCGCTCACCGCGATCGCGCCGCAAGGGCTGAACCACGTCCTGTTCGCCAATTCGGGCTCCGAAGCCAACGATGCGGCAGTCAAGCTGGTCTGGTACTACAACAACCAGCTCGGCCGACCGAAGAAAAAGAAGATCATCTCCCGCATCAATGGCTACCACGGCGTCACCGTGGCTTCGGGCAGCCTCACGGGGCTCGTGCACGTCCACCGTGATTTCGACCTGCCGATCCCGCAGGTGCTGCACACCGACTGCCCCAGCCACTACCACTTCGCCCAGCCGGGCGAAACCGAGGCGCAGTTCGCCGAGCGCCTGGCGGACAACCTGGAGCAGATGATCCTCAGGGAGGGCCCGGACACGGTGGCGGCCTTCATCGCCGAGCCGATCAATGGCTCGGGCGGCGTGATCGTGCCGCCCGCCGGCTACTTCGACCGCGTGCAGGCCATCCTGAAGAAGCACGACGTGCTGTTCATCGTCGACGAGGTGATCTGCGGGTTCGGTCGCACCGGCCAGATGTTCGGCAGCGACAGCTTCAAGCTCAAGCCCGACATGATGACCGTGGCCAAGGGCCTGTCGGGGGCCTACCAGCCGATCTCCGGCCTGCTCATCACCGACCAGATCCATGAAGCCCTGAAAGCCGGCAGCCGCAAGCTGGGCGCCTTTGCCCATGGCCTGACCTACGCGGCTCACCCGGTGGCTGCCGCCGTGGCACTGGAGACGATCAAGCTGTACGAGGAGCGCAGGATCGTTGAGCATGTGCAAGCACTCGCGCCCTATTTCTTCGAGCGCCTGAATGGCCTGGCTGGTCACCCCCTGGTCGGTGAGGTGCGGGGCATGGGCCTGCTGGCCGCCGTCGAAATCACGGCCGACAAGGCCAGCAAGACGCCCTTCGCGGCCGACAAGGCGGTCGGCGCCTGGATCCAGAACAAGGCCATGGAACACGGCGTCATCGTGCGCGCCATCGCCAACTGCATCGCGCTGTGCCCGCCGCTGATCAGCGAACGCCAGCACATCGACGAGCTGGTGGACGGGCTGGCCAAGGCGTTTGACGCGGCGCAGGCGCAATTCGGCACCGCGGTCGCCACTGGCTGACTCGCCTCAACCACACCAACCCAACGGTCTGAACTCGGAGCGTCTCTTTCATGTACGAAACCTTGGCCCTCTACATCGACGGCGAATTCATCCAGGGCGGCGGCCGCGTCGAGCAACCCGTGCTGGACCCCGCCACCGGCAACACCATCGGGCAGCTGCCGCATGCCACGCGTGCCGACCTGGATCGCGCGCTGGCAGCCGCTGAACGCGCCTTCGCCACGTGGCGGCATGTGTCGCCGATGGAACGCAGCGCCATCCTGCGCAAGGTGGGCCAGCTCAGTCGCGAACGGGCCAAGGAGATTGGCCGCAACATCACCCTCGACCAGGGCAAGCCGCTGGCCGAGGCCGTGGGCGAGGTGGCGCGCTGCGCCGACCACTGCGACTGGCACGCCGAGGAATGCCGCCGCATCTACGGTCGGGTGATTCCACCGCGCACGCCGAACGTGCGGCAGTTCGTGCTGCGCGAGCCGATTGGCGTGTGCGCGGCCTTCACCCCCTGGAATTTTCCCTACAACCAGGCGATCCGCAAGATCGCCGCCGCCGTTGGGGCGGGCTGCACCATCATCATCAAAGGCGCCGAAGACTCGCCCAGCGCGGTGGTGGCCATTGCGCGCCTGTTTCACGAGGCGGGTTTGCCCCCCGGCGTGCTGAACGTCGTGTGGGGAGTGCCACACGAAGTGTCGGAATATCTGATCGCCTCGCCGATCGTACGCAAGGTGTCATTCACGGGCTCGGTGCCGGTGGGCAAGCAACTGGCCGCGCTGGCCGGCAGCCACATGAAGCGCATCACGATGGAACTGGGGGGGCACTCGCCGGTCATCGTGTGCGCGGACGCCGACGTCGAGCGCGCTGCGACCATGCTGTCGGCGATGAAGTTCAGCAATGCCGGCCAGGTGTGCGTGTCTCCGACGCGCTTTTTCATTCAAGAGCCGGTCTGGGATCGCTTCATGGCCCGTTTCACCGAGCTCAGCCGCGCCATCAAGGTGGGCCCCGGCCTGGAGGCCGACACCCGGATGGGGCCGCTGGCCCACGCCCGTCGCGTGACGGCGATGGCCGAGTTCGTCGAGGATGCCGCCGCGCGCGGCGCCCGCATCGAGACCGGCGGTGAACGCCTGGGCGACATCGGCAACTTCTTTGCGCCAACGGTGATCGCCGCGCCCCCGGACGACGCCCGCATCATGCAGGCCGAACCCTTTGGCCCGATTGCCGCCTGTGTCCCGTTCAAGGATCTGGACGAGGCCCTGCGGCGCGCCAACAGCTTGCCCTATGGCCTGTCGTCCTACGCCTTCACCAGCAACACCCGCAACGCCCTGCAGATCCAGAACGGCCTGGAGGCCGGCATGGTCAACATCAACCATTTCGGCCAGGCGCTGCCCGAAACGCCGTTTGGCGGCATCAAGGACAGCGGCATGGGCAGTGAAGGTGGCACTGAAACATTCGACGGTTACCTGGTCACCAAATTCGTCACCCAGATGGACTGAGCAACGTCGGTCGCGACTTCCCCCCTATCGACGCCTGAGCTTGCAGACCACGCGCACTGCCCAACTGCTCTGTCCCACCCATTCCCCCCCTGAGTCAACTCCACCCGAGGACTTCCCCATGAAAAAACCGATGAGACAACTCTTGAGCACCTCCGTGCTGGCCGCCTGCCTGAGCGCAACCGCCGCCTGGGCGGCGACGCCGGCCGACACGCTGGTCATCGCCCGCGACATTGGCACCATCCTCAGCCTGGATCCCCAGGAGGCGTTTGAAATCGCCCCGGGCGATGCCCTCAACAGTCTGTACCTGCGCCTGGTGCAGCACGATCCGGCGGACTTTTCGAAGATCGTCGCGGGTGTCGCGCAGAGCTGGCAAGCGGCGCCCGACGGCAAGCAGATCGTGTTCCAGATCCGCAAGGACCTCAGTTTCCAGTCAGGCAACCCGGTGACGGCCGAGGACGCCGCCTTCTCGCTGCAACGCGGCATCCTGCTGGACAAGCAACCGGCCATCATCCTGCGCCAGTTCGGCTGGAACAAGGACAACGTCAAGCAGCGCGTGAGGGCCGATGGCGACAAGCTGGTACTGAGCTTTGACCAGCCCTACTCGACCGAGCTGATCCTCAGCGCGCTCAGCGCCGCCATCGCCTCGGTGGTGGACATGAAGCTGGTGATGTCCAACGAGCGCAACGGCGATCTGGGCAACGGCTGGCTGCGCACCCGATCGGCCGGCGCCGGTGCCTACAAGCTGGTCGAATGGAAAGCCAAGGACGCCGTGGTGCTGGAGGCGTTTCCTGGCTTCAAGGGCGGCACGCCGGCCAAGCTCAAGCGGGTGATCATCCGCCACATCGCCGAGCCGGCCACCCAGCGCTTGCTGCTGGACAAGGGCGACATCGACGTGGCCTCCGACCTCAAGGCCGACCAGGTGCAGTCGATCAAGGGCAACGCCAACCTGAAGATGGTGCAGATCCCGCGCGGCACCGTCTATTACCTGGCGCTCAACACCGCCAACCCCAACCTGTCCAAGCCCGAGGTCTGGCAGGCGATGCGCTGGCTGATCGACTACGACGGCATTGCCAACAAGCTGTTTTCAGGCCAGTACAGGGTCAACCAGTCCGCCGTGGCCAAGGGAACGCCGGGCGCCCTGACCGACGAGCCGTACAAACTGGACCCCGCCAAGGCCAAGGCCCTGCTGGCCAAGGCCGGTTTCCCCAACGGGTTTTCCATGTCGCTGGAGACCTCGGGCGCCAGCCCGTATCACGAGGTGTCGCAGTCGCTGCAGTCCACTTTCGCCCAGGGCGGCATCAAGGTGGAGCTGCGCATGGGTGAGCCGTCCCAGGTGCTGACGCGCTACCGCGAGCGCCGTCACGACGCGCTGGTCTTCGTCTGGGCCCCGGACTACTCCGACCCCAGCTCGACCCTGGAGTTCTTCAGCCGCAACACCGACGACTCGGACAAGGCCAGCAACAAGAACGCGCCGTGGCGCGCCCACTGGCTGACGCCCGAGCTGACCGCCGAAGCCGACAAGGCCTCGCACGAAGTCGATGACGGCAAGCGCATGAAGATCTACGCCGACATCCAGCGCAAGCTGCGTGACGAGTCGCCGTTCACCTTCCTGATCCAGAAGCTGGAGCCGATCGCCATGCGCTCCAACGTGCACAACTATTCAGGTGCCGTGACGTTTGACTCCACGCCCTACTGGGTGATCGAGAAGCGGTGAACGAGATGGCCACCTCAGCCGCGCCACCGTGCGACGACGACGGCGCCGAGCTCACCCCCCGCCGCCGGGGCCGCTCGGCGCGGCTGAAGCGTGGCCTGCGCTGGCTGGGCTCCACCCTGCTGACCTCGTGCATCACGTTGGTGGGCCTGCTGGTGGTGACCTTCGCGCTGGGGCGCGTGTTGCCGTCCGATCCGGTGCTGCGCGTGGTCGGCGATCGCGCCTCGCAGGAGCAGTACGACGAGGTCTTTCGGCAGCTGCGCCTGGACCGGCCGCTGACGGAGCAGTTCGCGGCCTATGCCAGCGAGATGGTGCGTGGCGACTTCGGTCAGTCGCTGGTCACCCGCAATCCCATCAGTGCCGACATCGCGCGCTACTTTCCGGCCACGTTTGAACTGGCGACGGTGGCCATATTGCTGGGCGTGTTGTTCGGCATCCCGATCGGAGTGATGTGCGCGCAGTACGCCAACCGCCTGCCCGATCACCTGGGCCGCATGGTGTCGCTGATCGGCTACTCGGTGCCGGTCTTCTGGCTCGGCATCGTCGGCTTGCTGGTCTTCTACGCCAAGCTCGAATGGGTCGCCGGCCCTGGCCGACTGGACACCGTGTACCGCTACTCGGTCCCCGAGGTGACGCACCTGATGCTGATCGACACCGCACTGGCCGGCGAATGGGATGCGTTCCGCAACGCCGTCTCCCACCTGGTGCTGCCCGCCAGCCTGCTCGGACTGATCGCGCTGGGCTACATCGCGCGCATGACGCGCAGTTTTCTGCTGTGGCAACTGCGGCAGGACTACACCACGGTCTTGCGTGTCAAGGGCCTGTCCGACGCCGCCATCATCTGGCGCCACGCGCTCTACAACGCCGCCGGACCGGTGCTGGCCATCGTCGCCCTGACCTACGCCTACCTGCTCGAAGGGGCCGTGCTGACCGAAACGGTGTTCGCCTGGCCTGGCCTGGGCATGTACATCACCGATTCCCTGTTCGCCTCCGATGTGCCGGCGGTACTCACGGCCACCTTGCTGGTCGGCGTCATCTTCATGGTCGTCAACATCGCCAGCGAAGTCATACAGGCCGCGCTGGATCCGAGGTCACGTCTGGCATGAGCTCCCTGTCCCACTCGCTGCAATGGCTGTCTTCCGACACGCCAGCCACGCGCACCCAGGCCAAGCTGGGCGCCATCTACCGACTGCTGCGCCGCTTCCTGACGCATCCCATCGGTGTGCTGGGCTTGATCATGGTGGCCCTGATCGTGCTGGCAGCCTTGTTCGCCACATGGCTGCCGTTGGCCGACCCGGTCGCGCAGTCCCTGGATCAACGTCTGCTGCCGCCGTCGGCCCTGCACTGGCTTGGCACCGACACACTGGGGCGCGACATCCTGTCGCGCGTGATCCACGGGGCCCGTCCCACGCTGGCCATCGTGGCCCTGGTGCTGCTGATCAGCGTGCCCATCGGCTTGCTGGTGGGCGCCGCGGCGGGTTTGTGGGGCGGCTGGGTCGACGCCGTGCTGATGCGCGTGGCCGACGTGTTCCTGGCCTTTCCGCGCCTGATCCTGGCGATTGCCGTGGCCGCCGCCCTGAGCGCCGGCCTGTGGACGGCGGTGATCGCCATCGCCGCCACCGGCTGGCCTCCGTATGCCCGAGTGGCGCGCGCCGAGATCGCGGCGTTGCGCCGGTCTGAGTTCATACAGGCTGCCAAGGCGATCGGCGTGTCGCCGCTCAGGCTGCTGGTCCGGCACGCACTGCCGCTGTCGCTGCCTTCGGCATTCGTGCGGGCCGCGCTGGACGCGCCGGGCATCGTGCTGATCGTCGCCGGGCTGGGCTTCCTGGGTGTCGGCCTGCCGCCACCGCAGCCCGAATGGGGTGCCATGGTGGCAGAAGGACGCGCCCTTGTCTTCGAGGCCTGGTGGGTGTCCACGCTGCCGGGGGTCATGATCCTGTGGTTGAGTCTGGGTTTCAACTTCGTCGGCGACGCCATGCGCGACGTGGTCGACCCCGGCGTGAAGTGAGCCCGCCATGAACAACGTACAGCGCGAAAGCGCCGCGCCCCTGCTCGACATCGAGAACCTGCGCATCAGCTTTCCCACCGCGCAGGGACGCACGGAGGCGGTGCGCGGCGTCAGCCTGCGCATGGGTCGTGAACGCGTCGCCGTCGTCGGTGAATCCGGCTCGGGCAAGTCCATCACCTTCCGCTCCCTGCTCGGGTTGCTGCCCGCCACGGCCACGGTCAGCGCGGACCGCATGTGTCTCGAGGGACAGGATCTGCTTTCGCTCGGCGCGCGCGGCATGCGGGCGATCCGGGGCCGGCGCATCGGCATGGTGGTGCAGGACCCGAAGCAGGGCCTGGACCCCCTGATGTCGATCGGCAGCCAGCTGGTGGAAATGCTCAGGCTCCACCGCAAGGCACCTGCCGCGGGCGCCTACAGCCGGGCGCTCGACCTGCTGGCCGAGGTCCACATCCGGGACCCGAAGCGCGTCATGGGCCTGTACCCCCATGAGGTCTCCGGCGGCATGGCACAGCGCGCCATGCTGGCCATGATCCTGTCGGCCGAGCCCGACCTCCTGATCGCCGACGAGGCCACGTCGGCCCTTGACGCCGTGGTGCGCCACCGGATTCTGGATCTGATCGAGGAGCAGGTCCGGCTGCGCGGCATGGGCCTGGTCCTGATCAGCCACGACCTCGATCTGGTGGCGCGCTATGCGGACCGCATCCTGGTCATGTACGCCGGCCGGGTCATGGAGGAGCTGCGCGGCGGCGAGATGAGCGCCGCCCGTCACCCCTACACCCGCGGACTGCTGGCCTGCCGTCCCTCGCTCGACCATCCGGGCCAGGATCTGCCTGTTCTGCAGCGGGAGGCATCGTGGCTACAGTGAACCCACCCGCCCTGCGCATCGACAACCTGGTCGTGCAGCGCGGAACCGCGCAGGTCGTCAACGGCGTGTCCTTCTCGGTACCCCACGGCGGCAGCCTGGGCATCGTTGGCGAATCGGGTTGCGGCAAGAGCACCATCCTGCGCGCCGTCGCCGGCATCGACCAGCAATGGACGGGGCAAATCGAGATCGGTGGCCGACCCATCGGCGTGCAGCGCACGCTGGCCGACCGTCGGGCGATGCAAATGGTGTTTCAGGACCCCCTGGCCGCGCTCAACCCCAGCCACACCATCGACGAAATCCTGCGCGAGCCGCTGATCGTGCATGGCATGGCGGAGCAAGAGGCACGCATCGTGCAGGCGCTGCAAACCGTCGCCCTGCCGCTCACCGCGCGCTTCCGGTTTCCGGGACAGCTGTCCGGCGGACAGCGCCAGCGGGTGTGCATCGCGCGCGCCCTGTTGGTCGAACCCGAGGTGCTGTTGCTGGACGAGCCCACCTCGGCGCTCGATGTGTCGGTACAGGCCGAGGTACTCAACCTGCTGTCGCGCCTGCGCCGCGAGCGCCAGCAGGCGTTCGTGCTGGTCAGCCACGACCTTCACGTGGTGGCCCACATGTGCGACCGGATCGCCTTCATGGTCGGCGGTCGGTTCACCGATGTGCTGACGCGCGACCAGCTGCGTGGCGCGACCCTGCACCACCCCGAGGCGCAGCGCCTGTTGGACGCCGCACTGACGCATTGAGGCCGTTCGCCGGATGTGCATATTCTTGTTTGTGGAATCATGGTTTTTCATTTGTGAATTAACTATCATCCCCTCCTTCTTCACGGAATCCCGAACGCGATGACCACATCCTCCACCGACCACTCCACCGCGAACAATCCCGCGGCGGCTCTCTTGCCGCTGGCCGGCGTGCGCGTCGTCGAGTTCTGCACGACCGCGTCGGGCCCCTTCTCCACCATGCTGCTGTCGGACATGGGCGCCGAGGTCGTGAAGATCGAGCCCCCTGCCGGCGACGGCCTGCGTCAGTGGCCGCCGCTCAACCGGGGCTACAGCGAGAACTTCGCCTCGCTCAACCGCAACAAGCGTTCGGCCGTACTCAACCTCAAGGATCCGCAGGACGTCGCGCTGGCGCGCCGCCTGATCCTGGAGGCGGACGTGCTGGTCGAAAACAATCGCCCCGGCGTGATGGATCGCCTGGGTCTCGGTTACGCCGCGCTGTCGGCCGAAAAGCCCGAGCTGCTGTTCTGCTCCATTTCGGCCTATGGGCAAAGCGGCCCGCGCTCCAGCGAAGGGGGGTTCGATCTGACGATTCAAGCCGCCGCGGGCGTGATGAGCGTCACCGGCGAGCCCTCGGGCGCGCCCGTGAAATGCGGCGTGCCACTGTCGGATTTCGCCTCCGGGCTCTACGCCGCCTTCTCCATCGCCGCCATGCTGGTGCATGTCCGGTCGGGTGGGCGCGGCGCGCACATCGACATTCCGATGTTCGGCTGCACCCTGGGCATCGCCGCACTGCAAACCAGCGAGTACTTCGGGAATGGGCGCAGCCCCGTCAAGCTCGGTTCGGCCCACCCGCGCAATGCGCCGTATCAGGCCTTTCAGGCGCAAGATGGCTACTTCGCCATCGCGGCGGGCAACCACAAGCTGTGGCTGGACGTGCTGCGCGTGGTGGATCTGCCGGCGCTGGCCGAAGACCCGCGCTTCATCAGCACCACCGACCGCGCGCACAACCAGGAAGCGCTCAAGCAGTTGCTCGAAGCCGTGTTCACGCGCCAGCCGGTGGCGCACTGGATCGCCGCCTTCAACGACGCCGGGGTGCCGCACGCACGCATCAACGACTACGCCGCCGCCCTGTCCGACCCGCAGACGGCGCACATGGGCTGGGTGCAACCCCTGGAGTTGCCGGACGGCCAGCTGACCAGAACCTTCGGATCACCGGTGCGCCTGAACGGCAAGGGCTTTCCCATCCGCCGTTCGCCCCCGGCACTGGGCCAGCACAGCGACGAGATCCGTGCCGAGTACGCCCAAAAGGAGGTGTCCTGATGGCCGCTGAAACCCGTTTGCTGCACTTCGTCGCCGCGATGACGCGGCTGGTCCAGGCCGGACCACCCGACGAAGCCCGGTTGCTGGAAGGCGCACAGCCCTTGATGAAGGCGTTGGTGGCGCACGACGACTGGTTGCCCGAGCCGATGGCGGCGGCACACCCCCAGTACTACCAGCAGCATCTGCTGTATGGCGATCCGCTCGATCGCTTCTCGCTGGTCAGCTTCGTCTGGGGTCCGGGCCAGAAGACGCCGGTGCATGACCACACGGTGTGGGGCGTCATCGGCATGCTGCGCGGTACCGAGTGCGCGCAGCGCTACACGCGCGACGCCCAGGGCCGGATCGTCGCCAGCGGCGCCGAAGCCACCCTGCGGCCCGGCGACATCGACACGGTTTCTCCCACTCTGGGCGACATCCACGTGGTGCGCAACGGGCTGGACGACCAGGTGTCGATCAGCATCCACCTGTACGGCGGCAACATCGGCCGCATCTCGCGCCACGTCTTCGTGCCGGGCACCGACACGGTGAAAGATTTCGTCTCCGGCTATTCCAACGCACTGTCGCCCAACCTGTGGGCCCGGCGGCTGCCATGAGCGACGCCGAACTGCTGGCTCGGCGCGAGGGCCATGTGCTGCACCTGCAGCTGAACCGGCCGGAAGTCGGCAATGCGCTGTCGGCCTCGCTGGTGCAGGCACTGACCGAGGCCGTGGAAGCGGCCGCGCACGACACCGGCGTGCGGCTGCTGGTGCTGTCGGGCGCCGGCCGCCATTTTTGCACCGGGTTCGATCTGACCGACCTCGACCGCGAGACCGACGACAGCCTGCTGGCGCGCTTCACGCGCGTCGAACTGCTGCTGCAGGCCGTGCATGCGGCCCCGTTTGCCACGCTCGCGCTGGCCCACGGCCGCACCATGGGGGCCGGCGCCGACCTGTTCGCGGCCTGCGCCGAGCGCTGGATCGCCGGTGACGCCAGCTTCGCCTTTCCAGGTGCCGGCTTCGGCCTGGTGCTGGGCACCTCGCGCCTGACCGAGCAGGTCGGCGCGTCGCGCGCTGCCGAGTGGATCGAAGGCGGTGGCCCGATCGATTCCGCCACCGCCACCGCCAGTGGCCTGGCCACGCGCCATCTGGCCACCGACAGCATCGACGTCGAGCTGGAGCGGCTGCGCGCGCGCGTGAGCCGCTTGGACGGGTCCACCCAACGCGCCATCCGGGCGGCCATCGGGGCCGGGCGCCACCCGCGTGGCGATGCCGGCGATGCCGAAGACCTCGCGCGCCTGGTCCGCTCGGCCGCGCGCCCCGGCCTGCGCAACCGCATCGCCGCCTACCGCGCGGCACAGCGCACGCGCTGACACCGCTTTCTTGTAGTTTCCAGGACCTTCACCGTGACCTCGCCCGCCTCCAGCACTTCGCTCAAATCCCTGCTCAACCCCCGCTCGGTGGCCGTCATCGGCGCCTCGGAAGACCAGACCAAGTTCGGCGGCCGCCTGTACAAGACGCTGCTGCAGCACCACTATGACGGGGCGGTGTACCCGATCAATCCTGGCCGCGACCAACTCTTCGGTCTCAAGACCTACCCGAGCGTCGCCGACACGCCCCAGGCGCCCGACATGGTGGTCATGGCCCTGCCGCGCGACAAGGTCAAGGACGAGATCGCCGCCTGCGCCGCGCGCGGCGCCAAGGCCGGCATCATCATCACCTCGAAGTTCTCCGATGCCGGTCCCGAAGGCTTGGCGCTGGAGCGCGAGGTGGTGGCGACCGCGGCGGCGCACGGCATGCGCCTGATCGGCCCCAACTGCCTGGGCCTGATCAGCCCGGCCAACAAGCTGGTGCTGTGCTCCTCGCCGGCCGTCAACGTCCCGCACCTGATCGAGGCGCCGATCGGCTTCATCAGCCAGAGCGGCGCCCTGATGGGCACGCTGTTCGACCGCTCCTACGGCATGGGCATCGGGTTTTCGCACTGCGTGTCGGTGGGCAACCAGGCCGACCTGGAGCTGAACGATTTCGTCGAATTCCTGATCGAGGACGAACGCACGCAGGTAATCTGCAGCTATGTCGAGGGCATCAAGACGCCACAGCGCTTTGTCGCGCTGGCGCGCCGTGCGCGCGCTGCAGGCAAGCCCTGGCTGATGGTCAAGGCCGGGGCCACCGACGACGGGCGCCGTGCCGCCTACTCGCACACCGCCAGCCTGGCGGGCGACTTCGCTGCCCTCAAGGCCATCTGCGAGCGCGAGAACGTGGTGCTGATGGACGATCCGCTCGACATGCTGAGTCTGGCGCGGGCCATGGTGCGCTACCCGCGTCGCCGCGTGCACGATGTCGCCGTGTTCACCACCTCGGGTGGCGGCGGCGCCATCACGGCCGACCAGCTGTCGCGCGCCGGCATTGGCCTGAGCACCTTCAGCGAGGCCACCATGGCCGGTCTGGCCGAGCATTACTCCGAGGGCCAGGGCGCCAACCCCATCGACGTCGGCGGCCGCAAGCCCGACGCCACTGGCGACATCGGCGCCGTCACGGCCGAGCTCGCCCTCGCCGACCCGGGCGTGGATCTCGGCCTGATGGTGCTGACCACGGCGCCCGACGTGCCCGGCCTGACCCGGCAGATGGCCGAGGGCGCCGACCGCCCGGCCGCCGGCGGCAAGCCGACGCTGTACGTCATGTTGCCCGGCCGCGTGGCGACGCCCGCGCGCGAGTTCCTGGTGGAACGCAGCCTGCCCTATGTCGACACACTGGCCGAAGCCATGGCCGTGCTGCGCGGCTGGAAGGCCTGGTCCACCTACCATGAGCCCGACGCCCCTGCGCGCCCTGCCGACATGACCGCCACGCCCGTTCTGGCCGCCGGCATCCTGGGCGAAGCGGCTTCCAAGACGCTGTTGGGCCAGGCCGGCATCCCCGTCAACGCCGAGCGGCTGGTGCGCAGCGCCGACGACGCCGCGCAGGCGGCGGCCGAGCTGGGCTTTCCGCTCGTGCTCAAGGTCGTGTCGCCGGACATCGCCCACAAGTCCGACGTCGGCGGCGTCGCGCTGAACATCAACGACACCGACGAGCTGCGCCAGCGCCTGGCCCAGATGCAAGCCAGCATCGCCCGCGCCGCGCCCCAGGCCCGCGTCGATGGTTTTTCGCTGCAGCGGCAGGAAGGCGGCGAGCTGGAACTGATCGTCGGCGCCCGGCTTGACCCGCAGTTCGGCCCCCAGGTGGTGGTTGGCGCCGGTGGCGTGCTGGTGGAGCTGCTCAAGGACGTGGCCGTGCTGCCTGCCCCGGTGGACGCCGCCAGCGCCCGCCGCGCCGTCGAAGGCCTGAAGATCGCCCCGTTGCTGGGCGCTTACCGGGGCCGCGGCGCGCTGGATGTGGACGCTGCCGTGGACGTCATCGTGCGCCTGGGCTGGCTGGCGCACGACCTGGCGGGCAACGCGGGGCGCGACTTCGAGATCGAGGTCAACCCGCTCAAGCTGCGGCAGCAGGGCCAGGGCGCCGTGGCGGTGGACGCCCGGGCCCGCATCGGGCAGGCCTGACGGTCGCCGCGCTATTTCACCACCCAGAAATCAGGAGTCATCCATGGCGCAAATCACCATCGAACACCACGGCAAGGTCACGCTGTTCACCATCAACCGCCCGGCGCGCAAGAACGCCATCTGCAAGGACACGGCGCTGGAGCTGCAGGCCGGCTTCGCCGAATTCGACGCCTCCGAGCAGCGCGTGGCCGTGATCACCGGCGCCGGCAACGACGCGTTCTCCTCCGGCGCCGACGTCAGCAACCTGCCCGAGCTGTGGCGCTGCATCCCGGGCTCGGGCTTCACCACCGACAAACCCATCATCGCCGCCACCGCCGGCTGGGTGGTGGGCGGCGCCATGGTGCTGACCATGATGTGCGACCTCATCGTCGCGGCCGAGAACACCAAGTTCTCCTATCCGGAAGCGCGCCTGGGCTTCACCGGCGGCATGATCGCCGGCCTGGCGGCCCGCATCCCGCACAAGGTCGCCATGGACCTGATCCTGCTGGGCCGCACCATGGACGCGCAGCGCGCCCACGGCATCGGCCTGGTGAGCGACGTGGTGCCCACCGGCAAGCAACTCGAAGTCGCCATGGAGCAGGCCCAGACCCTGGCCGCGTCGGCGCCGCTGGTGCTCACCACCATCAAGCGCTTCGTCAACCAGCACGTGCTGCCCAAGAGCCCGGCCGAGGCCATGTCGGAAACCATCCGCCAGCTCAACGTGGTGCGCGAAAGCGCCGACATCAAGGAAGGCGTGGCCGCCTTCCGCGAGAAGCGCGCTCCGGTCTACACCGGGCGCTGAGCAGATTCCAGCGCGGCCCGTCCGGTTGCCACCGGCCGGGCTGTGGAGCATCGCTTAGCTCTGTTTTTTATAGCTGCTTGGGCAAGATGAATAAGCGCTGGAAGCCATTTTCAGCAGAAATCCGGCCACCTGTCGCCGGCGCCCTACCACCATCCGGTCAGCCACGAAGCCAGCAGTACCACGGCGCCAAACACCGCCGCACGCCGGGCCTTGCGGCGGTAGGCCAGCGCCTCGTCCTGCATGCCGGGCATGCGGCCGATGACCACGGCCCGGATGACGGCCATGACGAAGTACAGCAGCGCGCCGATGAGCAGCACGGCCATCACGGTGGACAAGCGCATGACACGGTGACCTTTCCTTTTCTTGTTGAATCGCTGGCGCAATGACAGGCGGCAGCGCCGCCGCTCACACCCGCCCCGGCACGCCGCACACCTGCCCGGTGTCGATGGCCACCTGCTCCAGCCGCCGCCGATCGGCGTCCAGCGCCAGGCGATGCATCCGCAGGTGCTGCACGGTCAGCGCCAGTGCCTCGGGCCAGTCGTCGTGCAGCAGCAAGGCGCCGGCTTGCGCCGCCAGGCCGGGTGAGCAGCGCGGCAGGACGGCCGACAACGCCTGCTGCGCATGGCGGGCGGGATCGTAGCCGTCGGCGGCGGCAAAGCGCGCCACGAACCCGGTCGGCGCCAGTGCCACGATGCAGGCGCGCGCCGCCGCGTCGTCCGCCAAGCGCAGTCGCGGCCGCCCGCCGCCGATGGCCGCGTGCAGCACGGCCAGCGCCTGGCTGGCGGGCAGGCCAGCGTGGGCCGCGATCACGCCCAGCGCGCGCGGCTTGTCGCGCACGCGGCGCAGGTGAAACAGCTCGATGGCGCGCATCGGCGCGGACAACGGCGGTCAGATGACCACCGGCTCCGGCTCCAGCCGGATGCCGAAGCGCTCGTAGACGCTGGTCTGGATCGCCCCGGCCAGGGTCATCACCTCGCCGCCGGTGGCCGGGTGCGCGCGCCCGCCGCGGTTGACCAGCACCAGCGCCTGCTTGTCGTACACGCCGGCGTTGCCCACGCTCTTGCCCTTCCAGCCGCAGGCGTCGATCAGCCAGCCGGCGGCCAGCTTGACGCTGCCGTCGGGCATGGGGTAGTGCACCAGCTTCGGATCGCGGCCAATGATGTCCTGGCACTGCTCGGGCGTGACGGTGGGGTTCTTGAAGAAGCTGCCGGCGTTGCCGATGACGGCCGGATCGGGCAGCTTGGCGCGGCGGATGGCGACGATCCAGTCGTGAATCTGGCGCGCGTCGGGCGCGCTGATGCCGCTGTCCTGCGCCTTGCGCTCCAGCTCCAGGTAGCTCAGTACCGGCTGCCAGGCCCTGGGCAGCGCCAGGCGCACGCGCAGGATCAGCGCGCGCCCGGCCAGGCCGAAGTCGCCCGGCTGCGCCGGCGCGTGCTTGAACACCGAGTCGCGGTAGCCAAAGCCGCACTGCGCGGCGTTCAGGGTGAAGACTTCGCCGCTGGCCAGGTCGATCGCGTCCAGCTCGTGAAAGCGGTCTTGCAGCTCGACGCCGTAGGCGCCGATGTTCTGCACCGGGCTGGCGCCCACGGTGCCGGGGATCAGCGCCAGGTTCTCCAGGCCGGGCAGGCCCTGTTGCAGCGTCCAGCCGACGAAGTCGTGCCAGTTCTCGCCCGCGCCGGCCTCGACGATGGTGTGGCGCCCGGTCTGGGCGAGCACGCGACGGCCGGCCACCTCGACCTTGAGCACGACGCCCTTGACGTCGCCGGTCAGCACGATGTTGCTGCCGCCGCCCAGCACGAAGCGGTCTTGCGCGGCCAGTTCGGCGTCGGCCAGCACGGCGCGCACGTCGTCCTCGCCGCGCACGCGCACCATGCGGGCGGCGCGCGCCGCGATGCCAAAGCTGTTGAGGGGCTGCAGGGAGACGTTGCGCTCGATGAACATGGGACAATTGTCGCATCCGGTTTTTGCATGCAAAGGTAAGGCCATGCCCTCTTTCGACACGGTTTGCGACCCCGACATGGTGGAGGTCCGCAACGCGGTGGACAACGCCGCCAAGGAAATCGGCACGCGCTTCGACTTCAAGGGCACCAGCGCCGCCATCGAGCTGAAGGACAAGGAGATCACCCTGCTGGGCGACGCCGAGTTCCAGCTGCAGCAGGTCGAGGACATCCTGCGGGGCAAGCTGACCAAGCGCGGCGTGGACGTGCGCTTTCTGGACAAGGGCAAGGTCGAGAAGATCGGCGGCGACAAGGTCAGGCAGCTCGTCAAGGTCAAGAGCGGCATCGCCACCGAGGACGGCAAGAAGATCCAGAAGCTGATCAAGGAAAGCAAGCTGAAGGTGCAGGCCGCCATCCAGGGCGACGCGGTGCGCGTGACCGGCGCCAAGCGCGACGACCTGCAGGCCGTGATGGCGCTGCTGCGCAAGGACATGGCGGATCTGCCGCTGTCGTTCGACAACTTCCGCGACTGAAGAGGCCGACGTCGCCATGACGCCGCGACTGATGCTGGCCCTGGCCGCGCTGCTGCCCGTGCTGGGCTGGGCGCAAAGCGTGTCGCTGCATGGCCTGCTGGGCAGGCAGGCGCTGCTGATCGTCGACGGCAAGCCGCCGCGCGCCGTCGCGCCGGGCCAGACGCACCTGGGTGTCACGGTGCTGTCCACCGATGAAGACCGCGCCGTGCTGGCGCTGGCCGGTGGCCAGCGCCTGACGCTGCGCGTGGGCGAATCGCCGGTCAGCGTGGGTGGCGCGCCCGCGCCCGGCGGCAGCGACCGGGTGGCACTGTCGGCGGATGCGCGGGGCCACTTCATTACCCCCGGCAGCATCAACAACCGGCCGACGCAGTTTCTGGTGGACACCGGCGCGTCGGTGGTCGCCATCGGCCAGGCCGAGGCCGACCGGCTGGGGCTGAGCTACCGCACGGGCCAGCCGGTGACGCTGCGCACCGCCAACGGCACGGCGCCGGGCTGGGCGCTGAAGCTGGCCACCCTGCGCATCGGCGACGTGACGGCCTACGAGGTGGACGCCGTCGTCACCCCGTCGGCCATGCCCGCGGTGCTGCTGGGCAACAGCTTCCTGAACCGCTTCAGCATGCGGCGCGACGGCGACACCATGCTGCTGGTCAAGCGCTGAAAATCAAAACCAAATAGGGTTTTAGCGCTTTACTGGCGTGCGTCAGCAGCTATTCAAACAATAGCAAATCTCAGGCCTGGGCGGCCGTCACCACCACCTCGATGCGCCAGGCCGGATCGGCCAGCGCGGCCTGCACCGTGGCGCGCGGCGGCGCGTGGCCGGGCGCCACCCAGGCGTCCCAGACCTCGTTCATGGCGCCGATGTCGGTGATGTCGGCCAGGAAGATCTGCGTGCGCAGGATGCGCGTCTTGTCGCTGCCGCAGGCGGCCAGCTGGGCGTCGATCTGCGCCAGCACGTCGGCGGTCTGGCCGCGGATATCGGAGGCGCCGCCTTCGGGCACCATGCCGGCCAGGTAGACCACGCCGTTGAAGACCGCCGCCTCGGACAGGCGCGCGCCCATCCCGTGTCGCTGGATGGCGCTCATTTCTTCTTGCTCCCCAGTTTGGATTCGGTGCCGGCCAGCAGGCGGCGGATGTTCTCGCGGTGGCGCCAGATCAGCAGCACACCCATGGCCATCAGGGCCAGCGTCTTGTAGCCCGAGGCGGTCCAGGCGACGCCGTCGCCCAGCAGGTAGTAAGCCGGCGCGAACACCGCCGCCACCATCGAGGCCAGCGACACGTAGCGGAAAAAGACCACGATGATGGCGAACGTCAGCAGCGTGGCCAGTGCCAGCAGCGGCTCGAAAGCCAGCAGCACCCCCACCGCCGTGGCCACGCCCTTGCCGCCCTGGAAGCGGAAGAACACCGGGTACAGGTGCCCCAGGAAGGCCGCCAGGCCCGCCAGCGCCTGCGTGCCCGCGCCCAGGCCGAAGTCGGCGCCGAACGCCTGCGCCAGCACCACCGGCAGCCAGCCCTTGGCGGCGTCCAGCAGCAGCGTGACGATGGCCGCCGCCTTGGAGCCCGAGCGCAGCACGTTGGTGGCGCCGGGGTTGCCGCTGCCGTAGCTGCGTGGATCGGCCAGGCCCATGGCGCGGCTGACGATGACGGCAAAGCTGAGCGAGCCGATCAGGTAGGCGGCCAGCGTCGCCAGAAGGGGCCAGGTCATGAAAAACGAACTCCTGAATCAATAGCTGCTTGCGCAGATTGCACAAGCGCCAAGGGCGTATTTTGCCAACAAATGCGGCTCACAGCTCGATCGCGCACTGCACCTGCTTGGCGCCCAGCAGCCGCACGCAGACCTGCGGGTCGATGGCCACCAGGTAGCCGCGCCGCCCGCCGTTGATGCCGATGCGCGGCAACTCGAGGATGCTGGACTCGATGTACACCGGCATGGCGCGCCGCGTGGCAAATGGCGAGGTCCCGCCCACCAGGTAGCCGCTGTGGCGGTTGGCCACCTCGGGCTTGCAGGGCTCCACGCTCTTGGCACCGATCTGGCGCGCCAGGTTCTTGGTGCTGACCTTGCGGTTGCCGTGCATCAGCACGATCAGCGGGCGCGCGTCCTGGTCCTGCATGACGAGGGTCTTGACGACGCTGAAGGGGTCGAACCCCAGTACCTCGGCGCTGTGCTCGGCACCGCCGTGTTCGACGTATTCGTAGGGGTGCTCGGTGAACGGCACGCCCTGCGCGCGCAGCAGCGCGGTGGCGGGGGTTTCGCTGACGTGGGCGGACTTGGTCTTGGCCATGGCTTGCGGGGCAGGGTCGTGCGGCTGCCCGCGATTGTCACCGCGCTGCCGGCCGCAGCGCCGCCAGCTCAAGCGGTCAGCAGGCGCAGCTGGCGCGGATCGATGCCCAGCCGCACCGGCGCACCGGGGGCGAACAGGGGCACGCCGGCAAAGTGCGGCTGATCACTGAGCAGGGCCAGCTCGCCCACCCGCACGCGGTAGCGCGAGAACTCGCCCAGGAACTCGGCGCTCTCCACCTGGCCGTCCAGCCACAGGCGCGACGCATCGGTCGCGTCCTGCGGCGCGGCGATGCTGACCTGGTGCGGCCGCAGCGCCAGGGTGGCCGCCCCGGTTGGCAGCGGCTCGGCCGGCGGGGGCAGGCGCAGCGCGCCCAGCCGGTGCGCCTCAAAGTCCAGGCCGCCCGCGTCCACCGCCGTCACTTGGCCATCCAGCAGGTTGGCGGTGCCGACGAAGCCGGCCACGAAGCGGTTTTGCGGGTAGTCGTACAGCTCGGCGGCCGAGCCCACCTGCTGCAGGATGCCCTGATCCAGCACCGCCATGCGGTCGGCGGTGGTCATGGCCTCTTCCTGGTCGTGGGTGACGAAGATGGTGGTCAGCCCCAGCGTGCGCTGCAGGTTCTTCAGCTCCTCGCGCATCTGCACCCGCAGGTTCTTGTCCAGGTTGGACAGCGGCTCGTCCAGCAGCAGCAGCTTGGGTTCGATGACGATGGTGCGCGCCAGCGCCACGCGCTGCTGCTGCCCGCCCGACAGCTGGGCCGGCCGGCGCCTGGCGTAGTCGCCCAGCCCCACCAAATCCAGCGCCGCGCCCACCTTGCGGCCAATGGCGTCGCGGCTCTCACGCCGCTCGACCAGGCCAAAGGCCACGTTGTCCCACACCGTCATGTGCGGCCACAGCGCGTAGTTCTGGAACACCATGCCGATCTGGCGCAGGTGCGGCGGCACGCCGCTGATGTCCTGCCCGTCGACCAGCAGCTCGCCGCGCTGGTGCTGGTTGAAGCCGGCGATCAGCCGCAGCAGGGTGGACTTGCCCGAGCCCGAAGGCCCCAACAGGGCGAAGAATTCGCCCGGCTCGATCTTCAGGTTGATGTCGCGCAGCACCGGGGTGCTGCCGTAGCTCAGGCTGATGTGCCGGCATTCGAGGGAAGCCTTGTTCATGCTCCTGCCTTGGTCGATGTGCTGGTGGTCACGCGCGAGCGCTCCACGAAACGGTGCGAGAAATAGGTGCCCAGGCCGACCACCACCACGGCCAGCACGCCCAGTGCCGCGCCCGGCCCGCGGCCGGCGATGCTCTGCATGTACAGGTAGATGCCCAGGCTCATCGGCGCCTGGCTTTCGGTGGACACCAGCAGCAGCGTGGCCGACAGCTCGACCGCCGCCGTGATGAAGCTGGTGACGAAGCCCGCCAGGATGCCGCCAGCCATCAGCGGCACCACCACGCGCCGGATCGTGGACAGGCGCGAGGCGCCCAGGCTTTGCGCCGCCTCCTCCAGCGACACGTGCACCTGCTGCAGCGCCGCCATGCACGAGCGCAGCGCGTACGGCAAGCGTCGCACGGCGTAGGCCAGCATGATCAGCACCCAGCTGTGGATCACCAGCTTGTCGGTGAACGGCACGTGCACGCCCTTGAACAGGCGCAGGTAGCCGATGGCCAGCACCAGCCCCGGAATGGCCAGTGCCGCCGAGGCCAGCCAGTCCAGCCACTGGCGCGCCGGCAGGCGCGTGCGCAGGATCAGGTAGGCGATGGCGGTGCCCAGCACCACGTCCAGCCCGGCCGCCAGCACGCAATACAGCAGCGTGTTGCCGATCATGCCGCTGGCGTCGCCGAACACGGTGGCGTAGTGCTCCAGCGTGTACGCGTCGGGCAGCACCGAAAAGCTCCACACCTGGGCAAACGACATCAGCAGAATGCCCACGTGCGGCGCCAGCGTGACGGCCAGCACCAGGGCGATCCAGCCGTAGGCCAGCACCGATTCCCAGGCCGACAGGCGGCGCTTTTGCAGCGCGCCGCCGCCCTTTTGCAGCGTGGCGTAGTCACGCCCCTTCATCACCCGCGCGGCCAGCCACAGCGCCAGAATCGAAAAACTGATCATGATGACGCTGATGACGTAGCCCAGCGGGTCGTCCACCCCCACCGAGGTGATGCGCAGATAGGCCTGGGGCGCCAGCATGTTGGTCACGCCCATCACCAGCGGCGTGCCCAGATCGTCGAACACCTTCACGAACACCAGCGCCGCGCCGGCCAGGTAGCCCGGCATGGCCAGCGGAAAGATCACGCGCCGAAACAGCCGCCAGCCGCGCGCGCCCAGGTTGAGCGCCGACTCCTCCATGGCGCCGTCGATGTTGCGCATGGCCGCGACGAGGTTCAGCAGGATGAACGGGAAGTAGTGGATGCTCTCGACGAAGGTCACGCCCACCAGGCCGTCCATGATGGGAATCGTGAAGCCCAGCCAATCGTCCAGCAGCAGGTTCACCGAGCCGCTGCGCCCGAAGATCAGCTGTAGCGCCACCGCGCCGACGAAGGGCGGCATGATCAGCGGCAGCACGCCCAGGGTCTGGATCAGCACGGCGCCGCGAAACTCGAAACGCACCGTCAGGTAGGCCAGCGGCACGGCGATGATGCTGGCAAACAGCGTGCTGGCCAGCGCCACGCCCAGGCTGTTGAAAAACGACTCGCGAAACACCAGCTGGCCAAAGAAATTGGCGAAGTGGCCCACGGTGAGCGAGCCCGTCTCGTTGACGAAGGCGGTGTAGATCACGGTGCCCACGGGCACGATCAGAAACAGCAGCAAGAACGCCAGGATCAGGCCGAAGGCCAGCCAGGCGCCCAGCCCGATGCGCGGGCCCGCCAGCGCGCGCGGCGTCCCAGGCGACGCCGGACTGCCCGGCGAAACGGTGGATGCGGTCATGCAATTCCTCGTGGACGCCCGCCGCCACGCGGCAGCAGGCGCGACAGCCTCAGCGGCGACAAAGGCTCACTTGGCCAGGCCGCGCGCTTCGTCGGCCAGCTGCCGGGCGCGCTCGTAGTTGGCGCGCGCCTTTTCCGACCACATCTGCTCCATGCCGGTGAGCTGCTTGGACACCGCCACGTCGCGCCGGCTCTTGCGGAACAGCTCCAGGAATTCCTCGTTCTTCACGTTCTCGGCACCCACCAGCGGCGTGTAGGCCAGGTTGCGCGCCTGCGCCAGCAGCTCGCTGCCGCGCGCGTTGGGTTTGGCCTTCAGCGCCGCCGTGGCCTCGTGGATGGCCTTGGCGGCGGCCTGCAGCTCCTTCAGGCGGAAGGTCACCATCTGGTCGAACAGGCTGATCACCACCGGATAGCGCCGGCCCGACAATTGCGAGTCGAACTGCACCTTGGCGCGCGCCGCGATGTCCTGCGGCACGGGGTAGCCGGCCGGGGGCTTGAGCATCGAATAGGGCAGGATCGGCAGGCGCGCGATCTTGGCGTCGAACAGCAGCTGCTGGCCCGGCACCGACATGGTGTAGGCCATGAACTTCCTGGCCTCGTCGGCATTCTTGGCGCCCGCGATCAGGGCGATGTTGGCCGGCACCACGGCGGTCATCGCGGGATAGGTGAATTCCACCGGATAGCCCGAGTATTTGCCCGCCAGCGCCAGGAAGTCGATCACGATGCCGATGCCGTACTGGCCATTGTTGACGCCGTCGGGCACGGCAAAGCTGCGGTCGGTGACGGCGGCCGCGTTGCCCATCATCTGCAGCAGCTGCGACCAGCCCTTCTCCCAGCCCTCACCCTGCAAAATGGTTTCCACCGTCAGCTGGGTGGTGCCCGAGCGCGAGGGCGAGGAAATGGCGATGTGGCCGAAGTATTCGGGCTTGACCAAGTCCGTCCACTGCCTGGGCTCGGGCAGCTTGTGCGCCTTCAGGTAGCGCGTGTTCCACGAAATGCCGTAGCCGGCCAGCGCCTGCCCGTAGTACATGCCCTTGGGGTCGTTCAGCGGGTAGCTGCCGATCTTGGCCGGCGCGCTCTTGTTGATCACCTCGGGCGCCGACTGCAGCAGCTTGTAGCTGGCCAGCACCTCGAAGGCGTCCGGCGCGCTGGCCCACATCACGTCGGGGCGCTGGCCCTCGGGCAGTTCGCGCACGTAGGCCACCGACGCGGTGGTGTTCTTGTTCAGGATCTCCACCGTGATGCCGGGGTTGGCGGCCTCGAACGCCTTCTTGTAGGCCGTGGTCAGCTCCTTGGGGAACGAGGTCAGCACCGTCACCGTGCCGGCGCTGACGGCCGGTGCCGCCAGTACCGCGCCCAGGGCGATTGCCAGAATCTTGCGTTTCATGCTCCATCTCCTCTCGAAATCGGTGTTGTCGGACGGGACGTCCGCGCTGGCGCGCCGGCCCGATCCGCCACGCCGGGGTTTTACGTGACAAGCCGGCGAAGTTCGAGCGGGTTAACCCCCAGACCAGCGGCCGCGCGGCGCAGGCGAAATAATCGCCGCCCATGAGCTATGTCCCCCAACGCCCCGCGCGCGGCGAGCAGCTGCCGCTGCGCCAGCTGAATGTCCATGTCAATTGCTGGGGCCAGCCCGCGCCCGGCAGCGTGCCGCTGGTGCTGGTGCACGGCTGGATGGACGTGGGCGCGTCCTACCAGTTCATGGTGGACGCGCTCAGCACCGACTTTGCCGATCGGCGCCTGATCATCGCGCCCGACTGGCGCGGCTTCGGCCAGACCACGCTGGCCGCCCCCTGCGACCACTACGTGTTCGCCGACTACCTGGGCGACCTGGACGCGCTGATCGACCACTATGCGCCGGATGGCCAGCCGGTGGACCTGGTCGGCCACAGCATGGGCGGCAACGTGGTGATGCAGTACGCCGGCGCGCGACCGGCACGCATCCGGCGCCTGGTCAACCTGGAAGGCTTCGGCATGCCGGCCAGCCGGCCGGCGCAGGCACCGCGCCGGCTGGCGCAGTGGCTGGACGAGCTGAAGCAATTGCGCCAGGGCGAGATCAGCCTCAAGACCTACCCCGACGCCGACGCCGTGGCCCGGCGCCTGACGAAAACCAACCCGCGCCTGCCGGCCGACAAGGCCGCCTGGCTGGCGCGCCAGTGGGCGCGAGCGGGGGCCGACGGCCAGTGGCGGATCCTGGGCGACGCGGCGCACAAGATCGTCAACCCCAGCCTGTTCCGGGTCGACGAGATGCTGGCGCTGTACGCGGCCATCACGGCGCCGGTGCTGGTGATCGAGGGCAGCGACGACAGCCTGTCGCAGTGGTGGAAGGGGCGCTATTCGCTGGACGAGTTCCACGAACGCCTGAAGGCCGTGCCCGTCCTGAGCCGGCAGGTCCTGCCTGACAGCGGCCACATGCTGCACCACGACCAGCCCGAGCGCCTGGCGCGCGCGCTGGAGGCCTTCCTGGACGCGCCCTAGAGCCGCCGGGGAAGGCGCGCGGCCGAGCCCTGCGCCGCGTGAGAAAATGCCGCCCTCATGGGTTGACGACGGCCCGCCCTGCCCCGACCCGCGGGCGGCAAGCTGATGGGCGCCGATGCGCCGCGTCCGGCCCGTTTTCCGACACCAATCGCCTCGCGCTGGCGCCGCCCCGCCCGGGGGCACGGCCAGCCACACCACAGGACCACACACCATGGAAGCAGAACGCCTCAACCAGATCAGCGACCAGATCGACGACCTGCGCGCCCGCACCGACGCGCTACGGGGGTATCTTTGACTACGCTGGCAAGGCCGAACGCCTGAGAACCGTCAACGCCGCGCTGGAAGACCCGGCGGTCTGGAACGACCCCAAGAAGGCCCAGGACCTGGGCAAGGAAAAAAAGCAGCTCGACGGCGTGGTGCTCACGCTCGACGAGCTGACCCAGGGCCTGGCCGACAACGCCGAGCTGTTCGAGCTGAGTCGCGAGGAAAACGACGAAGCCAGCCTGCAGGCCATCGGCACCGACGTCGAGCAACTGGCCCAGACGGTGCAAGAGCTGGAGTTCCGCCGCATGTTCAACCAGCCGGCCGATCCCAACAACTGCTTCATCGACATCCAGGCCGGCGCCGGCGGCACCGAGGCCTGCGACTGGGCCAGCATGCTGCTGCGCCAGTACCTGAGGTACGCCGAGCGCAAGGACTTCAGCACCGAAATCCAGGAAGAAACCCCGGGCGACAGCGCCGGCATCAAGAGCGCCACCATCAAGGTGGAAGGCGAATACGCCTACGGCCTGCTGCGCACCGAAACCGGCGTGCACCGGCTGGTGCGCAAATCGCCGTTCGACTCCTCCGGCGGGCGCCACACCAGCTTTGCCAGCGTGTTCGTCTACCCCGAGGTGGACGACTCGATCCAGATCGACATCAACCCGGCCGACGTGCGCACCGACACCTACCGCGCCTCGGGCGCCGGCGGCCAGCACATCAACAAGACCGACTCGGCCGTGCGCCTGACGCACCTGCCCACCGGCATCGTGGTGCAGTGCCAGGACAGCCGCAGCCAGCACAGCAACCGCGACGTCGCCTGGCAGCGCCTGCGCTCGCGCCTGTATGACCACGAGATGCGCAAGCGCATGGAAGACCAGCAGAAGCTCGAAGACAGCAAGACCGACGTCGGCTGGGGCCACCAGATCCGCAGCTACGTGCTGGACAACAGCCGCATCAAGGACCTGCGCACGGGCGTCGAGATCAGCGCCACGCAGAAGGTGCTGGACGGCGACCTCGACCCGTTCATCGAGGCCAGCCTGAAGCAGGGCGTCTGACCCACTCTTCAAGCGTTTCAGGCCGCTGGCGCTTTCTGGGAGCGCGCCAGCAGCTATAAAAACCAAAGCAAAAGGATCACCCATGCGTGAAGGACAAGCCGCCGTGACCCGGCGCCAGGACTACGCCCCGCCGGCCTTCTGGATCGACAGCGTCGAGCTGGCCATCGACCTGGACCCGGTCAAGACCCGCGTGCTCAGCCGCATGCGCCTGCGCCGCAACCCCGACGCGCCGGCGCAGCCGCTGCGGCTGGATGGCGACGAGTTGAACCTCTCGCGCGTCATGCTGAGCGGCCAGGCCTGCTCGTTCCGCCTGGACGGCCAGACCCTGGTGCTGGAAAACCTGCCGGCCGGCGACGCGCCGTTCGAACTCGAGATCTTCACCACCTGCGCGCCCGAGAAGAACAGCAAGCTGATGGGCCTGTTCATGAGCGGCGGCGATTTCTTCACCCAGTGCGAGGCGCAGGGTTTTCGCCGCATCACCTACTTCCTGGACCGTCCGGACGTGATGGCCATCTACACCGTCACCCTGCGCGCCGACAAGACGCGCTGGCCGGTGCTGCTGTCCAACGGCAACCTGGTGGCCAGCGGCGATCTGGACGATGGTCGCCACTACGCCACCTGGCACGACCCGCACAAGAAGCCCAGCTACCTGTTCGCCCTGGTGGCCGGCAAGCTGGTGGCGCGCGAGCAGCGCATCACCACGCGCGACGGCACCGAGCACCTGCTGCAGGTCTACGTGCGCCCGGGCGACCTGGACAAGACCGAGCACGCGCTGCGCTCGCTGATCCACGCCGTGCTGTGGGACGAGGCCCGCTTCGGTCTGCCGCTGGACCTGGAGCGCTTCATGGTGGTGGCCACCAGCGACTTCAACGCCGGCGCCATGGAAAACAAGGGCCTGAACATCTTCAACACCAAGTACGTGCTGGCCAAGCCGTCCACCGCCACCGACAGCGACTACGACGCCGTCGAGAGCGTCATCGGCCACGAGTACTTCCACAACTGGACCGGCAACCGCGTCACCTGCCGCGACTGGTTCCAGCTGTCGCTCAAGGAAGGCCTGACGGTGTTCCGCGACCAGGAATTCAGCGAAGACCTGGCCGGCACGCCCAGTGCGCGCGCTGTCAAGCGCATCGAGAACGTGATCGCCCTGCGCGCCGCCCAGTTCCCCGAGGACGCCGGCCCCATGGCGCACCCGGTGCGGCCCGACGAATACCTGGAGATCAGCAACTTCTACACCACCACCATCTACGAAAAAGGCGCCGAGGTGGTGCGCATGGTCCAGACCCTGCTGGGCCGCGAGGGCTTCCGGCGCGGCATGGACCTGTACTTTGAGCGCCACGACGGCCAGGCCGTCACCTGCGACGACTTCGCGCAGGCCATGGCCGACGCCAACCCCGGCAGCGCGCTGAGCGCCCTGCTGCCGCAATTCAAGCTCTGGTACAGCCAGGCCGGCACGCCGGTGCTGCGGGCAGCAGGCCAGTACGACGCCGACGCGCGTCGCTACACGCTGACGCTGTCGCAAAGCTGCCCGGCCACGCCCGGCCAGCCGCGCAAGGAGCCCTTTGTCATCCCGGTGCGCCTGGGCCTGGTCGGCCGCGGCGGGCGCGCGCTGCCGCTGACGCTGGCGCAGGGCCAGCTGCTGCACGGCGACACGGCCGTGCTGACCGAGGCCGAAACCACGCTGGTGTTCACCGGCGTCGACGAAGAACCGGTGCCTTCGCTGCTGCGCGGCTTCTCGGCCCCGGTCGAGCTGGAAGGCATGGATGACGACGCCCAGCTGCTGCACCTGCTGGCGCACGACGGCGACGCCTTCAACCGCTGGGAAGCCGGGCAGCGCCTGGGCTTGCGCACTGCTCTTGAAAACATAGCTGCCGGCGCGGACCAGACCTGCGTCGCACCGCTGAATGATGCATATGTCGAAGCCCTGCGGGCGGTGCTGCGCCACCCCCAGCTGGACGCCGCCTTCAAGGCCCTGGTGCTGGAGCTGCCCGACGAGGACTACATCGCCGACCAGCTCGACGTGGTCGATCCGCAGCGCATCCACGCGGTGCGCCAGGCCATGCAGATGCAGCTGGCCACCACGCTGCACGACGACTGGCAATGGGCCTGGGCCCAGCACCAGGACAGCGGCGCCTACACGCCCGATCCGGTGTCCCGCGGCCGCCGCGCGCTGGCCGGCCTGGCGCTGGACATGCTGTGCCTGGGCGCCACCGCCAGCGGCGACAGCGTGTGGCCCGGCAAGGCCTACCAGCGCGTCAAGGACGCCGGCAACATGACCGACCGCCTGAACGCGCTCGGCGCGCTGGTCGACAGCGGCCATGAGCTGGCGGCGCGTGCGCTGGCGCGGTTTCACCGCCTGTTCCGCGACGAGCCGCTGGCGCTGGACAAGTGGTTCGCCCTGCAAGCCCATGCGCCCGAGCGCAACGGCGGTGTGCTGCCCATGGTGCGCCTGCTGATGAAGCACCCGGACTTCAGCCTGCGCAACCCCAACCGCGCGCGCAGCCTGATCTTTGCCTACTGCCACGGCAACCCGGCCGGCTTTCACCGGCGCGACGCCGCCGGCTACCTGTTCTGGGTCGACCGCGTGCTGGAGCTGGACGCCCTCAACCCGCAGGTCGCCGCGCGCCTGGCGCGCGCCATGGACGCCTGGGCGCGCCTGGCCGAGCCTTACCGCGGCGCCGCGCGCGAGGCCATCGCCCGGGTGGCCGCCAAGCCCGATCTGAGCAATGATGTGCGCGAAGTCGTCACGCGCGCCCTGGCCGGCGACCCGGCGCACGCGGCCTCCACCGCCGACGCCGAGGCCCGCACCACCGCCACCCCCGACACCGAGCTGAAAGGACAAGCATGAGCACGCGCATCTCCCTCTCGCGCTACCTGGTCGAAAAGCAGCGCGTCGCCGGCCACATCCCGGCGCAGCTGCGCCTGCTGCTGGAAGTGGTGGCGCGCGCCTGCAAGAGCATCAGCCACGCCGTCAACAAGGGCGCCTTGGGCGGCGTGCTGGGCAGCGCCGGCAGCGCCAACGTGCAGGGTGAGGTGCAGAAGAAGCTGGACATCATCGCCAACGAGGTGCTGATCGAGGCCAACGAATGGGGCGGCCACCTGGCGGCGATGGCCAGCGAGGAGATGGAAGCCATCCACGTCGTGCCCAACCGCTACCCCAAGGGCGAATACCTGCTGCTGTTCGACCCGCTGGACGGCTCCAGCAACATCGACGTCAACGTCAGCATCGGCACCATCTTCAGCGTGCTGAAGATGCCCGAGGGCGACCGCGGCGTGCAGGAAAGCGACTTCCTGCAACCGGGCAGCCACCAGGTGGCGGCCGGCTACTGCGTCTATGGCCCGCAGACCACGCTGGTGCTGACGGTGGGCGACGGCGTGGCCATGTTCACGCTGGACCGCGAACTGGGCAGCTTCGTGCTGACCCAGGACGATTTGCGCATCCCCGAGGACACGCAGGAATTCGCCATCAACATGAGCAACATGCGTCACTGGGACGCGCCGGTGCGGCGCTACATCGACGAGTGCCTGGCCGGCAAGGACGGCGCGCGCGGCAAGAACTTCAACATGCGCTGGGTGGCCAGCATGGTGGCCGACGTGCACCGCATCATGATGCGCGGCGGCATCTTCATGTACCCCTGGGACAAGCGCGAGCCCAACAAGCCCGGCAAGCTGCGCCTGATGTACGAGGCCAACCCCATGAGCTGGCTGATCGAGCAGGCCGGAGGCAGCGCCACCAACGGGCGCGAGCGCATCCTGGACGTGCAGCCGCGGCAGCTGCACGAGCGCGTCAGCGTGATCCTGGGTAGCAAGAACGAGGTCGAGCGCGTGACGCGCTACCACCTCGAACCCGACGCCGCGGATTGAACCGAATTGCTATTTAAAGCATAGCTGCCAGCGCTTGCTGCACGAGCGCTGGCAGGCTATTTCCCACGCAGGCTCAATGGGCCTGCTCCCAGTTCTGGCCGACCCCGACTTCGGCCACCAGCGGCACCTTCAACTCGGCCACGCCGGCCATCAGGCGCGGCAGCTCGGCGCGCACCCAGTCGAGCTCGGCCTGCGGCACCTCCAGCACCAGCTCGTCGTGCACCTGCATGACCATGCGCGAGGCGCGCCGCGGCCCGTCGATGGCCTGCTGCACGGCCACCATGCTCATCTTGATCAGGTCGGCCGCCGTGCCCTGCATGGGCGCGTTGATGGCGGCGCGCTCGGCGGCCTGGCGGCGCGGGCCGTTGGGGCTGTTGATCTCGGGCAGCTGCAGGCGGCGGCCGAACACGGTTTCGACATAACCCTGCTTCCTGGCGAGCTGGCGCGTGTCGTCCATGTAGCGCTTGACGCCGGGGTAGCGCTCGAAATAGCGCTCGATGTAGTTGCGCGCCGCCGTGTTGTCGATCCCCAGGTTGCGCGCCAGGCCGTAGCTGCTCATGCCGTAGATCAGGCCGAAGTTGATCACCTTGGCGTAGCGGCGCTGCTCGCTGCTGACCTGATCCGGCACGACGCCGAACACCTCGCTGGCGGTGGCCCGGTGCACGTCCATGCCCTCGTGGAAGGCCTGGAGCAAGGCCGCGTCGTCGCTCAGGTGCGCCATGATGCGCAGCTCGATCTGGCTGTAGTCGCAGCTGACGATGACGTGGCCCGGCGGCGCGATGAAGGCCTCGCGGATGCGCCGGCCCTCGGGCGTGCGCACGGGGATGTTCTGCAGGTTGGGGTCGTTGCTGGCCAGCCGCCCGGTCACCGCCACGGCCTGCGCGTAATGGGTGAAGACGCGGCCGCTGGCCGGGTCGGCCAGCTGTGGCAGCTTGTCGGTGTAGGTGCTCTTGAGCTTGGCCAGGCCGCGGTGCTCCAGGATGCGCGCCGGCAGCGGGTAGTCCTCGGCCAGCTTTTCGAGCACCTCCTCATCGGTGCTGGGCTTGCCGGTGGCGGTCTTCTTGATGACCGGCAGGCCCAGCTTGTCGAAGAAGATCTCGCCGATCTGCTTGGGCGAGCCGAGGTTGAAGGGCTGGCCGGCCAGCTCGTGCGCCTCGTGCTCCAGCTGCAGGATGCGCCGGCCCAGCTCGTGGCTCTGCTTGTGCAGCAGCGCGCCGTCGATCAGCACGCCGTGGCGCTCGATGCGATAGAGCACCTCGCTGGTGGCGATCTCCAGCGCGTAGACGCGCGCCAGCCCCGGCTCGGCCCGCAGGCGTGGCCACAGCGCCTGGTGCACCTCCAGCGTCTGGTCGGCGTCTTCGCAGCCGTAGTGCGCCGCCTTGTCCACCGGCACCTGGGCAAACGGGATCTGGTGCGCGCCCTTGCCGCACAGCGCCTCGTAGTCGATGCCGGCGCGCCCCAGGTGGCGCTCGGCCAGGCTGCTCAGGTTGTGCGGGCGGTGCACCTCCAGCACGTAGCTTTGCAGCATGGTGTCGTGCACGTAGCCAGCCACCTCGATGCCGTGGTTGGCCAGCACGTGACGGTCGTACTTGACGTGCTGTCCGAGCTTGGCGCGCGCGGCGTTTTCCAGCCAGGGCTTGAGGCGCGCCAGCACCTCCTCCAGCGGCAACTGGGGTGGCGCGTCCGGGCCCTCGTGCGCCAGCGGAATGTAGGCCGCCTGGCGCGGCCGCACGCTCAAGGAGATGCCCACCAGGCGCGCCTGCCGCTCGTCCAGCGAGGTGGTTTCGGTGTCCAGCGCGGTCAGCTCGGCGGCCTCGATGCGCGCCAGCCAGCGCTCGAACGCGGGCCAGTCCAGGATCGTCTCGTACGCCACCTCGTACTCGACGGGCGCGGCCGGTGCGCTCGGCGCCATGTCGCCAGCCGGCGCCGCGACCTGCAGCGAGCGGGCCAGCGTCCTGAATCCGTATTTTTCGTAAAACTCGGCCAGAGCGGCTGTGTCACCTGCGCCAGCAGCTATCGAATCAAGAGCAGGCAGGTCGTCGACATGACCGGTCAGGTCGCAGTCGGTGCGAATCTTCAGCAACTCGCGGCCGGTCGGCAGCCAGGCCAGCGCCTGGCGCAGGTTGTCGCCGGCGGCGCCCTTGATCTGGTCGGCCTGCGCCACGATGGCGTCAAGCGAGCCGTATTCGCCCAGCCACTTGGCGGCCGTCTTGGGGCCGACCTTGTTCACCCCCGGCACGTTGTCGATGGCGTCGCCCAGCAGCACCTGGTAGTCCAGCATCTGGTCGGGCCGCACGCCGAACTCGGCCAGCACGCCGGCCTCGTCGCGGCGCTTGCCGGTCATGGTGTCGACGATCACGACCTGCGGCGTGACCAGCTGCGCCAGGTCCTTGTCGCCGCTGGAGATGACCACCTCCACGCCCTGCCCCGCCGCCGTCCGGGCCAGCGTGCCGATCACGTCGTCGGCCTCCACGCCGGGCACGGCCAGCACCGTCCAGCCCAGCAGGCGCACCACCTCGTGGATGGGCGCGATCTGGCTGCGCAGGTCATCGGGCATCGGCGCGCGCTGGGCCTTGTACTCGGGGTACAGCGCGTCTCGGAAGGTCTTGCCGGGGGCGTCGAACACGCAGGCGGCATAGGGCGCGTCGGGGTATTCCTTGCGCAGCGCGTTCAGCATGTTGATCATGCCGCGGATGGCGCCGGTGGGCTGGCTGCCGCGATCGTTGGGGTCGGCGCGCAAATCCGGCATGGCGTGGAACGCCCGGTACAGGTAGCTGGAGCCATCGACCAGCAGCAGGCGCGGCGTGGCGGCGGGGGTGGGGTCGCTCATGGCGGCATTGTGCCTGCCGCCTGCGGTGTATCGCGGCCTAAAATGGCGCCATGCACCCATCCTCTGCATTCAAGCCCGCGCTCGCAGTCCGCGGCCTGCTGGTCGCCGCGCTGGCGATCGCCCAGGGCCCGGTCGGCGCCGCCACCGCGCCCGTGCGCGATGCCCCGGTGCTCGACAGCCGCACGCAACGCGTCGAGCACATTCAGCACGAAGACGCCAGCAACCGCGTGAACGAGTTGCGCGTGGGCGGCGAAACCCGCAGCATCAGCGTGCAGCCCAAGTCCGGCGTGCCAGCCTACGACGTGCGGCCCGCCGACCCCAGCGGCACCGGCGCCAGCAGCCGCGAAGCCGGCCCCGGCAGCGCCGGCCCGCGGGTCTGGAAGATGCTCCAATTCTGATAGCGCCCGCCGCACACTCCACGAGCGCGACATGGCGGTTTACACCGAAGTCTCCGAAGACGAGGCCCGCGCCCTGCTGCACCGGCTGGGCCTGGGCGAGCTGAGCTCGCTGCGCGGCATCGAGGGCGGCATCGAGAACACCAACTACTTCGCCAGCACCCCCGAAGGCGACTGGGTGCTGACCCTGTTCGAGCGTCTGACGCACGCCCAGCTGCCGTTCTACCTGCACCTGATGAAGCACCTGGCCCAGCACGGCGTGCCGGTGCCCGAGCCGCGGGCCAAGCCGGACGGCGCCCCCGTCCCCGCCGGCGAGGACGACCTGCTGCACACCGTGTGCGGCAAGCCGGCAGCCCTGGTCAACCGGCTGCGCGGCAAGAGCGAGCTGCACCCCGGGCCGGCGCACTGCGCCGCCGTGGGCGACATGCTGGCGCGCGCCCACCTGGCGGCGCGCGACTACGACCGCCGCCAGCCGAACCTGCGCGGCCTGGCTTGGTGGAACGAAACCGTGCCGGTGGTGCTGCCGTACCTGGACGAGTCGCAAGCCACGCTGATCCGCGGCGAGCTGGCCTACCAGAACCACGTGGCCGCCAGCAGTGCCTACGCCGCACTGCCGCGCGGCGCGGTGCACGCCGACCTGTTCCGCGACAACGTGATGTTCGAGGGCACGGCCGAACAACCCGTGCTGACCGGCTTCTTCGACTTCTACTTTGCCGGCGTCGACAGCTGGCTGTTCGACCTGGCGGTGACACTCAACGACTGGGCCATCGACGTGGCCAGCGGCGCCACCGATGCCGCGCGCACCGCCGCGCTGCTGCACGCCTACCAGGCCGTGCGCCCGCTGACCGACGCCGAGCGCCGCCTGCTGCCGGCCATGCTGCGCGCCGGTGCGCTGCGCTTCTGGCTGTCGCGTCTGTGGGACTTCCACCTGCCGCGCGAGGCCAGCCTGCTCAAACCCCATGACCCGCGCCACTTCGAGCGCGTGCTGCGCCAGCGCTTGGCCGCGCCGCTGACGACATGAAGCTCAACCTGGTAACAGGCCTGACCGGCGTGCGCTGGGTGCGCACCGGCATCCGCACCTTCTTTCGCCAGCCGCTGGCGCTGACCGGCCTGTTCTTCATGTTCATGGCGGTGGTGTCGGTGCTGGCTTTCGTGCCGCTGATCGGTGGCGTGCTGGCGCTGGTGGCCGTGCCGGCCCTCACGCTGGGTCTGATGGCGGCCGCGCGCGAGACCGATGAGGGCCGCTTTCCCATGCCCATGACCCTGTTCGTGGCCTTGCGCAAGACCCCGCGGGTCACGCGCGCCATGCTGATGCTGGGCGTGCTGTATGCCATCGGCGTGCTGCTGGTGATGGGCGTCTCGGCGCTGGTGGATGGCGGGCAGTTCGCGCAAATCTATGTGCAAGGCGGCGGCCTGACGCCGGAGATGGTGATGGAGCCGGGCTTTCGCACCGCCATGTGGCTGTCCAGCCTGCTGTACCTGCCGCTGTCGCTGGCGTTCTGGCACGCGCCGGCACTGGTGTACTGGCACGACGTGGCGCCGATCAAGAGTCTGTTCTTCAGCCTGGTGGCCATCTTGCGCAACACGCGGGCCTACCTGGCGTATGGCGCGCTGTGGCTGGCGCTGTCGTTCGGGGCGGGCCTGGGCCTGATGGTGCTGACGGCGCTCACCGGCAGTGCCACCATCGCCTCGGTCGGCCTGCTGCCGCTGGCACTGTGGATCGCGGCCATGTTCTTCTGTTCGCTGTGGTTCACCTTCCGCGACAGCTTTGCCACCAACCTGGAAGGCAGCTCCCCATGACCAGCACCTGGATCACCGAAGCCGTGCGCCGCATCGAGCGCGACTACCAGCGCTCGGCCGACACCCACCTGATCCCGATCGAGCTGCCCGCGCTGGCTGGCGTGCAGATCTACCTGAAGGACGAATCCACCCACCCCACCGGCAGCCTCAAGCACCGACTGGCGCGCTCGCTGTTCCTGTACGGCCTGTGCAACGGCTGGATCCGCGAAGGTACGACGGTGATCGAATCGTCCTCGGGCAGCACGGCGGTATCAGAGGCCTATTTCGCCCGCCTGCTGGGCCTGCCCTTCGTCGCCGTGATGCCGCGCAGCACCTCGGCGGCCAAGGTGGCGCAGATCGCCTTCTACGGCGGGCGCAGCCATTTCGTCGAGCGCGGCGACCAGGTCTATGCCGAAGCCGAGCGCCTGGCGCGCGAGTGCAACGGCCACTACATGGACCAGTTCACCTACGCCGAGCGTGCCACCGACTGGCGCGGCAACAACAACATCGCCGACTCCATCTTCCAGCAGATGCGCGCCGAGCCGCACCCGGTGCCGCGCTGGATCGTGGTGGGCGCCGGCACCGGCGGCACCTCGGCCACCATTGGCCGCTACCTGCGCTACCAGGGCCACGCCAGCCAGCTGTGTGTGGTCGACCCCGAGCGCTCGGTGTTTTTCGACTACTGGCACGACCGCACGCGGCCCGACGTGACCAGTGAGCAGCCCTCGCGCATCGAGGGCATCGGCCGCCCGCGCGTGGAGCCCTCGTTCGTGCCCGGCGTGATCGACCGCATGCTGCGCGTGCCCGACGCCGCCAGCTTCGCCGCGCTGCGCGTGCTGGAGCAGCGCGTGGGCAAGCGCTTTGGCGGCTCCACCGGCACCGACTTCTGCGGCGCGCTGCAACTGGCGTGCGAGTTGCGCGCGCAGGGCCAGGCCGGCTCCATCGTCACGCTCGCCTGCGACGGTGGCGAGCGTTACCTCGACACCTGCTACGACGACGCCTGGCTGCAAGCGCAGGGGCATGACATCGCGCCCTGGGTGCAGCGCCTTCAGGCGGCTTGCGGCAGCGGCTGGTGGACCGCTGGGTAACGCCCCGTTCCATCAGCGTCAGCCTAGCCACCACAGTACCAGCAGGCGCCCTTCGCCGACCTTGTTGTGAAACACCTGCGCGCCCACGCGGATGCCAGTGGCGGCTATGGCCGGGCTCCGCTGAATCCTTGAAATATCCAAGTCAAATCTGGCTCCAACGCCTACCCAATAAGCGCCAGCAGCTATTGAGTCGGCCCTGCAAATCCCCGCCAAGCCGCATGAACACTGGGTTTTCGCCGATTCCAGGTGAGGCCCAATCCCCCGAGAATCGTTTGATCAGAATCTGATTCCTGGGAGTTTTTGCAGATGCCCGAGACCGATTTGTTCCGCCCGCGCCTGGCCGAGATGATCGATTTGCGTCACCCGCTGGACGTGCTGGCCAGCCGGCTGCCCTGGGCTCAGATCGAAGCGGCGTTGGCCCCGCGCTTTGCCCGCCAGGTGCGTGAGGGCCGTGCCATCGAGCGCGATGATCTGTTCGGTCCATCCGCGCAGGTGGCCGGCGCCGGCATTGCCGCCGCAGGCCGGCCCCGCTTGCCCATCCGCCTGATGGCCAGCCTGCTGTACCTCAAGCACGCTTTCAAGCTCAGCGACGAGGAATTGGTCCAGCGCTGGGCCGAGAACGTGGTCTGGCAACACTTCAGCGGCATGGCCTTCTACGAGCCACGCCTGCCGTGCGACGCCACGCAGATTGGACGCTTTCGCTCGGCCATTGGCGAGGCCGGGGTCGAAGAGTTGCTCAAGGCCACCATCGACACGGCGGTGCAGTCCAAGGCCATCAAACCAGCCGAGTTCGAACGGCTGATCGTGGACACCACGGTGCAGGAGAAGGCCATCGCCCACCCGGTGGATTCACGTCTGCTGGAGATCGCGCGCCACAAGGTGGTGGCTGCGGCCAAGCGCGCGGGTATTGCCCTGAAGCAGACCTTTGTGAAGGAAGGCAAATCCCTGCGCCGTCGCGCCAGCGGCTACGCCCACGCCAAGCAGTTCAAGCGCCTGCGCAAAGTGCTCAAACGCCAGCGCACGATTTTGGGCATCGTGTTGCGCGAAGTGCAGCGCAAGATCGAACAGGCTGCTGATGCGTCAGCCCTGGCGCTGACCGGCCTGCGCGAGCTGATCGAGCGCGCCGAGCGCATCCGCAGCCAGCGCCCCAAGGACAAGAACAAGCTGTACGCCCTGCATGCGCCCGAGGTGGAATGCATCGGCAAAGGCAAGGCCCCCCGAGTTCGACACCAACCGCTGCAAGCGCTTGATTTGCTTGACTCAGCCTCTTCAAATTTGCACTACAACAGGCTCATTTGCGCATCGTGCGAGGGTTCCTTGATGTTGAGTGCGGCCAGGACATCGGCCTGGCGGGGGTGAATGGTGGAGACGCCCTGGATGGGTTCGCCGTTGTCAATGCGCACGCAGTGCCGCTGGATGCGGCGCAAGTCGGCCAGTGCGGATTCGGGAGACAGATCGCTGCCCGCCCGCTTGAGACGCTGGCGCATGACACGGTAGAGGATCAACGCCATGAAGCAGATGCTGGCGTGCGCCCTGATGCGCTCGGGCAGGCGGTGGTACACCGGCGCGATCTCGATCTGCGACTTGAGCACCCGAAAGCCCCGTTCAATGTCGGCCAGTGACCTGTAGCGGCGCACGATCTCATCGGCAGCCATGTCTTTGACATTGGTGACCAGCATCAGCTTGCCATCCATGAGCTGGGCCCTGGCCAACGCCACCTCGTCAATCTCGTAGGTGAACAGATCGGACTTCAGGTCTACCTTGATGATGCGCGCCAGATGAGCGTCGCTGACCTCATGAAAGAACCTCGCTTTGGCCCCCGAGTCAGAAAGCTTGCGCCCGCGCTGGGCCTTGCCCGCATCCTGGGCATCGAGCTTGCCAGCGAGCTGCGCGGCGCGCAGCTCCAGTGCCTGGATGCGTTGGCGCCGCTCCTCGGTCTGCTCGGCCGCCCGCTGCGGGTTGTGCGCCACCACCAGGCGCTGGCCTTGCCATTGGCACTCGGTGACGATGTCCTTGGACGGATCATCCTGCGCAGCGCTGTGGGCGCTCTGGCAAGCCTTGGCTGACAGAAGATCGACAAACTCGCCATAGCGCCTGCCGGGCACGGCCAGGATGAACTCCAGCGGCTGCCTGTGCGCGCCTGTACCTGTCACCCGCAGCTGCGACAGCGCCTCGATGTTATCCAGCGACAGCAAGCCCCGATCGGCCACCACCACCAGGCGGCGGATGTGCGGGTAGCGCGCCAGCACCTTCCTGAGCGTGGGCTCCAGCGTCGGGGCCTCTGCAGTGTTGCCGTCAAACACCTCGTGGTAGATCGGCATGCCGTCCGCCGTCTGCACCACCCCCAGCAGAAACAAGCGCGCAATGATCCCGTGCTTGGACATGCCAAAGCGGCGCACATCCCCCTCTTGCTGGCTCAGGCCCTCGGCGCGGACGGTGGTCAGGTCGTAGAACACCACCGACAGATCCTGATCGATGAGCGGGCGCAGCAGAGCAGCAACACAGTCGTCCACGGCCGCCTGGTGATCCATCAGCGCATCCATGCTGCGCAGCAGCTGCTGGTGCGTGAGCTTGCCCCCATCGATGCCGGGCATGGCCACGCTGGTGAGCCAGCGCAGCACGCCGAGCTTGGAATCGGGATCGCACAGCCGGTTGAAAACCATCACGCGAATGGCGTGCTCGACAGGGTTGGTGAAGCGCGCACGGCGAAAGACGGCGCCAAGCCCATCGAAGCCCAGCTCGTGCCACAGGGCATCGAGCGCCCAGACATCGCCCAGGGCCAGGGCCGATTCAAAGCGCAGCTGCGGTGCATCGCCATCAGACACTGCACGCCCCTTGGTGCGCAGCAAGCCGGCGAGCAGCGCGTCGAGCTGACCGCCGCGCTCATCGATGCGCCCGAGGGTGGCTACCGTGCGCTGGCGCGGCTGGCCGCTCTCATTGCGAAAGGATTCCACCAGTCGCGCGTAGCGCTGACCGCCGCTGGTGGTGACCTTGATGAACATGTGCTGGAGTATAGCGCCAGATCATCCGAGATAAAACTACACAACATTCATAAATTGGCACTACAAAAAACCCCGAAAACAACCCTCTCTGCGCATGCAAGCACTTGATTCATATGACCTCTACATTCCATGCTGCGCGCAAAAAGGGCTTGGAGTGTCGAACTCGGGGGATCTGGGCTTTCGGGGCGTGGACGCGGCCAACCCGGGCGCCCAGATCATCCACCGGGGCAAGCTCAAGAGCTTGAGCGATCAGCAGCGCAAATGGCTCAAACGCAGGCAGGCGGTGGAGCCGGTCATCGGGCACTTGAAGCACGACAACGGCATGGATCGCTGCTGGCTGCGCGGCGCCACGGGCGATGCGCTGCATGCGGTGCTGTGCGCGGCGGCTACAACATCCGCTGGCTGCTGCGCGCGATCGTGCGCCTGGGGCTCAAGGGCCTTTTTGCGCCGCTGTTCGTGCTGATCGTCACGCTGGCCGCAGCGCTCGCGACAGCACTGGGAGCGTCAAAGGCCGGGGTGGATCGCTCGAATTGGGCGGTGGCGTGAATTTTGCAGGCCCGACTGTTGTAGTGCAAATTTGAAGAGGCTGAGTCAAGAAAATCAAGCACTTGCAGCGGTTGGTGTCGAACTCGGGAGCACGGCCAGCGGGTGACGCAAATCGATCATCTCGGCCAGGCGCGGACGGAACAAATCGGTCTCAGGCATCTGCAAAAACTCCCAGGAATCAGATTCTGATTAAACGATTCTCGGGGGATTGGGCCTCACCTGGAATCGGCGAAAACCCAGTGTTCAAGCGGCTTGGCGGGGATTTGCAGGGCCGACCAAATAGGCCCACAGCGCCCGCCAGGAAATCGCTGGAAGCTCCTGAATCAGGAGCAACCGTACCGGCTACTGCCGCTTGGTGAACCTAAACACCGACCGATCCGTCAGCAAGTCGAACGTCCCGGCACCGTGGGCCGCTCCGTACCGGACTGGGCCGCCCAGCGTCGGCGGCGAGCTTTCGAGGTCGATGGGAACACTGCCACCATCGGCTCGATACTGATCGGCTAGCCGAACCTCGTCCCCGCCTTTCAGGGGCGTCAGCACGACGGACTCCCTCTCCCCCCGCACCAGCACTGGATCGGCCGAATCGATGTGCATGAAGGCGGGAGCGAGAAGCTCCGGTGCCTTGACTACGGATACCCCGGAGATGACTTCGTAGACGTCGTTCTTCCGGGCATCCTCGAACCGGCGGTGGACCAGCACGCCGCCATCGCTGCCGCAGGAGATGATGTAGGCTTGCAGCCCGCCCTCGTAGCGCACGGTGGACACCGTGCCATCCAGCCCCACCCTGGTCAGCCGCGAATTGTTGTTGACATACAGGTGATCGTCGGCGCCGTAGCACAGCTTGGTAAGGTAGCCGAAGGACGCCCCGGCGCCCACGCCGTCCACGCCGGGGCTGGCATGGGGCAGGCTGATGCCGGCCAGCACCGATACCGATCCATCCTTGGCGATGCGCCAGATGCCCGGCCCTCGGCCGGGCTTGCGGCGGGTGATTTGCTCCAGGCCCCCCGAGAAGGTATCGCTGTCGGCGACGTACAGCTCGCCGTCCGGCGACGCGGCAAGGGAAGTTACCCAATTGAACGAAGTCAACGGCGCCACCTCATCGGCCCGGTTCGACACCCCCACCGCGAGGGTTTTGAGGGTGTCGTTCGCGGCATCGACGGCCCGAACCCTGACCAAGCCATCGCAAAGTCCTCGATCCGCATAGAACAGTTCACCACCCGGCCCGCGGGCCATGTTGTCGTACAGCTTGGCCGTCGGATTGATCTTGGCGCCGATGGCCGGGCCGTCCACGCAGCCGACCGCTCTGTCCAGCGGTTCGTGATCGGCATAGACCGTCTGGCCTGCGATCAGTTTCACGTCGTAGCCCGACGCCGAGACGGGCGGTGGCGGGGGCGGCGGAGGCGGCGGGGTCACCGGGTCCGAGCCCGAATCCGAGCCGCCGCACCCCGCGATCAGCAGCGCGGCCGCCGCCGCGTAGAACCATTTCATTTGCTTCATGTTCAGTTCCCGTAGACCTCGACTTCAGAATAAGCAAGCCACGAACCATAGTTGTGGCCATTCACGACCAGATACCTCGTGGTCAATGGATTGGCAAGGTTGATCGTGTGCGGAGTTCGGTCGTAATGCTTCACGGCTTGGTCGTTCTGGAATGGGCCGGTGCCGGCTGTATTGATAATGCTGTTGGTGGGAGCCACCGAGAAATGAATGGGTTGCGTATCATACGGACTCACCGATGACCTCGGCGTCAGTCTGATCATCTTGACGTTCTTCGTGGCGCCAAGATCAATCACGATAGCCCCAATATTGCCTCCAGAATTCCATATACCCTCATAGGAACCATCTTTGAGCACATTGATACCACTTGCACCCTGCGGAGACCAGAAACTTGAAATAGTATGGCGCTTCAGGACATTCGCTGTACTAGAATTCCATTTAACCGATTTTATCGGCGCAGAACCAGCAAAATGGCCCGTATTCTGCGCAAATGTTCTGAGGAACGATTCGCGCTCAATCGGTCGCGTCTTGTCATTGCCATACCTTGAAGCAATGGCGGCTGCGATGGGCGCCGCGAACGACGTACCGGAAAGCACCTGTGTGGTGAGTGTATTGTGGCGAATCGAGGTGATATTCTTGCTAGGCGCCCATAACTCGACACAGGGCCCATAATCTGAATCCCCAATGAATTCTTCATGTCCGTCATTATGAAAGATATGATGGATACCTGCAGATCGCTGTCCATTAATATCATGCCCACCGATAAGCATAATTCCATCCCACGGCAGTGTATTGCCCTGAATATTATACCCCACTCCGCAGTCACTCGAATTATTATTCCCCGCTGATTGCATGATCAGATTTGTATTGGAAACGATAGCCATGGCACGCCCCACGTCGTCCGACGATCCAATCTCAAATGGATTGAAGGACCACGGAACATGGTATTCAACATTTATCGATAAATTGACCACCCCCCACAGGTTATAAATATGCGAATTTGAGGCAATGACATTCAATCTATCAAAAATAGATGGCCATTTTTTCGAATCACCTCCATAGAGCACCACTTGCTGCCCCGGATTAATGCCTCTGATCTGATAGCCATTCTGCGCAGCGCCGATCACACCCAGCACATGCTTTGAATGCCAGAATCCCCAATATGCTGGCTTGCCAACCCATTCCCCCAAATCCCAAGAATTCGTGGTACTCACGGCGGCCAGATCCACAACAAGCGGAGACACATTCGGCCCATCGATCACATATATTCTGTTGGATGAAGTCAGTGCATCGTTCGTGTTGGTGTATATCTTCCACCATGGAATGATCTCACCCGAGGCGTAGACATCTCCAGGAGCAGATGTCTGGGAATATGTCAACGGCACCCTCTCCGCCCCCTCCATTTCCGCGATATCGACGATCCCTCTCTGTCCGATGAGTCTTTGAATCTCGAAAGGCTTGGCTTCTATCTCGAACTGGGTACCTACCCACGAGATGATTTTCTTGGGTTGCTTCCCTATGATTCCAGCAATCGAGTGCGCCAGATATCTGACTGCCGGCTGCTCTATTTCCTCGTTGCCAACCCTGAAAGAGGAGGCATCCAACTGCGGCTGAACAAATCCATTCCTCGCAGCCTCATCCTCAAGAGACATCGCATATATCGGATCCAGGTAGATCTTATACAGAATGTCGCCGTCATTATTGAATACGGCTCTCTCTGCAAGGCGAACGGTATGAAAGTGATATCCGTCCTGGCCGTTGGCAGCGCTCCACATTCCCAGCACCGAAAGCAAAGCGATAGCATGAACTGTGAATTTCATATGTCAATCTTCCTCAAAAATGTATCTCCCATCGTTTCACTTTAATACAAATGAGAATCAATCGCGATCAATGCTCGTACTTCTGGCAGTACATCACAACGCAACGGCTACTCCACCACCGTCAACTTGGCCACCGCCAGCGCCAACCACTTGACGCCGTGACGCGGAAAGTTGACCTGCGCGCGCGCATCGTCGCCCGCCCCTTCCAGCGCCAGCACACGCCCTTCGCCAAACTTGTTGTGGAATACGTTGATGCCGACCGCGATGCCGTGCGCGGGCGCTTCCTTGCGCGGTGGCAGCGGCGCGCTGGCTGCCAGCATCTCGGGGTAGATCGCGCTGCGGCCCCAGGCGGGCTGCAGGCCGCGGGCCGACGGCGGCGCGCTGCCAAAGCCCGGCTGCCGGGGCGTGATCCACTTCAGGCAGCGCTCGGGGAGTTCGTCCAGAAAGCGGCTGCGCACGTGGTAGCGCGTCTGCCCGTGCAGCATGCGGGTCTGCGCGTGCGTCAGGTACAGGCGCTGGCGCGCTCGGGTGATGGCGACGTACATCAGGCGGCGCTCTTCCTCCAGCCCGTCGTGATCGCTCATGGCGTTCTCGTGCGGGAACAGGCCTTCTTCCAGCCCGGTGATGAACACGGCGTCGAACTCCAGGCCCTTGGCGGCGTGCACGGTCATCAACTGCACGGCGTCCTGGCCGGCCTGGGCCTGGTTGTCGCCGGCCTCCAGCGCGGCGTGCGTCAGGAAGGCGGCCAGCGGACTGAGCGTTTCGCCGGTGGCGGCATCGACCGGGCCGGGCGGCTGCGGCAGCGCGTCGTTCAGCAGCGGCGCGTCGGGGTCGAGCCCCTGGCTCACGGGGCTTTGCGTCAGCGCTGCCGTCTCGTCCACCGGCAGCGCCACGGCGTCGCGGCCAAAGCCCTCCTGCGTGACGAAGCTCTCGGCCGCGCTGGCCAGCTCCTCCAGGTTCTCGATGCGGTCCTGGCCTTCTTTCTCGGCGCGGTAGTATTCGATCAGGCCGCTTTGGTCCAGCGCCAGCTCGATGATCTCGCGCAGCGTCTTGCCCTCGGTCTCTTCGCGCAGCACGTCGATCTTGGCGACGAAGGCGGCTAGGTTGGCGCCAGCCTTGCCGGGCACGCTGGCCACGGCATCGACCAGCGGCAGGCCGGCGGCGCGCGCGGCGTCCTGCAAGTGCTCGATGGTGCGCGCGCCGATGCCGCGCGGCGGAAAGTTGACCACGCGCAGAAAGCTGGTGTCGTCGCGCGGGTTCTCCAGCAGGCGCAGGTAGGCCAGCGCGTGCTTGATCTCGGCGCGCTCGAAAAAGCGCAGGCCGCCATACACGCGGTAGGGCACGCCGGCGTTGAACAGCTGCGTTTCGATCACGCGGCTTTGCGCGTTGCTGCGGTAGAGGATGGCGATTTCCTTGCTTGAGCATCCTGCCCCCACGCTCCCCGAGGGGGCTGCCGCGCCTTGGGGCGGCCCGGCGGCGCAGCCGTCCCGCACCAGTTGCCGCAGCTCATCCACCACCCACTCGGCCTCGGCAAAGTCCGTCGGCGCCTCCACCACGCGCACCGGCTCGCCCGCGCCGGCATCGGTGCGCAGGTTCTTGCCCAGGCGGCGCTGGTTGTGGCTGATGAGCTGGTTGGCCGCATCCAGGATGTTGCTGTGACTGCGGTAGTTCCGCTCCAACTTGATCTGGTGCTGCACGCCAAATTCGCGCACGAAGTCCTGCATGTTGCCCACGCGCGCGCCGCGAAAGGCGTAGATGCTCTGGTCGTCGTCACCCACCGCCAGGATGGCACCGCCGCCGCCCTCCTCGGGCAGGCCGGCGATCAGCTTGATCCACGCATACTGCAGGCGGTTGGTGTCCTGGAACTCGTCGATCAGCAAGTGGCGAAAGCGCCGCCGGTAGTGCGCGCGCACGGCATCGTTGTCACGCAGCAGCTCGTAGCTGCGCAGCATCAGCTCGCCAAAGTCGACCACGCCCTCGCGCTGGCACTGGTCTTCGTAGAGCTGATAAATCTCCACCTTGCGGCGCGATTCGGCGTCGCGCGTTTCCACATCGCGCGGGCGCAGGCCGTCTTCCTTGCAGCCGGCGATGAACCACTGCAGCTGGCGTGGCGGATAGCGCTCTTCGTCCACCTGAAACTGCTTGCACAGGCGCTTGATGGCCGACAGTTGATCCTGCGTGTCCAGAATCTGAAACGCCTGCGGCAGCCCCGCCAGCTGGTGGTGCGCGCGCAAGAAGCGATTGCACAGGCCATGAAAGGTGCCGATCCACATGCCGCGCACGTTGAGCGGCAGCATGGCCGTCAGGCGCGTCAGCATCTCCTTGGCCGCCTTGTTGGTGAAGGTGACGGCCAGCACACCGCCGGGCGACACCTGCCCGGTCTGCAGCAGCCAGGCGATGCGCGTGGTGAGCACCCGCGTCTTGCCCGAGCCGGCGCCGGCCAGGATCAGCGCATGTTCGGGCGGCAGGGTGACGGCGGCTTTTTGCTCAGGATTGAGGCCAGCCAGCAGGGGCAAATCACCAGCTGGCAGCACGATGGCTGGAGGGAGCATCTGTCGATTGTAGGAACCCGCCACCCTTGAGCCCCCGGACCGTTAGGTGACGGCCCACAGCGCCTGATCGGCTTCCGTCCAGGAGTGAGTGAAAGGTGGCCGAGAACTGGCCATAAGGCCGACAAGCGAAATCCGCAGGTTTCCTTGAAACGCTGCCCAAACACGCAGGAACAGCGCGATCGGATGAGAAAAAGCCCCAACTGAGAACAGTTGGGGCTTCAATAGTGGTGGCGGACGGACGCCGGTTCAATTCCGTCTCCGTCGCTTGAATAGCAATGCAGCGGGCGTGAGCGGCAATGGGCGGATCAAAGAACCGCTTCCAGCCCCTTGCGCTCAAGAATGTCCAGCAGCTTCTGCGACGGCCCGCTGGGGCGCTTGTCACCCACCTCCCACTTTCGGACAGTGGACGTGCTGGTGTTCAGCACGCTGGCCAGCACGGCCTGGCTCAGGTGCAATCGCTCGCGCAGCGCCTTGACCTTTTCGGCGTCGTAGTCTTGCACCGGTTCCAGGCACAGCGCGTCGTATTTCTGCATCTTGCGCTTGTCGATGAATCCCAGGCGATGCAGATCGCTGGCCGATTCGTGAACGGCCTCGAGGATGCGGCTCTTGGTTTTGGTGGTCATTGGCAAATCTCCTGCAAAGCGCCGTCGGCAACGGCTTCATCCAGTTGCGGGCCTGTTCGAGCCAGCAGGTCGGCGGCGAGGGTCTGCAAGCCTTCGAGTTCCTCGTCACTGACGTTCGCCCGCTCGTTCTTCTCGAAGCCGAACACGAAGAACCAACGGTTGCCCTTGTTGGTTGCGACCAGCGTGCGCACGCCACCACGCTTGCCGCGCCCCGCCAACCCGACACGCTTCTTCACCACGCTGCCGCCGAGGTCAGCGTCGATCAGGCCGGCCGCCATCTCCTGAACGGCCTTGCACAGGACGGCATCGGTGAGCTCCGTCTTGCGCATCCATCGCTGGAAGTGGCGAGTTTTGAATACTCGCGTCATCGGACTTATTGTGCCACTGAGTGGCACAGTATGTCTACCCACCTGTTCCGGCACCCTGCCCAGCCGACATCACCATTCGAAACGGCCTACGGACGGCGCACCCGAATCGACGCGATACCCCATCGCCCGATAGCCACGCTGGCGCTTGTCCCACATCCGCAGCAAGGCCGGATGCCCCGTGTCGACGAAGTCGATGATGCGCACGTCGGTCTTGCTGGCGTGTTCCCGGTGCAGGCGACCGGCGTATTGCTGCAGCGTGCCTTTCCAAGAGACGGGCATCGCCAGCACCAAGGTGTCCAGTGGCGGATGGTCGAAGCCTTCGCCAACCAGCTTGCCGGTGGCCAGCAGCACGCGCGGCGCGTCGGGTGACAAGGCATCGAGCGCGACAATCAGCGCGGCACGCTGCTTTTTTGACATTCGGCCGTGCAACACGAACGGCTCCGATACCTGATCAGCCAACGCGGCGCGAATGGCGTCGATATGCTCGGTGCGTTCGGTCAACGCCAGCACCTTGCGGCCTTGCCGAAAGGCGCCGGTGATCGCGCTGGCGATGGCTGTCGTGCGGGCCGCGTCTTGTGCCAGATGCCGGAACACATCCTGGATGCCCGCCTCCGCTGGCAGAGCGATCGGCGCATCGATGAACTGCGGCATCACCGCCAGATCGTGCGGCGCCTCAAGCGGCTGCGCCGCCTTGTGCCGGATCGGTCCGCATTGCATGAAGATGATGGTCTGCTGCCCGTCGCGGCGAATCGGCGTTGCCGTCAGGCCGACCACGTGTTTCGCCTTTGCACGCCGCAGGATGGCATCGAAGGACGCCGCGCCGACATGGTGGCATTCGTCCACGATCACCTGCCCGTACCACTGGGCTACGACGTGGTCGAGCGCAAGCTCGTCGTCAACGAGAAGGAAGCGGCGCTGGTGCGGCGCATCTTCGACGACTTCGTGAACGTCGGTTCCACCACGACGATGGCCAAGACCTATGCCGCCGAAGGGCTGTTGAGCAAGGTGGGCAAACCGCTGACCAAGCAGACGATGTACAAGCTGCTGCACAACCGGATGTACCTGGGCGAGATCAATCACCGGGGCCAGAGCTATCCCGGCGAGCATCAGGCCCTCATCACGCAGACGCAGTGGGATGCCGTACACGCGCTGATCGAAACGGAAGCACGGCAACGCAAGCGCGTGGCGCGCGGCGAGGTCGAACCCTTGCTGTCGGGGCTGCTGTTCACCGACGACGGCGAGAAGCTGATGCCGACCTACACCAACAAGAAGGGCAAACGGTACGGCTACTACACGCCGGTGCTACACCGGCGCATGGGTGCGTGGGCCAGTCGGCACGGGTCGTTGCCCGCCGAGCCCATCGAGGCGCTGGTTATCGAGCAGATCGTGATGGCACTGCAAGCCCCGCACATCGTGCAGATGGTCGTGGATCGAATGCGGGCGATTCGGCCCGATCTCGACGAACCGCAGGTGGTGCTGCCGATGCGTAACCTCGCAGCGATGTGGCCCACGCTCTATCCCGCCGAGCAGCGACGACTTGCCCAACTTCTGATCGAACGCGTGGTACTGGGCGACGATGGACTGGAAATCGTGTGGCGCGACCTTGGCTGGCAGGAGTTGGTGACCGACTTGCTGCCCGGCACCATCGGCGCGGAGTTGCAGGAACTGGAAGCGGAGGATGCGTGAAGAACAAGCCCAAAATCGAAGCCACCGGTTTGGCGGAAAAACGTGAGCGGCGCGACGGCGACGAAATCCGGCTGACGACTTTCATTCCGATCAAGATCAGGAAGCGCGGCGGCCGGGCCGTGGTGGTGCGACCTGCGGTGGCGCAGGTGCAGGCCAAGACGACCGCCGTCCACGACCAGCCCTTGCTGACGGCGCTGTCGCGGGCGTTCTACTGGCAGCAGTTGCTCGACGACGGCGTGGTCGAAACCGGCAGCGAGATCGCCAAGCGCGAAGGCTTGCACCATTCCACGGTCAACGAACTGCTGCGGCTGACGCTTCTGGAGCCGGACATCGTGAAGGCGATCTATGCCGGGCAACAGCCCCGGTACATGAGCCTGCTGTGGTTCCAGCGGCACCCGTTGCCGACCGACTGGGTGGCGCAGCGGGAGGTGGTGGCGGGGTTCGATTCGTAACCAGGACCGTCGCTCGCTTCAATCGCTGGATGCGGGCAGCCACTTGATGCCTGCCACACCCAGGTTTTTCTGGCTGATGTGATCACTGAGGACGGGCACGAGGGTCTGCACGTTGGTATCAAAGCTCTGCCGCCACATGGCTTGCAGCTTCTTCAATGCGTTTTCGTTCCGGTAGATGCTGCCGTCCCAGTCGATGACCATCATCGCCACGTCACCGTCGTCCGCCAGCATGCACAGCAGGGCGTCATCAGCGTCCTTGTCGAGCGAGGCCTTGAGTTCGTCCTCGTAGTCGGCCAAAACTTCCACGTACAGATCGATGCTCAGTGGGCTCTGCCCAGATAGGGCTGACTGCAGATCGGCAGCGATTTTCTTCTGGTTGGTCATCGTCGACATTTTCGCCGCCAGGGTCCTGCTTGCTCGCAGCCGACCGAATGGGCCACCCAGTGGTAGGTCGTGGCGCCGTTCGATGCTTAACCGGCGGGCGCGGTTGACAGCGAACCAGGGCGCGTAAGTGGTTGATTTTGGCGGCTTCAGGCTGCGACTACCCGCAAGCCAAACAGAGACAGAGACGACTCTGGGCGGGAAAAACGTCCGGAAAATGTCGATTCCAGGGCCTGGCGGCGGGACGGCATCCGCAAGACCTTCGGCCGGAACCCCGCGTGGCGCGGGGATTTCAGGCAAGAAAAAGGGCCCGGAGACTATCCGAGCGCTGGTGTCTACTGAATGATCGTTGCAACACATTGATTTTCAATGATTTTGTGACTTCAATATTGGTTGTCGTTCCCCGATTTGTTCCCCGGTTTCGGGTTGGCTACCCCGGTTTTTGGCGCTGGATCGCCCGGCCCGAAGCCCCTGCCGTTCAGGGCGGTCGGCTGTCGCATTTCCGCCAAGCCCCGGCCCCTACAAGTGCCGCATCCACCGCTCCATCATCGCCAGCGCCCGGCCCGCATGGGCATCGTGTTCGATGCGCAACCGCTCGAACGTACGCCAGTGCATTCCCTTGGGCTTTTCCCAGCCGATCCCGTTCAGGATGCCCGGCTCCCAGCCCAGCCGTTCGCGGATGCGCTCGGCTCGCCTGATTGTTCGATCTTGCTCGGATTCGCGCTCGCACCGATAGGCCAGGTTCCAGCAGCGGCGACACGCCATCCGGCGGCCTACGTACAGCAGCGCCACACGCCGATGGCAGCACGGGCAGCGCCACCAGGTTTGCACGCCGCCAAAGTGCATGGGGGTGCAATCCAGCACCGCGTCGCAATTTACGTCTACCCATGGCCCGCCGCGTTCACTATTTCTGTAGGTGAACCGCACACGATCCACCATCGCGGCTACGTTGATGGATGCCACGATCTCCCCACGCCTTGTCCAGTTCCAGCCGAAAGCCGTCCCCGGCTTCAGCAGCCCATCGCGTCGCAAGCGTCGTACATCGATGCTGCGCATATCGTCGGTGCAGCGCTTGCCACCGTCGCCCCACCTGCGCCCGCTTCCAAAGCCACCCATCACCAGCCCCCGATCAGGAATATTCCACCCAAATCACTTGCCAAATTTGATCGGCACCACGTCGCCGGATTCACCGGGATGGGGCTTCCCTGCTGGCGCATCCAGTGTCAGCTTGCGCGCTAGTTCAGCGGCCACCGCATCCTGAATGTCCGCCTCGCGTGCATCGCCCCCATGCAGTGACGGGAAGCGCTCCCGATCAATCAGGGGCTTGGCGATGCGCGCGGCCAGCGGGTCGGTGCCACTCCATTGGTTAACCTGCACCGCCATGGCCGTGGGGGCTACTGCACCGGCCTTGCCCACCAGGTACTGCGCCAGCCAGCCGCGCGCCTGCGCATCGCCCGCCTTGGCGGCCTGAAGTGCCCCGGCCACCACGTCGCGCCAATCGTCCAGGGTGACGGTATCGAGCAGGATGCCCATGTAGTCGCCCTCGGTGCGCCGATGCTTGCCGGTGCCGCGAATCAATGCCTGCTTGCGTGTCGCCATGTTCGATCCTCAAAATTTCGGGTTAACGATCAAGGAAATGGGGACGGTCGGTTTCCAGCCGGGTGCGCCAGACTTTTAGCCCGCCCTCCGCCCTCAGAAATCCAGCGGCTCAGGCGTACCGGCCTGCCATGCTTCATCCGTCGGGCGCGTGGTGCCCTTCGCTGGCGTGACGGCCTGCCGCTTGCGTTGGACGTGATACGTGGTCAGCACCTGCGCGGCCACCAGGTCAAGGCCCGCGCGCGCCGCGCCGTCCTTGTCGATCCAAGGCTTGGGCGTCAGACTCCCAGCCAGCGCCACCGAGTCGCCATCGCCCAGCGCCAGCAGCGCCGATTGCGCGGCCTGGGCAAAGGCAATCACGTTGATGAACAGGTTTTCACCGTCGCCAGCAGCCGCGCGCACCTTCGCCGTGGTGAAGGGCTTGCCGCTTGCGCCGGTGCGCTGGGCGGGCGTGCCATACAGCCTGCCCGCAATCAGGGCATCAATCATGGTGTCCCTCCTTCATCGTGATGGCCGGTGCAAAACCTGGGCAGCGTTGTTGCCGCGTCACCAGCTCGCCCGGTAGCTGCGCATCCGCCGCCTTGATGGCAATGTCCGCCAGCTTCCAATTGCCGCAGCGCCACGGGCCAGCACCGTGAAGGTGGGTGCACTCGACACACGCGCGCCGATCCTCGCCAGCGCGATCACGCTGCACCAGCGCATCGGCCAGCCGCTCGGCATCGGCAAGCCCCATCCCCCGGTCGGTGAAGCGCGCCAGCCGCGCCGTGAACGTGTCCACCTCGCGCGTGTTCATCGCATCCGAATGCGGCCAGCACCAGCGGTCGGGATCGGGCGTTGCATCGTTTGCCGGGGGTGATTGGCCCTCCACGTCGCCGCCCCCGATTTCTGGAAAGCCCCCGGCGGGTACGCTACGAAACCTACGAAACTCCCCCGCTGATTTTTCAGAATGCCCCTGGGGGTACGCTACGAAACCTACAAAACCCCCTGCATCGGTGTTCGGGGTGGGTTTCGTAGGTTTTGTAGCGTGGGGGTCGGGGCCTTTTTGATTTTTCAGCCGGGCCAGCCAGTTCATGATGCCGCCCCTCGCAGCAGCGCCGGATGGATCAGATAGCGCTCGCTGGGCCTGCCGCCAGCCGCGCCGGTAGGCACCGTATCGCGGGCCAGCCATCCGTAATCGGCCAGCAAATCGGCAGCCTTGCGCACCGCCTCCGGTGTACCCAGGCCCGCCCAGTGCTTCACCGCCGCCTGCCTGGGCGTGAATGCATCGGCAAGCACCCCATCGCCATCGATCAACCTGCCCGCCTTGATCTTCGCCAGCAGGGTTTCCGCCCCCGCCGTCTCGGGGATCACCGCCGCCGCATACAGCCGTTCGGCATGGGTGCGCAGGTAGTCGCTCCACGCCAGCGCGCGGATCAGCTCGCGTTCATGAATCAAGCCCCCGCTGTCTGGCGTGTCCACCAGCGCGAAGATCAGCGCCAGCGCCGGGATCAGCTTGCGCCACTTCGCCAGGTGCGACACCAGCGCCGGATGCAGATCATCACCCCGGATGCCGGTCTCGAATGGGGCCCACCACTCATAGAACAGCGCCTGGGCTTCATCGCTGAAACGCCATTCCTGCGGTTCGGTTTCGCTGGCCGGTTGCAAGGCGTTCAGGCGCTCGAACACGGCCCATGCCGCCTGCTTGGCCGGGGTGTCGGGCCACCGATCCACCAGCTTGAATTCCTGCCGCACGTCGGGCCACACGGCCAGGCCAAAGCGCTGCAACAGGCCATCATCGCCCGCCCCGCCGTTCACTGCTTCACGCACGTAGCTTTGCACCTTGCCGGGTTGAATGCCGCCCAGCATCGCCAGGCACACACGCGGGACGTAGCTGGAACCGCGCCCGATGCGATCCACCGCATGGCCTTGGTTGCCGTCGTAGCCGGTCAGGTAGAACCCGCGCGCCCCTTCCTGCCCCTGCCGATCCATGCTGCACAGCAGCCCGTGCATTTCATCGCGGTAGGTCAGCAGCCCCCACGGGTTTTCCACCAGCAGGTCGGCCAGTTTCTCCACCGTGCTGTCGTTGACCACGTAGCGCCGCATGGTCGGCTCGCTGGGCGCATCCGCCGGGGCCAGCAGCGCGCGCGCCTGGGCCGGGTCTTTGGCGGCCAGCGCCGCCGCCTTTTTCTCGTTCTGCTTGGCGGCCAGTTCGGCCACCTTGCAATCGAGTTCCCATGCTTCATGCGCGGCTTGCCATTGCTCGCGTTCGCCCGCTTCCAGCCGCTGCAATGGCCCCATCGCCTGCGCCAGCGCCGGGGACTTCATCACGCCAGGGCGGCCCACGATCAGCGCCCACAGATTGGGCACCACGCGCCAATCGTCGCGCTGCTTGGGGGCCACCACCACACGCGCGCCGATCAGGCCAGACAGTGCCGCCAGCGCGCCCACCGCCGGGAAGTCTGGCGGGCATTGCATCCGCTCGGCAATGTCCATCACCCAGCCGCGCAGCGCCTCGGGCAGCAGTTCGGCATCGAACGGGGCCACCGGGGGCAAGGCATCCGGCAGGGGCATCGGCTCGGGCCAGGTGTCACCGCCAGCCACTTGCGCCGCATTGATGCAGGCGGCCACCGCAGCCAGCCCCGCCAGCCGGTGCAGGTCGTTGAAGTCGGTGTCCTTGTCCCCGCGCTCGCCGGTGAACCTGGGCACCGCCAGCAGCGCGCCCACGGCCTGCGCCGCCTCGGTGGCCTTGGTGATGCCGGGATTGCCCTCGGTGCGCCAATCATCATCGGCGGCCACGATCAGCCGCATGGCCGGATATTTGCTGCGCAGCGCCTGGGCCACGGCCAGCAGGTTGCCCGCGTTGAAGGCCACTGCCACGGCCTGCCCCGTCGCTTCGTGGATCGATGCGCCGGTGGCGTAGCCCTCGCACACGATCAGCGCGCCCTCGGGCTTGCCGATGGCGTGATAGCAGCCCGCCACCTGCCCGCCGGTCATGAAGCGCTTGCCGCCCTCGGCATCGATGCTTTGCAGACTGCGGATCGCGCCGCTGGCATCGCGCAACGGGATCAGCAGCGCATCGCCTTCCACCCGCACGCCGTGGGCCTTGATGCCCCTGCGGGTCAGGTATGGATGCGCCGTCGCCGGGGTGGCGGCTTGCCAGCGCTGGGCGGCCTGCCCTGCAGCTTCTTGCTGGCGCTGCGCCTTGTCGGCGTCGCGCTGCGCCCGGATGGCATCCATGCGTTGCCGGTATGCGGTCCGCTCGGCTTCGGTCATGGTGTCCTGGGCCTTGCTGCACCAGGTCTGCGACATGCTAGTGCAGTGTTGCATTCTGTTTGCCACTTAACCGCGAGTTGGCGCGAATGACCTTCTGCAGGATGTCGCGGGCGCTTTTGGTCCAGATGAACGGCTTGGGAGCGGCGTTGTGATGAGCGACGTAC